>Ga0209131_1000078_pt1 | contig 73616 bp, 70 predicted proteins | sample GraSoi_2013_40cm_FD_185826 | JGI IMG/M metagenome (GOLD analysis project Ga0209131, IMG submission 185826) | Grasslands soil microbial communities from the Angelo Coastal Reserve, California, USA - Sample 9_17_2013_40cm (SPAdes) (version 2) | ecosystem: Environmental > Terrestrial > Soil >... | reverse complement strand
GAGAGGCAGGATCGCCTGGAACTTGCGATCGCGGCCCTGCTTGGCCGAGCCGCCGGCGGAATCGCCCTCCACCAGGTACAGCTCGCACAGCGCCGGGTCACGCTCCTGGCAGTCGGCGAGCTTGCCAGGCAGGCCCATCCCGTCCAGGACGCCTTTCCTGCGCGTCATCTCGCGCGCTTTGCGCGCTGCCTCGCGCGCGCGCGCCGCGTCAACGATCTTCGAGGTAATCAGCCGCGCATCGGCAGGTCGCTCGTCGAGGTATTCCCGCAGGCGCTCGGCGACGATCTCCTCGACCACCGGACGCACCTCGGAGGACACGAGCTTCTCCTTAGTCTGCGAGGAAAACTTCGGCTCGGGGACCTTCACCGAGAGAACGCAGGCCAGGCCTTCGCGCATGTCGTCGCCGGTGGTCTCGACCTTGGCTTTCTTGGCGAGCTCGACCTCCTCGATGTACTTGTTCAGCACGCGAGTCATCGCGGCGCGCAGTCCTGTGAGGTGCGTGCCGCCGTCCTTCTGCGGGATGTTGTTGGTGAAGCACAGGACCGATTCCTGGTACGAATCGTTCCACTGCATCGCGACTTCGACGGTGATGCCGTCTTTCTCGCCGTGGCCCAGGAAGACGTTCGGGTTCAGGATGGCCTTAGCCCGGTTCATGTATTCCACGAACCCCTTCACCCCGCCCGAGAAGGCGAAGTTTTCCTCCTTGCCCGCACGCTGATCGATGAGGACGATCTTGACGCCGTTGTTGAGGAAGGAGAGCTCGCGCAGGCGCCTGGCCAGGATGTCGTAGTGGAAGTCGACGGTGCCGAATATCCCCCTGGACGCGAGGAAATGAACCTCGGTGCCGCGCCGCTCGCTGGACCCGGTGAGCTTGAGCGGTGCGGTCGGGACCCCGTCACGAAACTCCATCTGGTGCACCTGGCCGTCGCGCCAGGTCGTCAGCCGCAGCCATTCGGACAGGCCGTTCACCACGGATACGCCGACGCCGTGCAGTCCGCCCGACACTTTGTAGCTGTTGGAATCGAATTTGCCGCCGGCGTGGAGCTCCGTCATGACGATTTCGGCGGCCGAGCGCTTCATCTCGTCATCTTCCTTGATCCCGGTCGGGATCCCGCGGCCGTTGTCGATCACCGAAATCGAATTGTCGGTGTGGATCGTCACCGTGATCTCGTCGCAGAAGCCCGCCAGGGCCTCGTCCACCGCGTTGTCCACCACCTCGAAGACCATGTGGTGCAAGCCGGTGCCGTCCGACGTATCGCCGATATACATGCCCGGGCGCTTGCGGACCGCCTCAAGACCTTTCAGGATCTTGATCGAATCCGAGCTGTAGTCGTTTGCGTCCGGAGGACGTTTTTCTTCGGACACCCTTAGATCCTCATCGGCATGACGACGTACTTGAAGTCTTTCTCGGTGGCATAGCTCAGCAGCGCGCTCGAGGAGGAATCGCCGAAGGCGCAATCGACCGCGCTGCCCGATACGTTGTTGAGCACATCGAGCAGATAGTTGACGTTGAAGCCTATGTCGAGCGCGTCGCCGGAGTACTTGACCTCGAGCTCCTCGTGAGCCTCCTCCTGCTCGGCGTTGGAGGAAACGATCTTGAGGCTGCCGTCGCCGAGCACCCAGCGTACGCCGCGGAATTTCTCGTTCGAGAGAATCGCCGCGCGCATCAGCGCCTGGCGCAGAGGCTCGCGCTCGATCTGGAGCTTATTCTTATGCGTGGTCGGAATCACACGCGTGTAGTCGGGAAATTTGCCGTCGACCAGCTTGGATACGAGCTCGACCGCGCCGAAGCTGAAGGCGGCCTGGGTGGCGGCAAGCTCGATTTTGACTTCTTCGTCGTTGTCGGCAAGGAGCTTGCCGAGCTCGAGCACGGTCTTTCTCGGGACGATGACTTCCTGCCGCGGCAGATCCGCCGCGAGGGGGAGAGACGCATAGGCGAGGCGATGGCCGTCGGTGGCGACGAGCTTGAGCTGCTTGTCCTCCACCACAACGAGCAAGCCGTTGAGGTAATAACGGATGTCCTGCTGCGCCATTGCGTATTGCACCAGCCCGAGCAGCCGTCGAAGCGCCTTCTGGGGCAGAGTGAATCGGGCAATATCGCCGGCGGGCTTCGCGAGCCGCGGAAAATCCTCGGCCGGCAGCGTCTGCAGCGTAAAACGGCTTTTTCCCGCCTTGACGAGCAACCGCTTGTCCTGCTGCTGCAAGGTCACCTCGGCGCCCTCCGGCAGCGCGCGCAGAATGTCGACCAGCTTGCGCGCACCGACCGTGACCGCGTGCGCCTCGCCGGGGAGGCTCGCGGCGCTGCGCGCCTGTATCTGGATCTCGATGTCGGTTGCGAGGAACGAGAGCGCGTCGGCGCTGCGATCGATCAGGACATTCGACAGGATCGGCAGCGTGTGGCGGCGCTCGATGATTCCGCTCACGGCTGAAAGCGGGTCGAGTATTTCGTCGCGCTTTGCTTTGACCAATACCATTGTCTTTCTCTTTTATATATTAGTAATAATAACTAAGGGTGGCTCGATCTCGGGATAACTTGGAATCGCCTTTTGTAGCCGTGCCTTGCGTCGTATAGGAAGGGCCCGGAAAGCTGTGGGGCGTCTGCGCGCCAATGTGGATAATTTTTCGTGCGGCCGCGCTGGCGAAGGTTATTCACAATCTGTCCCAACCTTGCGCACAGGTTTGCTCATCCGGATCGTTTCATCCCTGAAGTTTCATCCCTTCAACACCTGCTCCAGCACGAGGTAGTCTCGGTTGAGCCCGCTGTCCTGCTTGCGCAATGTGGCGATCGTCCGGCAAGCGTGGAGCACGGTCGTATGGTCACGGTTGCCGAACGCCTCGCCGATCTCGGGCAGGCTCATCTGGGTCAGATCCTTCGCCAACGCCATGGCCACCTGGCGCGGCCGGGCGACGTTGCGATTGCGCCGCTTAGAATGCATGTCCGAGGTCTTGATCTTGAAATACTCGGCCACGGTCTTCTGGATCCCTTCGACGCTGACCTGCCGGCTGGCGACGTTGAGGATGTCACGCAGCGCTTCCTTGGCCAGATCGAGTGAAAGCTCGCGGCCGTTGAAGCGGGCGAAGGCGAGCACCTTTTTCAGGGCGCCTTCCAGCTCGCGTACGTTCGAGCGGATGTGCTTGGCGATGAAGAAGGCGATATCTTCCGACAACTCGACCGCCTCGGCCTCCGCTTTCTTCAGCACGATCGCGACGCGCATTTCGAGCTCGGGAGGCTCGATGGCGACCGTCAGTCCCCAGCCGAAGCGCGAGATCAGCCGCTCCTCCATGCCTGCGATCTCCTTGGGATAGGTGTCGCAGGTGATGACGATCTGTTTGTGGGCCTCGACCAGGGCGTTGAACGCGTAGAAAAACTCCTCCTGCGTGCGGCCCTTGTTGGAGAAGAACTGGATATCGTCGATCAGGAGGAGATCGAGCGAGTGGTAGTAGCGCTTGAACTCGTCGAAGGACTTCTGCTGGTAGGCCCGCACCACGTCGGTAACGTACTGCTCGGCGTGGCTGTAGCGGATGCGGGCTTCGGGGCGGTGATCGGCAAGCGCGTTGCCGATCGCTTGCACCAAGTGCGTCTTGCCCAGGCCCACGCCGCCATAAATGAACAGCGGGTTGTACGAGGTGCCGGGGTTCTCCGCGACCTGGATGGCGGCGGCGCGCGCAAGCTGGTTTGCCTTCCCCGTCACGAAGCTGTCGAACGTGAAGCCGCGGTTGAGGCGCGCCCGCTCGAGCGCCGAGGGCGCCTGGACGGCCTCGCGCTGAGGTGCCGGTGGCAGGCGCAGGGACGGATCGGCGCCGCGCGCGAGCACCAGCTTCAAACCGCACTCCCGCCCGCTCGTCTCGGCGGCAAGACGCTCTATGCGGGAGGCAAAGCGCTCGCGCACGAGCTCGAGCACGAAGCGGTTGGGCGCCGTCAGCACCAGCGTGTCGTCCGCGGCCGATTCGGGCGCGAGCGGCCGGATCCACGTATTGAATTGCTGCGCGGGGAGTTCCTGCTCGAGCCGACGCAGGCAGGCGTCCCAGAGGTTTTGCATCTTGTGCGAGTGGCCTTTTATCGCGCCTGTCCCGCTTCGCTGAAACCGGGTGGCCTGAACCGAGTCGGGCCGAATCGGGCGAGATGTCGGGGCGGCCTTGGCGAGCTTGAATTTTACCTTCTTCGGTTTGGGTTATCCACAGCAACGCGCTTGACGCGCGCTTAAGTTAAATGCGCATAAACATTTGACAATGCGTTCTCGCGCACGCTCTAATACCGCCCTTTTTCGGATCGGGCAGCAATGGCTACAAAGCGTACTTACCAACCATCCAAGACACGCCGCGCGCGGCGCCATGGATTTCTAGTGCGCGGCCGGACACCGGGCGGACGCAAAGTGCTTCGCAACCGGCGCGCCCGCGGCCGGCGTCGCCTCGGGTTGTAGCCGCGGGCAAGCGCTTCGGGCTGAATGCCGGGCGCCGGCTGCGGCAGAAGGCGGAATTCGAGCGCCTGATGCGCAAAGGCGCGCGCCGCAACCTCGATGGCTACACTTTCTACCTGGGACGGCGCGAAATCGGCGAAGCGCGCCTGGGAATTCTCATCTCGCGCAGGCACGCAAGCCGGGCTACTGTGCGCAACCGCATCAAGCGATGCATACGAGAGGCGTTCCGCCTGGAGCATGAAAGACTGGGTCCGCTCGACGTGCTGGTGCGCCCCCCTTACGGCGTAGTGCCCTCGCCGCGCATGATCGTGCGATTACGCGAGCTGTTGGGCAGCCTGGCCAAATGATCGCGAACTTCATGCGTGCATTGGTACGCGGCTATCGGTGGTTCATAAGCCCGCTACTGCCCCAGGCATGCCGGTTCTTTCCGAGTTGCTCCCAGTACGCGGAAGAAGCGTTGGCGCGCCACGGCGCCTGGCATGGCGGATGGCTTGCCGCGCGCCGCGTCTGCCGCTGCGGCCCGTGGCATCCCGGCGGTCCTGACCCTGTGCCCTGACCTTGTGCCCTAAGGCGAATTCCTGATGATGGACACGCAACGACTCATACTGCTTTTCATTTTTGGTTTCTCGGTGCTCATGCTTTGGGAGGCATGGCAAAAGGAGACTAGGCCCAAGCCCGCGCCGACCGCGGCCACCGTGCAGCAGGGAGTACCCACTCCCAAGCCGGCGCCGGGGACCGCTGCAGCTCCTCAGGGCGTTCCCGAAGCCGGTAAACAGGCCGGGGCTGTACCCGGTGCCGCCGCGGCGCCGGTCGCGGGCGAGATCGTCAAGGTTCGCACCGATCTTTTCGTCGCAGAGATCGACACGCTCGGAGGAACGCTCAAGCATCTCGAGCTCATCAAGCACAAGGACTCGGCTGATCCGAACAAGAATTTCGTGCTGTTCGGTCCCGAGCATCACTACGAGGCGCAAAGCGGGCTGACCGGGGACGCCGGCCCGAACCACCGCACGTTGTGGCGCGCGCAGGCGCGCGACTATGCGCTCGAACCGGGCAAGGACGCCGTCGAAGTGCGGTTGTCCGCGGTCGGGCGCGACGGCCTCGCCGTCGACAAGGTCTATACGTTCCGACGCGACAGTTACGTGATCGACCTCGCGATGGAGGTGCGTAATCAGGGCGCCGCTCCGATCGCGCCGTACGCCTATTTCCAGCTCACGCATGACGGCAAGCCGGCGGCGGACGCCAATACGCTGGCGCAGTCCTTCGGCGCGCAGAGCTTCATCGGTTTCGCCGTGTTCACCGCGGAGAAGGCGTTTCAGAAGATCCATCCGTCGGACATCGACAAAGCCAAGGTGGACGCCCAGCTTAAGGCCGACGGCGGCTGGATGGCCCTCGTGCAGCACTACTTCGTCTCGGCCTGGCTCGTGCCGGACAAGATTCTTCGGGAATACGTGTTCGAGAAGCGGCCGGACGGCATCTACGTCGGCCGCGCGGTGGTTCCGCTGCCGGCGCTCGCGCCCGGCGCCGCCGCGAAGTCGGAGATGCGGCTCTATGCGGGACCGCAGGAGCAGCAACGGCTCAAGGCGGCGGCTCCCGGGCTGGACCTGGTCGTGGACTACGGGTGGCTGACGATCATCGCATGGCCGCTTTTCTGGCTGCTGCAGAAGTACCACGAGCTCTCGGGCAACTGGGGCGTGGCGATCATTCTCCTCACAGTGTCGATCAAGCTGATCTTCTTCCCGCTCTCGGCGGCGAGCTACAAGTCGATGGCGAAGATGAAGCTGGTCACGCCGCGGCTCACCAAGATCCGGGAGATGTACGGCCACGACCGCCAGAAGATGAACCAGGCGATGATGGAGCTCTACAAGACCGAGAAGATCAACCCGCTCGGCGGCTGCTTCCCGATCCTCGTGCAGATCCCGGTCTTCATCGCACTGTACTGGGTGCTCCTCGCCGCGATCGAGCTTCGCCACGCGCCGTTCATACTCTGGATCAAGGACCTCGCCGCGCTGGATCCTTACTACGTGCTGCCGATCCTGATGACCATCACGATGGTGCTGCAGACCCGGATGAACCCGGTGCCACCCGACCCTGTGCAGGCGAAGGTGATGCAGTTCATGCCGTTCGTGTTCAGCATCTTTTTCTTCTTCTTCCCGGCCGGGCTGGTGCTGTACTGGCTGGTCAACAACATCCTTTCAATCGCTCAGCAATGGCAGATACAGCGCATGTTCAATCGCGACAAACCTGCCCATGGCAAGAGATGAGATAGCGCGCGACACCGTCGCGGCCATCGCAACCCCGGTCGGCCGCGGTGGAATCGGCGTCGTGCGCCTGTCGGGGCCGAGGGTCCCGGACATCGCGAAGTCGGTTCTCGGGCGGTTGCCCGCGCCCCGCCATGCCACCCTCGCGGCCTTCCGCGATCTGCGCGGCGAGCGCATCGACGAAGGCTTGGCGCTCTACTTCCCCGCACCACATTCATATACCGGCGAAGCAATGCTCGAGTTGCAGGGCCATGGCGGGCCGGTCGTGCTGCAGACGTTGCTCGGCGCCTGCCTGGAGGCGGGGGCCCGTGTGGGCGAGCCAGGCGAGTTCACGCGCCGCGCCTTCCTCGAAGGCAAGCTCGATCTTGCCCAGGCGGAAGCGGTCGCCGACCTGATCGATGCGGCGAGCCGCGAGGCGGCGCGCTCGGCGCTGCGGTCACTTTCGGGCGAATTCTCCGCGGCAGTGCGTGCGCTGGTCGCGCGCCTTACCGAGCTGCGCGTGCTGACCGAGGCGATGCTCGACTTCCCCGAGGAAGATGTGGACTCGCTGCATCGAACCGACGCGGCCGGCCGGCTTGCTGCCGTGCGCGCGGATCTCATCGATCTGCTCGCCAAAAGCCGGCAAGGTAGCCTTCTCGCAACTGGAATTCGCGTCGTCCTCGCCGGGCGGCCGAACGTCGGCAAGTCGAGCCTGCTCAATCGGCTCGCGGGCGAGGAGCGAGCCATCGTGACGCCGCTGGCGGGCACCACTCGCGATGCCTTGCGCGAGCCGATCGAGATAGGCGGTGTGCCGATCATTCTCGTCGACACGGCAGGATTGCGCCCATCACGGGACGAGATCGAGCGTCTCGGCATGGAGCGGACGCGGCTTGAGCTGGCAAGCGCCGCCGTGGTGCTTGCCGTGTTCGAGGCCGGCGCGAGCGCGGGACCTTTGGACGACCTTCCCGCCGGCGCCGCGCGCATCGATGTATTCAACAAGCTCGACCTCGCGCTGCGGTTCGTGCCCACCGGCGGGCAGCATCCTGCGGTCGCCGTCTCTGCGAAAACCGGCGCTGGAATGGACGCGCTGCGCGCGGCGATTCTCCGCGCCGCGGGCTGGTCCTCCACCGGCGAATCGGTTTTTCTCGCGCGGCAACGTCATCTGGACGCTCTCGAGCGCGCTCGTGAGCATCTGGCGGCGGCAGCGCGCGAGAGCGGGCGATGGGAGTTCTTCGCAGAGGAATTGCGGCTCGCCCAGGTCGCTCTGGGCGAGATCACGGGAGAGCTCTCCGCCGACGATTTGCTCGGGGAAATCTTCGCCCGGTTTTGCGTCGGAAAATAAGGGCGGCGTCGCCACGGCTACCATAAGCTGTTGTATGGAATAGATTTTATCTATTCGGACTGTGTCCTCGTCGAGCAGGCGCGCGAGCGTCGGTGCTACAATCGCCGCCAGTTAAATTTCCCCGTCTGATCGGCCCGGCCTCCCCGCTGGGCCGTTTGCCTTCTGGAGTTATTGATGAACGCTCCCGCAACAGTTCCCGCCGATCAATCGAATGCGCCAGCCTGGGTGCGCAACCGCGCGCTGCGGCAGTGGGTTGCCGAGATGGCGCAACTCGTCAAGCCTGCGCGCATCGTATGGTGCGACGGCTCGGCGGCAGAATACGATCGGCTCTGCGGGGAGCTCGTACGCGCGGGAAGCTTCATCAAGCTGAACGAGAAGCTCCGGCCCAGCTCGTACCTGGCGCGCTCGCATCCGAGCGACGTCGCGCGGATGGAAGATCGCACCTTTATCTGCAGCCCCAAGAAAGAGGATGTCGGCCCGACGAACAACTGGGTCGAGCCCGGCGAGATGCGCAAGAAACTGAATCTTCTGTTCGATGGTTGCATGCGCGGCCGCACGATGTACGTAGTCCCGTTCTCGATGGGGCCGATCGGCTCGCCGATCGCGCAGGTCGGCGTGGAGATCTCTGACTCCGCCTACGTTGTGGTGAATATGAAGTTGATGACGCGCATGGGGCGCGCGGTGGTGGAATGGCTTGGCGAAGACGGGAAATTCATTCCCTGCGTCCACTCGGTGGGCGCGCCGCTGGCGCCGGGCCAAAAAGACGTCGCGTGGCCCTGCAACGACAACGAAAAATGGATCGTGCATTTCCCCGAAACGCGCGAGATCTGGTCGTTCGGCTCGGGCTATGGCGGTAATGCGCTGCTCGGGAAGAAGTGCCTCGCATTGCGGATCGCTTCGGTGATGGCGCGCGACGAAGGCTGGCTCGCCGAGCACATGCTGATTCTCGGCATGGAATCGCCCGAGGGAGAAAAGCTCTACATTTCGGCGGCGTTTCCCTCCGCCTGCGGCAAGACCAATCTCGCCATGCTGATTCCGCCGCCGGCGTTCAAAGGCTGGAAGGTCACCACGGTCGGCGAGGACATCGCCTGGATCAAGCCCGGTCCCGACGGTCGCCTGCGCGCCATCAATCCGGAGTCGGGACTGTTTGGCGTCGCGCCCGGCACTTCGGAGCAGACCAATCCGAACGCGATGCGGATGCTGCGGGAAAACGTCATTTTCACCAACGTCGCGCTCACGCCGGAGGGCGACGTGTGGTGGGAGGGCATGACCGATCAGCAGCCGGCGCGACTTACCGACTGGCAAGGCAAGGAATGGACCCCGGAGGAGAGCAAAAAGACGGGACGTCTGGCGGCGCATCCCAACGCGCGGTTCACCGTGTCGGCCTCGCAGTGCCCGTCAATGGATGCGAGCTGGGAGGATCCGCAAGGCGTGCCTATTTCCGCGTTTGTGTTCGGCGGTCGCCGTTCCTCGACGGTGCCGCTCATCGTCGAAGCGCCCACCTGGGAAGACGGCGTATACATGGCCGCGACGCTCGGATCCGAGACGACTGCGGCAATTACCGGCAAAGTCGGCGTGGTGCGCCGCGACCCGATGGCCATGCTCGCGTTCTGCGGATACAACATGGGCGATTACTTCGCTCACTGGCTGAAGATGGGCCGAAGCGTGCAGCATCCGCCCAAGATCTTCCGGGTCAACTGGTTCCGCCGCGATGCCAACGGCAAATTCCTCTGGCCCGGGTTCGGCGAGAACGTGCGCGTTCTGCAATGGATTTTCGAGCGTTGCCGCGGACGCGCGCCCGGCATCGAAACTCCGCTCGGCGAGATGCCTCGATTCGAAGATCTGGACTGGCGCGGTCTGGAAAAGCTTTCCCCGGCGCAATATGCCGAGCTCGAGCGTGTCGATGCGGTGGCATGGAAGGAAGAGCTCGCCTCCCACGACGAGCTGTTCGGCAAGTTCGGCAAGCGCCTGCCGACGGCACTCGAAGCGCGTCGCGGCAGCATGCACGAAAAGCTCCGCTGAGCTCTGTGGCTTAGCGTTCCCGCAGCATAAATCGCGCGCCGACGGCTGCGCCGAGGGCCGTCGCCGCCGCCGCGGCGAACGGAGCGCGCGCGTCGAACACCTCGAGCAAGCCGCCGCCAGCAGCCAGGCCGAGCCCGACGCCGGAGAGCAGCGCACTCGTCGACCACGTGAACGCTTCGGTCGAGTGCTCGGCGCGAGCAGCCTTCGCTACCAGCATGGACTGAATGATGAGTGCGGGCGCCATCACGACGCCCGCGACGACGCACCAGACGCCAAACACCCAAGGCTGCCATCGCAGCGCGAGGACCGCCAGGCCCGCAGCCATGAGTCCCAGGGTGATCGCAAATTGCCGGATTAGCGAGTAGTTCCAGCTACGGCTGCCGTAGGCGAGCCCGCCGAGCGCGCTGCTTACGCTCATCAATCCCAAAAGCATCCCAGCAAGGGCGGGCTCACCTATCTGGATTGCATACGCTGTGATGCCGATCTCCATCAGCCCGAACGCGGTCGAATAGCAAAGGATCACGCAGATCAATGAAATGAACCCGCGCTCGGCGAGGGGGCCCAGCAATCCGCGCCCCGAGGCCTCGTCGATATGCCACGCCTGTACGGCCGGGGAGCGAAGGAAGAGTACCGTCCCTATGCAGCCGCAGCCGGCTGCGAAAAGGACCGCGAGGGCGGGCGAAGCGAACGCCACAAAAAGCGCGACGAGCACCGGGCCGACGATGAAAATCGTCTCGATCAGGACCGATTCGAGCGAGTAAGCGGCGGCGAGCGACGCATCGTCGGCGAGGCGGCGCTTGAAGTACGTTCGCATGCACACTGTGATGGGCGGAAAGCTGGCGCCTGCGGACGCTGCGCACACCCACGTTAGCCACGTAGCCCCGCCGGAGGACATCGCGGCGACCAGCGCTGAAAGCGCTGCCGGAAAAGCGATTGCCGACGCGAGCAGCGTCGCGCGGGGCCCATAGCGGTCGATCAGGCGTCCCAGTACCGGAGCAATTGCGGCCAACCCAGCGACATAGCAGCCGCTCGCCGCTCCGCCGGCAGCGAAGGATCCGGTCGCGAGCCGAACGAGAAGGAGGATGGCCAGCCCGCAAATGCCAATAGGAAGTCGCCCGAGAAGCGATACCAGAATGATTTGGCGAAATTCGCGCAGCTCGAGCAGAGCCGTGTAGCGGGCGAGAGAGATCACAGGAGGAGCCAGGCGGAGGGGGCGCGATTGTCGCACGCCGCGCGCGCATGCTGCGTCGCAGCAATGCCTGGGTTCTCCAACGTTTCACGTGGAACAAGAAGGTCCTTGCGGAGAGCCTAGTTCCACGTGAAACGTTCGCGTATTATTCGCTCCCCCAATGTTCTTCCCGAGCGAATTCGACGTCATTGTTGTCGGCGGCGGCCATGCCGGAACCGAAGCCGCGCTGGCCTCTGCGCGTATGGGCTGCCGCACGCTCTTGCTGACCCACAGCATCGAAACGCTGGGTCAGATGTCCTGCAATCCGTCCATCGGCGGCATAGGCAAAGGCCACCTCGTCAAAGAGATCGATGCCCTGGACGGCGCGATGGCGCTCGCCACCGACGAAGCCGGCATCCAGTTCCGAATACTGAATTCATCCAAGGGCGCCGCCGTGCGCGCCACGCGCGCCCAAGCCGACCGGGTGCTCTATAGGCAGGCAATCCGCCGCCGGCTCGAGAACCAGCCGAACCTCACGCTCTTCCAGCAAGCGGTGGACGACATCACCTTGGAAGGCGAGCGTGCTGTTGGCGTGGTAACGCAAATCGGACTGCGTTTCCGCGCGCGCGCAGTCGTCCTCACCACGGGCACCTTTCTCTCGGGCCTCATTCACGTCGGACTCGAGCGACATTCCGCGGGCCGGGCGGGCGACCCGGCGTCGATCACCTTGGCGGCTCGGCTGCGCGAGATGCAACTGCCGGTTGGGAGGCTAAAGACCGGAACGCCCCCGCGGCTCGACGCACGGAGCATCGACTTCTCCGCGATGCAGGAACAGCCTGGCGATCAACCCGAGCCGGTTTTTTCGTTCCTTGGGAAGCGGGAAATGCATCCCGCGCAATTGCCCTGCTGGATCACGCATACAAACGAGCGGACACACGACGCCATCCGACGCGGGTTGGATCGTTCGCCGCTCTTCACCGGCGTTATTCAAGGAGTCGGCCCGCGGTATTGCCCGTCGATCGAGGACAAGATCCATCGCTTCGCAGGCAAGAGTTCGCACCAGATTTTCCTGGAGCCCGAAGGGCTGCAAACCACCGAGATCTATCCGAACGGAATTTCGACCAGCTTGCCGTTCGATGTTCAGCTGGAGCTTGTGCGCTCGATCCGCGGCCTCGAGAACGCGCACATCGTGCGTCCCGGCTACGCCATCGAATACGACTATTTCGATCCACGCAATCTGCGTTCCTCCCTGGAGACGAAGACGATCCGCGGGCTATTCTTCGCCGGCCAGATCAATGGAACCACCGGCTACGAAGAAGCCGGCGCGCAGGGCCTGCTGGCCGGAATCAACGCGGCCCTCGCTGCGAGCGATCGCGACGCCTGGTGTCCGACGCGCGATCAGGCATACCTGGGAGTGCTGGTGGACGATCTCGTCACGCGCGGCGTTTCCGAGCCGTACCGGATGTTCACCAGCCGCGCCGAATATCGCCTCATGCTGCGTGAAGACAACGCCGACGCGCGCCTTACCGAAGCAGGCCGCAAGGTCGGCGCGGTTGGAGATGAGCGCTGGACCGCGTTCGCCAAAAAGAGAGAGGCGGTGGCGCGTGAAGATGAGCGTCTGAAATCCACGTATGTGAGCGCCGGCTTTCGCGAAAGACACTCTCTTTCCGACCTTCTTCGACGTCCAGAGATGACATATGCCAGCGTGATGGCACTGCCGGAAGCCGGCGCGCCCGTCTCGGATCCAGTCGTCGCCGAGCAGGTGGAAATTCAAACCAAGTACCACGGCTACATCGAGCGGCAGAAGAACGAAGTCGCGCGCCGTAGCCAGAGCGAGCTGCTAGCGCTGCCGCCGACTCTGGACTATCGCCAGGTGCACGGTCTGTCCGCCGAAGTACAGCAGAAACTGAATCACCATCGTCCGGAGACCATCGGCCAGGCTTCGCGCATCTCGGGCATCACGCCGGCGGCGATCTCGCTTCTGCTGGTGCATCTGAAGCGGGGTTTCCAGCCGCAAAAAAAGACCGCATGACGCCGCGCGCCGCGCTCGATCGCGGGCTTGGCGAGCTGGCGCTGGCGCTGCCTTCCGGCGCGCCGGAGAAGATGATCGAATACACGCAACTGCTCGCGAAGTGGAATCGAACCCATAACCTGACGGCGATTCGCGAGCCTCTGGACATGGTGAGCCACCATCTGCTCGATTCGCTCGCCGTGATTCCGCACCTGCCTTCGGCCGAGGGCACGACGCTCGCCGACGCGGGTTCGGGTGGAGGATTGCCCGGCGTGCCTCTCGCAATCGCACGCCCGTCATGGCGCGTTACGTTGAACGACTCGAGCGAAAAAAAGACGGCATTTCTTCGGCAGGCGGTGATCGAGCTCGGGCTCCCGAATGTCGACGTGCACGAGGGGCGACTGGAAGCCTGGCGGCCGAGCGCGCGATTCTCCGTGGTGATCTCGCGCGCGCTCACAGAGCTCGCGGGCTTCATCGCAGCGTGCCGGCATCTGGTCGCGCCGGGGGGGCTGCTCGCCGCCATGAAGGGCGTCTATCCGCGGAGCGAGCTCGCCGGCGTGCCTGCCGGTTGCGACTGCAGCCGGGTGATCGCGCTCGAGGTTCCTCTTCTCAAGGCCGAGCGCCATCTCGTGCTTTGCCAGGTTGCAGGCTGATGGCGCGCGTTCTCGCGGTGGTGAACCAGAAGGGCGGGGTCGGCAAGACGACTACCAGCGTCAACCTGGCCGCGGCGTTCGCGCAGGCGGGGCGCAAGGTGCTTCTCGTCGACCTGGATCCGCAAGGCAATGCAACGATGGGCAGCGGCGTCGACAAGCGCACTGTCGCGCGTACCGTGTATCACGTGCTGTTGGGACTTGGCGAGCTGGCGGGGATTCGCACGCGAGCCGAGCGTGGCGGCTACGACCTTGTGCCGGCCAACCGCGAGCTCGCGGGCGCCGAGGTCGAGCTGGTGGGCTTGGAGGCGCGCGAGACCCGGCTCAAGTCGGCGCTCGAGCGCGTCGAGAGCGAGTACGACTTCATCCTGATCGACTGCCCGCCTTCGCTCAGCCTCCTGACGGTGAACGCGCTCACCGCGGCGCAGCGCGTGCTGATCCCGATGCAATGCGAGTACTACGCCCTCGAGGGACTCTCCGATCTGGTCGGCACCATCAAGCGCGTGCGCGCGAACCTGAATCCGCAGCTCGAGATCGCCGGGCTGCTGCGCACGATGTACGACCCGAGGAATACCTTGTCGCAGCAGGTATCGCAGCAGCTCGAGGAACACTTCGGCGACAAGGTGTATCGCTCGATGGTGCCCCGGAACGTGCGCCTCGCCGAGGCGCCGAGCCACGGCGTGCCGGCGGTGCTGCTCGACGCCACCTCGAAGGGCGCGCAAGCCTATCTGGGGCTGGCCGACGAAATTCTCGCGCAAGTGGATCGCACGAATCCTCGGGGGACCGCATGAATCCGCAGGGAACCACATGAACGGCAGGGGAGCAGCATGATCAAGCCGAAAGGGCTTGGGCGCGGGCTCGACGCCTTGTTAGGAGGCAACGAGGACGCGACGCCGCGGGAGTCGCTTCTCACGTTGCCGGTAAGCCGCATCCGCCCGGGCAAGTACCAGCCGCGCACGAAAATGGACCAGCAGGCGCTGGCCGAGCTCGCGGCGTCGATCCGCTCGCAGGGCCTGATGCAGCCGCTGCTCGTGCGTCCGGTGGATCGCGACCGCTACGAGCTGATCGCCGGCGAGCGGCGCTGGCGCGCGGCGCAGATGGCCGGCCTGGAAGAGGTGCCGGTCCTCGTGCGCGAAGTGCCCGACGACGCCGCGCTGGCGATGTCCCTCATCGAGAATATCCAGCGCGAGAACCTGAATCCCATGGAGGAGGCCGCCGGGGTACAGCGCCTGCTCGAGGAATTCAAGATGACGCACGAGCAGGCGGCCGATGCGGTGGGGCGCTCGCGCAGCGCCACCACCAACCTGCTGCGCCTGCTGAAGCTCGCCAGACCGGTGCAGGAAATGCTGATGGAAGGGGCGCTCGAGATGGGCCACGCGCGCGCGCTGCTCGCGCTCGACGGTGCGCGCCAGATCGAAGCCGGGAACCGGGTCGCGGCGAAAGGCCTGTCGGTCCGGGAAACCGAAGCGATGGTGCAGCAGCTCCTGCGCGGTCCGGCGGCGCGGCGCAAGCACAAAGGCGATCGCGATCTGCAGCGCCTCGAGGAGGAAGTTTCCGAGCGCCTCGGAACCACGGTCGCCATCGTTCCGGCGCGAAAGGGGACCGGCAAGGTGATCGTGCATTACTCGAGCCTCGATCACCTGGAACAGCTGCTGAAGAAGCTCCGCTAGTGCGACATGCGATATAATTTTGCGGCTTTTTCGGGTGCGCAGAGGTTCGGAAACAGCGCGGTTAGCCGTGCGAACACGATGCTTCGCCGCCTGAGCAAGCCGATACGCGCCGTGGTGCGCTGGCAGATTGCGGCGACTGCGGCGATGGCGCTGGCCGCAGGAGCCGCCGCCGGCAGGCACGCAGCAGCATCTGCGGCCGCAGGCGGCCTCGTCAGCATCATCGCCGGGCTGGCGTCGGCGTTCGTGGCTTCGCGGAGCGATACGAAGTCTGCAGGGGGGGTTCTAATCGGCGCGCTGAGGGCCGAAGCAGTGAAGATCGTCCTCGCCGTGCTCCTGCTGTGGCTCGTGCTGTCGAACTACGAAGACGTGGTGGCTGCTGACGTTGTCGGCGCGTTCGCCGTGACGGTTGTGATTTTCTCAATGGCATTTTTTGTCCGCGAGTACTGACGCACTTCAGCAATGGCCGCCGCAACAGAGCTCACCCCTTCGGATTACATCCAGCACCACCTCACCTTCTTCACGAAGCCGGTGGGCGGAGAGGGTGGATTCTGGGCGATCAACGTGGACTCGCTGGTCACCGCGGCGCTGCTCGGCTTCATTTCTCTGGCATTCCTCTGGTGGGTCGTGCGCGGGGCGACCTCCGGCGTGCCGGGACGCCGCCAAGCGTTCGTCGAGCTTCTCATCGAGTTCGTCGACGACCAGGTCAAGGGCATCTTTACTCACGGCGACCGGCACCGCTTCGTCTCGCCGGCGGCGCTCACCGTGTTCGTCTGGGTCGTTCTGATGAACGCGATGGATTTCCTGCCGATCGACTATATCTCCGCCGGCCTCGGCTGGATCGGCTTGCATGAATGGCGCCCGGTGCCGACCGCGGACGTGAACACGACTTTCGCGCTGTCGCTTTCGGTGTGGCTCCTAATGATCGGCTTCGCCATTTCTGCGAAGGGCGTCAGCGGCTTCGTTCACGAGCTGTTCTGCGCGCCGTTCGGCTCGAACCCGCTGCTGTGGCCCGCCAACTTCCTCTTCAATTGCGTCGAGTACATCTCGAAGCCGCTGTCGCATTCGCTGCGGCTCTTCGGCAACATGTACGCGGGCGAGATCCTGTTCCTGCTGCTGTGGATGTGGGCCGCCACCGGCCTGGCGGGAACGATTTTCGGCTCGATTCTCGGCCTGGGCTGGGCGATCTTCCACATCCTGATCGTGCTGCTGCAGGCCTATATCTTCATGATGCTCACCGTCGTGTACATCTCGATGGCGCACGAACACCATTAACTCGACTCGCTCAGGAAAGGGAAAAAACCAATGGATAAACTTCAACTGCTGGCCATGGTGCAGGCCTACACGGGCATCGGCATCGGCCTCATGATCGGCCTCGGCGCCGCCGGCGCCTGCATCGGCGTGGGCATCATGTGCAGCCGCTTCCTCGAGGCCGCGGCGCGCCAGCCCGAGCTCACCAACTCGCTGCAGGGCAAGGTGTTCCTGCTGCTCGGCCTGATCGACGCCTCGTTCATCATCGGCCTGGGCATCGCGATGTTCTTCGCCTTCGCCAACCCGCTCGCGACGGCGTTCCGCTAAGCGTTTCGACGGGGAGGGCGGCATGAACCTCAACTTCACGCTGGTGGCGCAGGCGATCGTGTTCGCCAGCTTCATCTGGTTCACGGTGAAATTCATCTGGCCGCACATGCTGCGCGCCATCGAAGCCCGCCAGAAAACCATCGCCGACGGCCTCGCGGCCGCCGAGCAGGGCCGGCGCTCGCTCGAGACTTCGACCCGCCAGGCGGAAGACGCCGTGCACCAGGCGCGCGCCCGCGCCACCGAGATCCTCGCGCAAGCCGAGAAGCGCGCCGCGCAGCTCGTAGACGAGGCGCGTAACGCCGCGAAAGAGGAAGGCAATCGCGAGAAGGCCGCGGCGAAATCCGAGATCGCGCAGGAAGTATCGCGCGCCCGCGAGCAGCTGCGCGACAACGTCGCTGCGCTCGCCGTCGCCGGCGCGGAAAAGATCCTGCGCCGCGAAGTAGACGCGAAGGCGCATTCCGATCTGCTCGAATCCATAAAGCGGCAGCTCTAGATGGCGGAGCCCAGCACCGTCGCGCGGCCCTACGCGGAAGCGGTCTTCAAGCTCGCCGACGCGGCGGGCGCGCTCGCGAAATGGTCGGAGATGCTCGACGGACTTGCCGCGGTCGCGGCCGATCCCCGGGTGAGCGCGGCGATCAAGAATCCGAAGCTCTCGGACGCGCAGGTGGCGGGACTGTTCATTTCGATCCTGGCCGGAAAACTGAACGGCGACGCCGAGAACCTTGTGCGGGTGCTCGCGGAAAACGGTCGCCTGGAGTTGCTGCCTCTCGTGCGCGATCAATACGCCGCGCTGAGGAACGAGCGCGAAGGAATCGTGGAAGCCGAGGTGCAGTCTGCCTTCGACCTGTCGCCGGCACAGGTCAGCGACCTGGTGTCGCGGCTGGAGAAGAAGACCGGGCGCAAGGTCAGGGCGAAGCTGACCCTGGACAAGGAATTGATCGGCGGCATCCGCGTGGTGCTCGGCGACAAGGTTATCGACGGTTCCGCGCGCGCGCAGCTCGGCGCGCTCGAAAACGCACTCAAAGCATAAGAAGCAGGACGCTTAAGGAGCTTTCATGCAACTGAACCCCTCCGAAATTTCGGAACTGATCAAGAGCCGGATCCAGAACCTGGACGCCGGGGCGCAGATGCGCACCCAGGGAACCGTGGTGTCGGTCACCGACGGCATCTGCCGGATCCACGGCCTCTCGGACGTCATGCAGGGCGAGATGCTCGAGTTTCCGAAGAACACCTTCGGCCTCGCGCTCAACCTCGAGCGCGACTCGGTCGGCGCGGTGATTCTCGGCGAATACGAGCACATCACCGAGGGCGATGCGGTGAAGACCACCGGCAAAATCCTGTCGGTGCCGGTCGGCCCGGAGCTTCTCGGGCGCGTGGTGAATTCGCTCGGCCAGCCCATCGACGGCAAAGGCCCGGTCAACGCCAAGCTGACCGACGTCATCGAGAAGGTCGCGCCGGGCGTGATCGCCCGCCAATCCGTCTCGCAGCCGGTGCAGACCGGCCTGAAGGCCATCGACGCGATGGTGCCGGTCGGCCGCGGCCAGCGCGAGCTGATCATCGGCGATCGCCAGACCGGCAAGACCGCGGTCGCGGTCGACACGATCATCAATCAGAAGGGCAAGGATCTCTTTTGCGTGTACGTCGCGATCGGGCAGAAAGCTTCGACCATCGCGAACGTGGTCAGGAAGCTCGAAGAGCACGGCGCGATGGCCTACACGATCATCGTCGCGGCCACAGCCTCCGAATCCGCCGCGATGCAGTACATCGCGCCCTACTCGGGCTGCACGATGGGCGAGTACTTCCGCGATCGCGGGCAGGACGCGCTCATCATTTACGACGACCTGACCAAGCAGGCCTGGGCGTACCGCCAGGTCTCGCTGCTCCTGCGCCGGCCGCCGGGACGCGAGGCGTATCCGGGCGACGTGTTCTATCTGCACAGCCGCCTGCTCGAGCGCGCCGCGCGCGTGAACCCGGCCTACGTCGAGAAGTTCACCAAGGGGCAGGTCAAGGGCAAGACCGGCTCGCTCACTGCGCTGCCGGTGATCGAAACCCAGGCGGGCGACGTGACCGCGTTCGTGCCGACCAACGTGATCTCGATCACCGACGGTCAGATCTTCCTGGAGACCGATCTGTTCAACGCCGGCATCCGGCCCGCCATCAACGCCGGCATCTCGGTGTCGCGGGTCGGCGGCGCGGCGCAGACCAAGATCATGAAGCGGCGCGACACGGGCGGCGGCGTGCGCCTCGCGCTCGCGCAATATCGCGAGCTCGCGGCCTTCGCGCAGTTCGCTTCCGACCTCGACGAAGCCACCCGCAAGCAGCTCGAGCGCGGCCGCATGGTCACGGAGCTCATGAAGCAGCCGCAGTACTCGCCGCTCCAGGTCTGGGAGATGGCGCTGACGCTCTTCGCGGTGAACAACGGCTACTTCGACGACATCGACGTCAAGAAGGCGCTCGCCGCCGAGAAGTCGATGCGCGACTACATGAAGACCAAGTACGCGGCGCTGGTGAAGAGCATGGAAGACAAGAAAGACCTTTCGGCCGACGACGAGAAGGCGCTCAAGGCGGCAATCGAGGACTGGAAGAAAAACGGCAGTTTCTAGCCATGCCAGGCACAAAAGAAATACGGGTCAAGATCAAGAGTGTGCAGAACACTCGGAAGATCACCAAGGCGATGGAAATGGTCGCCGCGTCGAAAATGCGCAAGGCGCAGGAGCGCATGCGCCATGCACGCCCGTACGGCGAGAAGATCCGGAACGTGGCGGCGCACATCTCGCACGCCAACCCGGAGTACCGGCATCCGTTCCTCGTCGATCGCGATTCGGTGAAGCGCGTCGGGCTCATCGTGATCACCACCGACAAGGGGCTGTGCGGCGCGCTCAACACCAACCTGCTGCGCCTCACGCTCGGCCAGTACAAGGAGTGGCAGGCGCAGGGCGAGGAGATCGAGGTCTGCTGCCTCGGCAACAAGGGTCTGGGCTTCATGCAGCGCCTGGGCGCCAACGTCGTCTCGCAGGCCGTGCAGCTCGGCGACAAGCCGCAGATGGAGAAGCTGATCGGCGCCGTCAAGGTCATGCTCGACAGCTACATCGAGGACCGCTTCGACCGCCTGCTGATCGCCTATACCCGCTTCGTCAACACCATGAAGCAGGAATCGGTGATCGAGCAGCTGCTCCCGCTTTCCGGCGAGCGCCTCGGCGCTCCGGAGACGGTCTGGGACTACATCTACGAGCCCGAAGCGCGCGCCGTGCTCGATCAGGTGATGACTCGCTACATCGAAGCGATCATCTTTCAGGCGGTGGCCGAGAACATGGCCTCCGAGCAGTCGGCGCGCATGGTGGCGATGAAATCCGCCTCCGACAACGCCGCGACGCTGATCGACGAGCTCACGCTGATCTACAACAAAAACCGCCAGGCGGCGATCACCAAGGAACTTTCGGAGATCGTCGGCGGCGCCGCGGCGGTCTAAAAGAATTCGACTCTAGGAAAAAGCTATGGCACAAGCACACGGTAAAAGTCAGGGCACCATCGTCCAGTGCATCGGCGCGGTCACCGACATCCAGTTCGACCGCGAGACCATGCCCGGGATCTACGAAGCGCTCGTCCTCGAGGACGACCCGACCAACCCGCTCGCCGAGAAAGGCCTCACGTTCGAGGTCGAGCAGCAGCTCGGCGACGGCGTCGTGCGCACCATCGCGCTCGGCTCCTCCGACGGCCTGCGCCGCGGCATGAAGGTGAAAGCCACCGGCGCGCCGATCTCCGTGCCCGTTGGCATGGGCACCCTCGGTCGCATCATGGACGTCCTCGGCCGTCCGATCGACGAGGTCGGCCCGATCAAGTCGGACAAGCTGCGCTCGATCCACCAGGCGGCGCCCAAGTTCGACGAGCTCTCGCCTTCGGTCGAGCTGCTCGAGACCGGTATCAAGGTCATCGATCTCATCTGCCCGTTCGCCAAGGGCGGCAAGATCGGTCTGTTCGGCGGCGCCGGCGTCGGCAAGACCGTGAACATGCTCGAGCTCATCAACAACATCGCGACCCAGCACTCGGGCCTCTCGGTATTCGCCGGCGTGGGCGAGCGCACGCGCGAGGGCAACGACTTCTATCACGAGATGATGGAAGCGGGCGTGGTCAAGATCGACAACCTGCCGGAGTCCAAGGTGGCGATGGTGTTCGGGCAGATGAACGAGCCCCCGGGCAACCGTCTGCGCGTCGCGCTCACCGGCCTCACCATGGCGGAGAGCTTCCGCGACGAAGGCCGCGACATCCTGTTCTTCGTCGACAACATCTACCGCTTCACGCTCGCGGGCACCGAAGTGTCGGCGCTGCTCGGCCGGATGCCTTCGGCGGTCGGCTATCAGCCCACGCTCGCGGAGGAGATGGGACGCCTGCAGGAGCGCATCACCTCGACCAAAACCGGCTCGATCACGTCGATCCAGGCGGTGTACGTGCCGGCGGACGACCTGACCGATCCTTCGCCCGCCACCACCTTCGGCCACCTCGACGCGACGGTCGTGCTCTCTCGTGACATCGCATCGCTGGGCATCTATCCGGCGGTCGACCCGCTCGATTCCACCTCGCGCCAAGTCGATCCGAACACGATCGGCGAAGACCACTACAACACCACGCGCTCGGTGCAGGCGACCCTGCAGCGCTACAAGGAATTGCGCGACATCATCGCGATCCTGGGCATGGACGAGCTTTCACCCGAGGACAAGCTCGCGGTATCCCGCGCGCGCAAGATCCAGCGCTTCCTGTCGCAGCCGTTCACGGTGGCGCAGAACTTCACCGGCACGCCGGGCAAGTACGTGACGCTCAAGGACACGATCAAGGGCTTCAAGATGATCGTGAACGGCGAGTGCGACGCGCTGCCCGAGCAGGCGTTCTACATGGTCGGCGCGATCGAAGAGGCGTTCAAGAAAGCCGAAGACATGAAGAAAGAGGCCGAAGGCAGGAAGTAAATGGCCGCCGCCACTCTCCATATCGACGTGGTCAGCGCCGAGGAGTCCATCTTCTCCGGCGAGGCGGAGTTCGTCGTGCTGCCGGGCGAAGCGGGCGAGCTCGGCATCTATCCGCGCCACACGCCGCTCATCACCCGCATCAAGCCCGGGACGGTGGAGATCACGCCGGCAGGCGGCGGCGAGAAGCAGCTCATCTTCGTCGCCGGCGGCATCCTCGAGGTGCAGCCGAAGGTCGTGACGGTTCTCGCCGATACCGCCATTCGCGGCAAGGACCTCGACGAAGCGAAGGCTAGCGAGGCGCTCAAGCGCGCCGAGGAAGCCCGCCGCACTGCCACGGATAAGCAGGAAGTAGCAACTGTCGAGGCCGAGATGGCGATGCTCGCCGCGCAGCTCGCTGCGATCCGCAAGCTCCGAAAGCGCTAGCGACCGGTTGCTGAGGTTCGCGTGTACTTCCGTTCAAGCTAGCGCGATCGTTATGCGCTTAGTTGGCGTCCCCGAGTCTTGCGTTCATGCTCGGATTCGCCAACCAGCCCGCTACATCGGTACCGAGTGTTTTGACGCAGCGCTCCAGGATCGAGCAGGTGCCCCGGTACCCGCCGAAGGCGCCGCCGCCGGAGACGCGGGTGGCGCGGAATGTTCCGGTGACTTTGCCGTTCTCCCGCAACGTTCCCTCGATGGTGAGATTCTTCGGGCCGCTCCACGCCCCGCCGCCGAATCCGCTGATTCCGGTGATCTTCATGGCGAGCGATTTGCCTTTCTCTGCCTTGGCGATATCCGGCACCAGGACGACGTTGTCGAAGCCGCGAACCTGGGATTGCACGGACTTGACCACCTTCCCTTCCAGGCCGCATTCCGCCTGGATCGCCTGTGGCACGGAAAGGCTCTTGTCGTACGGTGCGTAGTCCTGCAGGGCAAGCGAGTCGGCCAGACTCGCGAGCGGCGCACAGAGCACGGGAATCAGCAGCGCGCGCCTGACGTGTTTCATCTTCTGGAACGTTGACGGCTGAAACATATATCCCCCTTTGGTAAAAAACAGCGCCTTCCCATAGTAGCGCTTCACACGACGCTTGTAGTTGCCGCGCGACTCTAAATTCGTGTTGCTGCAGCACGATAGTCCGGCGAGACTAGGAACGACCGCAACGCTGCGCGGCGGGGTTTGCAAGAATCCGTCCACGCCAGCGTAGGAGAGCGCATGAAACATATCCTCGATTCTTCCTTCCGATACAAGCCGAGCTTCGATACCGACGTGCGCAAGACGTTCGAAAAAGCGCGTCGCGCGCAGCAGGATCGCGAGCGCGAGCAGGCGAAGGCCAACGCCGACGCCACCAAGGAAAGCAGCGCGCCGCGCATCCGGGTGCTGCAGCTCGATCAGCTCAAGAAGGCGAGCAGCACGTAGCGCTGCCGCCCGCCGGCGCGCAGCGCGTCGAAGGGGTAGCAGGTAATCAACGTCAATCGGGTCGGCCCGGCCTGCTGCATCGCCCAGATGTCGCGCCGGTCCAGGATCTCTGCGCGCCCGACGCGGTAAGTCACGCGCACCTTGTCCGGGCGCTCGATGATCAGGGCGTCGCCGGGCCTGACCTCGCGCAGGAAAGCAAGGTGCGTGTCGCGGTGTCCGCCGATCACGCTATTGCCGTCCTGCCCGGGCCGGGCGGTGCCTTCGGCGTGGCCCGGTCCGAATGCCAGCGCTGAGCCGTCCGCGCCCGCTAATACGTAGCGCTCGATTCCCAGCCGCGGAACGATGAGCTTGGCCACCGGCCAGGTATCGGCCCACGGCCAGGGCTTCACGGCCGTTTCTCCGGCGAGAGTGCGCGTCCAGGCTCGACCGATCAGAACCTGCGCCAGGCCGGCCTTCGCCTGAATCCAGAGGCCTCGTCCCGCCTGCCAGGCGCCCACCGCGAGGAGGATCGCGATGACCGCCAGCCCGACACGGTCCGCCACGCTGCTTTTCGGCGGGATGGGCCAGGCGCACTCCACTCCCATTGGCAGGTCGCTGTCGGCTTTCATGCGACGCGCCTGCGCAGCAGCAGCACCGTCGCCAGAAGGAGGAACAGCATGCCGCTGACCAGGGCGAAGCGGCTGTCGGTCGCGCCCTGCGGCAACTCGCCGAAGACCTTGCCGTAGTCCCAGCCATCGGGCAGCAGCGTCGGGACGGCGCCGAGCTTCAGCTGCTCCGCGCTCGGGCGTGCCGGCGTGCGGTCGACGGCGACGAAGCTCGTGTACTTGGTGACCAGCCGATGAGCGGTGGCGAGGTCGACCACCTGCGCACGAACTTCGTCCTCCGAGCCGCGCTCTCGCGCCGTGTCGAGAAGCGAAGCGATCTTCTCGCGCGCCCAGAGGGTTCCCATTCCCGCGCCGAGCGCGCCGTTGGTCAGAGGTATCCGGGCCTCCCAATTGCGGCCGTCGCGCTCGCCGACGACATGCACCTCGCCTTCGAGACGATCGAGCGCCGCGGCGATGACGACCGGCTCGCCGGCATAAAGATCGGGAATGCGCGCCGGCCACGATTCGGCTTGCACGCCCGCCGGCCAGCGTACTTCCAGGCCCTTCAGGACGGGCGCCTCGAGCTTCGCGAAGAGCTCGCTCATCTTGGCGCCCACCTCGTCGACCCGCCCTATGAACGTGAAGGTGCCCCGGCCCAGCTGCGCGGCCTTGGTCATGAAATGGCTGTTCGGCGCCGAGCCGATGCCTACGGTAAAGAGCCGCGAGCTGCCAAGCCGTGCCTGGATGAGGCGGAACAGCTCTTCCTCATTGCCCACTGCGCCGTCGGTGAGAAACATCACCTGGCGGACCCGGTGGGTCGTTTCGCGCTCGCCGCTCGGCAAGGCGAGCTCCAGCGCAGCCGCCATCTCGGTGCCGCCGCGCGCTTCCAGCGCACCGATCCAGCGCGTCGCCTTGCGGACCGCCTCGGGACTGGCGTCGCGCGCGTCCGCGAACAGGGCCTGCGCGTTCGAGTTGAATTCGATGACGTTGAAGCGGTCTTCGGGCACAAGGCGCGCCAGCGCCAGTTCGAGCGCCTGCTTCGCCTGGCGGATCGATGCGCCCGCCATCGAGCCCGACGTATCGAGCACGAAGATCACCTCGCGCGGCAGGCGCGCGCCGCCGGCCGCAGGCGGCAGCACCATCAGCAGGCCGTAATGCCTGCCGTTCTTTTCCTCCGCGAACCAGGCCGCCTGCGGGACCTCGCCGGCGCGCGGCGACCAGGTGAGCTCGAAGTCACGGTTGGCGGGCGTTGCGCCGTCGGCGAGCGCCACGATGCGGCGCGAAGGCCCCGGCGCCCGGACGTCGATGCGATGGTAGGGGCTGTCCAGCTCCGCCACCGCCACGCCGGCGTCGAGCTCGACGCGGATCGAGACCGGATTCGTGCGCGCGCCTTCGGTTCCGGGACGCATGACTGGCGGCGTGATCCGGTCGGCGTCGTTCACGCGCAGCGGCCCCGCGGGAACGTAGCGCGGGCCGACGACCATCGGAAAGCGCAGCGAGAACCGGTTCCCGTCGTAGCGCAGTACCTGCTGATACTCGAGCTCGACCACGATGGTCTCTCGCGGGCCGATGTTGGCGACGCTGGTAGTGAAGATGTTCGGCCGCTCCTGGTCGAACAGCGCCGCGCGCCTTCCAGTGGTCTTCGCCTGGTCGTAGACCTGCTTTGCCGCGGCGCGCTCCCGGATCTCGCCTTCGATCAACCGCTCGCCGACCTGCAGGCGCAGCCGGTCGACCGCGGCGCTCTCGGGAAGCGGAAACACATACACGCCCTCGTACCAATCATCGCCCGGGTTGTGGAACGTTTGCACGACCCGGGCGCGGGCGATCGGGCCGCTGACCCGAAACACGACGTCGGTCGAAACCAGCGGGGCCTGCAAGGCGCTTGCGCCGCCGGCATCTTCGGCCTGCCGCTGTACCCGGAGCATCAGCGTTCCCTCACCTGTATCCGGGAGTGGCGCGCCATAAGCCGGCGCCGAAAGCAGCAGGGCGATGCCGCCCAGGACGATGCCGCAGGCAAGACCGATCCCTGCGGCGAGCGAAATGAAAGCGAATACGTCGTACCAGTTGCTGGAATGGCTGCGGGCATGCATGGCGCTTCTCCCTCGGGATTGTTCTGTGGAGCATTAAAGATCCCGAAGCGGCCGGAGCCGCGCCGCCGTGCGGGCAAAGCGCCGAGCAATTCTGGCAAAGCACGGGCAGGCAGCTCCGCGCCGCCCGCCATGGGCTATATTCGTCCGCCATGCGACGCAGAATCGCCATCGTCGAGGACGATCCGGCCATCCGGACGAACTACGCGGACGCGCTGCGCAAGCACGGGTTCGAGGTGCTCGCGTTCGCCGCGCGCGCCGAGGCGCTCGCCGCGCTGCGCAGCCGGCTGCCGGACCTCGCGCTCATCGACATCGGCCTCGCCAACGACATCGACGGCGGCTTCGCGCTGTGCCGCGAGTTGCGCGCGCTGTCGGCCACCCTGCCGATCATTTTCCTGACCGCCCGGGACAGTGATTTCGATGTCGTCGCCGGACTGCGCCTGGGGGCCGACGACTACCTCACGAAGGACGTCAGCCTGCCCCATCTCCTGGCGCGCATCGCCGCCTTGTTCCGGCGCGCGGATCTGGCCGCCGAGCCGAAAGCCGCCGAGGAGCGCGTGGAGCGCGGGCCGCTCATGCTGGACCTCAAGCGCTTCAGCGTGGCGTGGCGCGGCACGACCGTACCGCTCACGCTGACCGAGTTCTGGATGGTCCACGCCCTCGCCAAATTTCCCGAGCACGTGAAAAGCCGCGAGCAGCTCATGCGCGAGGCGAACCTCGTGGTCGACGACGGCACCGTGACTTCCCACGTCAAGCGCATACGCCGTAAATTCCTCGCGGCCGATCCGGCGTTCGACGCCATAGATACCGCGTACGGCATGGGGTACAGGTGGAAGGTCTAAGACGGTGGAAGGTATGAGACGGTGGAAGGGATGAGGCGGTGGAAGGTCTGAGGCGCCGGAAAGCATGAAGCGCGTGCGCGTCAGCCTGCGGACGAAGCTCGCGTTGGTGGCGCTGGTCATGCTCGCCCTGCCGTGGGCCGGCGCGCTGTACGTGAACGAGGTGGAGCGCTTTCTCCTCGAAGGCCAGGAGCAAACGCTTCTCGCCACGGCACGCGCGGTGGCGACGGCGCTGCACGAGCGCCCGCATCTGCTTGCCGCCGCGCCCGCGCGCGAGGACGCCGAGATCGCGGCGATTCTCGCCGGCGTGCAGCGCACCTCCTCGCGCATCTGGATCGTGAACCGCGATCTGCAGGTCCTCGCGCGCGCGGGAACGCTGAAGCGCCCGGCCGACGCTGCTTCGGAATCGCCGTGGTGGCAGCCGCTCGTCGGCTGGCTGGTGCAGCGGCCGACGGAGGACTTTGCCGAGGCGCGTCCCGAGGACGTCCTCACCGGCGGCGGCGACGTCGGCGCCGCCTTGCAGGGCACGCCCGCGACCCGCACGCGTCGTACTCAGGACGGTCTTGCCGTCGTGATGTCGGCGGCGCATCCGATCTGGAGCGGCGATGAGGTCGTCGGCGCGGTCGTGGCCGAGGAGACGACCAATCCGATCGCCTCGCTGAGAAGCGCCGCGCTCGAGCGGCTGCTGCTCGTGACGCTCGCCTCGTTCACCGGCGTGGCGGCGTTGCTCATCACCTACGCGACGCGCCTGTCGGTGCGCATCCGGCGGCTGCGCGATGAGGCCGAATCGGCGATCGATGCCCGCGGCCGCATTACCCGGCTCGCCGCGGGCTCGGAGGCGGCGGACGAGATCGGCGACCTGTCGCGCAGCTTCTCCGCAGTGCTCGGGCGGCTCGCGCAGCACCACACCTACCTGGAGAGCATGGCCGGGCGCCTCTCGCACGAATTGCGCACGCCGATCGCGGTGGTGCGCTCGTCGCTCGAGAATCTCAAGCTCGCGCCCGACGTCGCCGAGGCGCGCCGCTACATCGAGCGCGCCGAAGAGGGATTGCAGAGGCTGAGCCGGATTCTCGATCGCATGATCGAAGCGTCGCGGCTCGAGCAGAGCCTCGCCGTGGCCGAGCGCGAACGCTACGACTTGGTGCCGGTGGTGCGCGGCTGCGTGGAAGGCTACCGGCTCGCGTACCCGCAGGCTCGCTTCGCTCTCGAGCTGCCGCCGCATAGCACCGAGGTACAAGGCGCGGCCGACCTCGCGGCCCAGCTTCTCGACAAGCTGGTGGAGAACGCGGTCGATTTTTCGAGCGGCGGCGAGCCGGTGCGCGTCGCGCTCGACAACGGCGATGGCGCCGCCGTCCTTACCGTGGCAAATAAAGGGCCGCTGCTGCCCGCCGGCGCTCGGGCACGTCTTTTCGAGTCGATGATCTCGATGCGCGAGGGCCGCCATGCCGCCGGCACGCCCCACCTCGGATTGGGACTCTATGTGGCGCGCCTGATCGCCGAATTTCACGGCGGCAGCATCCTCGCGGCCAACCTGCCGGCGGGCGACGGCGTCGCGATCCGCGTGCGGATGCCGGCCGCATGAAGCCCATCTCGGCGCTCGATGCGCGCGCGATCCGCGTCGTCCTGTTCGACATCGACGACACGCTCACCACCGAAGGAAAGCTAACCGCCGCGGCCTACGCCGCGCTCGAGCGTTTGAAAACCGCGGGCAGGCGGCTGGTGCCGGTGACCGGGCGTCCCGCCGGCTGGTGTGACCACATCGCCCGCATGTGGCCGGTCGACGCAGTGGTCGGCGAGAACGGCGCGTTCTATTTCGGGACGTTCGAGGGCCGGCTCGTCAAGCAGTACCAGGACGATGCGCCGACCCGGGCCCGCAAGCGCACCCTTCTGGCGGGAATCGGAGAGCGGATCGTCGCCGCGGTGCCGGGCTGCGCCCTCGCTTCCGACCAGGCGTACCGCGAGAGCGACCTGGCGATCGACTACTGCGAAGATGTCGCGCCGCTCGCTGTCGAGAAGGTCGAGCGCATCGCTTCGCTGATGCGCGAGGCCGGGCTCACAGCGAAGGTGAGCTCGATCCACGTCAACGGCTGGTTCGGCGAATACGACAAGCTGGCGATGACCCGGCGGCTATTCGCCGAGCGTTTCGGCATCGACCTCGCCTCGGACGCCTCCGGCGTGGTGTTCGCCGGCGATTCCCCGAACGATGCGCCGATGTTCGGGTTCTTCGAGAACTCGGTCGGCGTGGCGAACGTGCGCCGCTTCGAGAGCGTGCTTCCGCACCTGCCCAAGTACGTCACCCAAGCCGCCGCCGGCGCGGGCTTCGCCGAGCTCGCCGCGCATCTGCTTGGCGGCGCGTGAAGGGATCGTTCGCCGGCCTGCCTCCTCGCCCATCGCGCAGGTTAAACTGCGGCGTTTCCATTCGGCGAGGCGATTTTTCGTGGCGGGTCCTCTATCGCATATCCGGGTTCTCGACTTGTCGCGCGTGCTGGCAGGTCCCTGGGCCGGCCAGAACATGGCGGATCTCGGCGCCGAAGTCATCAAGGTCGAACGGCCGGGAAGCGGCGATGATTCGCGCGCCTTCGGTCCGCCCTGGGTCAAGGACGGGAAAGGGCGCGAGACCACGGACTCCGCGTATTTCACTTCGGCCAACCGCGGCAAGAAATCGATCACGCTGAATATCGCGGACGCGAAAGGCCAGGCTGTCGTCCGCGAGCTCGCGCGCCGCTGCGATGTGCTGATCGAGAACTACAAGCACGGCGATCTCGAGCGCTACGGCCTCGGCTACGAGGACCTGCGCAAGGAGAACCGCGGCCTCGTCTATTGCTCGCTGACCGGGTTTGGCCAGACCGGTCCGTATCGCGAGCGTCCAGGCTACGACTTCATGATCCAGGGCATGGGCGGGATGATGAGCGTCACGGGCGAGCCCGACGACGCGCCGGGAGGCGGCCCGCAGCGCGCCGGCGTTCCCATCGCCGACATCATCACCGGCATGTACGCATCGATCGCCGTCTGCGCGGCGCTTGCCCATCGCGCGCAGTCGGGCGCCGGCCAGCGCCTCGATCTGGCGCTGCTCGATTCGCAGATCGCGCTGCTTGCCTATCAGAACACCAACTACTTCGCCACCGGCAAGCCGCCGAAGCGCATCGGCAACCTGCATCCCAACATCGTTCCCTATCAGCCGTTTCGCACCCGGGACGGGGACGTCATCCTCGCCTGCGGAAACGACAATCTGTTCAGGAAATTCTGCGACGCCGCGGGTTGCCGCGAGCTCGCCGAGGACGGCCGCTTCGCGACGAACGGCAAGCGCGTCGAGAACCGGAAGGAGCTCACACAGTTGCTTGCGCAGGTATTTGCCGGACGCAGCACGGACGAATGGGTGCAGCTTCTCGAGGCCGCGGGCGTCCCGAACGGACCGATCAACAACATCGCGCAGGTGTTTGCCGACCCGCAGGTAAAGGCGCGCGGCGTGCAGATCGAGCTCGAGCACGCAAGCGGAGCCAAGCTGCCTCTGGTCGCGAGCCCGATGCGCTTTTCAGAGACTCAGATCGACTACCGGCTCGCGCCGCCGCTGCTTGGCCAGCATACCGAGGAAGTGCTGCGCGGGCTCTTGGGCAAAAGCGACGCCGACATCGCGCAGCTGCGCTCCGCGGGCGTGATATAGCGCGCTACGCGAGCGTCAGCTGTCCACTTGTGCGCCGGATTCCTTGACGACCTTCCCCCACTTCACGATCTCGCTTCGCACCAGCTTGGCGAAATCCTCCGGCGGCATGCCGCCCGCATCGGCGCCCTGCTCCGCCCAGATCCTTTTCAGCTCGGGCTGGTTCATCGCCGCCACCATGTTCCGGTACATCGTGTCCCGGATCGCCTTCGGCGTGCCCTTGATCGCCCACAGCGCGTACCAGGTAAGGACCTCGTAGCCGGGCACGCCCGCCTCGTGCAGGGTCGGGACGTTCGGCAGCACCGGATTGCGCGCCACGCTCGTCACGGCGAGCGGAATCAGCTTGCCGGACCTGATCTGCTGCGCGGAGGTCCCCATGCCGTCGAACGCGAAGTCGACCTGGCCGGCGAGCAGATCGATCATCATCGGCCCGGCGCCGCGATACGGAATGTGCACCATGAAGGTCTTGGTCGTGATCTTGAAGAGCTCGACCGACAGGTGGTGCGTGGTGCCGCTGCCCGCCGAGCCGTAGTTGAGCTCCCCCGGATGGGTTCTCGCGTAGGCGATGAACTCCTTGAGCGTCCTGAATTTGTCGGCGTGCTTGGGATGCACTACGACGACGTTCGGCACGAACGCCGCCACAGTGACCGGCTCGAAGTCGCGCTCCAGGCTGTACGGCAGCTTCCGGTACAGGCTTTCGGCGATGGTGTGATGCACCGCGCCGAAGAACCAGTTGTAGCCGTCCGGCGCGCGTTTCGCCACGTTGCTTGCGCCCAGCGTGCCGCCGGCGCCGCCCTGGTTCTCGATCTGCACCTGCTGGCCGAGGGTCTGGCCGAGCTTCGCGGCGATCGGCCGGGCGAACGTATCGGTGCCGCCGCCGGCCGCGAACGGATTCATGAACACGATCGGCTTGGTGGGCCAAGCCTGCGCCTGCGCGGTCAACGCGCCGACCGCGAGCGCGCAGCCGACGAGAGCGCGAATCCGAAACCCCGTCATGGCTATCCTCCCGCGAAATTCGTTTTTATGTACGGCTGGGCGCCAATACTAACAGGCGATTCCACGGCCGAATTCCGCCCGTCTCACTATAATGCCCGAGGGGGAAATATCGAATGGGGAACATGCCGGAGCTCATAACTCGGCGCGAAGGCGCGACCGGCTGGGTCGTCTTTTCCAATCCCGCCAAGCAGAACGCCGTGACCTACGAGATGATCGGCGCGCTGCCCGAGGCGCTCTCGCGGCTCGAGCGCGATCCGCAAGTGAAGGTGATCGGGTTCCGCGGCGAGGGCGATAAGGTGTTCGTCGTGGGCGCCGATATCGGGCAATTCAGCACCATCCGAGGCTCGAGCGCTTCGACCGCCACCTATAACAATGCGATGGAGCGCGCTTTCCAGGCGGTCAGCTGCGCTCGCAAGCCGACCCTCGCCTGCGTGCGCGGCACTTGCTTCGGCGTCGGCCTGTCGCTCGCGAGCTACTGCGATCTGCGCGTGTGCAGCGAAGACGCCGAATTCGCCCAGCTCGCGCCCAAGCTCGGACTGGCGGTCTCGTACCCGAGCGTGAAGCGGCTGGTCGATCTGCTGGGCCCGGCGCGCGCGGCCGACCTGTTGTTCACCGGACGCCGCGTCGGCGCAAGTGAAGCGTTTGCGATGGGTCTCGTGAATCGCGTATTTCCATCGGCCGAGCTGGACGAGCGCTTCGCGGCCCTGGTCGCCGAGATCGCGGAGAGCGCGCCCTTGTCGCTGCTCGCGAGCAAAGTCTCGATTCGCGGCGCGCTTGGCGAGGCGGAAATCCGCGATGTGAAGGCGGCGGCCGACGCTTGCCATGCGAGCGAAGATTACGCCGAAGGCCGGAAGGCTTTCATGGAGAAGCGCAAGCCGGCCTTCAAGGGGCGCTAAGACGGGGGCCCCGCAGTCCTCGGCAGGCGGCCGCTAGCGGCCTTTGAAGCTCGGTTTCCGCTTGGCGAGAAACGCCGCCACGCCTTCGCGGAAATCCTCGGTGTCGAAGCAGGCGTAGCTCTCGTCGAACTCGGCCTGCGACAGCGGACGCGGATCGGCCAGGCGGCGCACGAACTTCTTGTGCCAGCGCGCGGCGAGCGGTGCGCCTTCGGCGATGCGCCGCGCGGTCGCATACGCTTCCTCCTCGACCTTGGCGTCGGGCACGACGCGATTGACGAGGCCCTTCTCGTAGGCTTCGCGCGCGTTCCAGATCCGGCCTTCGAGCAGGATCTCGAGCGTCGCGGCGCGCCCGACGACGCGCATCATGCCCTGCAGCTCGTCGTAGGCTTCCACCAGCCCGAGGTTCTTGACCGGCACGCCGAAGCGCGAGGACTCGCCGCAAATCCGGATGTCCGCCTGCGAGGCGACGAGCAGCCCGCCGCCGACGCACGCGCCCTGGATCAGCGCGACGACCGGGTGCCGGCATTCCGCAAAAGCGCGCATGCCGCCCGAGATCCGCGTGCCGTACTCCTTGGCTTGCGCGGCGTTGGCGCGCTCGGTGGCGAAGCTCGCGATGTCCGCGCCCGCGGCGAACGCCTTCTCGCCGGCGCCGCGCACCACGATGCAGCGCAGCGACTCGTCCTGGTCGAGCTTCGCCATGTGCGCGCCGAGCTGCTGCCACATCGCCAGCGAAAGCGCGTTCAGCCGCTCCGGATTGGAGAGCGTCACCGTGGCGATGTCGCCCTCGCGGGCGAGGAGGACCGCGCCGCTCACCGGCGCTTCAGCCGCGCCATCAAGGCGGAAATGACCGGCCAGAAAAGCAGGATCACAGCGAGCGTGGTGATCGAGCCGACCAGGCCGTTCGACCAGAACACGCGCAGATCGCCGCCGGCGCCGATCATCGACAGCCGGAACGAGTCCTCGGCGCGATTGCCGAGCACGAGCGCGAGCGTGAAAGGGGCGAGCGGGATGCCGATCTTCTTGAACACGTAGCCGACGACGCCGAAGACGAGCATCAGCCAGATGTCGAACATGGCGTTCTGGATCGCGAACGCGCCGATGGCGCAGGACACGATGATCATCGGCGCGATTGCCGAGAACGGAACCCGCAGGACAGCGGCGAACAGCGGCACGGTGGTGAGCACCAGGACGAGCCCGACGACGTTGCCGAGATACATCGACGCGATCAAGCCCCAGACGAACTCCTTGTGCTCCACGAACAGCAGCGGCCCGGGGTTGAGCCCCCAGACCATCAGGCCGCCGAGCAGGATCGCCGCCGTGCCGGAGCCCGGAATGCCGAGCGCGAGCATTGGCAGCAGCGCCGAGGTGCCGGACGCGTGCGCCGCGGTTTCGGGGGCGAAGACGCCCTCGATGCGGCCCTTGCCGAACGACTCGGGCTCCTTGGAGAAGCGCTTCGCGAGGTTGTAGCCCATGAACGAGGCCGCGATCGCGCCGCCCGGGGTGATGCCGAGCCAGCAGCCGATCGCCGAGGAGCGCAGCAGCGTCATCCAGTAGCGCGGCATTTCCTTCCAGACCTTCAGCACCACGCGCGGGCTGATGTTGGCGGCGTGGCCGCGCAGCGCCAGGCGCTCTTCCATCGTCAGCAGGATCTCGCTGATGCCGAAGAGACCGATCACCGCCACCAGGAAGTTGATGCCGCGCAGCAGGTCGTTCAGGCCGAAGGTCATGCGCAGCTGGCCCGACACGGTGTCCATGCCCACGCCCGCGAGCAGCAGGCCGAGGGTCATCGAGATGATGGTCTTGTGCTTTTCCTCGCGCCCGAGCCCGACGAAGGAGCAGAAAGTGAGGAAATACACCGCGAAGAATTCCGGCGGGCCGAAGCGCAGCGCAAAGGAAGCGATGCCCGGCGCGAGGAAGGTGATCAGCATCACCGCCACGAGCGAGCCGATGAAGGAGGACGTGAACGCCGCGGTCAGCGCCTCGGCGGCCTTGCCCTGCTGCGCCATGGGATAGCCGTCGAAGGTCGTCGCGACCGACCACGCTTCGCCCGGGATGTTGAACAGGATCGAGGTGATCGCGCCGCCGAAGAGGGCGCCCCAGTAGATGCAGGAGAGCATCACGATGGCCGAGGTCGGGTCCATCGTGAACGTGAGCGGCAGCAGGATCGCGACGCCGTTCGGCCCGCCCAGGCCGGGCAGCACGCCGACGAAGATGCCGAGCACCAGCCCGGCCATCATCAGCGCGAGGATCTTCCAGGTCATCAGGACCTTGAAGCCGTAGAGCAGTAGGCCGAGCGCTTCCATCGCCGCCTAGCGGCCGAACAGGGCTTCGAGCGGCCCCTTCGGCATGATGACGTCGAACGCGACGTCGAAGACGACGAACATGACGAGCACGAAGATCAGCGCCGTGAGCAGCGATTTCCAGGCCGCGATACGTCCGATGAAGATCATGAAGCCCGCCACCAGAAGGAAGCTCGCCACGTAAAGCCCCAGCCATTGCGTGACCAGGCAGAACGCGAGCGTCGGGAAGAATACCTGGAGCACGCGCCCGAGCTGCTCGCGCGTGACGAAGACCTCTTTCGTGTGCTCGCGCGCCAGGAATTCCTTTGCGAGGCCGTAGACGCAGGCCGCGGCGAGGATCACCGACAGATAGAACGGGAAGTAGCCGGCCTGCGGGCCGGTCGAATCCCAGCCCATGCCCGTGCGCCAGTTATCGAACGCGAGCAGCGCGGCGAGCGCAACCAGCAGCAGGGAAACGACGACATCCACCGTCCGTACGCTCACCACCGCCGGCGACATCTCTCCCGGCGGCGTCTCGCCGCCGGCCCCACCAACGTCGGATTTCGACATCCGATCAGTTCGCTACGAAGCCAGCTTCGGTCATCAGGCCCTTGTTGAGCTTGTCGTCCTCTTCCAGGAAATTCAGCATCTCCTTGCCGGCAAGGAAGACCGGCTTGAGCGCCTGCTTCTCCATGTAGTCCTTGTATTCGGCCGTCTGCGTCAGCTTCTTGAACAGATCGACGTAGAAGGCGGTCTGCTCCGCGGTGACCTTGCCCGGCAGGAACATGGCGCGCAGCATCAGGTACTGCACGTCGACGCCTTGCTCCTTGCAGGTCGGGATGTCGTTCCACGATTCCTTGTCCGTGACCTTGGTCTTGTACTGGATGCGCTCCTTGTCGAACACGCAGAGCGCGCGGACCTGGTTGGCGCGCCAGACTTCCAGGTTTTCCGACGGGTTGTTGACGTTCGACTGCGTATGGTTGCCGACGAGCTGCGTCGCCGCCTCGCCGCCCGACTTGTACGGCAGGTAGGCGAACTTGGCGCCGGTCTTTTTTTCAAGGAAAACCGTGAGGACATGGTCCTCACGCTTAGAGCCGGTGCCGCCCATCTTGAAGGGCGGGTTCGCCGCTTTCGCCGCGTCGGCGAATTCCTTCACGCTCTTGTACGGAAGCTGCGAGTTGGTCCACAGCACGAACTGGTCGAGCGCGATGACCGAGACCGGCGAGAGCTCGCGCCAGTTGAACGGGATCTTGGCTGACAGCGGCAGCATGTAGATCAGCGAATAGGCGATCAGCACCTTGTGCGGGTCGCCGGGGTTGCTCTTCATGTACATCAGCGCTTCCGCGCCCGAGGCGCCGCCCTTCAGCGAGACCACCATCGGCTGCTTCATCAGGTTGTTCTTCTGGATGGCGGCCTGCATCATCCGCGCCATCTGATCCGAAGCGCCGCCGGCGCCGGCGGCGACCACGATCTCGACCGGCTTGGTCGGCTCCCAGGCGGCTACCGACGCGGCGCTGAGCGAAACACCGGCAAGCGCGGCGACGCAGAAATGAAATGCTTTCCTCATGGCACTCCTCCTATATTTTCATTGCGGGCTTGCTTAAGCGGCTTGGCGAGCGGGCGTCTTTGCGCAGTCGGAAAGGTACGCCATCGCGGCGCGTGCGCCTTCCGCTTTCACGGGAACTCCGGCCAGTTCCAGCCCCATCTCGACGCCGGCGAGCGTGCCCATCAGCGTGAGGTCGTTGAAGTCGCCGAGGTGGCCGATGCGGAATACCTTGCCGCCGAGCTTGCCCAGGCCGGTGCCGAGCGACATATCGAACGCCTCGAGGATCACCTTGCGCACGCGATCGGCATCGTGGCCGGCCGGCGTCATTACCGCAGTAAGCGAACCCGAGAACTCGCGCGGATCGAGCGCCAGCACCTCGAGCCCCCAGGCGCGCACCGCGCGCCGCGTCGCCTCGCCGTGGCGCTGGTGGCGCGCGAACACCGCCTCCAGGCCTTCCTCGTCGAGCAGCATCTTGAGCGCTTCGCGCAGGCCGTAGAGCAAATTCGTCGCCGGCGTATACGGGAAATAGCCGTTCTTGCCGTTGGCGAGCATCTCGTCCCAGGCCCAGTAGCTGCGCGGCAGCCTGGCGGTCTTCGACGCGCCGAGCGCTTTGGCCGAGATGCAGTTGAACGAGAGGCCGGGCGGCAGCATGAGGCCCTTCTGGGAGCCGGCGACCGTGACATCCACGCCCCATTCGTCGTGCCGGTAGTCGAGCGAGGCGAGCGACGAGATGGTGTCGACCATGAAAAGCGCCGGATGACCGGACGCATCGATAGCTTTCCTCACGTCGGGAATGCGCGAAACCACGCCGGTCGAGGTCTCGTTGTGCACCACGCACACGGCCTTGATGCTCTTGGCTGTGTCGGCGCGCAACTTTTTCTCGATCGCTTCCGGATCGGCGCCGTGGCGCCAGTCGCCCGCGAGATACTCGACCTCGAGCGCCATTTTCCCGGCGAGCTTCTGCCACAGCGCCGCGAAATGGCCGGTCTCCGCCATCAGGACTTTGTCGCCGGCCGATAGCGTGTTGACGAGCGCCGCTTCCCACGCGCCGGTGCCGGAGGCGGGATAGATCACCACTTCACCGCGCGTGCTCTTGAAGACGCGCTTCATTCCGGCGAGTACCGACTTGCCGAGATCGGCGAAGTCCGGGCTGCGATGGTCCATGGTCGGAAAATCGATGGCCCGAAGGACCCGGTCCGGGACATTCGTAGGTCCGGGGATTTGAAGGAAATGTCGGCCGGAGTGACGTGGCATTGGATTCTCGCTTCGGATGCTGGGAGTCGACTTTTTTGCATTTTGAATGCAAAATCCGTTTTGTGCAAGACACTCAGGTGATTACGGCGATCGGCAGACGTCCGCTGCACGAAGAAGCGGTGGAACGGCTGCGCGACATGATCGTCCATGGAAGGCTGAACGCGGGCGAGCGGCTGAACGAGCGGCTGCTGTGCGAACAGCTAGCCATCTCTCGTACGCCGTTGCGCGAAGCGATCAAATTGCTCGCCGCCGAGGGGCTCATCGACCTTCTTCCCAACCGGGGCGCGGTCGTGTCGCCGCTGGAGCCGGCGCGGCTTTCCGACACCTTCAAGGTCATGGGCGCGCTCGAAGGACTGGCGGGCGAGCTTGCCTGCAGGAACTCGACGCCCCAGCACATCGCCGAAATCCGAGCGTTGCACACGGAGATGCTCGCCATGCATGCGCAAGGCGACCGGGCCGGGTACTTCCGGCACAACCAGGCGATCCATCTCAAGATCGTCGAAGCGTCGGGCAATGCCACGCTGAACAACACCTACCGGCAGCTGAACGCCAATGTAAGGCGCGCGCGCTACATGGCGAATCTGTCGAAGGAGCGCTGGGATGAAGCCGTTCGCGAGCACGAGGAGATCCTCGCGGCCCTGGAGGCGCGCGACGTCACGCAGCTCAAGCGATTGCTGCAGGACCACCTGGCGAATAAGCTTGCAAGCGTCCTGACGGCCTCCGAGAAAGCGGCTTGAACGCACCTTCATTTCCGATCCGGATGGCCAAGACGGGTCCCGGAAGCTCGACGTTGGCGCAGCGGCTTCGCAAGGAACTGGACGCCGAAGTCCTGTTCGATGCCGCGACTCGCGGGCGCTACTCGACCGACGCTTCGATCTACCAGGTCGAGCCCATCGGCGTCGTTGTGCCACGCAGCGAAGAAGCCGCTCGGGCGGCGATCGCGATCGCCGCCAGCGAGGGCGTGCCGATCCTGCCGCGCGGCGCGGGAAGCTCGCAGTGCGGGCAGGCGGTCGGCGCCGCCCTCGTCATCGACCACACGAAGTACCTGAACCAGCTGGTCGAAGTCGACCCGGCGGCGCGCGTCGCGGTCGTTCAGCCCGGCATGGTGCTCGACCACCTGAACGCGAAGCTGCGCAAGCACAACCTCTGGTTCCCGGTCGACGTCTCGACGAGCGCGCAGGCCACCCTCGGCGGCATGGCCGGCAACAACTCCTGCGGCTCGCGCTCGATCGCCTACGGCAACATGGTCCACAACGTCCTCGCGATCGAGGCGGTGACCGCGGCCGGCGACCGATGGCGCTTCGGTCCGATGGACGATCTTTCGGGCCCTTCTCCCTACAACGACTTTTTGAATAAGTTAAAAACCCTCTACAGCCGAGAGAAAGAGGAGATCGAGGCGCGCTTTCCGAAGGTCCTGCGCAAGGTCGCGGGCTATAACCTCGATCATCTCGGCCCGCCGCACGCCAACGCGGCGCACCTCCTCGTGGGCTCGGAAGGCACGCTCGCGTACTCGGAGCGTCTGCATCTCAAGCTCTCGCCCCTGCCGCCGGCACGCGTGCTCGGCGTGTGCCACTTCCCGAAGTTCTATACCGCGATGGATCTCACGCAGCACATCGTGAAGCTCGGGCCGTCCGCGGTGGAGCTCGTCGACCGCACGATGATCGGCCTGGCGCGCGAGATCCCTGCGTTCGCGAAGACGGTGACCAGCTTCATCAAGGGCGATCCGGACGCGATCCTGCTCGTGGAATTTTCCGGCGAGGATCTTTCGGCGCAGGCGGGAAAGCTGAAAAGTCTCGTCGCGCTGTTGGCCGACCTCGGGCTCCCGGACAGCGTGGTCGAGATCACCGACGCCAGGCTGCAGAAGGAGCTGTGGGAAGTGCGCAAGGCGGGCCTCAACATCATGATGTCGATGAAGGGCGACGGCAAGCCGGTGTCGTTCATCGAGGATTGCGCGGTGCCGCTCGAGCATCTGGCGGAATACACCGATCGTCTGACGCAGGTGTTCGAGAAGCACGGAACGCGCGGCACCTGGTACGCGCACGCCTCGGTCGGCACGCTGCACGTGCGGCCGGTGCTCGACATGCGCCGCGACGGCGCGGCGAAGATGCGCGCGATCGCCGAGGAAGCCTGCGCGCTCGTCAAGCAATACAAAGGCGCCTATTCGGGCGAGCACGGCGACGGCCTGGTGCGCTCCGAGTGGATCGCGCCGTTCTTCGGTCCGCGCCTCACCGCCGCGCTCGGTGAGATCAAGGCCTGGCTCGACCCGCGCGGCCTGATGAACCCGGGCAAGATCGTCAACCCGTCTCGCATGGACGACAAGTCGCTGTTCCGCTACGCGCCGGGATATGAAGTTATTTCTCCTTTAGAAACTTCCTTGGATTGGACCGAGTGGGGCGGCTTCGACAAGGCGGTCGAGATGTGCAACAACAACGGCCACTGCCGCAAGTTCGACGCCGGCACGATGTGCCCGTCCTATCGCGCTACCGGCGACGAGATCCACCTGACGCGTGGGCGCGCGAACACGCTTCGCCTGGCGCTTTCGAATCAATTGGGAGATGAAGGTGAGGAAGCGGTCAAGAGCGCGCTCGACCTGTGCGTCTCCTGCAAGGGCTGCAAGCGCGAATGCCCGACGGGGGTCGACATGGCGCGCATGAAGATCGAGTTTCTGTCGCGGTATAAGAAGCGACATGGCCTCACCCTGCGCGACCGGGCGATCGCCTACTTGCCGCGCTATGCACCGTGGGCCGCGCGTTTCGCGGGCCTCGCGAACCTTGCTTCGAGCGTGGGACGGGCGGCCCTCGGATTCAGCTCGAAACGCGAGCTGCCGGGATGGCGCAGCGACTATTTCGCCGATCGGCATCGAACGAAGAGCGGCGGCCGCGACGTGCTGTTGTTCGTCGATAGCTTCAGCCGCTGGTTCGAGCCGGAAAACGCCCGCGCCGCGATTCGCGTGCTCGAGGCGGCCGGCTACCACGTCCATACCGCCGCCCCCCTGCTTCAGGGAAGGCCGCTTTGCTGCGGACGGACGTTTCTTTCCGCGGGCCTGGTCGAGGAGGCGAGAACCGAGGCGCGGCGCACCCTCGAAGCGCTCGCACCCTGGGTCGCGCGCGGCGTGCCGGTGATCGGGCTCGAGCCCTCGTGCCTGTTCTCGTTTCGCGACGAGTTCACCGTGATGCTGCCCGGCGCCAAAGCGCTCGCCGACAACGCCTACCTGTTCGAAGAATTCCTGGCGAAGGAAGCAGAAGCCGGGCGCCTTTCCCTGAAGCTGGAAAGGCTGGACAAGTCAGCTCTGCTGCACGGTCACTGCCACCAGAAAGCGTTCGCAGCCATGCCGGCCGTCGGCAAGGTTCTCGGCATGATTCCGGGGCTGCAGGTCGAGACGATCGAGACGAGCTGCTGCGGCATGGCGGGAAGCTTCGGCTATGAAACGGAGCATTACGACGTCTCGATGAAGATGGCGGAGCTCAGCCTTTTGCCGAAGGTCAGGCGGGCTTCGGCGCAGACCCTGCTGATCGCCGACGGCACGAGCTGCCGCCACCAGATCGAGCACGGAACGGGCCGGGCCGCGATGCATGTGGCGCGAGTGATGGAACAGGCGCTGAGCCCGGCGCCCGTGAGCTCGGTGGCGCTACGCTTCGACGAGTTGCGGAGCTGGTGAGGTGAACCGGGAAAACCGCGGCGAGGACCGGCTCTAGCGCCGAGCCCATGCGAGCAGCCAGATGCCGCCGGCAATCATCGGCAGGCACAGCCACTGCCCCATGGTCATGCCGAAGGCGAGGAAGCCGAGGAACGAGTCGGGCTCGCGGCCGAACTCGGCGATGAAGCGGAACGCGCCGTAGCCGAGCAGAAACAGGCCCGAGACCTGCCCTACCGGGCGCGGCTTCGAGGAGAACCACCAGAGGAGGACGAACAGCGCGACGCCTTCGAGCGCGAACTCGTAGAGCTGCGACGGATGCCGGGGCGCGTCGCCGGCGCCGCGAAACACCATGCCCCAGGGCAGATCGGTGACCCGTCCCCAGAGCTCGCCGTTGATGAAATTGCCCATGCGCCCCGCCGCGAGCCCCAGCGGACAGAGCGGCGCCACGAAGTCCATGAGTCGCAGGTAGCCGATCTGGTTGCGCCGCGCGACAAACCACATCGCCGCCATTACGCCGAGCAGTCCGCCGTGGAACGACATGCCGCCTTCCCAGACGGCAAAGATCTTCAGCGGGTGCGCGAGGTACTCCGCGGGCTTGTAGAAGAGGATGTAGCCCAGCCGCCCGCCGAGGATCACGCCGATCACGGCGAGAAACAGCATGTCGTCGAACTGCTGGCGCGTGACCGGAGCCAGGCCCTTGCCGATGCGCCGCATGCCGAGCCACCAGGCCGCCAGGAAGCCGGTGAGGTACATGAGACCGTACCAGCGCACCGGAAGCGGTCCGATGCCGAAGAACGGCCCGATGTTGAACGCGATGGGATCGATGTTCGGATGAACGAGCATGGGTCGGTTCTAGCGCGCGACGCGCCTGGCCTGGGCGATGAACGCCCGGCCGGCGGCGCCGGCATTTGCCGCGGAGGCGTCGCGGCGCCAGGCGAGCCACAGCTCGAGCTTGGGATGCGGATCGGCGAGCTCGCGATAAACCACTCCGCGCCGGCCCAGATTGGCGAGCGATTCGGGCACGATTGCCGCGCCGAGCCCGCTCGATACCAGGCTCACGACGGTCTGCATCTGTATTGCCTCCTGCGCTACGTTGAGGGAAAACCCCGCCCGCGCGGCGAGCGCGGCGACCGTATCGTACAGCCCGGGGGCGATCTCGCGCGGCACCATGACGAAGGCTTCCCCGGCGAGCGCGCTCATCGCGAGCTTGCCGCGCCCGCGTGCGAGGCGATGGCCGAGCGGCAGCGCCGCCACGAAGCGCTCTCGCTGCACGACGAGATGCTCGAGCTCCGCGGCACCGCCTACCGGCGGCAGCAGCAGCCCGAAGTCCAGGTCTCCGGCCGCAAGCGCCGCCGCCTGGTCCGGAGAGAGCATCTCGCGCAAGGCGAGCGTCACGCCCGGCTGCGACGCCTTGTACGCCTTCAGGAGCCCAGGCAGCACCCCGAAGTCGGCGAGCGACACGAAGCCGATCCGCAGCCGGCCACGCTCGCCGGAGCCGATCGCGCGCAGCTCCGACACCGCGCGCTCGAGCTGGCCGGCGATGCGCCGCGCTTCCTCGAGAAAGCGCGCCCCCTCCGGGGTCAGCTCGACGCGCCGGCGCGAGCGCGCCAGCAGCGTCACGCCGAGCTGCGCCTCCAATGCGCGGATCGCCCGCGAAAGCGGCGGCTGCGAGATGTGCAGCGCCGCCGCGGCGCGGCCGAAGTGCAGCCGCTCGGCCACCGCAATGAAATACCGCAACTGGCGAAAATCCGGGAGATCCATGCTCGTAAGGTATTACAGCCTGCGCGCAATTGTATTGGATGGGTGCCCGGCCCGCTCCTAGACTGGGTGCATGCTCGGGACGCCGCACAGACCTGCCGTTGCCGCCGCCGTTGCCCCCTATGGCGCCCTGCTGGCGGCGGCCGCGCTGTGGGGCTCCAACCCGGTGGTCGCACGCCTCATCGGCGCCGCGATTCCGCCGATCACGCTCTCCTGGCTACGTTGGCTGCTCGTCCTGTGCGTGCTCCTGCCCTTCATCTGGCGCGAGCGGCACGCGATAGGCGAGGCGCTGCGCCGGGATTGGCGCATTCTGGGGCCGCTCGCCCTGCTCGCCAACGTGCCGCAGAGCGCCCTCATATACAAAGGCCTCGAAACCACCACGGCGGTCAACGTGGGGCTGCTCAACTCCACCATTCCGGTCCTTATTCTGCTGCTCGGGGGCCTGTTCTTCGGGCGGCGCATCGCCACGCGCGAAGTTGCGGGCATCGCGATCTCCCTCGTCGGCGTGGCGGCGATTCTTTTCCAGGGATCGGCCGAGCGCGTCCTTACGCTGTCGCTCGAGCGCGGCGACCTCTTCGCCTTCGGCGGCATGGTTACGTGGGCGTTGTATACGCTGCTGCTGCCGCGCCGCCCGCCGTTGCCGCTGCTCGCCTTTGTCGCCGCGATGAGCATCTTCGGCGTCACTCTCGCCGCGCCGGCTGTGCTGGCCGAAGTCGCGCTCGATCGCGCGCCGCAGCTCGACGCAGGCGCGCTCGCTGCTCTCGGCTATATCGCGCTTGGGCCGACGCTCGGCGGAACGCTTGCCTACAGCTACGGCGCAGAGCGCGTCGGCCCGCTGCACGCCGGAATATTCATTCACTTCATGCCGGTATTTGCCAGCTTGTTCGCCGTCACCCTGCTCGGCGAGCGCCTGCAGGCGTTTCACCTGCTCGGATTCGCGCTGGTGGCCGGCGGCGCGCTGGTCGCGCTGCACTTTCGCCGGCTGCTATCATCGCCGCCCGGCGCGGCAACTCGATCTTCTTAGGACCCACTATGGCTGACAAAAACCCGAAGAATTCTTCTTCCCCTTCAAACCGTCGCTCGCGACTCATTACCCACGGCGTCGCGCGCTCCCCGAACCGGGCGATGCTGCGCGCGGTCGGCTTCGGCGACGGCGACTTCGAAAAGCCGATCGTCGGCGTGGCGAACGGCCACTCGACGATGAATCCCTGCAACGCGGGCATCCAGCCGCTGGTCGATCGCGCGATGACCGCGCTCGAGCAGGCGGGCGCGAAGCCGCAGGTGTTCGGCGTGCCGACGGTCACCGACGGCATCGGCATGGGCACCGAAGCGATGAAATATTCGCTGGTGTCGCGCGAGGTCATTGCCGACGCGATCGAGACCAGCGTCAACGGCCAGGCCATGGACGGCGTCCTGGTGGTGGGCGGCTGCGACAAGAACATGCCGGGCGGCATGATGGCCATCGCGCGCATGAACGTGCCCGGCATCTACGTCTACGGCGGCACGATCAAGCCGGGCAAATGGAAGGGCGTCGATCTCACCATCGTGTCGGCGTTCGAGGCGGTGGGCGCGTTCGCCGCCGGCAAGATGAGCGAGGAAGACTTCACTGGCATCGAGAAGAACGCCTGCCCGAGCGTGGGCGCCTGCGGCGGCATGTACACCGCGAACACCATGAGCTCCTCGTTCGAGGCGCTCGGCATGAGCCTCCTCGGCTCCTCGCAGATGGCCTCGCCAGACGTGGAGAAGGCCGACTCCTCGGCCGAGTCGGCAGGCGTCCTGGTCGCGGCGATCCGCAACGAGCTGAAGGCGCGCGACATCATCACGCGCAAGTCGATCGAGAACGCGGTCGCGCTCATCATGGCGACCGGCGGCTCGACCAACGGGGTGCTGCACTATCTCGCGATCGCGCGCGCCGCGGGCGTGAAGTGGACCCTCGACGACTTCGAGCGCGTGCGCAGGAAAGTCCCGGTCCTGTGCGACCTCAAGCCTTCGGGCCGCTTCGTCGCCGTCGACTTTCACCGCGCCGGCGGCGTGCCGCAGGTGCTGAAGATCCTGCTCAACCACGGCGTCCTCCACGGCGATTGCATGACCATTCGCGGCAAGACGATGGCCGAGCTGCTGAAGGACGTCCCCAACGAGCCGCGCCAGGATCAGGAAGTGATCCGGCCCTGGTCGCGGCCGATGTACAAGGAGGGCCACCTCGCGATCCTGCGCGGCAACCTCGCCACCGAGGGCTGCGTCGCCAAGATCACCGGCCTGAAGAAGACCGCCATCACCGGGCCTGCCCGCGTCTTCGATTCGGAGAACGCGTGCATGAAGGCGATCATGGCCAAGCGGATCAAGCCGGGCGACGTGCTCGTCATCCGCTACGAGGGCCCGAAAGGCGGACCCGGGATGCAGGAGATGCTGGCCCCGACCTCGGCGCTCATCGGCCAGGGCCTCGGCGATTCCGTCGCCCTGCTCACCGACGGCCGTTTCTCCGGCGGCACCTGGGGAATGGTGGTGGGCCATGTCGCCCCCGAAGCCTATGTCGGCGGAACGATCGCGCTGGTGAAGGAAGGCGATTCGATCACTATCGACGCGAAGAAGCGGCTCATCCAGTTGAACGTGCCGGCGAAGGAGCTGGCAGCACGCCGCAAGAAGTGGAAGGCGCCCAAGCCGCGCTACACCAGCGGCCTGCTCGCGAAGTACATGAAGCTCGTCTCGACCGCTTCCGAGGGCGCGGTGACCGACGGGAACTGATCCCCCGGTCTGACGCATACAGGCGACAGTCCAACAGGGCCGCGTGTAAGGCGTGCGACGCTACTCGTCGCATCACGCGCGGAGCGTACAGTTCTCGGCCATGAGGACACTGCTCGCTTTTTTCGGCTTCGGACTTTTCCTGTTCCTGTCGCCCGCGAACGCCGAGGAGGCGATCGGGCGCGTGCGCACGGTGTACTACGAAGCCGCGCGCGGCGTGCTGGTCGACGCGAAGATCGCGCGCCGCGCGTCGGCGATTCGCTGGGTCGACGTGGAGGTGCGGGGCCGCATGGTGCTCGTCCAGATGCCCGCCGGGCTCGAGGCCGGCATTGGCGATCTCGTGGCGGTGCGCCTCGCCGAGCCGAAGTCGAACCAGCTCGCGCAGATCCTGCCGCAGGTGGCGGTGAGCCGCGCGCTCGAGGTCAACCCGCCGCAATTCGCCGGTCGCCAGGAGCCCAACGCCTCCACCGGACGGTAGCGTTTCTTCGGCTCAGAAGCTCGAGCCCGGTCCCATCAGAAATTCGATTTCCTCCGGCGTGCTCGCGCGCCCGAGGATGGCATTGCGATGCGGAAAGCGCCCGAAGCGCTGGATGACGTCGCGGTGCGCCACCGCATAGCGGTAGACGTCGTCCGTTTCCGGAAACTTCACGAGCGGCTCGGTGAGCTCACAGGCCCGCAGCTGCTCTTCCAGCGACTCGGCGTGCTCGTGCGGCAGATAGACGAAGGTCCGCTCCGACGGTCGCATACCACGATCGTAGCCGCGTGCAACCGCATAGCGCGCCGCGTCGAGCGCCATCGCGTCCGTGGCGAAGGCCTGCGGCGTGCCGCGGAACATGTTGCGCGGGAACTGGTCGAGCAGCACGATCAGCGCAAGGCAATCGCCCGGGTCGTTCTTCCAGCGCGCGAGGTTTCCCGCCGCGGCCTCCGCGTGCAGCGCAAGAAACCGCCGCCTGACTTCTTCATCGAAAGCGGGATTCTTTTCAAACCAGCGCTTGTCGCGATCTCCGTTACCGAACCAGAAGGCAAGGATCGACGTCGCGCGAGGGTCTTTCGCATCCATAAGCTGCAATAATGCCCGTGTGACAAATCGTCTGGCGAAAGAAACTTCTCCGTATCTGCAGCAGCACGCGGAAAACCCCGTCGACTGGTATCCGTGGGGCACAGAGGCGCTCGAGCGTGCCCGGCGCGAGGACAAGCCGATCCTGCTCTCGGTGGGCTACTCCGCGTGCCACTGGTGCCACGTGATGGCGCACGAGAGTTTCGAGGACCCGGCGGTGGCCGCGGTGATGAACCGGCTCTTCGTCAACGTGAAGGTGGATCGCGAGGAGCGGCCCGATCTCGACCAGATCTACCAGAGCGCGCACCAGATGCTCTCGCAGCGCGGCGCCGGCGGCTGGCCGCTCACCATGTTCCTGTCGCCCGACGGCGCGCCGTTCTTCGGCGGCACCTATTTTCCCAAGGAGTCGCGCTACGGCCTGCCGGGCTTCCCGGGCCTGTGCGAGCGCATCGCGGGCGTCTGGCAGGAGAAGCGCGCCGACATCGCGAGCCAGAACCAGGAAGTCCTGCGGGCGTTCTCGCGCACCTTGCCGCAAGGCGGCGTGGCGCGCGCCGAGCTTTCGGACGCGCCGGTGCGCGGGATGCTCGAGACCCTGCGCTCGAATTTCGACGCGCGCCTCGGCGGCTTCGGCGGCGCGCCGAAATTTCCGCATCCCACCGACCTCGAGCTGTGCCTGCGCAAGGGCGAGGCGGAAATGGCGCATACAACGCTGACCCGCATGTGCGAGGGCGGCATCTACGATCAGCTCGGCGGCGGATTCTGCCGTTACAGCGTGGATGCGCACTGGATGATCCCGCACTTCGAGAAGATGCTCTACGACAACGGACCTCTCCTCGCCCTGCTCGCCGACGCCTGGCTCGTCACGGGCGACGCGCTATACGAGCGCTGTGCCGCCGAGACCGCCGGCTGGATCATCCGCGAGATGCAGTCCCCCGAGGGCGGCTATTACTCCTCGCTCGATGCCGACAGCGAGCACGAGGAAGGCAAGTTCTACGTCTGGAGCCGCGAGGAAGTCCAGTCGCTTCTGACGAACGACGAGTACCTGGCGTTTTCTTCCCGTTACGGCCTCGACCACCCGCCCAACTTCGAGAGCGCGCATTGGCACTTGTATGTTTCACGCCCGCTCGCGCCGGGCAGTGAAAAATTGATTGAAGAAGCAAAGCGCAAACTCTTCAGTGTCCGCGGGAAGCGCATCCGGCCGGGGCGCGACGAGAAGGCGCTGGTGTCCTGGAATGCGCTCGCGATCCGCGGCATGGCGCGCGCCGGGCGCGTTTTCGGCCGCCCGGCGTGGATCGAATCGGCGCGCCGCGCCGTCGCCTTCATCCGCGAAAAGATGTGGCGTGGCGAGCGCCTTTTCGCCACCTACAAGGACGGCCGCGCGCATCTCAACGCCTATCTCGACGACTACGCTTTCCTGCTGGCCGCGCAGCTCGAGCTCATGCAGGCCGATTTCGACGCCGGCGATCTCGAATTCTGCGAGTCGCTCGCCGAGGTGCTGCTCGAGCAGTTCGAGGACCCGGAGGATGGCGGGTTTTTCTTCACCGCGCGCGATCACGAGCGGCTGATCCACCGCCCCAAGCCCGGACACGACAACGCGACGCCTTCGGGCAATGCGATCGCCGCCTGGGCGCTGGGCCGCCTCGCGGCGCTCACCGGCGAGCAGCGCTACGCACAGGCGGCCGAGCGCGTCCTGGGCCTTTTCTATCCGGCGATGGTCAATTACCCGGCGGGCTTCGGCGCGATGGCGATCGCCTTGGATGAGTTCCTCGAGCCGCCCAAGGTGCTCGTTTTGCGGGGCAAGGCGGCGCCGCTGGCCGAATGGCGCGCGGCGCTCGCGCGGGAATACCTCCCGGATACGACCCTGCTCGCGATCCCGGAGGGTACGAAAGGGCTGCCTGCGCCGCTCGACAAGCCCGCCCGGGCCGAGCCGGTCAACGGCTGGCTATGCCGGGGCGTTACCTGCCTTCCGCCCATCGCCGATCTTGTAGACTTGAAGAAAATCCTTAAGTACACCCCACAAAATCAGGAGAACGCATGAAGCAGCTCGCAATCCTGGCCGCCACGGCCGCCGCCATCTCGACCTCGCTGCCCGCCGCGGCAAGCGAAGAGCTCGCGAAGAAGCACAACTGCCTCGCGTGCCACTCCGTGGACAAGAAGGTCGTCGGCCCGTCCTATAAAGAGGTCGCGGCCAAGTACGCCGGCGACAAGACCGCCGAAGCGAAGCTCTTCGAGAAGGTGAAGAAGGGCGGCGTGGGCGTCTGGGGCCAGATCCCGATGCCGCCGAACGCCACGGTGCCCGACGAGGACATCAAGGCCTTGGTGAAGTGGGTTCTGTCGCAGAAATAAGCGCTTAGAACGCGCGCTGCGGTCCCGGCGCGGCTGATCTGTGGCCGGGCTCCGAGGTATGATTGCCGGCCGGTGACCCGTACGCCGGCTCACCCCCTCCCCGGAGAATTCCATGAACAATTCCAGGATCGCATCGACGCTGCTGGCCGCGGCGCTCGGCCTCGCCGGCTGCGGCGACAAATCCGCCCCCAAGCCTGCCGCGAAGTCCGACGCGCCCGCCGCCGCGGCCGCGCCGGCCGCCGCCGGCATCGAGATCAAGATCGGTCACGTCGGGCCGCTTACCGGCCAGATCGCGCACCTCGGCAAAGACAACGAGAACGGCGCGCGCCTCGCGATCGAGCAGGCGAACGAGGCCAAGATCAAGATCGACGGCAAGGACGCGAAGTTCACGCTCGTCGCCGAGGACGACCAGGCCGACCCGAAGGTCGGAACAACGGTTGCCCAGAAGCTGGTCGACGCAAAAGTCGCGGGCGTCGTGGGACACCTGAACTCGGGCACCTCGATCCCCGCCTCGCCGATCTACAACCAGGCCGGCATTCCCGTGATCTCGGGCTCGGCCACCAACCCCAAGCTCACCGAGCAGGGCTTCAAGACGCAGTTCCGCGTGGTCGGCCGCGACGACCAGCAGGGGCCGGCGATCGCCAACTATCTCGCCTCGAACACGAAGCCGAAGCTGGTCGCGGTCATCGACGACGCCACCGCCTACGGCGAGGGCCTCGCCAACGAAGTCGAGAAGTCGCTCAAGGCGGCCGGCGTCAAGGTGCTGCCGCGCGAGAAAGGCACCGACAAGACCACCGACTGGAAGGCGATCCTCACCAAGCTGAGGGGCCGCAACCCGGACGCGGTGTTCTACGGCGGCATGGACGCGACCGGCGGCCCGCTGCTCAAGCAGGGCAAGGAGCTCGGCATCAAGGCGGTGTTCTCCTTCGGCGACGGCGCCTGCACCGACGAGATGAACAAGCTCGCCGGCGCGGCCGCCGACGGCCTGCTCTGCTCGCAGGCCGGGATTCCGCCGCTTGCCTCGGACAAGAAGTTCCTCGACGCGTACAAGAAGAAGTACGGTGTCGACCCGATCATCTACTCGCCGTTTACCTACGACTCGGCCAATCTGCTGATCGAGGCGATGAAAAAGGCGAACTCCGCCGACCCGGCGAAGTACCTGCCCGAGCTGCAGAAGATCAGCTACACGGGCGCGACGGGGCCGATCTCGTTCGACGAGAAAGGCGACCGCAAGGACGCCGAGATCACGATCTTCACGATGAAGGGCGGCAAGCTCGACCCGATCGCGATCATCAAGGGCGGCAAGACCATCCCCTACCAGGAGTTCGTCAAGAAATAGGACCTACGCCCTCCGACAACGGCACCGCAAGGTGCCGTTTTTGTTTCTGCTAGGCTCTCGGGCATCGATGGATACCTTCCTGCAGCAGCTGGTGAACGGGCTCACCACGGGAAGCGTCTACGCCGTCGTCGCCCTCGGCTACACGATGGTCTACGGCATCATCCAGCTCATCAACTTCGCCCACGGCGAGGTGGTGATGATCGGCGCGATGGTGGCGTTCACGGTGATCAACCTGCTCGCCGGCGGCGGCATGCCGCCCCTGATGGTCGTGCTGATCGGCACCGCCTGCGCGATTCCGGTCTGCATGATCGTCGGCTACGCGATGGAGCGGCTCGCCTACCGGCCGCTGCGGCGAGCGCCCCGCCTGGCACCACTGATAACCGCGATCGGGGTGTCGATCATCCTGCAGCACCTCGCGATGCTGGTCTGGAGCCGCAACGTGCTCGCCTTCCCGCAGATCCTGCGCACCCAGACCTACGCTCTCGGCGGCGCGTCGATCTCCAACGTGCAAGTCGCCATAATTACGACTTGTGTCGCGATGATGGCTGGATTGGCGCTGCTCGTCTATCGAACGCGGCTCGGCACCGCCATGCGCGCCACCGCGCAGAATCCGCAGGTCGCCGGCCTGATGGGCATCGACATCAATCGGGTGATCGCCTTCACGTTCCTGATCGGCGCCGCGCTCGGCGCCGTGGCGGGCGTGCTGTACGGCACTTACTACGGCGTGGCGCAGTACACCATGGGCTCGATCCTCGGCCTCAAGGCGTTCTCCGCCGCGGTGCTCGGCGGCATCGGCAACATCCCCGGGGCGATGCTCGGCGGCGTGCTGCTCGGCATCGTCGAGGCGCTTGGCGCGGGCTACATCGGCGATTTCACCGATCTGTGCGCCTATGATTCGCTCAGGGGCGCGCTCGGCGAGCGCTGCGCGGATGGCGGTCACTTCATTCTCGCCGGCTCCAACTACCAGGACGTATTCGCCTTCCTCGTGCTGATCCTGGTGCTGGTGTTCCGCCCCTCGGGCCTGCTCGGCGAGCGGGTCGGAGACCGCGCGTGAAGGTGCGCGGGCCGGCCTGGCTCGGCGTCCTGCCTGCCTGGGTTGGCGTCCTCCTCGTCGCGCTCGCGCTCCTCTGCCTGCCGTTCGCGCTGGCGTACGTCGGGACCGCGTGGGTGCGGATCGCAAACTTCGCGATCCTCTATGTCCTGCTCGCGCTCGGGCTGAACATCGTGGTCGGCTTTGCCGGGCTGCTCGATCTCGGCTATATCGCGTTCTACGCCGTGGGGGCTTACGTCTACGCGCTGCTGGCGAGCCCGCATTTCAACCTGCACCTGCCCTTCTGGGTGATCCTGCCGATCGGTGCCGCGGTCGCGGCGTTTTTCGGCCTGCTGCTCGGCGCGCCGACGCTCAAGCTGCGCGGCGACTATCTCGCCATCGTCACGCTCGGCTTCGGCGAGATCATCCGCGTCTTCCTCAACAATCTCTCGCGGCCGGTGAACATCACCAACGGCCCGCAGGGCATCGCGCGCATCGATCCGTTCTCGGTGGGCGCGTTCGACTTCTCGACGCGGCAAAGCTTCCTCGGTCTCGATTTCAGCGGACCGATCAAGTACTACTACCTTCTTCTCGCGGTCACGCTGGCGGTGATCGTCATCAACCTGCGGCTGCAGAACTCGCGCATCGGCCGCGCCTGGGAGGCGATCCGCGAGGACGAAACCGCGGCGCGCGCCATGGGCATCAACACCACGCACCTCAAGCTGCTCGCTTTCGCGATGGGCGCGAGCTTCGGCGGCCTCGCGGGCGGCATGTTCTCGGCGATCCAGGCGTTCATCTCGCCGGAGAGCTTCGTGCTGGTCGAGTCGATCATGGTGGTGTCGATGGTGGTGCTCGGCGGCATGGGCAACATCTGGGGCGTGATCCTTGGCGCGCTGCTGCTTTCGTTCGTGCCCGAGATCCTGCGCTGGACGGTCGAGCCGCTGCAGCACGCGATCTTCGGCCGGCAGATCATCGAGCCCGAGGTGATCCGCATGCTCATCTTCGGCCTCGCGCTGGTGCTGGTCATGCTTTTCCGCCCGGCGGGCCTGCTGCCCTCGGCGGTGAGAAAGCGCGAGCTCGCCGCGAGCGGCGAGGCGCCGCTTGTGGATGCGAGGCTCTGAGCGTATGCGCGAAACTATTAGCGCATTGCTCGAAGCGCGCGGCATCGGCAAGCGCTTCGGCGGCATCCAGGCGCTCACGGACGTCTCGTTCTCGATCGCGGCGCGGCAGATCTACGGGCTGATCGGGCCCAACGGCGCCGGCAAGACGACGCTGTTCAACCTGCTGACCGGCATTTATGCACCGGACGAGGGGACGTTCGTCTTCGACGGGCAGGACGTCACCGGCTTCAAGTCCAACCGCGTCGCGGCCGCCGGCATCGCGCGCACCTTCCAGAACATCCGCCTGTTCGCGAATCTCTCCGCGCTCGAGAACGTCATGATCGGGCGGCATGTTCGCACGAGCGCAGGCGTGGTGGGCGCGATCCTGAAGAACCGCCGCACGCTGGCCGAGGAAAGAGAGATCGAACGGCGCGCCCTGGAGCTGCTCGACTATGTCGGGATCCGCGGCCGCGCGAACGAAGCCGCCGGAAACCTGCCGTACGGCGACCAGCGGCGCCTCGAGATCGCGCGCGCGCTCGCCACCGAGCCGAAGCTCCTCGCGCTCGACGAGCCCGCCGCCGGCATGAACCCGACGGAGCGCCTCGCGCTCGCGGCGCTCGTCAAGCGCGTGCGCGAGGATGGCGTCACGATCCTGCTCATCGAGCACGACGTGCGGCTGGTGATGAACGTGTGCGACCGCGTGATGGTGCTCGACTACGGCCAACGGATCGCCGAAGGATCCCCCGCCGAAGTTCAGCGCGACCCGAAAGTCATAGAGGCTTATCTGGGAGCGCCGCATGCTGCTTGAGCTGCGCGCGCTGGAGGTGCGCTACGGCGGGATTCGCGCGGTGAAAGGCGTAGACCTGACAGTCGACGAAGGCGATCTCGTTTGCCTGATCGGCGCCAACGGCGCCGGCAAATCCTCGACGCTGAAAGCGATCTGCGGTCTCGCGCCGGTGCACGCGGGCAGCGTGCGCTATGCCGGCGCCGACATTTCGCGCGCCAAGGTGCACGAGCTGCCGCGCCGCGGCCTGGTCATGGTGCCCGAGGGGCGCGGCATTTTTCCGCAGCTCACCGTGCACGAGAACCTGGCGATGGGCGCCTACGCGCGCGGCGGCGGCCGCATTGGACAAATGAGCGAGTCGCAGTACGCGACGTTCCCTCGGCTGAAGGAGCGCCGGCGGCAGATCGCGGGCACCCTCTCGGGGGGCGAGCAGCAGATGCTCGCCATCGCGCGTGCGCTGATGGGCGAGCCGCGCCTGCTGCTGCTCGACGAGCCGTCGATGGGCCTCGCGCCCATGATGGTGGCGAAGATCTTCGAGATCGTGCGCGATATCGCGCGCCGCGGCGTGACCATCCTGCTGGTCGAGCAGAACGCGCGCCTCGCGCTCGAGCTGGCGAGCCGCGGCTACGTGATGGAGTCCGGCGCGATCACGCTTGCGGGCGACGCGAAGAGCCTGCTCGCGAATCCGAAGGTGCGCGAAGCCTATCTCGGCGAGACCACCGCGGGCTGAGCCGGCTGCGCCAGGTCGGCCTGGGTGGTAAAGCTGTCGGCGAAGAACTCGAGCTCCGGCAGCTTGCACTTCTGCACGAAATCGCGCCGGGCGCTGTCGACCATGATCGGCACGCCGCACGCGTACACCTGGTGCGCCGACAGATCGGGAAAATCCTCCATCACGGCGCGGTGGACGAAGCCGGTGCGCCCGTTCCAGCCGTCTTCGGGCAATGCATCCGAGATGACCGGCACGTACTTGAATTGAGCCGCGTGCTCGGCGGCCCATTGGCGGGCGAGCGCGTCCATGTAGAGATCCTTCGGCCGCCGCCCGCCCCAGTAGAGCGCCATCGGCCGCGTCACGCCCTTGTGGAAAGCGTTCTCAACGAGCGCCTTGATCGGCGCGAAGCCCGTGCCCGAAGCTACGAGCACGATCGGCCGGTCGCTGTCCTCGCGCAGGAAGAAGGTGCCGAGCGGTCCTTCGAAGCGCAGGATGTCGCGCTCCTTCATCTTCGCGAAGACGTGGTCGGTGAACTGCCCGCCCGCGACATGACGCACGTGCAGCTCGATGAGATCGTCCGCGTGCGGCGGGTTGGCCATCGAGAAGCTGCGCCGCGCGCCGCCCTTGAGCAGGAACTCGAGGTACTGGCCGGCGAGAAACTGCAGCCGCTCGTTCGCCGGCAGCTTCACATGAAGCGCCATCACGTCATCGGCGAGGCGCTCCATTTTCTGCACGCGGCACGGCAGCGTCTTGATCTGGATGTCCTTCGCCGCACCCAGGGTGCGCGCCTCGACCACGATGTCGGTGAGCGGCTTCGCCTGGCAGAAGAGCGCCTTGCCCTGGGCCTTTTCCTCGTCGGGCAGCGCTTTCTTCTGGTAGACGCCGTAGTCGAGCGTGCCCTCGAGGAGCTTGCCCTTGCAGCTGCCGCAAGCGCCGTTCTTGCAGCCGTAGGGCAGCACGTAACCCTGGCGCAGCGCAGCGCCGAGCACGGATTCGCCTTCCGCGACCTCGAATTGCAGGCCGCTCGGCTGTAGGGTGACGCGATGCATGTCGCTAAAATACCGGATGAGGCGAAAGGCGCGGGATTTTACTCGATCGCTGCAATATCTTTCATGAGCGTTCTTCTACTGATAACGAACCTTCCCGACCGCGCCACCGCGGAGCGGCTGGGCGAGATGCTGGTCGAGAAGCGCCTCGCCGCCTGCGTGAACATCCTCGCACCCTGCCGCTCGGTGTACCGCTGGAAAGGCGCGATCCAGCACGATGAAGAGCATCCGATGCTGATCAAGACCACCCCCGAGCGCTACCAGGCCCTGCAGCAGGCGCTGCGCGAGGGCCATCCGTACGAACTTCCCGAGATCATTGCGGTCCCAGTCGAGCGAGGCCTGCCCGAGTACCTGCAATGGGTCGCGGACGAAACCCGCGCGCAAACCAAGGCGTAAACAAGGCGTGAAAAGAGTCTTCCTGCTCGTCCTCGCGATCCTGCTCAGCGCCCCGGCGCTCGGGCAGCTCAAGCTCGGCGGCTCGACCGACAACCTGCTCGAGCCGGAGAAGGCGTTCCGCTTCTCGGCGCGCGCGCTCGACGCGAATTCCATCGAAGTGCATTTCGTGATCGCGGACGGCTACTACATGTACCGCGAGCGCTTTCGCTTCGCGGCGCAGGGCGCGCAGCTCGGCGCTGCGGAGTTCCCGCCCGGCGACAAGCACAAGGATGATTTCTTCGGCGAGGTGGAGACCTATCGCAAGGATCTGCGTATCCGGATCCCCGCGCGGGGCAGCGGCGCCTTCGACCTGAAAGTGACCTCGCAAGGCTGCGCCGACGTCGGCGTGTGTTACATCCCGATGGACTCGACGGCGCGGATCACGCTCGCCTCGGTGAGCACGCCCTCGCAGGGGCTCTCCAACGCGAGCGCGCCGCGCTTCTCGCTCTTCGCGAGCGACATGGATGTCGCGCATCTCTTCGAGGGCAACGTCGCCCTGGTGCTCGCGAGCTTCCTCGTGTTCGGCCTCCTGCTGGCGTTCACGCCCTGCATGCTGCCGATGATCCCGATCCTCTCCGGAATCATCGCGGGCGAGGGCCGTGGCATCAACAAGGCGCGCGCCCTCTCGCTTTCGCTGTCCTACGTCCTTGGCATGGCGCTCGCCTACGCCGCGGCGGGCATTGCCGCCGCCTACTCGGGCTCGCTGCTGGCGGCGGCGCTGCAGAACGCCTGGGTGCTGGGCGCGTTCGCGCTCATCTTCGTCGCGCTCGCGCTCTCGATGTTCGGGCTCTACGAGATACGCCTGCCAGCGTTCCTCGAGCAGAAGCTCTCCGACACGAGCTCGCGCCTGCGCGGCGGGCGCGTCGCCTCGGTCGCGGGAATGGGCGTGCTCTCGGCGGTGATCGTCAGCCCCTGCGTCGCCGCGCCGCTCGCCGGCGCGCTTCTGTACATCTCCCAGACCCGCGATGTCGTCCTCGGCGGCGCGGCGCTGTTCACGATGGCGGTGGGCATGGGCTTGCCGCTGATCGCGGTGGGCGTGTCGGAAGGCGCGCTGCTGCCGCGCTCAGGGCCCTGGCTGAACCGCGTCAAATATTTCTTCGGCGCGCTGCTGCTCGGTGTCGCGCTGTGGATCGTCTGGCCGGTGCTCGCGCCGGGCGGCGCGCCGGCGGGCTTCACGCGTGTGGATTCGATTACTCAGCTGGATGAAAAACTGCGCGCGCCCGGCAAGGTGGCGATGCTCGACTTCTATGCCGACTGGTGCGTGTCGTGCAAGGAGATGGAGAAATTCACCTTCTCCGATCCCGCCGTGCGCAAGAAGCTCGACGGCATGCTGCTCCTTCAGGCCGACGTCACCGCCAACGCGGAGCAGCACCGCGCGCTTCTCAAGCGCTATTCGCTCTTCGGTCCGCCGGGAATCATCTTCTTCGACGCCCAGGGTAAGGAGATCAAGGGCCTGCGCGTCATCGGCTACCAGAACGCCGAGCGGTTCCTGAAGACGCTGGAGCTCGCCGGCAGCTAGCTTCTTTGCAGCACCTTCCCCGGCCGCGCGCCGGTGGGCCGGCCGCCCTGCCAGACGATCTCGCCATTGACGATCGTCGCCTCGATGCCCTTCGCGGGCTGGATCGGTTTTGCGAACGTGGCGGCCTCGTTTACTGCACCAGCGTCGAAGATCGCCAGGTCCGCATAGGCGCCTTCCTTCAGGATGCCGCGGTCCTTCAGGCCGAAGGTCTTCGCCGTGAGGCCGGTCATCTTGTGGACGGCGGTCTCGAGCGGAAACAGGCTCAAATTCCTGGAGTAATGGCCCAGGACGCGCGAGAACGTTCCCCACAAGCGCGGATGCGGCGCGGCGTCATGCGGCAGCCCGTCGGAGCCGATCATCGTGTGCTCGAAGGAGAGAATGCGCCGCACGTCCTGCTCGTCCATCGAGAAGTAGATGGCCCCGGCCGGCAGCAGCTTTTCCACGGTTTTCTCGACTGAGAGATTCATTTCCCGAGAAATTTCGGAAAGATCCTTTCCTGAAAATTCCGGGTGCGGCTTGGACCACGTCACCAGTACCTTGGAGGCGATGCCCACGCGACTGAACGACAGAATCGTCGACGATGCGCAATACGGATAGCAGTCGAGGCCGATCCTCTGCGAGCGCATCGCCTTCTCGATGATCGGCAGCGTCTCCCTTGAGCGCCCCTTGTTCGCCGTGCCGACGACCTTGTGATGCGAGACCACCACCGCCACGCCGAGCTCGCGCCCGATGCGAAACGTCTCCTCGAGCGAATCGACGACCCGGTCCGCCTCGTCGCGCATGTGCGTGCAGTAGAGCCCCTGGCGCGCGCTGAGCGGCCGGCATACCTCGATCACTTCCTCGGTCGGCGCGGCGCGCGCCGGCTCGTAGTAGAGGCCGGTCGAGACACCGATCGCGCCCGCCGCCAGCGCCTCGTCCACGAGGCTTTTCATTCTTAAAACTTCTTTTGTGGAAGCAGGTTTGTCTAGATCGGCCATCGTCTGCACGCGCAGCATGGTGTGGCCGACGAGCAGCGCGCAGTTGGTGGCAGCGGGATGACCGTTCAGCTCTTCAACATAGGAATGGAACGTCGGGAAACGAAACCAGTCGCCCTCGTCGTCCATCAGGTCGAGCGGCGGCGTCACGGGCCGGGGCATGCCGCGCGGCGCCGGCGCGAGCGACACGCCGCAGTTGCCCGCCACCACCGTGGTCACGCCCTGGCTCACCTTGGGCGCCATCTCGGGCGCCGAAAGCATCAGGCGGTCGTCGTGCGTATGCGCGTCGATGAAGCCCGGTGCCGCGATCTTTCCGGACGCATCGATTTCGATTTCGCCCTTCTCCTTCAATTTTCCGATCCGTGAAATTTTTCCGGCGACGATCCCGATGTCCGCCTCGAAGCGCGGCGCGCGCGTGCCGTCGATCACGGTCGCGTTGCGGATCAGCAGATCGAACTTCATCAGTCGACCTTCGCGCCGGCGCGCTTGACCACCTCGGCCCACTTCGGCGTCTCGCGCCGCACGAGCTCGAGGAATTCCTCCGGCGTGCCGCCGTCGGGCTCCGTGTCGAGCTGCCGGTAGCGCTGCGCCACCGCGGGGGAGGCCAACGCCTTTCTTATTTCCTGATGCAGCCTGGAAATGATTTCTCTTGGAAGACGCGCGGGCCCGATGATCCCGCCCCAGGAATTCGTCTCGTAGCCCGGCACGCCCGCCTCGGCGATCGTCGGCACGTCGGGGAAGGTCGCCGCGCGCCTGGGCGACGAGACGCCCAGCCCGCGCACGCGGCCGGACTTCACGTGCGGCCCGATGGAGGGCACGTTGTCGAACATCACCTGGATGTTGCCCGAGATGAGGTCGTTGATCGCCTGCGCGCTTCCCTTGTACGGCACGTGCACGATATCGGTTCCCGTCATCGTCTTGAAGAGCTCCCCGCCCAGGTGCCCGGTGGTGCCGTTCCCCGACGAGCCGCTCGAGAGCTTCCCCGGGTTTTTCTTCGCGTAGTCGATCAGCTCGCGCACCGTGCGCGCCGGTACATCGTTGTTCACGGCGAGCATGTTGAACACGCGCACGCAGTTCGAGACGAGCGTGAGATCCTTCTCCACGTCGTAAGGCAGGGCCGGCAGCAGCGAGCGGTTGATCGCGAGCGACACGATATTGCCGTAGCCCAGGGTGTAGCCGTCGGGCGCGGCCTTCACGATGTCCAGGGTCCCGGGCACGTACGACGCGCCGGGCTTGTTCTCCACCACGAACGCCACGCCCATCTGCGTCGAGAGCTGCTGCGTGAGGACCCGCATCAGGATGTCCACCGATCCGCCGACGGCGGAAGGCACCATGAAGCGGATCGGCTTGTCGGGGTAAGCGGCCGGCGCCGCGCCGCCGTAGAGCAGCAGCGAAAGCGCGAGCCAGGCGAATCTCACGATGCCTTCTTCAGCGCTTTGGCGGCGTCCAGGGCGAAATACGTGAGGATGCCGTCGGCGCCGGCGCGCTTGAACGCGACGAGCGATTCCATGACGCAGGATTCGGGCAGCCAGCCGTTCGCGATCGCGCCGCGCAGCATCGAGTATTCGCCCGACACCTGGTAGACGTAAGTCGGCGCCTTGAACTCGTCCTTCACGCGCCGCAGAACATCGAGATACGGAAGGCCCGGCTTCACCATCACCATGTCGGCGCCCTCGGCGAGATCCAAGCCCACTTCCCACAGCGCCTCGTCCGAATTCGCGGGATCCATCTGGTAGGTCTTCTTGTCGCCTTTGCCGAGATTTTTCGCCGAGCCGACCGCGTCGCGGAAAGGGCCGTAGAAGCCGGACGCGTACTTCGCCGAGTACGCCATGATCTTCGTGTGGATGTGGCCCGCCTTCTCAAGGGCGGCGCGGATCCGGCCGATGCGGCCGTCCATCATGTCCGAGGGCGCGACGATGTCGACGCCGGCTTCGGCCTGGGCGAGCGCCTGGCGCACCAGCACGTCGAGCGTGACGTCGTTGAGGATGTAGCCCGTCTTGTCGATGACCCCGTCCTGACCGTGCGACGTGTAGGGATCGAGCGCTACGTCGGTCATGACGCCGAGCTCCGGGAAGCGCTTCTTCAGCGCTCCCACCACGCGCGGCACCAGGCCTTTCGGATTGAAGGCTTCGCGTCCGTCCAGGCTTTTCAGCCGCTGCTCGATGACGGGAAAAAGCGCGAGCGCCGGAATGCGCAGCTTGAGGCACTGCTCCGCGAGCGGCAGCAGCTTGTCCAGCGTCATCCGCTCGACGCCGGGCATGGAAGCCACTTTCTCGGTGCGGGATTTGCCGTCGAGGACGAACACCGGGTAAATAAGATCATCCGGCGTAAGGACATTCTCGCGCATCAGCCGGCGCGAGAACTCCGCGCGCCGCATGCGCCGCATGCGCACCGCCGGAAAATGACCGTAGGTCTTCATTGCCCTGATTCTCTTGGCGGATCTCCGCTTGGATTACTTTTGGCGGATCCCCGCCGTGGAACTTTTCCCCCGGGAGGGCAATCTTACCTTCAGACGATGTTTATCGTCTCCCGCTTCTCCTCCCTGAGCGGGTGCCTTAATCCAAAATTAAGGCGTTTTGCCCCCGGTTTATATCCCCTTTACCGGGGGCTTTTTATTCCCGCGGGCCGCCCGGTCAGACACTCGGCGGCCCGCTTTGTTTTGCAGCTTGCCGTTGCGGGTCGTCCCTACCGGGCGTCCCGCAGCCAGCCCTCCAGGAGGTCGCGGCACTCCTCTACGCCCTGCTTCGTAGTGCTCGAAAAGAGCCTGACCTCCCCGCTCAGCTCCGAGCCGACCTTCTTCAAGGTCGCCGCCTGCTCCACGCGCGTCAGCTTGTCGGCTTTGGACAGCAGGGCGAGCACCTGGAAGCTCTCCAGCCATGCGAGCAGCTGGCGATCGAGTGGGGTGAGCGGGTGGCGGGCGTCCATTACCACCACAACGGCGGCGAGCGTCGGCCGATCCTTCAGGTAAACCCCTACAAGCTCCGCCCATTGCGCGCGCAGAGATTGCGAAACCTTGGCATAGCCGTAGCCCGGAAGGTCGGCCAGCCGCGCCTCCTCGCCCAGGTCGTAGAAATTGATGGTCTGCGTGCGCCCGGGGGTCTTGCTGGTCCGCGCCAGGCTGCGCCGTCCGGCGAGGGCGTTGATCGCGCTCGACTTGCCGACGTTGGAACGCCCGGCAAAGGCGATTTCCGGCGGCCCCGGCGGCAGGAGGTCGCCCGGCCGCCCGGCGGCGCGCAGGAACTGCGCTTTAGAGAACGGATGCATGGGGGGCACGAATTCTAATAAAATCCCGCCTTTCTTTAGGGGAAATCACGAATGCTTCGCGCCCTGGCGCTCGCCGCCGGCCTGCTGGTTTTGTCCGCAGCTCCGGCCTTTGCACAGAAAGACGCGAAATCCGATGCCGGCAAGGGGCAGAGCATCGCGACTCAGGTTTGCGCCGCCTGCCACGCGGCGGACGGCAACAGCACTGCACCCGCGAACCCGAAGATCGCAGGGCAGTTCCCCGAGTATCTGCATAAGCAGCTCGCCGATTTCAAGGCGCAGTCCGGGAAGAAGCCGGCGCGCGAGAACCCGGTCATGAATGGAATGGTGGCGAACCTTTCCGATGCCGACATGAAGAGCCTCGCGGCCTACTTCGCCGGCCAGAAGCTCAAGCCCGCCGCCGCCTCGGACAAGCAGCTCGCGACGCTCGGCGAGAAGCTCTGGCGGGGCGGCAACCTGGCCACCGGCGTGCCTGCGTGCGGCGGCTGTCACGGGCCCGCCGGCGCCGGCATCCCAGCGCAGTACCCGCGCCTTGCCGGCCAATACTCCGACTACATAGCGACCCAGCTCAAGGCTTTCCGCGACAGCGCGCGGGCCAACGATCCGAACGGCATGATGCGCGGCGTCGCCGCCCGGCTGAGCGAGCGCGAAATCCGCGCCGTGGCGGAATACGCGGCCGGACTGCGATAAACGGAATAGCCGGCCACTTTGCCTGTTCACCTTCGAAGGCTTTCCCCAGAGGAGAAAATAATGAAGCTCAAGCTCGTCGCAGTTTCCCTTTCGATGGCGGTCGGCGCCGCCTTTACGCTCGACGCCGCCGCGCAGGCCAAGCCGGAGACCCTGGTAAAGCAGCGCCAGGCGGCGATGACCCTGCAGGGCAAGTACATGGGCCCGATGGGCGGCATGGCGCAGGGCAAGATTCCCTATAACGCCGCCGTGGTTCAGCGCAACGCAGGCTTTCTCGAAGTTCTGAGCAAGATGCCCTGGGACGGCTTCGATCCGAACACCAAGGGCGTGAAGAGCGCCGCGCTTCCCGCGATCTGGGAGAAGTCCGACGAGTTCAAGAAAGCCGCCGAGAACTTCGAGAGCGAAGCGGCGAAGCTCGCCCAGGTAAGCAAGAGCGGCGACGAGGCGGCGGTGAAGGCGCAGATCGGCGCGACCGGCAAAGCCTGCGGCGCCTGCCACGAGAAGTTCCGCGAGAAGCAGTAGCCTTTTGATGGCTCGCACAAGCCCCGCTGCGGCGGGGCTTTTGCTTTTCGCGGTCCTTTTTCTCGCGCTTTTCGAAAGCGCCTTCGCCCAAGGCGACGCGAAGCGCGGCGAGTATCTGGCGAAGGCCGGAGGCTGCGTCGGCTGCCATACCGAGGCGACCCAGGGCGCGGTCGCGTTCGCGGGCGGGCGCGCGCTGAAGACGCCGTTCGGCACCTTCTACGGTCCGAACATCACGCCGGACCAGAACGCCGGCATCGGCCGCTGGAGCGAAGAGGATTTCGTCAGAGCCATGCGGCGTGGCGTACGGCCCGACGGAGCGAACTATTTTCCGGCGTTCCCCTATCCGTCGTTCACCAAGATCGCCGACGCCGACCTGAAGGACCTGTGGGCGTATCTGCGCAGCCTGCCACCGAGCGCGCGCGCGAGCCAGCCGCACGACCTGCGGTTTCCGTTCAGCTGGCGCCTGCTCGTCTGGATATGGAAATGGTTGTTTTTCACGCCGGGACCCTTCACGCCCGATCCGTCGCGCAGCGCGGCGCTGAACCGCGGTGCTTATCTCGTGGACGCCCTCGGTCACTGCGGCGAATGCCATACGCCGCGCAATTTCCTCGGCGGCCCGAAGACCGGCCGTTATCTGGCGGGCGGCAAGCTGCCCGGCGAGGGCAGCGCCCCGAACCTGACGCCGACGCGCCTCAAGAAATGGGATACGAAGGACCTCAAGGACTTCCTGCAGACCGGCATGACGCCCGATGGGGACGTGGTGGCCGAAACCATGGGGGAAGTGATAACTAACACCACCAGCAAGCTGACGTCGCCCGACCTGGACGCCCTGCTCGCCTATCTGCGCTCGCTCCCGCCGTTGCCTGACGAGAAGAAATAGCGTGGAATAGCAGGCATCAACTGCCTGTTCCCTCTATGAACGAAGCCGAACGCATGGTCGAGCTGATCCCGAGACTGCGGCGTTACGCTCGCGCGCTCGTAGGGGATCGTGCATCCGCGGACGATCTGGTGCAGGACACTCTCGAGCGCGGTTGGGCGAAGCTCCATCTTTACCGCCGGGGCACCGACCTGCGCGCTTGGCTTTTTACGGTCATGCATAACGTACATGTCAACAAGGTGCGCGCCATGCGCGCTACGGACACTCTCGATGACGAGATGCCCGAGCTCGCGCTGCGCGCGCCGCAGGGCGATGCGCTCATCGTGCGCGACCTGGACCGGGCGATCGCGCTCCTGCCGGCCGAGCAGCGCGCGGTGCTGCTGCTGGTCACGTTGGAGGACATGAGCTACGAAGACGTCGCGCGCACGCTCGGCATTCCGATGGGCACGGTCATGTCGCGGCTTTCTCGCGCGCGCGAGAAGCTGCGCCTGTTGATGCTCGGGCAGGCGGCTGCCGCGAAACTGAAGCTGGTGAAGTAAGAATGAGCGACGAGCTGCCTATCACCGACGCCGACTTGCACGCGTATGCCGACGACCGGCTTGCCGCGGGGCGGCGCGCCGAAGTCGAGGCCTGGCTCGCCGCGCATTCCGAGGAAGCCGAGCGCATCGCCGGCTATCGACGCTTCAGCGAGGAGCTGCGCTCGTTCTACGAGCCGGTGCTCGCGGAGCCGGTTCCTGAGCCGCTCGAGCACGCCGCGAGCGGGAAGCCTCGCTCGCGCGACGCTCGGCGCCGCTGGCGCGGCGCGGCGCTGGCTGCAACCTGGACCGCGTTCGTCGCCGCGCTCGGCGCGCTGGGCGGCTGGCAGCTGCACGCGTCGCGTTCGACCCCTATTGCCGCGCTGGACGGCGTGACGATGGCGCGCCGGGCCGCCGTCGCGCACGCGGTGTATTCGCCGGAAGTTCGTCATCCGGTCGAGGTCGGCGCCGACCAGGAGCAGCACCTCGTGACCTGGCTTTCCAAGCGGCTCGGCGTGAAAGTAAAGGCGCCGATGCTGGACGAGGCCGGCATGTCGCTCGTCGGCGGCCGGCTCCTGCCGGGTGAGACCGGCCCCGTCGCCCAGTTCATGTACCAGACCGACCGCGGGCGCCGCATGACGCTCTACGTGCGGGCCGAATCCGCGCCTCACCGCGAGACCGCCTTCCGGTACTCGCGCGAGAACAATGTGAGCGTCTTTTATTGGCTCGAGCGCGACTGCAGCTATGCCATCGCCTCGTCGGACCTGAACAAGGACGAGCTGCTCGCTATCGCGACCACGGTCTACAAGCAGCTCTCGCCGTAGCACAGCTCACGCTTCAGAGGTTTTTCGAGTTTCGTTGCCATGGTCATCCTTTGGTGGGCCGGGACACCGACGCGAACAGCTCGTCCCACTCGATATGCGAGCCGGAAACGGCACGCGGCCCCGGGAACGACTCGTCCGTGATTTCCAGCCCCGAGATATCGAGCACCTCCAGCAGGCGCCAATCGGGCAGCTTCCCGGACCGGCTCTCGCCGCCGACCTGGTAGCAAAAAAGCCGGACCTTGCCCTTGTTGATGCCGTAATCGTGCGGCTCGGCTTTTCTCGGGCGTCCCTGGTAGGAGAAATTCACCAGCCGCCTGCCCGCGATCGCGGCGCGCAGAGCTTTATCTACTTCCTTGCTTACGTTAGGGAGAGCGCTCATCAGGCTTGGACGCGCATTGGAGGCAGCGGTTCTACGCGCCCTTGCGGTGAGCCCTATCGTTTTGCGGCGGCGCGCACCGCACGGAAGAGCTGCACGAGAGCGGGGAGTTGGTAGTTGGCGTTGAGGCCGCTGGGGTTGGGGAGGACCCAGACTTCGGCGCCTTCGAAGGGCTCGGCTTGCTTTCCTATCGCAGCGGCCTTAAGGCCGAAGGCGTGGCAGTAGGCGCCGACGCCGAGGAAGGCGACGAGCGTCGGGCGGTACTTCCTGATCTTCGCCGCGAGCTGTTTGCGTCCGGCGATGAATTCCGAAGGATCGAGCTCATCGGCCGTCGCGGTGGCGCGGTTGACGAGGTTGGTGATGCCGTAGCTGTCCTTGAGGAGCTCGCGCTGCTCGGAGGGATGGAGCAGGCGAGAGCTGAAGCCGGCGGCGTGCAGGGCGGGCCAGAAGCGATTGCCGGGACGGGCGAAGTGGTGGCCGGTGGCGGCGGTGTACAGGCCGGGGTTGATGCCGACGAAGAGAACGCGCAGACCGGGCGCGATCACATCCTCGATGCTTTTGTTTTTTGCTGCTAGAAGCTCGGCCTTGCCGGGCCGGACGGCTGAGCCGTCAGGCGGGCCTAATAACGTAGCCGCCGGACTTCTCGTCGGGGTCGAGCCTGATGAGGCCTTTTTTCTGGGCTTCCTCGAGGAGGTCGGAGAACGCACGGAAGCCATAGTACGACTCGTTGAAGCCCGGGTTGCGGCGCTTCAGCGCCTGCTTCACCATCGAGCCCCAGATCTTCTCCTCGGCGCCGCGCTCCGCGATGAGCGCCTCCAGCGTTCCGAGCATCAGGTCGAGGCCTTCCTGCTTCTTGTCGCCGGAGGTGCCCGCCGGCGTGGTTTCCGCGCGCTTCTTGGTGACGCGCCGCTTCTGCTGCTCGTCTTGGCGCACGAGATCGTCGTAGTAGATGAACTCGTCGCAGTTGGCGACGAGCAGGTCGGAGCTCGAGTTCTTCACACCCACGCCGATCACGGTCTTCGCGTTCTCGCGCAGCTTCGAGACGAGCGGCGAGAAATCGGAGTCGCCGCTGACGATGACGAAGGTGTCGACGTGCTCCTTGGTGTAGCAAAGGTCGAGCGCGTCGACCACCATGCGGATGTCGGCGGAATTCTTGCCCGACTGGCGCACGTGCGGAATCTCGATCAGCTCGAACGAAGCGCCGTGCATCGCCGCCTTGAATTCCTTGTAGCGGTCCCAGTCGCAATAGGCTTTCTTCACCACGATCGAGCCCTTGGCGAGGAGGCGCTCGAGCACCTTCTGCATGTCGAACTGCGAGTACTTCGCCTCGCGCACGCCGAGGGCGACGTTCTCGAAGTCGCAGAAAACGGCGAGGCTACGCGCTTCTGGGGTGAGCGGCATCGGGCGCAACCTCGGGTTGTTTACCTCGGTTCAGCCAGGCCTGCAGGCGCTCGAAGTACAGGTAGATCACCGGCGTAATGTAGAGGGTCAGGACCTGCGAGAGCAGCAGCCCGCCCACGACCGCGAGCCCGAGCGGCATGCGCGCGCCGCCGCCGGCGCCAAAGCCGATCGCGATCGGCAGGCTGCCCATCAGCGCGGCGCACGTGGTCATCATGATCGGCCGGAAGCGCACGATGCCCGCCTGGAAGATCGCCTGCTCGGGCGCCATGCCGTCCTTCCTTTGCGCCTCGATGGCGAAGTCGATCATCATGATCGCGTTCTTCTTCACGATGCCGACCAGCATGATGATGCCGACGAAGGCGTACATGTTGAGCTCGATGCCGAAGGCCATCAGGGTGAGCAGCGCGCCCAGGCCCGCGGTCGGCAGGCCCGAGAGGATCGTGAGCGGATGGATGAAGCTCTCGTAGAGGATGCCGAGCACGAGGTAGATCACCACGATCGAGAGCAGGAGCAAGAGGCCCATGCCCTGCAGCGAGGCCTGGTAGGCCTGCGCGGTGCCGGAGAACGTGCCGGTGAGCGTCGCCGGGACCTGCAGGTCGCGCATCGCGACTTCCACCTCGGTGATCGCCTGCGACAGGGCGACGCCCGGGCGCACGTCGAACGAGAAGGTCACCGAAGTGAGCTGTCCGAGGTGCGCGACCTGGAGCGGGCCGACGCCGTGGGTGAGTCTCGCCACGGCATTGAGCGGAACCAGCGCGCCGGTCGAGGAGCGCACGTAGAGCAGCGGCAGCACCGACGGGTCGGTCTGGTAGCGCGGCGCGAGCTCGAGGATCACGAAGAACTGGTTGGTGGCGGTGTAGATGGTCGACACCTGGCGCGCGCCGTAGGCGTTGTTCAGCGCCTGCTCGATGCTCTGCGCGGAGATGCCTAGCGCCGAAGCCTTCTCGCGGTCGATCTGGACCGTGACCTCCGGCCGCGTGATCTGCAGGTCGCTCGAGATGTCGGTCACCCCGGGCAGCGTCTTCAGCTTCTGCTCGATCACCGGCGCCCACTGGTAGAGCTCGTCGATGGTCGCGCTGCGCATCACGTACTGGTAGGGGCTCTGCGTGAGCTGGCCGCCGATGCGGATCGCCGGCACGTTCTGCAGGAACACCTTGACGCCCATGATGTTGGAGAGCTTGGGGCGCAGCTCGCGCACCACCTGGTCGGCGGGCTTGCGCTCGTCGAAGGGCTTGAGCGTGATGGTGATGCGGCCGCGGTTGAGCGAAGGCGACTGGCCGCTCGCGCCGACGAAGGACATCGCCGCGGCGACGTTCGGATCGGCGCCGATGATCTCGGCGACCTGCTGCTGCGCGCGGTTCATCGCGTCGAACGAGATATCCTGCGGCCCCTCGACGAAGCAGAAGAGCTGCCCCGAATCCTCGCTCGGCAGGAAGCCCTTCGGCGCGCGCGCGAAAAGCACGCCGGTCGCCACGCAGACGGCGAGGAAGGTGACCAGGACCAGGCGCTGATGGCGCAGCACCGCCCGCAGAGTTACCTCGTAGCCGTTGCGCCACGCGTCGAACGCGTGCTCGAACGCCATATAGACCCGGCCATGGCGCTCATCCTTGCGGTGCGGCTTGAGGATGCGGCTGCACATCATCGGGGTCAGGGTGAGCGACACGAAGCCCGAGATCAGCACCGCCGCCATGATGGTGACCGCGAACTCGTGGAGCAGGCGCCCGAGGATGCCACCCATGAAGAGCACCGGGATGAACACGGCGGCGAGCGAGATGGTCATCGAGATGATCGTGAACACGATCTCCCGCGAGCCTTCGAGGGTCGCCTGCAGCACGCTCTTGCCCTGCTCGATGTGCCGGGTGATGTTCTCCAGCATCACGATGGCGTCGTCGACCACGAAGCCCACGCACAGGGTGAGCGCCATGAGGGAGATGTTGTCCAGGCTGTAGCCGAAGACGTACATCACCGCGAAGGTGCCGATGATCGACATCGGCAGCGCGATCGCCGGGATGATCGTGGCCGAGACGTTGCGCAGGAAGATGAAGATCACCATCACGACGAGCGAGAGGGCGAGATACAGCGTGAACTGCACCTCGTCGACCGACGCGCGGATCGTGAGCGAGCGGTCATACAGCGTCTCGATGTCGATCGCCGGCGGCACCTCGGCGCGGAAGGTCGGCAGCAGCTTCTTGATCGAGTCGACCACGTCGATGGTGTTGACCCCCGGCTGGCGCTGGATCGCGAGCACGATGCCGCGCTTGCCCTTGAACCAGGCGGCCACCTTGTCGTTCTGCACGTCGTCGATGACCTGCCCTAGCTCCTGCAGGCGGATCGGCGAGCCGTTGCGGTAGGTGACGATCACGGGGCGGAACGCCTTGGCGTCCTGCAGCTGCCCGGTTGCCTGCACCGCGAACATGCGGTCCTTGCCGTACAGCGTTCCGGTGGGCAGGTTCACGTTCGCCTGCGCCACCGCCTGCTCGACCTCGTTGATGCCCACGCCCCGTGCCGCGAGCGCGTTCGGGTCGACCTGGACGCGCACCGCGTACTTCTGCTGCCCGAACACCTGAACCTGCGCCACGCCCGTGATCGTGGAGATGCGCTGCGCGAGATACGTCTCGGCGTACTCGTTTACGGTTGAAAGCGGCAGCTGCGACGAGGTCAGGGCGAGGTAATAGACCGGGAAATCGGCCGGATTGACCTTGCGGAACGAGGGCGGCGCCGGCATGGTCGCCGGGAGCTGGCGCGCCGCGGAGGCGATCGCCGAGTTGACGTCCTGCGCGGCCGCGTCGATGTCCCGGTCCAGCGCGAACACGATGGTGATGCGCGTCACGCCCTGACCGCTCACCGAGGTCATCTCGTCGATGCCGGCGATCGTCGAGAATTGCTTTTCCAGGACCGTGGCGACCGCCGAGGCCATGGTTTCGGGGCTGGCGCCGGGAAGCTCCGCCGTCACCTGGATCGTCGGAAAATCGACGTTGGGCAGGGTCGACACCGGCAGCAGGCGATAGCCCGCGAGCCCGAAGATCAGGATCCCGGCCATCACGAGCACCGTCATGACCGGCCGGCGCACGAACAGCTCGCAGAAGTTCACGAGGCTTCCGCCGGCTTGCCGATCTGCACCCGCGTCTTCGGCCCGAGGCGCAGCTGGCCGCGCGTCACGACCCGCTCGCCCTTTTCCAGGCCGCTCGCCACGATGGCGCGCTCGCCGTCGGTGCGCTGCACGGCGATTTTGCGCACGTTCGCGACGAGGTCCTGCCCGACGACGTAGACGTACTGCCCTTCGGGCCCGTTCTGCACCGCGGGCGCCGGAATGATGAGCGCGTCGACCTGGTCGTAGAGCCTCAGGGTCACGCTGACGAACTGGCCCGGCCACAGCGCGGCTTCGGTGTTCGGAAAGCGGGCGCGAAGCCGAATGGTGCCCGTGCTCGGATCCACCGCGTTGTCGACGAAGATGAGCTCACCGCGGGCCGGCGGCGCGCCCGGCTCCGGCACGGTCTCGACCGCCAGAGGACCGGCGGCTCGGTATTTGCGCACCTCGGGAAGACTCTGCTCCGGCACCGCGAAGTTCACGTAGATCGGCCGCACCTGGTTGATCACCGCGAGCGCGTTGACGTCGTTCGCTCGGACCATGTTGCCCGCCTGCAGCAGCACCTTGCCGACATAGCCGTCCAGCGGCGAGACGATGGTGCAATACTCGAGATTCAGTCGCGCGTTCTCGAGCGCCGCCTGGCTCGCGGCCGCGGTGGCCTCGGCGGTCGCGGCGTTCGTGCGGATCTGCGCGTACGCCTCCTTCGAGATGAAATTCTTGTCGAGCAGCTCCTGGTAGCGCTTCTCCTGCGAGCGCGCCTGGTCGCGCGCGGCCTGGTCGCGCAGCGCGTTGGCCTCCGCCTGGCGCAGCGCCGCCGCGTAAGGGCGCGGATCGACGCGAAACAGCACTTCGTTTTTCTTTACCGGATCGCCCTCGCGGAAATTCACCGTGACGATCTGGCCGTCCACGCGCGCCTTGACGGAGACGGTCTGGTAGGCCTCGACGTTGCCGATCGCCTGCAGCCGGATCGGCACCGTTTCCTGCAGGACGGCAGCGACGGTGACCGGAACCGCGGGCGGACCTTTCGGCGCCTTGCGGCTTTCTTTCGCGCGGCCGTCGGCGATGAAGTAGACGCTGATCCCGACGGCCGCGATCGCGACAAGCGCGGCGCCCACGGTGAACAGACGGCGGCTGGCTTGGGTCACGCTTTGGTCACTTTTGGTCTGATCGAGTCATCGGAGCCGCACTAGTTTACCGGGGAGACCCGTCTCCTGCGCCGTTAAGGTCCGTTAAGGTTTCATCCCTGAATCCGTTCCTCCAGGGCGAACAGGTCCTCGACGGATTCGCGGCGGCGCACCAAAAGTGTCTTCGCGCCATCCACGAGCACCTCGGCGGCGCGCGGCCGCGAGTTGTAATTCGAGCTCATCACCATCCCGTACGCTCCTGCGGACATGATCGCGAGGTAGTCGCCCTCGCGCGCCGCCAGCCTGCGATCCTTGGCGAGAAAATCGGCGCTCTCGCAAACCGGCCCCACGATGTCGTAAACACTCCCAGGCGCCCCGGATTCCGGCTCCCGCACCGGCCGGACGTCGTGCCAGGCGCCGTACAGCGGCGGGCGGATGAGATCGTTCATCGCCGCGTCGACCACCACGAAGTTGCGCGTGGCCCCCGGCTTGACGTACTCGACTCGCGCGAGGAGCACGCCCGCGTTGCCGACGATGGCGCGGCCCGGGTCGAGCACCAGCGTCTTCTCGCGCTTCCCGAGCGCGGCCAGCGCGCCCGCAACGAACGCGGCGATCGGCTGCTGGGCCTCGTCTTTGTAGCGGATCCCGATGCCGCCGCCGACGTCGATGTGCTTCAGTGTCATGCCCGCCGCCTCGAGCCGGTCGACGAGCGCGACGAGGCGCTCGGCCGCGGCGACGAACGGCGCCGGCTCGGCCTGCAGCGAGCCGATGTGGCAGCCGATGCCCGCGATTTCTATGCTGCGCATGCCCGCGGCGCGCCGGTAGAGCCGCTCCGCGTCGGCGTGCGCGACGCCGAATTTGCTTTCGCTGAGCCCCGTGGAAATATAGGGATGGGTCCTCGCGTCGATGTCCGGATTGACCCGGAACGCGATCGGCGCGCGCTTGCCGAGCCGGCCCGCCACCGCTTCGACCCGCTCGAGCTCCGCTTCCGACTCCAAGTTGATGCAGCCGATGTTCTTCTCGAGGGCGAGCTGGATTTCCGCCGCGCTCTTGCCCACGCCGGAGAAGAGCGTCTTGCGCGGGTCGCCGCCCGCGGCGATCACGCGCGCGAGCTCGCCTCCGGAAACGATGTCGAAGCCGGCGCCGAGCCTCGCGAGCAGGCCGAGCACCGACAGGTTCGAGTTCGCCTTCACGGCGTAGCAGATCAGCGCGTCGCGCTTCCCCAGCGCATTTGCGAACTCGAGATAGGCCTGCTCGATCGCCGCGCGCGAGTACACGAAGCAGGGCGTTCCGTAACGGCGCCCGATTTCGTCGAGCGGTACCTGCTCGGCGCACAGCGCGCCGTGGCGATAGGTGAAGGACATGGGGTTACTTCTCGACGGCGCCGTCGCGTTCCGATCCCTGCGACGCGTCTTTCGGCGCGTCTTTAGGCGCATCTGTAGGCGCATCTTTCGGATACGGCACGGGCTTGTACTCGCGCGCCCCGGGCGGCTTTACGCCGGGCGGCGGGTTATCCCGCAGATAAAGGGGGCCCTTCTGGCCGCAGCCTACGGCGGCAAGCGCTAGTGCTGCGCCAAAAAAAAGCGAGCGCATGGCCCGGGAAAACCTGTCGTGAAAAGCTAGAATTCCATATTAGCACGCGGGTTTACGAGCATGACGACCATCACAAGCCAGGCGGATTTCGAGGCGCTCGCCGACGCCGCCCTCGAGCAGGTGCAGCTTGCCTTGGAAGCGAGCGGAAGCGACGCCGACGTCGAGTCGAAGGCCGACGGCGTGCTCGAGCTGACGTTCGAGGACGACTCGCGAATGGTGATCAACCGCCACGGCGCCGCGCGCGAGATCTGGGTCGCCGCGCCTTCGGGCGGATTCCATTTCCGCTGGGACGGCGCGGTGTGGCGCAATACGCGCGACGGCGCGGAGCTCTTCGCTGCCCTGTCGAAGCTGGTGTCGGCGCAGGGCGGCACACCGGTCGTGCTCGCTGCGCGCGGGCGCTAGTTCGTCGGCCCCGGTATTCCGACGAGCGGCGGAGGCGGCGGCGGTGGGCGCTCCGGTTCCGGGGGCGCCGGCGGATTCAGCTCTTCGGGCGGCGGCACGGCCTCGCTGTAGAAATACTCCTGGACGGTCTTGAGCTCGCTCGGCGCGCCCGAAAGCGGCCCGAGCGGCACGCTGACGATTCCCGGCGGCGCCGTGCGCGGCGCCTCCGGCACGTCCTTCAGCGCTTTTTCCATGTAGCCGACCCAGATCGGCAGCGCCACGATGCTGCCCGTCTGGTTCTTGCCGAGCGTGCGCGGCTGATCGAAGCCCACCCAGGCGATGCCGACGAGGCTCGGGTGGTAGCCCGCGAACCAGGCGTCCACGAACTCATTGGTGGTTCCCGTCTTGCCCGCGAGATCGCTGCGGCCGAGACGCGCGGCGCGCGCCGCCGTGCCGTAACGCGTCACGTCCTGCATCATGTTGTCCATGATGAAGGCGTTGCGCGCATCGAGCACGCGCAGGTTCTCGTCGCCGGCGCGCCGCGGGCTGGCGAGCGCTATGGCGTTGCCGCGATCGTCGACGATCTTGTGGATGAAGTACGGCTGCACGAGGTAGCCGCCGTTCGCGAACACGCCGTATGCCCGCGCCATGTGCCAGGCGGTGACCGAGCCGGAGCCGAGCGCCATGGTGAGATAGGGCGGGTGCTTCTCCGCCTCGAACCCGAAGCGCGTCACGTAGTCCTGGGCGTATTTCGGGCCGATCGCCTCGAGAATGCGGATCGACACCATGTTCTTCGATTTGGCGAGCGCCGTGCGCATGCGCATCGGGCCCTCGAATTTGCCGTCGTAATTCTTCGGCTCCCAGCGCTGGCTGCCGGTCTGCTCGGCCTCCAGCACCACCGGCTCGTC
>Ga0209131_1000076_pt1 | contig 75297 bp, 65 predicted proteins | sample GraSoi_2013_40cm_FD_185826 | JGI IMG/M metagenome (GOLD analysis project Ga0209131, IMG submission 185826) | Grasslands soil microbial communities from the Angelo Coastal Reserve, California, USA - Sample 9_17_2013_40cm (SPAdes) (version 2) | ecosystem: Environmental > Terrestrial > Soil >... | reverse complement strand
GACGAGCGTGAGTGAACTAACAATAACGGTCCAACCTGAGAACCAGGCGCCAACGGTAAGTGCTGGGCCGGATCAGTTCATCGCCTTGCCGGCTGCAGCGCTGCTCAACGGATCAGTAGCCGATGACCCTGCCCTTGCCCTCAACTGAGTGCCCTTAGCTTTTCCAATGCGAGTTCTGATTTCTGCCTAAGTTGCTCCTCATTGAGATCATCTGGACCACACAATTGTGCATCAGCACAGAAAGCATCTAAATCGCCGAAAAGATCGTTAAGAATCTCATACTCAGCCTCCGACCAGTCCGTTGGGTCGTTTTTAAAGCTGTCCAAATAGACTTTCTCGAAAGTGGAGGCGTCAATTTCACCGCTTATCAGGGATTGAATTAAGCGCATGTACTTTCCTACGTTATGTGAATCCATCTGCATACAGCCTCACAATTTACCCGTGGTGAGAACGTGGCTCAACTGAGCCGAACTCAGTTTCCAACCAGATAGAAAGTTACCTGCGGCATCTTTCATCACGTTAAGTCCGGTATTTGAATTTACGTAGTGGGTCACTGACTGTCCACGATATGTGCCATTAATAACTTTAGTAGCTGGATCAGCAAGATGATCTTCTACTGCTTGCTGATATCGCGCGGCGTTGGCTGGATTATAGCTACCCTTGACCCCGAAATCACCCGCGTGCTTGAACTTCTTTTGAAGCTGCTGGGAACCAAAATTAATGACGGGCGCCGCCAGTTGCGGCATCTGATCTACCTGCTGTGGAGTGTACAGTTCAATTCTGTGGTAATACTCAGCTTCTCGGAAGGATGCAGCGTAGTGGAAAACCATCGCTCTGGAAATAGTGTCGGGGTTAACTATGGACCGCTGGCCAGTATTGGGGTCGGTGTACACAAGATTTCCATACTCCTTCTGCTTATCTCTTAGGTATTGTCGCCACTGGTTTTCCTTTTGCTCGAGTTGTTCATTCGAGTATGGTCCGTAACCACTGAAAAAGTTATTGAGTCGCTGAAATAGACAGATACACCTGCCATCCGGATCAGTGTTGCTGCACGGGTTGTTCTTAACATATGCATATCCATTCCACGACTGCGGATCGCTAAAATCCATCGCAGCCTCTGCGTTATCTGGATCGACGGTTGTGAATCGCCCTTGGGTGCTCGCGTAGTGCCTTGCGCCGAAGTAATCGAGCCCGGTTTCGTTATCCCGTTCTTTGCGGGTTAAGAATGTGTAGTTACTCCCCTCGCACCCGCCCCCGCGAGCTTAACAAAGTCAACGGGATTTTCTTAAGGTCCTTATTCGTTGTTGGGCCGACCCCTTTCAAGGGCCACCTTGAGTGTCTCGAAAAGCAACGGGAGCCTAGCTTCTAATTCTGCGAAAGCTGCTTCCGACGCCGCTGTGGGGTCCGCGAAAACTTCATCCTCGGTGAGGCCAGATGGATCACCCCACGTTACGCTCGAATAAATCGTCGGCTCACTATCGATGTGCTCAAGCAGAATTTCCAAGCCAATGTTGTCGGTTTGATCAGGACTAGTGGTCTTAAGCAAACATCCAACAGCGAATACGTGTCCTGGATTGCCGGTAAGCTCGCCAACGTTGAAGGACGATAAACTGACATTGACTTGGGGAAACTCCCTTGAGATTTCCTCGTGCGCCATCTTCAGGGAAGGCAAAAATCTTCGTTCCGCCTCTTGTACGATATTCATTTCTCAGTCTCCATAGTATCCCTTATCAATCCAAAGTATCCCTTATCAATCCAAAGCTGACCTCACGAATCGTCCGATGCAATGAACTTCGAAAAAACCTACTTGGGTCTCTTGACGCTTCCAACTCTTGCATTCCTTAGTTCAGTCGTCAAAGGGTGAGGATTCGTGGCTGCCGTTCCCCGACTCTGCTGCCATCCGCGAAGCGCCGACGGAGCGCGCGGAGTGATTGAAACATGTCCTTCTGGAGAGGCGTCAGACACCGCTTTGAGGTTTATTAATTTGCTCGTATCGATGACTTGGGCGTTCGTACTCGAGCTATTCGCAAAGACAGTCTCAGGACTACTAAACGTTGAAAAAGCTTCATTTAGCCTAGGAGTAAAGTTCTCCGGTGTGTTCCCTCCAGCACGGTAGACCAAACCCTGCTCCATAACATCCTCTACATCTAACTCGGGTATTACGAGTAGGCCGAGTTGAACGCGAGGGTCTGAAAGCACCGAATCAACCTTATCTGCCAGCGGTCCATAAATCACTTGGTTTCCGTACCGCTGCGCCACCCCGAGGCCGTGAGCGGCGTAGTCACTGCCCTTTGCCCCTATTGGGCCCAGGAGTATCTCGTTGCTAAATTGACGTAACGCATTCAGACCTTCGAGGATCTCTCCCGCAACCTCTTTACTGCCGGATGGGTTCTTAGGAGGTTTTTTGTCATTGGTCACGGTCGTCAGCGTATCGTCGTATGGATAGCAGGCACAGTTTGGGTCATAAGGATTGGGATCCGGCTTTGGTTTGCTGGGATCTTGGCCGAAATGCCCGGTTGGGTCTACGTACTTCATCGGATTATTCCGGACGTAGCTGTAAAGGTTTAGCGTTTGCGGATTCACTAATCGGCCGCCATAGGAGTCAGGGCTCGTAAACCTGCCTTGCAGCGACGAGTAGTATCGTGAATCAAACCAATCTAGGCTGGTTTCGTTGTCCCGTTCTTTTTGGGTGAACTTCTGCCGCACGCCATCCGCCACGCTGTAGCCTTGTGCAGTTGACCGCGCACCAGTGCCCGCAAAGATCTCTTCACCAAACGGTAGATAGTCATGGCGCTTGGTTGTGGCCAGCGAACCCGTCTTGTCAAAGATCATCCGCGGCGTGCCCAGCTGATCCGTCACCAGCCAGTTAATGTTCGCGCTGGTTGAACCTGCGCTCACAGTCCAGGCTTCCAACTCCACAATCCGACTGTAGTATGAATCCGGAACGGCTTTTACTACCACTCTGATCTTAGTGGTGGTGACGGCTGTAAACGCGAACTGTCGCCATACCTTGTTATTACCCGTAACGTTGCCACCAGTAACCGCAATCCAAGCTGTGCCATTCCAGTACTGAACATCATAAGCGGTGGCGCCGTAGCTACTGAACGTCTGCGTCAGCGTCGGTTCAATCGGACTGCTAAGGTTATCCTGTAGCGTTACTACGTCGATCTCGCTGATAGTCTTTGACCCGCTGAAATCGACTTCTACCCAATCAGAGGAGAAATTCCCCGGGCTGGAATCGGCCCAAAATTGCGGATCGCCTCCCTTTCGATCACCGTCGTTTACTTTGCTGGCCGGATAACCGGTCAGACTTGATGACGCTGAGACTGTCCCCCCATTCGCAGCCAGCGCCGCGTTCGCTGGCGGCGCGCTCCAGGCTTCCAACTCCATAATCCGACTGTATTTTGAATTCGGTCCGGCTTTTACTTACCACACTAATCTTAGTGGTGGTGCACATGAACTCGGGTCAGGCTTGCGAGTCTCAATCTCACAAACCTCTTGAAGCCGCCGGATTTACTATTGCTGGTATCGTTCTTAGCAAGAGCCGATCGTGAGAATTCCATGACAACAGAATCGCAAAATCGCAAGCCTAACTTCGCTTTTTATCTTGGCAAAGGAAATGCTAATCCTGATTGGGCTGCAATGGGCGCGAGCATGAAGGTGCTTCGGAAATTATTGGCATTAGTCCGTCAGCTCTAAGTCGACGGCACGATGCGGCTCGACGGAAGCTGCGCGACAACGCCACCAGTAAGCTGGCGTCTGAGATCAATCGGCACTACCTGAGCGGCGCATGACCGCGAATCGCAAAATCGCAAGCCTGGCACCCAGTTTCCCAGTTTCCCAGTTTCCCAGTTCTGGTTAAGGTTTGTCTTGAGGATCATAACAGCGCCATACTATCTTAGATACGTTGATCGGCTTGTCACTTCGAATTCGGACGGTTCGATATACTTTGTCGTTCGGCAGTTGCCATGCTCCAAATCCCCTCTGGAAAGATTCGCGAGATCCAACATTTGCAATTGTCGAAGGATCGGTGAGGTGATAAACCTTGCCATCCTGATCTACGAGCTCAACTTCAGGAATCACCTTAGAGCCATCTGGCAGAATTAGTTCCCAAGAATCCCTAGGATGCGTGACAGGCTTCTCGATGTAAAGAACTACTTGTTGAACGACTCGCTCAGCCCGGAGCGGGTCTTTGGGTGTGATTTCCAGCCATGAAGAAGAAACGACTCCCGAACCCATAATCTCTTGATCTAGATTAGGCTTAAGGAACCTGAAGATTCCTATGGATATGTTCATGCTGAAAGCGGCAATAATCACAATCAGGACTCCAGCAAGAATTAACATTATCTTCTTCATAAGCCTACATTAGGGACGATACCAAACGTCACCGCGAACCTGTCTTCTTTGATGAACAAAATGAGGATAGTGATTAACTGCTCTTACATAGGGCCGCATATTGTTCTGAATATACTCCCGGTGCTGGACTGGAGCAATTCCGTTGTTTTGCGGGAGACCTGGGTGCTATTTACAGCTCTACAAAATGCCTCGCCACAGTTGTCCTGCCTTAGCGCATACGGCCCAGTGCCAAGGATCTTTTGTATTATGCCTTCACCATCTCCTTGGAAGCTCAAGATTTTTTGTGCCATGTCATCAGCCCAGTCGGGATCATTCTCATCACCCAGTACGTAACCCACGCCGTCTCTATACTTATTGTCCCTCAAATAATCCTTTAGAGGCGACTGGGTCCAGCCGCCGCTTTCCCATGAGTGGACTGTTCCATTGATGTTGTACGCCACATGGCCTCCGGCTGCGAAGGGATGGGAGAGGCTGAGGAGCGAACCAAAGATTATTACCTCAAGATGCGTTGTTTGGGCGCTCGCACCATTTGCTTGGAAGTCCCAGATACTTTTCTTGGCGTTCCATCTAGCGTTGAGGTCTTTATTAAATTCACGATCCTTATCGCCAACAAAATGTTGCTGACCATCTGGCCCAAGTTCCCAATGTCCCAGCCCGAAAGGATCGATCATGAAGAATTGCCCCGGCAAAGAGATCAGCATCTAAGGAGCCCATAGCGTAGGATGGTTTCATTTCAAAGATACCGGACGCCTTATTCATTCCGGTAAAATTGACATCCGGACTGATTTTGATGCCATTTAGCTTGTTAAATTGCTTAAGCTGGTCCGGCGTCAGATCGCCATTACTCCCGTCAATGAGTTTGACGAGCGCGCCACAAATGTTGTTCAGGATTTTTGCTCTAGTCTCATCGTCAAGTTTGCCAGAGATGGTAACTGTGACTTTGTGACCAAAGATGTAGAAGTCGTATTTGTAATCTTTCCTTCCGTCAGGATCGATATACATGAGAGGGTTGTTCAGAGCGTACGCATAGCGATTCCAATGCTGCGGTTGGGATATGTATTCGGCAAACAGATCAGCCGCTTCTTTTTCATCTGACATTTCTTGCCGCTCAAGGTTGATGTCATAAGGGTCCACTCCTGTGAATCGGCCTTGCGTGCTCGCGTAGTATCTGGCAAGGAAGTAATCTAGCCCCGTTTCATTGTCCCGTTCATATTGTGTGAACTTCTGCCGAACGCCATCCGCCACGCTGTAGCCTTGTGCAGTTGACCGCGCACCGGCGATCTCTTCGCCAAACGGCAGGTAGTCATGGCGCTTGGTCGTAGCCAGCGAACCCGTCTTGTCAAAGATCATGCGCGGCGTGCCCAGCTGATCCGTCACCAGCCAGTTTATGTTTGACGTTGAAGTAGTCGTCGCATCCAAGCCCCAGGCTTCCATCTCCGTGATGCGGCTGTAGCCATTATCTACCGCCGCGTTGGTCAGCACTTTGATCTTCGTCGTAGTGACCGGCGAAAAGCTGATCTTCCGCCACACCTTGTTGTTGCCTGTAATGTTCCCGCCTGTGATCGTCACCCAGGTGCTGCCATTCCAGTATTGGACATCGTAAGCAGTCAGCCCGTAAGTCGAAAACGTCATCGTCTCAGTGGGCTCGCTGGGACTGGAGTAGCTGTCCTGAAGCGTGAAGACATCGACCTCGCTAATAGTCTTGCTGCCATTGAAATCTATTTGTAACCAGTCTGGAAACGAACCCGCAGACGAATCAGCCCAACCGCCACCGCAAGTCGCAATCGCTCGGCTGTCACCAATCGTGAAGATGGCTGCTTCGGAAAACTGTCCGCGGAAAACGTAGCGATCAACGCAGCCACGAACCCGGCAAGAAAGCAAACTTCTCCCTTCTCGCACTTACGTGTGGAGCTTAGCGGGGAGGCGAAATCTCAGCCTTGCCTCAGGAGTGTTTGGATTCTCTGCGACAATCGCTAGCGTTGCCCTACCTGCACTAGTCCTCGGCCAACCAAATCAACTCGTCGCTCTTTTCGTCTAGAATCTTCCTGAGAGTCTCGTGATCGCTGGCAAATTCTTGAACTATTTGCATGAAGTAGCCCAAATCGAAATCAGCTGCCGGACCCGGCGCGTTTCTCAATAGGCGCGAGACGAGCGTGTTGTTTGCAAACGTCATCAAGTGGGCGGTTATTTGATCTGGCTCTGCAGCTATAAGTTCCTGCATCGCTTTTTGTCGTAAGAATGTTCGCCCTTCCTTACCGGCGTTCATATGGAATTGCTCCTTCACCGATTCATTATCAAGCCGGGTCATTTGGCTCTTCCCAGCCCAGTCCAAAACAGTTGCGACAAAGGAAACGGAACTGATCTGGACCTACCCAACCACCACCCTCGCACTCTCTACACGTGCTTGCCTCAGGCGGTCGCAGGGGAAGCAATTCGGAGAGTTCAGGGATTGTTCGGGAACCTAAAATAAGTACGGCAATTTGAGCTACTCGACTACGATCGATCAAGGCAACTGTGTCACCCCCAAGGTCGTAAGTCTCCATAAACGCATCTCCGGAGGGCGAGATATAACAGCCGTATCCAATACTCCCATCAACGAGAAACGCCTTGCGATCCTTCGATAATGCAGACGGATAATGCTGTATTGCCCAGTCAAGTCGTGTTTGAATTTCCTTTGAGATTTCAGGTGTAAGTCGCAACGGTTCAGCATCTCGAATAATTGCAGAACGATTGTTGTTCATGAGGAATGATTCACCTCCAGCGAAAAAAACTAATTCATTTTAGAGCGTAATTCTTTCTTGTAGTCTCCCTTTGTTTATCTGATAGGTTTCAACAAACCGTATCTGGGACTGGGGCCGGCAGTCGTGACCGTAAATCCAGTAGTTGCATTGCCCACAAAGATTGTACCTTGAGGACTTATTACTACTACGTTAGACCGACCTGGTACGAACGCACCGGGCCCCACGAAGATGTACGAACCATCGGTTCCTCTGGCTGAACCCGCGCGCCAAGAAAACCCACTGCGGACGCTTATCTGTGAGGCAAAGCGCGAAAACATCTCTGCCTTTGCTTCAGGCGATCCTTCCGAAGACGCAACTCGCTTCAGGGCATCCCCCAGTTGTTCAAACGAAGTGTCTCCGTTCAATCGGGGAACGAGATCAGCTTGTTCGAGGTCCCAATCTTTAGTCGTGTCCTCTGGATATGGCGCTATTTCTGATTCATCGATCGGCATCGGAGGAATGGCATTAGGATCCCGCCATGGCGATCGCTCAAACAAGTCCTTCTCGTCTGCTTTCCGTTCTTCTTCCCTAGCCTCTTCCGACTCTCCCTCTTCTCCTGCTTCACCCTCAACCTGGGTGCGAGAACCACCTTTAAAAAGGTTTCCAATTGTGCCGAAGATGCGTTTTAGCAGCGAACGATGTTTATCGTGAATGACAATTCTGAGGACGCCCTCAGGGATTTTGTCCTTTTGATCCTGAGCCGCCAATCCCAGTGGATCGGTATATCTCAGCGGATTATTTAGTACGTAGGAATATCTATTCCAGGATTGAGGGTTGTGCCGTCTAGTCCCAAAAATATCCGAGCTGGTGAAACGTCCTTGCGTCGATGAGTAATAGCGACTGATGAAGTAATCGAGGCCGGTTTCATTGTCCCGTTCTTTTTGGGTGAACTTCTGCCGCACGCCATCCGCCACGCTGTAGCCTTGTGCAGTTGACCGCGCACCAGTGCCCGCAAAGATCTCTTCACCAAACGGTAGATAGTCATGGCGCTTGGTTGTGGCCAGCGAACCCGTCTTGTCAAAGATCATCCGCGGCGTGCCCAGCTGATCCGTCACCAGCCAGTTAATGTTCGCGCTGGTTGAACCTGCGCTCACAGTCCAGGCTTCCAACTCCACAATCCGACTGTAGTATGAATCCGGAACGGCTTTTACTACCACTCTGATCTTAGTGGTGGTGACGGCTGTAAACGCGAACTGTCGCCATACCTTGTTATTACCCGTAACGTTGCCACCAGTAACCGCAATCCAAGCTGTGCCATTCCAGTACTGAACATCATAAGCGGTGGCGCCGTAGCTACTGAACGTCTGCGTCAGCGTCGGTTCAATCGGACTGCTAAGGTTATCCTGTAGCGTTACTACGTCGATCTCGCTGATAGTCTTTGACCCGCTGAAATCGACTTCTACCCAATCAGAGGAGAAATTCCCCGGGCTGGAATCGGCCCAAAATTGCGGATCGCCTCCCTTTCGATCACCGTCGTTTACTTTACCGGCTGGATAACCTGTCAGACTTGATGACGCCAAGGTTGTACTACCGTTGGCAGCCAGCGCCACGTTCGTCCTCATCGACCCTTCCACAGTGATCAGGAGTTGACCATTGCGATAGCCATACTCCTTCTGCGGCGTCGTGGACGGAGCATTGGCTGCGTACTCGGCCAACAACTCGCCTCCGATGCCATACACTTGCCAGGTAGTTACCGCCGACGGCTGACCACCGACCGTCCGCCGCACTCGTTGTCCATCCGCGTTGTAGCCGTAACTGCCGGCCACGTAGCCATTGGCTTGTGTCTCACTCGTCATGCGGTTCTCGGCGTCATACGCGCGTGTCACGGCCGCGCCGCTGTATGTGTCAGTGGTGAGATTGCCTGCGTTGTCATAACTCATCGTGCCGCTTTGTCCAGCGGGCACGCCTAGACGGTTGTTCGTTGTGTCGACAGTGAAGTTTTTCTTGTTGATGGCCGGTCCAGCTGCCGGGCCCCAGGTATTCGTTTGATCAATCGTGCGATTGCCATAACGATCATAGGCGAAGTCCTGCTTCCAGATTTCCACGCCATTGGAAATCTCTCGAACCCAATCAAGTCGATTCAGCGCGTCGTAGTTGTACTGCTGCCACCAGGTCGTGTAACTGGTGATCTGCTGCGTATTCGGAACATCACTATTCGGCATATAGACGTCCTGCTTCTTCAGGTTGCCGTTATTGTCGGTCATCTGCGTAGTGCTATTGCTGCCGCCGCAGCTGCCCCAGCAATTGTCGCTGTAGTGATTGATAATGGCGCCGCGGTTCCACCAGGTGTTGTCCGTCGGGTGGTAAGTGCCCACGCGAATTTCAGCCGCCTGGCCGCGGCTGTTGTAGATGGTTTTGTTGTAGAGCGCCGTGTCGGTGCCAAACGTTTCATTCGTCATACCACCGAGCGGCGAATAGATCATCTCGCTCGCATAGGTACGCAGCGTGCCGTCGCCCAGGTTGCCGCTGAAGGCCAGGTTCTGCGCGTCCTTGTCGCCCAAACGTCCCGCCAGATCGTAGTTGTAAGTAACCGTGCGGCCGGAAGGATAAGATTGGGTCTTCACGTGCCCAGCGAGGTCGTAGGTGCGCTGCGTTTGAAAGTTCGCGCTCCAGACGCCGTTGCTCTTGAATCTTTGCCGCTGATCAGTTGGGCGCCCCAGCACGTCGTAGCTCTCAATATTTGTGTGCTCCACGTTGATCCCGACCGTCTCGTTGCCTCCGGCGTAGCTTTGCCGCAGACGTCCCTTGCCGTTGGCGGCGCCATCGTAAAGGCGCGTGATGTCTGGATTGATGGCTACGGTATCGGAATAATCAACAGTCTTGTTGCGATTCAGAGCGTCGTAGTCGTAAGTAACAGTAACCGGGCGCGCGTCTGTTTTGTGCAGCAGATTGCCATTCGCATCATAGTCGTAAACTATGTGACCGCTCTCCGGGCTAGTTGCATCTGTAAGTCGCGACAGCGAGTCGTAGGCAAAAGTGCGCGTTTGCGTCGTGCCGGTTGTGCCCTTTCGCTGCGTAACCGTGATTAGATTGCCGAGGGTGTCGTAGGCGTATTTCGTACGATAGCCTGCCGTCACTTCCGGGTGATTAAGGAAGGAAATGCTCTCAGTAGAATTATCCGCGCTGGTGATCTCCCAAACATCCGTCAGTTGCCCCAGCCCGTTGGTCCAACTCATCCTTTCTTTACCTATCTGATCTTTTACCAGCACCAGACTGCCGCTGTAGTAACTATTGACCATGGCGCTATCGGGAGTGGTCACTGAAGTCACACGGCCCAGCGCATCAAAGGCGCTGGTTGTCCAGATGGCTGTCTCACTTTGCCAGGGGCGGAAGGGATTCGAGGTCTTAAAGGCACGGCCCAACGGATCGTATTGCGTTTGTACCGCGATGTAGTTTGTACCACCTTCAAACTGCTGCGTCTCGGTAGTGCGCCCCATCTGATCGTAGAGCAGTTTGCTAACCAGCTTACCGTCGTCGACGGCATCAAGATCGCTGGCGGTAGTGATGATCCTTTTTTGGGTTAAGAACGGGTAATGAGAGCCCGCGCACCCACCCGCACGAGAGCTTCTTGTCAAAGAACAACAGTAGTGCTAATCAGTGCTATCTACAATGTAGGATCATCCTGCCCGACTTAGATCGAAAATTGTTGAGATTGGTAGAGCGACTGTTCCCACAGATCATTCAGTTCTGAGAGGTGGGCCTGATTGTAAGCGATCGCTTTTAGGTCGGAGCTTGGAAACCGTCTCCTCCAATGCCTGTTGAACCTCGGGCCAGCAACCTCCCCGTTGGGCGAATGACATTACGGTCAGAATAAAGTCCCTTTCCGTCCATTCATCCGTGCAATTCAGCACTCTCATCAGCCGGCTGGTGATGCGATGCTGAATCTCGTTTATCGCTTGCATCTTAAAGATTAGAGGTTCAGAAGCTGGTCCTTCGGAAATGAGCCATCTAACGGTTTCAGTCAAACAGTATGCAAAAAGCGAGAGATACTCGCACCTTTCCTCCGGTCGATCAGTCAGTCTATGCTCGATATTAACAATGAGCTCTTCGGATTCCAAAATCTTCCTCCCACTTGTTAGGGCGTTGGAATATGTATCTCCCTAGGTAGGGAATTAACGTCAACACCACGTTCTAGAAGCACTTGGACCCTCGTATTTCCATTCATGACTGTGCCCCCTGGTGTGACCTTGAAGGCCTCCGGGTTTCCTGGTTTAAGTGAGTCAATAATCTCTTCTGTACTCTTTTTCCTCCAGTAGTCAAGTGATGCCTTATTGAGTTCGTTGTGGAGCGGCGTCAGTCCCGAAGGGAACAAGCTTTGAACCGTAGATCTGATCACATCATCAAGATCATCGACGGTTTCCTCAATTGCACTCGTAAGAGCATGTTCCGCACGAATTGCTGAACCGGCAAGTCGGAATCCTCCGAACAAAGAAGATGCAGTAATGAGCTGCCTGTCAGCCGCCGTGAGCACGAAGGACGATTTGGTCGCAGAACCGTCCGGGCGTAGCGTTACCCCAGTAAAGGTAGTATTACCGAAGGCGTCCTCGGTCGAAGTACTTCTATTAAAGTCTTTCGTCTCATCAAAATCGACAGCGGTCCATCCCTGATAGTTATCACTCTTAGCATCCGTCATTGCGTCATATGAATCATCGTCTGGACACCAAAGATATTCGGTACCTCCGTCAACCTTTCTTTGGGCCCAACGCTCACCATCTGGGTCAATATATTTAAGAGGATTGTTGAGCGCGTAGGAATAACGATTCCAACTCTGAGGTCTTTTTGAAACCCCACTTAATGGGTCGACGCTAGTGAAACGTCCCTGGACCGATGAGTAGTACCTCGCCAGGAAGTAATCGAGTCCGGTCTCATTGTCCCGTTCTTTTTGGGTGAACTTCTGCCGCACGCCATCCGCCACGCTGTAGCCTTGTGCAGTTGACCGCGCACCAGTGCCCGCAAAGATCTCTTCACCAAACGGTAGATAGTCATGGCGCTTGGTTGTGGCCAGCGAACCCGTCTTGTCAAAGATCATCCGCGGCGTGCCCAGCTGATCCGTCACCAGCCAGTTAATGTTCGCGCTGGTTGAACCTGCGCTCACAGTCCAGGCTTCCAACTCCACAATCCGACTGTAGTATGAATCCGGAACGGCTTTTACTACCACTCTGATCTTAGTGGTGGTGACGGCTGTAAACGCGAACTGTCGCCATACCTTGTTATTACCCGTAACGTTGCCACCAGTAACCGCAATCCAAGCTGTGCCATTCCAGTACTGAACATCATAAGCGGTGGCGCCGTAGCTACTGAACGTCTGCGTCAGCGTCGGTTCAATCGGACTGCTAAGGTTATCCTGTAGCGTTACTACGTCGATCTCGCTGATAGTCTTTGACCCGCTGAAATCGACTTCTACCCAATCAGAGGAGAAATTCCCCGGGCTGGAATCGGCCCAAAATTGCGGATCGCCTCCCTTTCGATCACCGTCGTTTACTTTGCTGGCCGGATAACCGGTCAGACTTGATGACGCTAAGGTTGTACTACCGTTGGCAGCCAGCGCCACGTTCGTCCTCATCGACCCTTCCGCAGTGATCAGGAGTTGACCATTGCGATAGCCATACTCCTTCTGCGGCGTCGTAGACGGAGCATTGGCTGCATACTCTGCCAGCAACTCGCCATCGATGCCATACACTTGCCAGGTAGTGACCGCCGACGGCTGACCACCGACCGTCCGCCGCACTCGTTGTCCATCCGCGTTGTAGCCGTAACTGCCGGCCACGTAGCCATTGGCTTGTGTCTCACTCGTCATGCGGTTCTCGGCGTCGTAAGCGCGTGTCACGGCCGCGCCGCTGTATGTGTCAGTGGTGAGATTGCCTGCGTTGTCATAACTCATCGTGCCGCTTTGTCCAGCGGGCACGCCTAGACGGTTGTTCGTTGTGTCGACAGTGAAGTTTTTCTTGTTGATGGCCGGGCCAGCTGCCGGGCCCCAGGTATTCGTTTGATCGATCGTGCGATTGCCGTAACGATCATAGGAGAAGTCCTGCTTCCAGATTTCCACGCCATTGGAAATCTCTCGAACCCAATCAAGTCGATTCAGCGCGTCGTAGTTGTACTGCTGCCACCAGGTTGTGAAACTGGTGATCGGTTGAGTATTCGGAACATCAGTATTCGGTATATAGACGTCCTGCTTCCTTAGGTTGCCGTTATTGTCGGTCATCTGCGTAGTGCTATTGCTGCCGCCGCAGCTGCCCCAGCAACTGTCGCTGTAATGATTGATGATGGCGCCGCGGTTCCACCAGGTGCTGTCCGTCGGGTGGTAGGTGCCCACGCGAATTTCAGCCGCTTGGCCGCGGCTGTTGTAGATGGTTTTATTGTAGAGTGCCGTGTCGGTGCCAAACGTTTCGCTCGTCATACCGCCCAGCGGCGAATAAAGAATCTCGCTCGAATAAGCGCGATACGCGCCATCGCCAAGATAACCAGTGAAACTACTGGTGCGTCCGGCAGTGTCATAGGCATACGCCACGGTTTTTCCTGAGGGATAGTTTTGCGACGCAACTGCACCGGCAAGGTTGTAGAGACGCTGCGTGGTGTACGCGGAACTCCAGACTCCGTTCGTTTTGAATTCCTGGAGCTGGCTCAAGGGCCGACCGAACGCATCGTAGCCAGTGACTTTCGTATGCTCTACGTTATTCCCGACGCTAGCGCTGCCACCGGCATAACTCTCCGACAGGCGCCCTTTTCCATTGGCGGCGCCATCGTAAAGGCGCGTGATGTCTGGATTGATGGCTACGGTATCGGAATAATCAACAGTCTTGTTGCGATTCAGCGCGTCATACTCATAGGTCGTAGTAACAAGCCGCGCGTCTGTCTTGTGCAGCAGATTGCCATTAGCATCATAGTCGTAAACTATGTGCCCGCTTTCCGGGTTGGTTGCATCTGTAAGTCGCGACAGCGAGTCGTAGGCAAAGGTGCGCGTTTGCATCGTGCCGGTTATGCCCTTTCGCTGGGTAACCGTGATTAGATTGCCGAGCGTGTCGTAGGTGTATTTCGTACGATAGCCTGCCGTCACTTCCGGGTGATTAGGGAAGGAAATGCTCTCAGTAGAATCATCCGCGCTGGTAATCTCCCAAACATCCGTGAGTTGCCCCAGCGCGTTGGTCCGGCTCATCCTTTCTTTACCTATTTGATCTTTTACCAGCACCTGATTGCCGCTGTAGAAACTATTGACCATGGCGCTATCGGGAGTGGTCACTGAAGTCACGCGGCCCAGCGCATCAAAGGTGCTGGTTGTCCAGATGGCTGTCTCACTTTGCCAGGGGCGGAAGGGATTCGAGGTCTTAAAGGCACGGCCCAACGGATCGTAATGCGTTTGTACCGCGATGTAGTTCGTACCACCTTCAAACTGCTGCGTCTCGGTAGTGCGCCCCATCTGATCGTAGAGCAGTTTGCTAACCAGCTTACCGTCGTCGACGGCATCAAGATCGCTGGCGGTAGTAATGATGCGAGCGGTGTCGTTGTAAACAAAGGTCGTATGATTTTCCGCTAAAGTACCAATCGCCTGCTTCACTAGCTTGGTACGATCAAGGGGATCGTCATAAGAGCTACTGCCGACAATGCCGTTCGCATCTTCGAAATTCACAGGCTTGCCAAGGTAGTAGTCAAACTGCGTGTAAGCCGTGTGCCCCAGGGCATTGGTAACCTTCGTGGCAAATGCGAAGCTGGACTGGCTGCCCAAATCGGTCGGGCCCGGATTAGATCGTGCCTCGCCATCCGGTGTGCCAAATCTGTCCGTGTAATCAATATCCGTAGCAAAGCCAAGAGCGTCGATGGTCTTAACAACATTGCCGGCGATATCGTATTGCGCATACGTGGACACGCATTGCCCAGGTGAATTGACGCAGTTTGGTAGGACACCATTTGTGATTAGGTAGCGCGTCGTCCCGGTGAGGTTACCGCGTATCAGGTAGTTGGTATCGAAGGATGAATCAAAGCCGCTAATTGAAGTCCGGGGAGTGAGTGTCCCGTGAGGCAGGCTCGCCGTGTAGTTGTCGTACTCGTAGCTCGCACTGGCCGAAAGGGTTCCGCCACCGTTATAAACCGAAACCTGCAAGGGCAAACCGAGCAAGCCGACATTCGTATAGGTTGATGAGGTGACAAAAGTGGTCCTTGTTTCCCGCAGCAGCGCGCCCGCCACACCGTTTCCGAAATCGTATTCTTTGACATTGTTCTGATTGTTGTAAGGCACGCTATCGTCATAGCCGAAGACTTTCTTCGTAACCTGAGTTGTATCTACAAACGTGGTGGTGAGGTCGCTGAGGCGTGGATTATTAGGTATGGTTGTGTCCCAGGGACTTACAATCACTCCCTGCTGCCAGTTGTTTTCCACCCGGCGCAATTCCGTCGTACCGTTACTGTCAAATCCTAGTGTCTTGTATTCACGACCTTCATTCCAAACGGGATAAGCGTTGGCGGTTGTGAAGAACGAGGCTTTCGGGTCGCCATAAAAGTAATGCTTCTCGCGACTGAGCAGCGTCCCGACCGAATTGAGCTGGTCCACGATGGTGGGATCAGTGCCTATGCTGTAGGTAGTCTTGCTCTGAAGTGTGACTCCATCTGCATACACCCGCCGTTCAACGAGGCGACGGTAGAGAGCCTTTTCCGAGACACCCAGAACGTCTCCAATAACAACTCCCGTGCTGTCATTGGGATTGCCACTAGCGTAGTCGTACTCGATCACCCCGCCAGTCGGCAAGTCGACTCGCGCTAGTTCACCGTAGTTGTTGTAATAGAAACGGTACTGTCTGATGCCGTCAGGAAGTGTGAGCGCGGATGCACCCAATGTGGAAAATATTGTCGAACTGCTTCCGTCCAGGGTCGGAAATAATTGCTTGAAGGTCTGGGGCGTGTAGCACTGGTAACCAGGATCCGGCCGGCATGGGCGGAGGGTATCAGACGTAAAGGCGGAACTGATTTGGACGGTTCTCGTCGCGCCGCCAAAGCCCTTAAATGTGATCACCAGTGGGCTATAAGAAATATCCACGTGGCGCCCTAGGGAATCGGTGATGAGAATCAACTGGTTCGAGGTGTCATAGTCGAAGGTAACTTCATTCCCATTGCGATCGCGGATCCGACTAACCTTTCCTTCAACAACTCGGTAACGCGTGCCATCGGGAAACATCAGATAACCGGACGGATAGAACGTTTGCGGATAGGCACCCCAGTTGTCGTAAACATCATCGTCAGATACAAACGTCACTGAATCTCCGCCACCTGAGATAAAAGTCTTTCCTCGCAAAGGTCCTTGTGAACTGCACGAAGTACCGGGCCATGTTTTTGGTTGCCCGAAAAGTTGTTGGTCACGCAACTCGTACTCGGTTCCGTCCGCCGCCGTGAAGGTAATTCGAGTGAGTGCAGCACCCCAGAAGTTCGTTCCGATGGGGCAACCAGATGGATGTATGACGGTCTGTCCGGCCTTTCTTCCGATAACTACGCCCGGTGAGAAGCCGGGCAATAGGCCCGTCCACCAGTTGGCTGAGGGATAATAGGATTCGGCGCCCGTTACTGGGTGAATCACGTGCTGGACTTGCCATTTAAATGGCGCGGTACGGAGCATCATCGTGTAACCTGCAGCCCCGCGCCCGCCGATCCGCATAACGGGCAACGCAAAATTCAGATGGCCATTATAAGGATTGATATGTTCGAATCCGTCCAAAGCATAGGAGCCGGCCGGAGATCCTGGCGCCATACCGAGCGGCGTCTTCCCGGCGGTGGTGCTGATTTGCGCATTAGCACTGTAGGCCAAGAGCGTCAACGTCGCGAAGAAGCACATTCCGAAGAAGCAATGACGCAAAATAATTGCTATGGAACTCGATGTGCTGCTCTGTTTCACCGATTCGTCCTCCGGTAGTGAGTGAGGCATGATCACAGGCTTTTGCTGAATCTACCGCGTGATAGTAAGCGTGCAGGTCCAGCCTGGATGGTTTATCTCGGTTAGCAAGTAGCGGCCAGCGGGAGGATCTACTACCTCGTACCAATCCAACGCCTCCCAAGATCGCGAGACCTGAAATACACGTTCGCCTCTCTCGAAAGCGAGTTGAAAATTGACTTCCCTCAGCCCACTACGATTCTCGACCGCAAGTACAAACGGTCCTTTTGGACGGATAATCTCAGTTGGTTCAAAGCCTGTCGGACGAATCGTAATAAGTTCCGACTCGAGGCGCTGGCCTTGAGAGACTTGTGGCTGACTCAAACCGGAAATGGTTGGCTTCCCTCGGGAATCTTCAGGTAAACCCAAAAGGCCGGCGGTTTTCGCTTCACCCTCCGACTCTGATGTTAAGACTGCTCCTTTCGTTTTCATTCGCAATGAAACCAGGGCTAGGCCCGTCGAGCTGATTGCGATCACAAAAACGGCTAACCAACAAAATTTTGAATAACTTGCTCGCATAGTGTTCCTCCTGCTAGTTAGCTTCTCGCGCCACTCGCAAAATCTTTCACCCTTGATCCGGGGACCCTATTCGAACGCGACCTGGCAAGGTATCCAGCGCAATTGAAAGTCATGATCGTTGTCGCGCGTCCGAATCAAGAGAGAAGAATGCATGGAGGCTCCTTAGAGGTTGAGCCGCAGTGCGAACGCGACGGGGTGCGACAGGTCACTGCTAACAGTTTGAGTCAATCGCAGACGCGAGCATTGGGGGTGAGGCTCACGAGAGCGTGAAGTTGCGAGAATGCAGCGCGAACACTACAAGAGGTCCAGGGGTTCGTCAATGCTATTTCCCGCGAGGCAAAGCTCGAATCAATAAAAGAAATCTTGCATCTAACGCTGCAAACTTTAGACACGCTCATCGGTCTTTTGTTCCGAGTGATCATGTCTTGAGGCTTCGCGCAAAGATCGCGCTGGTCCATCACTGAAGTGTCAGCTTCCAGTTAACGGCAAACGTTTTGAAGGTGAGTGATGTAAGGAGTTTTGCAGCGAAAAAAATCAGGCGATCTCCGTCAGACATTGCCAACGTCTCAACACCAGGTAGATATTTCCATCCGTCCCAGTTCACCCTCTTAAACTGACTCGCAGTCCCGCTTCGTTACTTCCGCGCTCCAAGTGACAAGCGGCGGGGACCAGCCCAGGTCTTCGTCGCACAACCTGAAAAGGATCCGACATGCCCCTCCCTGCCCCCCTACGCCTTCGTGGATTCTCTCTTCGTGTAACAAAAGGTTCAGCACTAGTGGCGGTGGCAATGAACCGCAAAACAATTGCGTCTCAACTGCTCGCAGTGTCGCTGATATACGCGCTCTGTTTGCAGTTGGTGCCGCAAGTCGCGATCGCTGCGCGATTACCAGTCGTGAAGATGACTGCTTCGGAAAAACCGTCCGCGGAAAACGTAGCGATCAACGCAGCCACGAACCCGGCAGGAAATGGCGTCTTTGTTAACGCGTTCAACGAAGTGCAGGCGGGCAGCAATGCGTCCGCGACAATCACCGACGCCGTCGTTTCAAAACATAAGCCAACTCTGAACAGTGGGCGCATCGAAGGCTCTTTGCGCGTGTTACTAGGTGAGTCGTTCACGATTAACGGCAGCAATCAAATCACTTCAGATTTGTACTTACCGGGAACGCCGGCAATTCAATTGAGCGGCGCCGCGCGATACGCCGGAACCGTGAGCGATGGCGGCGTTGCCAGTCCGTCGAACTATACCGTTAGTTTGAGTGGCGATGTCGATCTGCCGGGACGTATTCACACCAACGTCGATCCGATCCAGCTTCCCGAAGATTTTCCGGCCTCGACTCCTGCGGCCGGCGGCACGCGCACAATCTCCATCAACTCTCAGTCAGACATCGCAGCAATCGGCAGCTGGCAGACGGTGCGCGATCTCAGCGTCACTCGCAGCGGCCTCACCCTGAACGTCCCGCCGGGTAATTACGGCACCTTCACCGTCAACGGTAACAGTCGACTCAACTTCACTGCCGGCACTTATAACTTTGCCAACACCTTCAACCTCGATGGCAGCGCCTCTATTCAAACTACCGGGTTCGTAGTAATCAATGTCGCGAAAAGTCTGACCGTAAATAGTGGGGCGCTCGTCGCCGGCAGCTATACGTCGCCGGGCGATGTGCGCTTGAACGTGCTGGGCGCGTCGGTAAACGTAAACGGGAGCAGTCAGATCTGCGGCTTGTTGCGTGCAGATAACGCCGGAGTCTCGATTAACGGCGCCGCACAGGTTCGCGGCCAGGTCATAGCAAACTCCGTCACCCTCAACGGTGGCAAGGTTATTGGGGCTGTCTGGCCGGCACACTCAGGCAGCAGCATAACCACGTTTGGCCCGCGCCGCTTCGATCGAACTACCGGCCCGCCCAATCAGTATCTCGAGCAGTTTTCTCTGCCTGCAAACGCAGCGTCGCCGTACACGTTACATATACAGAATGGGAATACTGACGGCACAAACCGTGTATCGAGTGCGACCGTCAAACTCAACGGAGTGGTAATTCTTTCGCCGAATGATCTCAATCAGAACGTCGCTGGGGTAGATCGCACGGTGACCCTCGTCTCAGCCAATGCGCTTGAGGTTAGTCTTGCCAGTGTTCCCGGTTCCTATCTGATCATCGACATCGGCGGAATATTTCCTCCCGGTGACACGGCACCGCCAATCGTCGCCATCAGCTCACCGGCAAATAATTCGACTACAACTGACTCCCAGATCGCTGTAAGCGTAACGGCGTCGGATCCAGCTCCAGGACCGAGCGGTATCGCGCAGATGTACGTGAATGATCAGGAGGCTACTTATAACCCAGGCGACAATACCTGGGTCTCAGCTGGTGTGGCGCTAAGCATCGGAGCTAATTCCATCATCGCGCAAGCCGTGGATCGGGCCGGCAACCGGGCGACGGCAACTATCACTGTTACTCGCGAAAATCCGAACCAACCACCGGTTGTCGACGCCGGCTCCGATCAAAATCTTGCGTTACCGCAAACAGCTACTTTGCATGGTACCGCCAGCGACGACGGACTACCTCAAGGCAGCACTCTTGTTTCCAGCTGGAGCATGATCGCTGGGCCAGGCACGGTCAGCTTCGACGATGCTACTAACCTCAACGCTATTGCGACCTTTAGTTCGGCCGGCACTTATGTCCTGCGTCTCTCGGCCGACGATGGCCTACTCTCAACGAGCGACGATTTAACCGTTACCGTACAACCGCAGAACCAACCCCCGACAGTTACCGCCGGTCCCGATCAAACCATTGCACTGCCACACTCGGCCACACTCAACGGCTCGGCCACCGACGATCAGCTACCGCAAGTCAGCAGCTTGACCGTGGCCTGGACCCAGGTAAGCGGTCCGGGCACGGCGACCTTTGCCGAAGCGTATCTCACAAACACCACCGCAACGTTTAGCGAGCCCGGCATTTATGTGTTGAGACTAGCGGCGAGTGATTCGGAACTGACGAGCGTGAGTGAACTAACAATAACGGTTCAACCTGAGAACCAGGCGCCAACAGTAAGTGCTGGGCCGGATCAGATCGTCGCCGTGCCGGCGGCAGCGCTGCTCAACGGATCAGTAGCCGATGACGGTTGGCCCGCGGGTAGCAGTTTGACTGAAACGTGGACCGTCGTTAGTGGTCCGGGCCGCCATTGATGCTTTATCACATTCGATTTGGCATGTCTATTTTTCATTGTGCCTACCCCCAAACCGCGTTGTGTCATGAAAAGAAGCTTTGATAAGTATCATCCGTCATAGCTACCGCCTTCATGGTGGCCGTTTGATAAATCAACTTTGAAGCCGACGTTCGCCTCAACTCTAGGATCCCAAACTTCCCCTTCGATGTAATCATTGTTTAGTTTGGTCAATTTGAGTCCATCCCACGAAAGCCGATTGGTCACCCATACTGGCCCTGATTTTCCATAGGCTATAAGCTGAGTGTAGTTAGCGAACACAACAATCTGCTTCGCTGGCACCGACATCACGTCCAGAACCGGATCGACCCTTATCAATTCGGACTTCGTCGGCTCGTCTGCCCAGACAAGATAACCTTGGCCCTGAGAGACAACGCACAAAATTCGTGGGTCTGGCCAAGCATAGAGACCGTTCTTTCCTTTGGGAGAGATGGTTCCAAATGCAAAAGTGCCAATCCAACTCTCACTTGAACGAGTGGAGACTTCCACTATGAGACCATCTCTTCCGCCCTCGGTGGTTCCACCAGGATAGTAATAATGCTGTCTTAGAGAATGCGGAAGCTGCTCGAGGTGCTTACATTCGAAGTTATGTAAGAAAGGTTCTTCCAGTTCTAGGCTTTTGTTACTCATGGTGCCGGGTTGAAAAAGCGGTGAGTAATGATTTCGGTCCTTCCAGACACAGACGGCCTTACGCCAATCTCAAATGTGCCGACCTTACCATTGATACTCCCAGCCGCTCTGTACATTATAGAGTCATTTGAAAGAGCTTGCTTGTCTACGTTGAAAAAATCACGTGTTACGGTCCTAGATGCTTGGAATATCTCTGCATTGAAAGACTCCGGGAAGTTGTGCATCGGACCGCTCTCCTCTTCCATGCGAAGCAACGTGCCTGCGGCGTAAATCCTGGTTGGCGCTGAAGTTTCTACCAAACACCCGGCTATTCTGAATCCGCCAGCAGCAAGACCGGTAACGCCAATAACTACTCCCGTGCTGATCGTAGCGGCGTGCTCGTATTCTGCCGCGCTAGTATCAACGCCCATTTTCCCGAACGCCGCCTCTCTAATTTGCCTTCCGAATGGAATGTTCCCGTCAACCATTCCAGCAGCAGCATTGAGGTTCTCTTGTCCGCCGCTTGGTCCATCTCCCCCAGGTCCTCCGTAAATTACTTGGCGAATGATGCCGTGATTGGCAATTCTTACTACGCTTCCGTTGGATACAATGTCACGAGATCCCGACTCGTCGAAAACGACCGCCGTGTAACCCTTTCCCATCTTATTCCCATTGAACCAGCGATAGGTCCGATGTCCATTCTTATCCCAGTCTGAAACACCCCAATCCAAACCATCAGGGTCGACCAGTGCTAACGGATTGTTCAGAACGTATGTGTACCGGTTCCAACTATCTGGAACAGCAGGCCTACCGCTTGAAAGTAGAGGGTCCGGAGAAGTGAAGCGCCCGTGAGTTGATGAATAATAACGATGGATTGAGTAATCGAGGCCTGTTTCGTTGTCGCGTTCTTTTCGGGTGAACTTCTGCCGCACGCTGTCGGCGGTGTAGCCTTGCGCAGTTGTTCTACCACCCAGGCCGGCAAGCAACTCTTCACCGAATGGCAGATAGTCGTGGCGCCTGACTGAGGTGAGTGAGCCGCTCTTGTTGACGATCATTCTCGGTGTGCCGAGGTGATCCGTAACCAGCCAGTTGGCCTCGCGATACAATGTTCCAGACAACTCTCTAAACGCTGGGAAGGTAGCAAAAGCATTCAACGCGTTTTGTCGGCCTGAGCCAACACTCGCCTGTCCCGACCAGTTTCCCAAGCCTACCGTATCAGGCCCGCGTTGCAGAAATGCTTCGTAGAGATTAGTGACAAACTGCGTGTTGGAAATGGAAGCGTCGTTGACTTGCGCGGCAAATAGCGAGCGGCCAAATGTTTCCGCCTGCGCCTGCACTGCCGCCTGATTCTGGGCCGCCGCATTTAAAGCGTCGCGCTGTTGCTGTAACTCCGTCGCGGTTGCATTCCGGCCATAGGGCACGGTCAGCTTCGACGATGCTACTAACCTCAACGCTATTGCGACCTTTAGTTCGGCCGGCACTTATGTCCTGCGTCTCTCGGCCGACGACGGCCTGCTCTCAAGCAGTGACGACGTTACCATCACGGTACAACCCGAGAACCAACCCCCGACAGTTACCGCCGGTCCCGATCAAACCATTGCACTGCCACACTCGGCCACACTCAACGGCTCGGCCACCGACGATCAGCTGCCGCAAGACAGCAACTTGACCGTGGCCTGGACTCAGGTAAGCGGTACGGGCACGGCGACCTTTGCCGAAGCGTATCTCACAAACACCATTCGCGGCGTGCCGAGTCGATTTGTCAACGGCCACTCGATGCATACCGGGATGCCTTCTGTGCGCGCTTTTTTATTAGTATTGCGATCCGACTACTCATTAGAAGCCTGGAAGTCTTCAGCCGCTACATCATAGCAACCAACATTATCAAAGTAGATGCGGTAATGCTTAACCGGCATTGTTGGTACTGACCTTGGTCTTCGAGCAAGGAGTTTCTCCACCCAAGAAGAGGATTGCACTTCCACAACCTTGTCATAAGCGTCGATCTGATTTGGCTCACAAGAGTAATCTCTCGTGAATTGAAATCCATGAACGCCGTTGAACACTATAGCCGCCCATGCGTACCCTGACTCGGCCTCGTAGTCATATTTTAACGTAACGGTCCGCCTAGTAAGCATAACCTGCGGACCCTCTTCAAACTCTTGAGATTTACAAGGGAGTGTCCACAGAGTTTTTATTTGCTCGGTTTTCAATGTGTAGAACTCGCTCCAGGACCAGCTCCTCTAACTTTGAGAACATCTGTCCCGCCAGTTAGCCCGTTTTGTAGCAACCGATCTGCGAGAGCCTTTTCGGCAGCCGCGTTGCCGGTCACGTCACGAAGTACAAATTGACTCGGATCGATCCCAGCGCGTCGAAGTGCTAAGAGCGACCTTGTATTTAAGGATAACACTTCACCGTTTCGGATGATTACATCGAGTGGAAGTTGAGAAGGGTTAATAGCTCCACTTCTTAGTCCCGCAGCAACCTCACCGATGGCCTTTCCAGCAAAGGGTCCTCCTTCTTGAAACACAGCGGAAGCGGTAGTCTGCGAGAATAATGGCGCTTCCTCAGCGGCTCCGACTTCGGTTGCTGGAAACGGCCCCATCGGAGCGCGTTTCGGCTCACCACCGCTCAATATAGATCCAAGAAGACCGACTTCGTACCAAGTGAGGAGTGGCCCAGTTTTGCCTGTTTCAGCCAATCTCACCGCGTACTCATCATACTGATCTTCAGTCAGATAAGCATATGATCCACCTTCTCCCAACCAAACTCTGCTGCTGGGACCACTCCCTCCTCCATCAAAGAGCGGGCTTGTATATTCTGTCCATTCGCCTTCCCAACCATCTCCTGTTGGAATGGTTTCGCCCTCATAATACTGGAAACTTCTAATACTACCGTTTACCTGATAGGCCCACTTCAATCCCGTAGGATCAGTGAATACCAACGGATTGTTGAGGCAGTATGCATAGCGATTCCAACTTTCGGGTTGTGTTGGCTTCGCACTCGCCATTAGCGGGTCAACGCCAGTAAATCGACCTTGTACTGATGAATAGTAGCGGGCTTGTGCATAGTCGAGATTAGTTTCATTATCCCGTTCATAAGAGGTGTACCTCTGCCGCACGCTGTCGCCGGTGTAGCCTTGGATTGTGGTTCTGCCACCAATTCCGGCAGACAATTCTTCACCAAACGGCAAGTAGTCATGACGCTTTACGCTGCTCAACGCTCCGCTCTTGTTCACTATCATTCTTGGTGTGCTAAGGTGGTCCGTAACCAGCCAGTTGGCCTCGCGATATAGTGTTCCAGACAACTCTCTAAACGCTGGGAAGGTAGCGAAGGCATTCAAGACGTTTTGTCGCCCTGAGCCAACACTCGCCTGTCCCGACCAGTTTCCCAAGCCTACCGTATCAGGCCCGCGTTGCAGAAATGCTTCGTAGAGATTAGTGACAAACTGCGTGTTGGAAATGGAAGCGTCGTTGACTTGCGCGGCAAATAGCGAGCGGCCAAATGTTTCCGCCTGCGCCTGCACTGCCGCCTGATTCTGGGCCGCCGCATTTAAAGCGTCACGCTGTTGCTGTAACTCGGTGGGCGTTGCATTCCGGCCGTAGGCGCCCAGATAGAAGTTGTTGACGAAGTGTTCCGTCCGCTCATTGTCCGACGCTGCCGTGCCGTAGAGATTCGCCACCAGGGTTTGAAACTCACCGCTCACTTCAAACGCATTGCACACATTCACGCGGCTGCCGGCAGCTTGCCCCGTCCAAAAGCCCAACCCACTGTCGTCCGGTCCGCGCTGTAAGTACGCATAGTAGAGGTCGGTCACGTATTGAACGTCTGTTCGAGCCGGGGGCAACGTTTCGTAGTAGGTAGAAGTAAACAAGGACCGCGCGATCTGGTTAGCGACAGTCTGCAACTGCGCCTGACTCTGCGCGCCCGCCGCTGCCAGTTGATTGATTCCGTCCTGCAACTCCGGCGCGCTCGGGTCTCTTTGTTTTGCCCCGTAGTTGGGATCTGTTTCTCGGTATCCATCGAGGGAGAGTCGTACCTGATTACTTCTGGGAAATGGGTTGTGTTACAGACCGAGCACGACTACGCATCGATGGGGAAACTGGGTAAAAACGTTGACGTCCGGCTCTACGTGCTGAGTCACACGTGAACGAAGAGTTTGAGAAATTCCGCGGCGGAATCTATAGCAACGATAGTTGTCTGTCAACGGAGACTCGGAGTTATTTTCGTAAACATGGGATTGAAAAAAGGAAAAGCTGCCGTGATTCCCGCGGGTAATCGGTATAGCGTTTTCGTGCAGGGAGATAGTGAAGGCACGGCCGCAGTTAAGTTAGACACACTCTCGTCCGAACGTTTACCGTAAACCACCGCTTCACTGGGGCGATTCTTCTCCTTCGTGACAATCACGCAATGTTCCTCTGCTGAAATACACATCCGGGAGGTGACGCGAATGATTTATCGAACGTTAGGCAGCACCGGAGAAAAGGTCTCGGCGCTTGGAGTGGGCGGCTGGCATCTCGGCTTGAAGAACGTCGATGAGAAGCTGGCAATTCGCATTGTTCGTTCGGCGATCGATGGCGGCATTAACTTCCTCGACAACAGTTGGGACTACAACGAAGGCGAGAGTGAGTTGCGCATGGGTAAGGCGCTACGCGACGGCTATCGCGAACGTGCTTTTGTGATGACCAAGATCGATGGCCGGTCCAAAAAAGAGGCGACGAAGCAGCTTGATGAATCTTTGCGCCGCCTGAATATCGACTACATTGATCTGGTGCAGCACCACGAGATCATTCGTTTTGAAGATCCCGACCGCATCTTTCATGCTGGTGGTGCGAACGAAGCCCTGGTTGAAGCGCGCGACGCGGGCAAGCTTCGCTACATCGGCTTCACCGGCCACAAAGATCCACGCATACACCTTCACATGCTCGAGGTCGCCGAAGAGGACGGGTTCAAGTTTGATACGGTGCAAATGCCTCTGAATGTCATGGACGCTCACTACCGCAGTTTCGAAAAGCAGGTTCTACCGGAGTTAGTAAAACTTCAGATGGGCGTACTCGGAATGAAAAGCATGGCTAGCGGCATACTGTTGAAGTCGAACACCGTAACGCCGACTGAGTGCCTACACTACGCGCTGAACTTGCCGACGTCAGTTGTAATTACCGGCATTGAGAGCATGGAGATTCTCGACCAGGCATTCGCGGCGCTCGAATCATTTCATCCGCTCAGCGAAGAGGAACGCGATGCCCTACTCGCGAAGACTCGCGACGCCGCAGCGAAGGGCCAGTTCGAGCCCTTCAAGACCTCATCAATTTTTGACGCCACCGCTACCAACCCCGCCTGGCTCGGTGACGAACCACAGGAAATCCGCGAGCTCGTGCCTGCGTGAGTCCTGGGGAGTTGACGAAAGCCCGTGGTGAACCTCAGTCCGCGGAGCGGACGGCGGCAGGGTTTTCGATGCGCTCCCCTACCCTCGTTTAAGCCACAAGCTGAAAGTGCCCCGCGACCGCTTCTGCGTTTTCCTCAATGGTTCGATTTCCATCGACCTTTAACAATGGAAGCTGGAGTGCGCTCGCTTCTGCTTCAATCCACTTTGCGAATCGAGTATCACGTTCCATCCAATTGTGAAACGCTGCTTCAGGGTTACTGCATTGCGCTACAACACCCTGCGCCCAGTCACGTTCAGCGTAGTGTGTTCTTTGGAAATCAGCAGTAGGGATTACCCATATCGCACGACTCGGGTCCGACAACACGCTGGCCACCTCTCCCGGTAAAAGAGCTGTACCTTCAACCAATAAAGGACGCTCCGGAAGTGACAGTACATCTTCAAGAATCATCGTGAAGTGTTCCTGGTAACAACTGATTGAGTCTCGCACGAGGCTGTCAAGGTTTTGCATCCACCGTTCATCGCACGAAGACGCGAGCCACTTCATCAAGGTAGGGTGACGAATGGGATCGAACTCGTGCGCTTGACGGTCAAATGCTTCATCAACGTGGTAAACATCCAGGCCAAAGCGGCTCGCGATGACGTCGCTGATCGAACTCTTGCCTGCGCAGGGAGAGCCTCCCAGCCAAAATACGTGCTCCAATTTATGCTTTGAGTCACTCATACCAACCGAATCAGCATTTAGACAATTCTTATCTGACCCCTTTGATTTCGAAGTTGGTTATTGGATGGATTTCCCAGGCAGTGGCGCGCCAGTTTCCGGCGCGGCCGGGCGCGTTGTTTTCCGATTCGCCGGCGTGATGTGAGTCGTAGAGGAGCCAACCCTCGAATGAACACCAATGGCTCAACATTGCGCTTCGCAGAGTCTCTTCGGACCAATCACGTCCCTGCTGTCTGGCCCATTCCTGCATTCTCGGAGTTATCTCCAACACCACTTGCTCCGTTGGCGACGCATCCGGTCGCAATCCGACGTGAATATGTATGTCACGGTTGCATGGCACGTAGCAGTTTGATAACTCGATGGGACCTTTCGCAATGGAGATCACGTACCCTTCTGCCCTCGCCGCCCGAGTCGCGGACCAGCGACTATGGTCATCTCCCGCTTGCAACATCTTCTCGAGCGTCACGGTGGTATCGAAATCCGCGGGTTGGGGAATCGCAGTGCGATTTTTCAAACGATGCAGTTCGCGGCGCTCTCTGGAAAACGCAAAGCCGGACGCAGGGCAATGATCTTTAAGGATAAGTGCACCAGCGGCTAACAGCGCAGCTGAGAAAATGAGAACAAGAGCGATTCTGCGTGATTGTTTCAAGAGGTGGATTATAAGCGGCGAGATGCCCCAACGGGGCGTTTGCCTCAAAAGTCCGAGAGTCTTACTCTCATTAGCGCCGGGCTTCAGCCCGGTGACCAAAGACCGTGAGAATCATTGGAACCGTTTCAACGGCAATGACATACTTGACTCATCCACGCAGGTATCCGATCTAAAGTCCGCGAAGCGGACGTTGGCATGAAGCCTGGGGTGGAGCGCAGCGAAACCCCAGGATCGCGAATCGCAGAATAATCAAAGCCCGCGGAGCGGCCGACAGTCGAATCATCACGATTCACGTTCTAATCGAACCTCTATCGGCCGCTTCGCGGGCTCCGCTGTATTTGGTGTTGATGATCCTGGGGTTCCGCTACGCTCCACCCCAGGCTTTATGCCGTCGTCCGCTCCGCGGACTTTAGATCGGATACCTGCGTTGATGAGTCAAGTATATTATTACCGTTTCAACGGTTTCTCCGTGTCGTTTTGCAAGGCAAATCCTTCGTACTCAATCGCCCGAGGGTTTTGAGACGAAGAGTAAACCGTTAAAACGGTTCACTCTTCTCGTCGTCTGGTGTCACCGGGCTAAAGCCCGGTGTTAATAAGAGGTGCCCTTTCGGACTTTTGAGGCAAGCCCGTTTGTGGCATTCATAAAAACCCCACTGCCAATAACCGCATTTTGAGTTTTGAGGCAAGAACCTCCATTTCACCCAAAAACAAGGAGACTTTGCTCGTGTAGCTGATGTCCTTACACCTGTATATGGAGTCTTTGCACCTGTATATGGAGTCTTTGCACCTGTATATGGAGTCTTTGCACCTGTATATGGAGTCTTTGCACCTGTATATGGAGTCTTTGCACCTGTATATGGAGTCTTTGCACCTGTATATGGAGTCTTTGCACCTGTATATGGAGTCTTTGCACCTGTATATGGAGTCTTTGCACCTGTATATGGAGTCTTTGCACCTGTATTTGGAGTCTTTGCACCTGTATATGGAGTCTTTGCACCTGTATTTGGAGTCTTTGCACCTGTATTTGGAGTCTTTGCACCTGTATTTGGAGTCTTTGCACGTGTATTTGGAGTCTTTGCACCTGTACGCGGGGTCTTGCAAGCCGGACGTCGTCGCCGTGTGTTTATAGTTACATCAGGGGCTCCTCATTTCCGAATTCCTGAATAGCGCTGCCGATTGCTCCAGGTATTACTTCGTACTATATTCCCTTCGTTTCCCCCAATGGCTTATCGGAATTGTTTCTTCACCGGTCGAGTGAATACTGGAGGTGTGAGCAATGGTCAAGGAAATGATTGAGGGAACCTTTCGTCAAACGAATCTGCCGAACGAGTCGCCGGAATACCTTGCCAAGCGCGAGGAGTTGCGGCTGGCTGAAATTGAATTACTAAACACGCGTGAAAGAGTTGCCGAGCTTCGCCGCTCACTGCCAGAGGGCGCGACGATTCAGGATTACCAGTTTCTTGAAGGTCCAACGAAACTTGACGATGGTGATATGCCGGCAAAGAACGTACGGTTAAGCGAACTGTTCACCAACCCTGATCGTTCGCTCGTGATTTACCATTTCATGTATGGCAAGAAGCAAACCAGCCCGTGCCCGATGTGTACCGCCTGGATCGATAGTTTCAATGGAATTGCTCCTCACCTCGCGCAAAATGTTGACCTCGCGATTGTCGCGGCGGCTGATCTGTCCACACTGCGCGCGCATGCGCGAGAAAGGGGCTGGGACAAGCTGCGTCTGTTAAGCGCCGGGGACAGTACCTTCAAGTACGATCTTGGCAGCGAAGATCGGGAAGGACGACAGGACTCGACGATTTCAGTTTTCACGCGAGATGGTAATGGCACGTTGCGGCATTTTTACAGCGGCCATCCCTGGCTGGCAAACGATGTCAAAGAGCGGGGCATTGATGAGTTGAACCCGATTTGGAATGTGATGGACCTGACGCCCCAGGGACGCGGGACATTCTATGCATCGCTTGACTACGGAACAAAAGTGCAAACGGCTCGCGGCTGAGGAATTGCACGAAAGCGCTGAAGGCGCGGAATAAAATCGATTTGAAGCGAGCGTGTCGCATGCATCGATTAGTCCCGCGCTTTCAGCACTTGTTGACTTGAAAAACTGCTACTTTCCTGGGCCGTGGCCCAGGCTATTACGTTCCGCGCCGTCGGCGCTTAAGACTTCCGTTCGATCAGGCTATCTATTTACGCCTTGTCGTAGACTGCGATGGTTTTAAATCGCTTGCCCTTCGCATCGGTCCCGGTGGTGGTGACGGTGCGGCTCTTGCCGTTGGCTGTGACCACGATTCGCCCGCTGACTGTTACCTTGCCGGCTTTCTTGCCTGTTAGGGCCAGGGTTCTGGCGCCAATTTTTCTATACGAACGAGTGTCCGCCGTGGGATCGCCCACCAGATCGTAATCCTTGCCGTCAAACTTTCCGGTCCATTCGTTGTGCGTCGCGTTGCCGTCGCCGTCGGTACCGTCCACTGTGACTTTGATTTGATCACCAACAGCCTCGTAGACGACCGTGTGGTTCTTTGCTGCACCGGCGGCAATCTTTGATTTTGCCTCGTTTAATTTCCAGGTGCCCATGTGCAAATTCTGGGCAAAGCACATTGGCCCCATGAACAGGGCTAGTCCGAACGCTAATAGAATCATTCTTGGTTTCATACTTACCTCCAGGAGAATAGGTAAAAGAGATTTTGCGCGCGCAGTCTATTGCTCAATCCTGTTTTATGCAATAGGACTTTTATCAGTCCGCGAGGTTAACGAATGATAGTAGACGGACTGCGACAACTCGGGGCGCGGATAAAGAACGCAGAGTCGTAGTCCTCCCAGCGGGGTGCGGGAGCCAAACGCCGGCTTGCCAAACCCGACATCCAATCACACCCTTCCCTCACCTCCTCGCATACAAGAATTCTTGCATGGACACTCCACCAGGTGTATAAGCCTTGCGATTCCTCGTCCCATTCATCGGAGGTCCACACCCATGAAACGAACCCTGACCTAACAGGGTTGCTGATGTTCGACTCCGAGCATTTCATTGGACTCCACCTGGTCAGAATTAACAACTGGGAGATTCATCCAGTGCTCAAACTGGAGTTCTGTGAAACGGGAAACGACTGCACCGCTGGTAATGATGCGGGCTGGAAGTCGCTTGACGATCTGCCATAAAACATTCGCTGAGCGCTGAAGCGCCATTCCCCTCCGTTGTTTTTTGAACCAACCTCGACTGTACTGATGCAGCTTCCTTTGGTTCTCATTCACACCGCTGCTTTAGCGGGTTGTTCGCATCCCTACAAGTCGTACGCGATCACGCTTCCTGAGTGTTATCCTGATGCCCCGCACTCAAGATGTTGAGGGTGTGAAGGAGATTCTGGCACCACTTCGTGGTGCAAATCTTTTTCATCTATTCCGGTGGTTTTCGCTTCGCTTCAACCACCGGCTACTATCTGCCAGCCCTCCGGGCTGATGCCCAACGAGCATGACGAATAACAACGACAGGGTTGATATCGAGGACGGCCCAGTCACCGTAACTCCGGTCAACCGTCTCCGGGGCGAGTTGTGCCTGCCGGGAGACAAGTCCATTTCACATCGCGCCGCGATGATCGCCTCCATCGCGCACGGCGAGTCGATACTGGAGAATTTTTCATCCGCACAAGATTGCGCAGCCACACTGGATTGCCTGCAAGCGCTTGGCGTTCGCGTCGAAAAGGATGGTTCTACTATTACGATCTTCGGGACCGGAGCTTCCGGTCTTCAGAAGCCGGCGGAAATTCTGAATGCCCAAAACTCAGGAACGACCATGCGTTTGCTGTCAGGCATTCTGGCAAGTCAACCGTTTGAAACAACTATCACCGGAGACGATTCTTTGTTGAGTCGTCCGATGAAACGAGTTGCTGAGCCACTGCGCCTGATGGGAGCAGAGGTTGTGTTAGCGGCCAACGGCTGCGCGCCGCTGCGCATTAAAGGGCAGCGTCCATTGCGGGCTGTAGAATATCAACTGCCCATAGCCAGCGCGCAAATCAAATCCGCGGTGCTGCTGGCAGGCCTTGCCGCAGACGGAATCACTACCGTTGAGGAACCAGCGCCAACCCGGGATCACACAGAGCACCTGTTAAGCGAATTCGGTGCGCGGATCGAACGTAATGGGAAAAGGATCAGCATTCGAGGTGGCGCGGAATTAAGCTCTCGCAGGCTTTTCGTTCCGGGAGATATTTCTTCGGCCGCGTTTTTCATCGCCGCCGCCGCTTCCCTTCCCGGTTCCGATCTCTTGATTCGCGACGTCGGACTCAACCCCACTCGCACAGCTTTCTTATCAGCTCTTCGAACGCTTGGCGCAGACATTGTTGTGTCGGACGAGCGTCTCGAAGGTGGCGAGCCAGTGGGTTCGCTTCGCATTCGGAGCGACACATTAAAGGAATCGCGATCACTCGAGATTTCCGGTGCGGAAATTTCAAATTTGATTGACGAACTTCCCTTGCTGGGCTTCGTCGCGGCCAGTCTTGGCTGCAAGATGACATTGCGCGACGCCGGCGAGTTGCGCGTTAAGGAATCGGATCGCATTGCGGCCACTGTTGCGAATCTCGTGCGCATGGGCGCGCATGCAGAAGAGCGTGCTGATGGTTGGCTCATCGAAAGCACGGGCAAGTTGCACGGCGCCTCCCTCTCTGCGTTTGGCGATCATCGGATTGCTATGGGCTGCGCAGTGGCTGCCCTCTCCGCTCAAGGTCCTTCTCAGATCGAAGGTGCGGCGAATTCCGTTGACGTGTCGCTGCCGGAATTCTGGAGACTTCTGAAGAGCGTCTCGCATTAGCGGATGTAACCTTAATCAATAGGACGAGCTCTTCTGGGACCGCGGGCGTCCCACCCGCAAATGAGCACGAAGCGCGAAAATTAAGCCATGAATCATCGAAGGTATAGTCATCGCGAAGCAGTGCGGGCGGGACGCCCGCGGTCCCAGAAGTTCCCTGGACTTTTGATCTGTTTCGAATTTGGTCGTGCTTCAACCCAAGTAACAACCTGAGCACCATCAACGGAGGCGCCTATTGCTTTTCGCCTGCAGTGAGGTCAGAATCTAGCCGAAGCCGACTCCAATTATCCCAATTATTAAGAGGCCCTTCTAATGACTATTCTTCATGATGATAGTGCAAGCGCGTCGGCGAGTGTCAGTGAATTGACGAGCGGTCGCGACGCCTCCATTCCCCTGAGTAGGAATGAACACCTCCTGCGCTGGGTTGAGAAAATGGCGCAGCTCACTCAGCCCGCTACCATCCACTGGGTGGACGGCTCCGTGGAAGAAGACGAGTTGCTCAAAGCGCAGATGGTCGCGGCTGGTACGTTTATAAAACTCAATGAAGAGCTATGGCCCGGCTGTTACTACGCGCGCTCAGACGCAACGGACGTTGCCCGAGTGGAAGACCGCACCTTTATCTGTTCGCTTTCTAAAGACGGAGCTGGTCCGACAAACAACTGGGAAGAGCCGTACCAGATGCGGCGCAAACTCAAGGAGCTATTTCAAGGTTCAATGCGCGGACGCACGATGTATGTGCTGCCGTTCAGCATGGGCCCGGTCGGTTCGCCCATGTCGCAGATCGGCGTGCAACTTACTGACTCGCCTTACGTGGTAGTTAACATGCGGATCATGGCGCGCATCGGACTGCCCATCTACGCGGAGATCGATAAGGACGCGAAGCGCGTAGTGCCGTGCATGCATTCGGTCGGGGCGCCACTCGCTCCCGGACAAAAGGACGTGCCCTGGCCCTGCAACAAAGAGAAATACATCGTTCATTTTCCTGAGACGCGTGAGATATGGTCATACGGTTCCGGTTATGGCGGCAACGCGCTGCTTGGCAAAAAGTGTTTCGCGCTGCGCATCGCTTCCAACATCGCACGCGATGAGGGTTGGATGGCAGAACACATGCTGATCGTCGGCGTCGAAGATCCAAAAGGCGAAAAGACTTACGTCACCGCAGCTTTTCCGAGCGCATGCGGCAAGACAAACTTCGCCATGCTGATTCCGCCGGCGGGGTTTGAAGGTTGGAAAGTTTGGACGGTAGGAGACGACATCGCCTGGATCAAGCCGGACGCTAACGGCCGTCTGCGCGCTATCAATCCCGAAGCCGGCTTCTTTGGCGTCGCGCCTGGCACCTCAGAGAAGACAAATCCAAATGCGATGGCGACGCTTGCCACGAACAGTATCTTTACCAATGTAGCGCTCACGCCCGAAGGCGGAGTTTGGTGGGAAGGCATGACTGATGAACCGCCGGCCGAGTGTCTCGATTGGCAAGGCAGGAAGTGGACGCCGCAAATCGCGAAAGAGACTGGGGCGAAAGCCGCCCATCCCAATGCGCGCTTCACTGCCCCGGCGAAACAGTGTCCAACCATTGATCCCGCCTGGGAAGATCCCAACGGCGTGCCCATCAGCGCGATAATTTTTGGCGGCCGGCGCGCCACCACAATGCCCCTGGTCTATCAGGCGTTCAATTGGAGCGCCGGCGTTTATGCAGGCGCGACTATGGGATCCGAGATGACTGCCGCCGCCGCGGGCACAATCGGCAAGGTGCGGCGTGACCCGATGGCCATGTTGCCCTTCTGCGGTTATCACATGGGCGACTATTTCCGGCATTGGATCCGGATGCAGCGCTCGTTGAGCGAGACGCCGCGTATCTTCCACGTAAACTGGTTTCGCAAAGATGACGAGGGAAACTTCATGTGGCCCGGCTTCGGCGAAAACATGCGTGTGCTGAAGTGGATCGTTGACCGGGCTCGCGGACGCGCCCTGGGTAAGGAGACGCCGATCGGCTGGGTGCCTCACTATGAGGACGTGGAGTGGAAGGGTCTGGATTTTCCCCGAGATAAATTCGATGCGCTGCAGGATTTCGACCGCGTTGCCTGGCGCAATGAAGTACTCGGACACGAAGAATTGTTCCTCGATTTGCACGACCGCCTGCCACCGGAAGCGGTCTACGAGCGTGAACTGTTGATTTGCCGGCTCTAGTAGGCTATGGATCGGGCTTTCTACTTGTGGTCCACTGGCCGATCCGAACAATAACAAACTCGGCGGGTCTTAGCGGCGCAATGCCGACCAGGCAGATCAGGCGACCGTTGTCCAGATCGTTTTGCGTCATCGTCGAGCGATCGCATTTTACCCAATAAGCCTGTTCAGGCTTGTTACCCACGTACGCACCGCGCTGAAATTCGTTTTGCAGGAAGTCTTCAATCGTTCGCCGGACATTGCTCCAGAGTTGCTCCCCATTAGGTTCGAACGCGGCAAACTTTGTCCCTCGATCGATCTCGCGTTCAAGCCAGGTAAGGTAACTTTTCGACCAATGTGAGACATAAAATCGCCGCGGCAGAATAGCTCGAAGAATACTGCTGAGGAAGATGTTCATTGGTGATACTGGTGCACTAAAAAAGGGAAACCAGTCAACTGGTTCCCCTCTTCGGTACTGATGCACTTATTTGTGTCTGAACGACTGCTTAAGCGCTGGCAACAGTGACGTGCTTCTCGATCATGCGGGAGATCGACTCTTTGCTGGTTGCTCCAACGACACGCTCGACTTCCTTGCCGCCGCTGAAGAGAATCAGGGTTGGGATTCCCTTGATTCCATAACGTTGCGCCGTTGAGGTGTTGTCATCAACGTTCACTTTTACGACACCTGCGCTCTCACCAAACTGCTCGGCAATAGCATCAATAGTTGGGGCCAGCATGCGGCAGGGGGCGCACCATGCCGCCCAAAAATCTACCAGCACCGGCTTGCTTGATTGCAGCACGTCCTTCTCGAAGGAGCTGTCTGTCACTTCCGAAACTTTCTCGCTCATCTTAAATCTCCTCTGCCCTCATTCTCTCTCTGGTTAAGACAGGCATCCCTGCCTGTGAGTTATTAAATTACAGACTGGAAAGTCTGTTCCGCTATTGTCGTTGTCCTTCAATGAAACTCTTCAGCACCCGCGCTCGCGAAGGATGGCGAAGCTTTCTCAGTGCCTTGGCTTCTATCTGACGAATACGTTCGCGGGTAACATTAAAGTCCTGCCCGACCTCTTCGAGTGTGCGCTCGTGTCCTTCCCGGTCCAACCCGAAGCGCATGCGTATGACACGCTCTTCGCGCGGGCTGAGTGTTTGCAAGACATCACCGGTAATCTCGCGCAGGTTTGAAGTGATTACGCGCTCGGCGGGACTGGTGCTCGATTTGTCTTCAATCAGATCGCCGAGTTGCGAATCGCCACTTTCGCCGATGGGTGTCTCGAGTGAAACGGGTTGCTGCACCAGCTTGCGCGCTTTGCTGACCTTCTCGACAGACATGCCCATCTTCTTGGCTATTTCTTCAGTCGTAGGTTCGCGGCCCAACTCGCGCACCAGTTCACGCGAAGTGTTTCTGAGTTTGTTGATTACTTCAATCATGTGCACAGGAATCCGGATCGTTCGAGCCTGATCCGCAATCGCACGCGTGATTGCCTGCCGAATCCACCAGGTTGCGTAGGTCGAAAATTTGTAGCCACGGCGCCATTCAAACTTATCCACACCCTTCATTAAACCGAGGTTGCCCTCCTGAATTAAGTCCAGGAATTGCAAGCCGCGGTTCTGATACTTCTTGGCAATGGAAACTACCAGTCGCAAGTTGGCTTCGGTCAGCTCGTGCTTAGCCTGTGCGGCCTGCGCTTCGCCGGTTACGATCATCTGGTGTGAACGTTTGATCTCGAGCGGTGAAACGTGGTGTTCAGCCTCAATATCCTTTAGCCGGCGTTTGCCCGCGGATATTAGTTTCTTTAGTTCTTTGACTTCATCCGCCTTGATTCGCTTCCTGGTAAGCTTTGCGGTGTTCGCTTCAATCTCTCGTTCCAGCGTACGTGTTTCGCGATGCATCGTAGCGATCGCATTGATCAGGCGCTGTCTGACTGCTTCCTTCAAGTGAAGCAGGCCGATCTCATGCACGATCTCAAGGCGGGTACGCGCAACTTTGCGACGCAGCCGAGTTAATTTTTTTGACGCCTTACCGCGTCTCAGTTTTTGCTCGGCGTTAAGCTGGCCAAGCTCCTTAAGACCACGTTTATAGAGCTTGCGAATGTTGCCGATGCCTTCGATCGTCCAGGCCAGATACTCCTCGGTCTTATCCTCATGCTCCTCGGTTTCCATCTGATCCGAGAATACCACCACGTCGCGAATGCCAAGTGTGCCCGCTTCTAACTCGGTGCCAACCTTCAACAGCTCTGCAACTGCCATTGGCGAACGTGTGATTCCCTTTTGGGCTCGCTTCTGTCCCCACTCTATACGCTTGGCAATCGATACTTCCTGCTCTCGCTTGAGAAGTGGCACAACTCCCATTTCGCGCATATAGACGCGCACGGGATCCGAAGTCTTGTCCAGTTCCCCAGCCGAAAGGTCTAATTCCATTTCTTCCGGAGCCGAGTCGTCGTCTTCCGCCTGCGCCGCCGAAGAAGAAGCATCGCCGATTACCGGCTCGTCAGTTTCGTTTCCGGAAATGCCGGCAGTCGCCAGCTTCTCCAACACCTCATCGATATCCTCGATCGATACGGCATCTTCCAGGAGTTCCTCATGAGCCCCTGAAAAATTCGGCTTAACCGAATCCATTGGCTCAACTCCATCAGAATCTTTCTGAAGCCTACTCAATTGAAGACCGTCCTTTCATGTCATGCGAGACTTGCTTCTATGTAGAGAGCCATCTCGCCGCAAGAACTCTCTACTGAATTTCAATTCTTCCGCGCACTTCTTCCGGGCACCGCATTAGTAATACGAGTCCCGGGTAATACTAGTTTCCGGCCGCCGCCAGCTGCGGTTTCCTAACTTGCTTCCGTTTGGGAACTGCAGTACTGACACACGGCTGCAAGCGCGACACAACATCCTTTATCGTGATGTTAGCCAGCACCCGCTCAACCGCTGTGTCTACTTCATCCAGCACCTCGTTTAGCACCGTCCCAATATTCACCCCTACTGGGCAATCACGATTCGGCGGATGACGGTGCAAAGAGAAGACGCCACGACTCTCCACTGCCTGGTAGATATCTAGCAATGTAATCTGCTCCGGCACGCGCGCCAGTTTGGACCCACCCATAGCACCTGACTGCGAAACTACGAGATTGGATTCGGCCAACTCACACAGCATTCGCCGAATGACAACGGCATTTGTGTTGACACTTTCGGCTACATGCTCGGATTTGATGGGTTCATCATCAGCCCACGCCATCAGCGTCAGGACGTGAACTGCGACTGCAAACCGGCTACTGGTCGACATAGGTAAATAAACTTGGTTAATCGTCTGTAACCAATATAGTTACAGTTGCTCGATTTGTCAAGACCCATCTTCGGCGCGAGCCCCATAAGTCCGGCCCGCCACAACAATAACGATTCTGCCGGCAAAACTTGCCAAACTTCACTTCCCTGAAGTTTTGCCAGGAGTTTGGCTGCTTATCAAGGCGTTGAAAGGTTGTTGAACCAAATTCGCACAAGTAGTCGAGGTCGGAAGTGAACCGTTCTAGTGCACATGCCTTTGTTGGAATCCACTCTTTCCAAGAAATACCGGTGTCTGAGGGGTTCCCCCAGTTGGCATGGGCATTGCTCCCGGGGAGATTGTTCCGTTCGACTGAAACTGCACGTTAATTACAAAGGAGAGAAGAGATTATGCTGTGGACAATTCTAGTGATTTTGCTCGTGCTTTGGTTGCTGGGATTCATCGGACACGTAGGCGGTGGCCTGATTCACCTACTGCTGGTGATCGCGCTGATCATTTTCATCATCAACATTATTTCGGGCCGGCGAACTGTTTAGCAGCAGTCTTCGTTCCCAAAGAAATTCGGCCTTGGTGTTTGATGTTTGATTGAAATTCATCAAGGCCGTTGTGTGTTCAAACAGGATGGAAATGCGCCACTTTGTGTGGCGCGTTTCTTACAGGGCCCTGGCGGCAACACGTCAGAGCATGTCCACAGAGTCAACGCTTCTTCAGCAATGGGGGAGCGTTGTCTATCTTGAATGGCGCGGCCCGTTAAGGGCCGCGACCTATTTGTGGCCCCTATATTTTCTGCTATCCCTTGATAGACTTCACTGCTAGAATCACCCAAAACTAGCGAAGGAACAACATATGCCCGAACAACGTGGCAAACAGGCGACCGCTGATGTCAAATCGGAGTGGACGCGTGCTTACCAAATTTATCTTAAAGCCCCAGGCGATCGTTACGACAAGAAGAAAGACCGCACCGCCCGCATTGATTCGGTGGCGAATGAGCTGAGACTTACACGCAAGCAGGCGAAGCGCCGGGTGAGAAACTACGAGGCCTGGCAGCGAAATATCAAAAAAGGCTTAGTCGAGCCTTAGTCCGTCACCGCACTTCCCGAACGCTGCGGCCATGGAAAATCGAAGAACCACAATTACTCTGGCCCTTATTGTCCTCATTTGTTTTTTCCTGCCCTGGGTACAAGTCAGTTGCGGCTCAAGCAGCAGTCGACTAACCGGCGTGGATCTCGCACGCGATAGTCACCATTCTCTCTGGCTAATTCCGTTGCTGATGTTGGTTATTCTTCTAGTGGCGGTTGCGCGTGCCTGGAAAAATCGGGTCTCGGCTTTGGTTCCATTCGTGGGCGGACTGGTGACCGCCTTCCTAATGAATCGGGAACGAATGAGGGCCGACGATACTTCTGGCCTGGTTACGGTAAGACTCGCTGGGTGGTTTTGGTTCGGTCTGGTAACCGCGATAGGGCTCGTAGGAGTCGCCGCATTTCGCTTTCTGAAAGGTTCGGAAAAAACCTCTTAACAACACGACGGGTAACTTCGATCTCGCCGTGGCCTTGAGATCGACAAGCGATCTCGCCTCTGGTTACAATCCTCGCATCCCCTTGCTAGTTTCAGTGACGTTCAGCCAATGGAGGCAGTATGAATTTTATTTGTCGCAGTGGACATCTGTGGACCGGTGCATTTTTGCTCGTCAGCCTGGGCCTCGCGCTCTCAACTTCGTGCACCAATAACCCAAACTCACCTGCCGTTTCCAGCACCAAGGGTACGCCGGAAGAAGCTCAGAAGTTTATCGACGATGCCGAGAAACGCCTGTTCGCTCTCAACGTCAAGTTCAGTCGCGCGGACTGGATCAAAAGCACCTTCATCACTGAAGACACGGAAGCTCTTTCCGCCAGCGCGAACGAAGAGTTGATCGCTGCAACAACCGAACTCGCCGAGCAATCGCGACGATTCGACGGACTACAACTCCCGCCTGACGTGGCGCGCAAAATGAAACTCCTAAAGTTGTCGCTGACGTTACCGGCGCCAAAAGACGAAAAAGAGCGTACTGAAGTCACCAAGCTGGCTGCCTCGTTGGAGGGCGCCTACGGCAAAGGTAAGTATTGTCCCGATGGCGATAAAGGAAAGTGTCTCAGCCTCGGCGATATGGAAGAGATCATGGGGACCAGCCGCGATCCGGAGGAGTTAAAGAAAATCTGGCTTGGTTGGCACCAGGTCTCGCCCCCGTATCGGAAAGACTACGCGCGCTTTGTCGAGCTCAGCAACAAAGGCGCGGCGGAAATGGGTTTCAAAGACACCGGGGCAATGTGGCGTGCAAAGTATGACATGGAGCCGGATGCATTCGCCGCCGAAATGGAAAGGCTGTGGCAGCAGGTCAAACCGCTTTACGATTCGCTCTACACCTACACACGTCGCAAACTTTCGGAGAAATACGGCAAGGAGACCGTTCCGCTGGACGGGCCCATTCCGGCGCACTTGTTGGGCAACATGTGGGCACAGCAATGGGGCAACATCTATCCGCTACTCAAACCGGAGGGCACGGGCGATCGCGGTTATGACCTGACGCAAATTCTCAAGTCGCGCAATACGGAGCCTAAGCAATTAGTACACTACGGCGAATCCTTTTTTACGTCGCTTGGTTTTGATCCGCTGCCGTCTACGTTCTGGGAGAGGTCCCTGCTCACAAAGCCGGTTGATCGCGAAGTTGTTTGTCATGCCAGCGCCTGGGACGTCGATTACGAAAAAGATGTGCGACTGAAAATGTGTATCCAAATCAACGAGGAGGATTTCACAACGGTCCACCACGAACTGGGACACAATTACTACCAGATGGCTTACGCAGGCCAGCCTTTCCTTTATCGCGACAGTGCCAACGACGGTTTCCACGAAGCCATTGGCGACACCATGGCCTTATCAGTGACGCCACCTTACCTCAAGCAGATCGGTCTGATCGATAAGGTGCCGGACCAGAGCGCGGACATTGGCTTTCTGCTACAGCGCGCGCTCGATAAAGTTGCCTTCTTGCCCTTTGGTTACCTGGTGGATCAATGGCGTTGGAAAGTTTTCTCAGGAGAAATTAAACCAGAAGACTACAACAAAGGCTGGTGGGATCTGCGCGCGAAGTATCAGGGACTAGCGCCGCCGGCGCCGCGCAGCGAACAGGATTTTGATGCGGGCGCCAAGTATCACGTACCGGCAAACACGCCATACGCGCGCTACTTTCTGGCGGCAATTCTACAGTTTCAATTTCATCGAGCTTTATGTCGCGAAGCTGGCTTCAGTGGGCCGCTTTATCAATGTTCTATCTACGGCAACAAACAGGCAGGCGAGAAGCTGAAACAAATGCTGGCGTTGGGACTAAGCAAGCCGTGGCCGGAAGCCTTGAAAACAATGACCGGCGAAGACAAGATGGATGCGACTGCCATTATCGACTACTTCGCGCCACTCAAGACCTGGCTCGACGAACAGAACAAGAAACCGTAGCAGGCGATCAACCTAAGGGGTCGTTCTATTTCGAGAAGGTACTATTCAACCAATAAGGACGTTAGGCGCCCACATCGAAATGCCGCGACCTTTTCGGGTTGCGGCATTTTCACATTCAATCCCTGAGACTCACTCTTCTTTTCGCTTGATAACGTCAGCAGCGAGAAAACTAATTACAACTTCCGGAGGCCAATGACGATGTTCGGTACCTTCCCTGACAGTCGCGAAATTGACGCGCGTCACCTCAGTCAAGGTAAGCGAACGTCTTCGCAATTGATCAGCAGTGCCCCGCTGGTCTTGAGTAAGATTAGATTGATCCAGGGTCGGAGCCACCGAATTAAGCCAGCCGTCGAAGGACTCCCGTAGGTACGCGGCCTTTTCTTCCCTGATCGTGTCATAGGCGCGCGCCTCAGAAGGAACGAGGGTAAGATTTTCAGATTTTTGTAAAGTCTGTTTCATTATTCACGCTGATAACATAAAGAACGTCTAATCGAGCGTGAATTCCAGTTAAGCATGTCAAAGTGTGCCCGGTTCAAGCCTCGGCTGAAACGCCTTCCCTGACTTCCGTTAAGTGTTCGGCTCGAATCTTGTCGAATTCTTCCTGCAGGGTCTGGAGTTCTTCGTCAGACAACTTTTCCAAATTCACCAAACCGGTGCGAGCGCCTTCCACTCCTTTAATCAGTTCATCAAGTTTTAGGTGGGTCGCCACTGCATCGCGGTTCTGTGTGTTTTGTATTAGAAACACGGCCAGGTACGTAAAGACGGTGGTGGCTGTGTTGACGACCAACTGCCAGGTATCCGAATAATGGAAGAACGGACCGGCCACGAGCCACAGCAGGATCAGCAGAACATTCGCAATGAACATCCATGACGAACCCAGGGCGTTGGCAGCCGCAATCGAAAATTTGCTAAATGCTTGATTCATGACAGAACTCCCCCCTGACAACGGCAATTCATAACAAAGCCGCGCGACTCGACGGTTCGTCCAGAGCCACGCGGTTGCGGCACTTTTCACTGGCAGTACCAAAAATAAATCACCGACGATCCTTTCGCTTCGCCTGATCGTCAGACAAGTACGCCTGCAGTTACTTAATTTCTTCTTTCGATCCTGATCGCCTTCTTATTTCGAAGGTGCGCTGATATTGACATCGACTTTCTTGTTGCCGCCGATGAACCGGCCGCCAAAGACCAACAGCGCCGCTACCACTATGATCACAAAAATCACCAGTACCGCTACGACCCCAGCACTACCGCTTCCGCTATCGTCTCCCATGATTGTTCTCCTTTGAAAGTTTTTAAAAAGCTTCTAGTTTAGCCGGCGGTGGTTTCACCGCCGAGGAGTGTCAGCACTTCTCCAGTGACATAACTCGAATCCACTTCGGATGCGAAAAAAACAAACGCCGGCGCGATCTCTTCCGGCTGGGCCGGACGTTTCATTGGCGTATCAGCGCCAAACTCCGCCACCTCTTTGGCCGGTTTATCGGACGCATTTAATGGCGTCCACACGGGCCCCGGCGCAACGCAATTAACACGAATCCCCTTCTCGACCAGGTTCTGCGCCAGCGACTTGGTAAACGCGTGAATCGCACTCTTCGTCGCGGCATAATCAAGCAACTCTTTGCTGCCCTCGAGACCGGTAATGGATCCGGTGTTTACGATAGCGCTTCCCTTTTTCAAATGTGGGAGGGCGGCCTTAGTCATCCGAAAGTAGCCGTAAATATTTGTCTTGAAAGTCCGATCCCACTGTTCTTCTGAAACATCTTCAAGGGATTCCTGATGCTGTTGATGTGCGGCGTTGTTGACGAGGATGTCGAGCTTGCCTAGTTTGGAAATAGTCTGGTCGACAACCCGTCCACAAAATTCGGGGTCTTGTAGGTCGCCTGAAATAGAAAATGCTGTTCGCCCCTCGTCTTCGATCGCCTGCACTGTCTCGCGCGCGTCGATCTCTTCCTCGGGCAAATATGTGAACGCGACATCGGCGCCTTCTCTCGCAAACAAGACCGCGACAGCACGACCAATACCGGAGTCGGCGCCGGTAATGAGTGCAACTTTTTCCTTAAGCTTGTCGCCTCCCTTGTACCTGGGAGCTTTGTACCTTGGGCGCGGATTTACCTTCGCTTCAATGCCCGGCTTCTTCTGGTGTTGCGCAGGCATTGGCGACTTTGGTTCCTGGAGCTGACCCATTTCACGGGCCTCAGACGTTGACCTTGCGCGCGTTGCTTTTTTCTTTGCGGGGCTACGAGAGACGGGTTTGCTTGTGCTCTTTCGCTTGCCTTGCCCGCGACTGCCGCCCGATTTTTTGGTTCTCGTTGCCATAGAAATCACACGGTCGAATTTCCTTGAAGTTCGATTCAACTCTGCAAATGCCGCGCCCGAGATGGCCTGATGAAATCCGCGGGCCTCCAGCAGATGGCCCAAGTTGAGTTAAATGAAGGAACAAAACGGTGGCATCACGATTGCCGAGGGCATGATTGAAGGATTCAGAGAGATTGAAAGGTGGTCTGTAACTAAACAAGGCCTCTTCGGAGATGTACAGGAATCCTACACAGGTCACGCAACCATGGAGTTCACACTTGAGGAGAGAGCAGTGCCAAACAAAAAAGGAAACGGCAAACGAGAATTGATTGATACGGGGACGGACAAACGCTATGTGCGCCGCGACGGCGAGGGACAGTTCAAAGAATCCGATGATCAGGGTCGCTCGCTGGCTCGGGACGTCAAACAGTACGCGAAAACTACGGTGAAGTCAGGCCAGGGCGATCGGGGCGATCAAAAACGAAAATGAATTTTCGATTAGTAACACGAGCGTCGCTCCCATTCCTGTTTCAATGACAAAGCTGGAACAACTTCAGCGGACAGGAATACATCGCGTTGGCACAAAGGAGCGCGGGTTCAGATACCAGCGAGCTGATCTCGAAAAAGTGAGCGGCGCCGATCTCAAACGCATTCGCGAACTAATAATACCGCCAGCCTGGAGTGACGTTTGGATCAACTCGGTAGCCGGCGCCGCCGTGCAGGCGATCGGCCGAGACGCTGCTGGCCGTTTGCAGTACCTCTATCACGCCAATCACACCCGCCGGCAAGAAGCGAAAAAATTCAAGCGAGTTATCAAGTTTGGCGAGGCATTGCCCAGCATGCGCGCGACGATAAGTTCACAAATAAAGCAACCGGGTTTAGGTAGAGAACCGGTGATGGCCTCGATTTTGAGAATTCTGTCCACTTGCTTCCTGAGACCCGGCAGCCAGGTTTATGCCAGTGAAAACGGAAGCTTTGGTCTGGCGACGTTGCGCCACAGGCACGTGAAGGTGAAGGGCGACGTAGTTGAATTTGATTTCCCCGGGAAGTCTGGCGTACGTCAGGTGCGTCAACTCAAGGATCATCGCGTCGCCAAAGTTGTGCGCAACCTTCTCCGTCGTCCATCTCGCGAAGTTTTCAAATATCAAAACGGCAATGGCGAGTTTGTAAATGTGACTCGCCAACACATTAACGACTACATTCGCGAAGTCATGGGTGAAAAATTCAGCGCCAAAGACTTTCGCACCTGGGCCGGCACATTGGTTTGTGCCTGCGCGCTGGCGAAAAGAGGTTGCGAAGCCGGCGAGCGTGGCGCGCTCAGAAAGCGGAAAGTTGTGGAAGCTATCAAGGAAACTGCCGAGTTGTTGGGGAACACAGCCGCCGTGTGTCGCAGCTCCTATATCTGCCCGGAGATCATTGAGAGTTTCGAGGGCGGTAAGACCATCGGCGAATACTTCAACTCGCTAAACGAGTTGACCGCTTACCGCGGAAGAAAATTGCACGCTGCGGAAAAGTCGCTTCTAAAGTTTATGAAACGAGCAGCAGCTGGTTAAGCGACTTCGAGTTTGAAGTGCAACAGTCTGACAGTTGCTACAAGGCATCAAGCCCGGAGGGCCGGCAGACAGTAGCCGGTGGTTGAAGCGAAGCGAAAACCACCGGAACAAATCAGAAAAGAGTTGCACCCTCGGGGTTGCATGGTTGCCCTTCGGAGTTGAACTTAAGTAAGCGACTTGTGCGCCACTTCCCAGGTGGATCGTGGCACTGCTCTTGCTCCAGTAAGATGGTGAACGAAGAACTGTCCGGTTAGCGTGCGAACGGGGACCAATCCGATCGCTTTACCGAATTAAAACATGGGGGGCTCTATAACTAATGAATGCTTTTACACTACTGAAGGCCGATCACAAAAAAGTTGCAGGTATTCTGGAGAAGATTGATTCGACTACAGTGCGCGGCGTGAAAACGCGCGAGGAACTTTTCACCCAGCTCAAGACCGAGCTCGATACGCACGCACGCATAGAGGAAACAATCTTTTATCCGGAGTTGGAGAAGGCCGACGAAACTCACGACATTACGCTGGAGGCATTCGAGGAGCATCGTCTGGTCAAACAGCTTCTGGGCGAACTGGAGAAAATGAACAAGGGTGACGAACAGTGGACGGCGCGCTTCACGGTCCTAAAAGAAAACGTCGAACATCACGTTGAAGAAGAGGAAGGCGAGATGTTTCCCAAGGCCCGCAAAGTCTTGAGTAATGAACAGGCCGAGATATTGGGCTCGCAGATGGAAGAAGCGAAGAAAGCGGAAACAAAGGCCGCATCTGCTGGTTAAGTCGAGAGCTTACCGCCTCCTATCGCAACTGATAGGAAGGAGACAAAGATATGGAAGGACCATTTCGCGGACTGCTGGCCGGCGCGGCAGCGTGGAAATTTGGCGGCGGCTGCTTTTCCACCATACTGATTTTCATTATTGTGTTTTGGCTGCTTGGCTATGTGCATTGCTGATTCGGCAACGCAATTCTTTGAGTGCTACACGAGCGAGGCCGCGTCGGCATCCACGAGCCATTCGAGCGTTCCTTGAATTGGCGTAATTGCCTGAACCGGCAACTGCGCCGATCCGGGTTGGGGGCGCAACACTTCTTTGAGGCGTTGCGCCTTTTTTTGTCCGGTCACCAAAAACATGAGGCGCCGCGCATGATTGAAGACGGGCACCGTGAGCGTAATCCGATCCTGACCCAACTGCTCGTTCCTGGTGGGCACAACCCAACGCGACCTCTCTTTCAACGCCGCTGAATCTGGAAACAGCGAGGCTGTGTGCCCGTCCTCGCCCATTCCCAACAAAACTAAATCAAAGCGCGGCCAGGCTAGCCCGGTGAAGTAACTTCGCAACTCGTCTTCGTATGCCAACGCGTTGTCGTTTGCGTTACCCTCGCCAATAATGCGGTGAACATTGTTTTCCGGAATTGGCACCTTTGAAATCAGAGCCTCCTTCACCATCGCGTAATTACTGTCACGATGTTCCGGGGGAACACAGCGTTCGTCGCCAAAGAAAAGATGAACTTTGGACCACTCGACCTGATGATTGAACGGTTCGGTGGCAAGCAATTCATAAACTCGGCGCGGCGTGTTCCCTCCCGCGAGGGCGACACTAAACCTCTCGTTCGTTCCCGGAAGCTCACGGGCACACTCCACAAACCGTTCAGCCGCCGCCAACGCCAGCTGTTCGGGTGTTTCGAAAACAAAGATGTTGGATTGGGACTTCATGGATGATCAGATGAGTCCGTGTTAACGGACGATTGAAAATAGCCCAGCGATTCATCGCTGGGATTGGCAGCAGCCGGGGATGAAGTCCGTGAAGCGGACGGCTGAAAGGAGTAGAAGATCCCTATCATTCAGCCGTCCGCTTCACGGACTACAAAACTTGCAACGCGTTTAACCCAGCAGTGAACTGCTGGGCTACTATCATTCATCCGCTTTGCGGACTGACAAAGTTTACTTTTGCTGCAGAGTCTTCTCCAGCAGCTCTTCCCACTCAGTATGGACAAAGCCCTGCTCGGGTTTGTCCACACGTTCATAAGTATGCGAGCCAAAGAAGTCGCGCTGCGCTTGAGTTAAGTTGAGCGGCAGATTTGCCGTGCGATACATATCGAAATACCCGAGGCTCGACGACATCGCCAAAACCGGCAAGCCTTGCTGCATCGCGCTGCTAACTACGCTGCGCCATCCGAATTGCGCCTGATCTATTTTAGCGTTGAACTCCTGATCGAGCAGAAGGTTGCCGAGGCCTGGGGTGCGTAGGTAAGCCTCTTTGATCCTCCCTAAAAACTTCGCGCGGATAATGCAGCCCCCCTGCCAAATTCGCGCCACCTCGCTCAGATTAATGTTCCACTTAAACTCATCCGAACCAGCCTTAATAAGATTCATTCCCTGCGCATATGAACAAATCTTTGAAGCATAGAGTGCGTCGTGAATGTAGTTTTTCAACTGGTCGCTAAACCCCTCAAACTTTCCCGACGCGCGCGCCACGATTCGTTTGCTGGCCTCAACCCGCGCCTCTTTCTGAGAGGACAAAACTCGCGCCACGATGGCGGTGTCAATGGTCGGTATCGGCACGCCGAGATCCAAAGCCAGCTGGCTGGTCCACTTACCGGTTCCCTTCTGCCCGGCTTTATCGAGTACCAAATCAACCAGCGCCTTTCCAGTTTCCGGATCCTTGACTCGTAAAATCTTCGCTGTAATTTCTATCAGGTACGACTCCAGATCGCCGCGATTCCATTCCTCAAAAATGTCCGCCATTGAATCTATGCTAAGCCCGAATCCGTCGCGCAGCAGACCGTAGACCTCGGCAATCAGCTGCATATCGCCATACTCAATGCCGTTGTGAACCATCTTCACGAAATGGCCCGAACCGCCGGGCCCGATGTAGGTTACACATGGCCCATCCGGAACTTTCGCGGCGATCGCTTCCCAAATCGGACGAATCTGCTCGTAAGCCCGAGCGTCGCCACCTGGCATTAGACTTGGCCCCCACAGCGCACCCTTTTCGCCGCCGGAAGTTCCCGAACCGATCATAAACATGCCCGTGGTCTGGAGTTCCTTTTCGCGCCGTTCCGTGTCTTTGAAATGCGAATTCCCGCCATCGATGATGATGTCGCCGGCTTCGAGGAATGGCTTTATTAAGTTGATAGTCCAGTCGACTGGATCACCAGCCTTAACCAGCAGAATTATTTTCCGCGGGCGTTCGAGTGAACGTACAAACTCCTCGGGAGAATGTGCGCCCAGGATTTGCTTGTCCGATTCACGTGCGATAAACGCATCGAGTACCGGCAGCTCCCGCTCGAAGACCGCGATGGAGAAACCGTTTCGCTCGATGTTAAGCGCAAGGTTCTGACCCATTACGCCCAAGCCAATCAGTCCAATTTTTGCTGTGTTCATAGACATTTATATTCCCAAAGAGCGGGGGCAAGCCCGCCTTCCTGACCTCGAGCTGACCAGACTCGAATCTCAGCTCTTCATTGAAAGTCTTCCGAGGTTGAGATCACCATGCACCCAGGAAAATCTCAAAGGTCAGGAAGGCGGGCTTGCCCCCGCTCTTTTGTCTTCATTCAATATGCTATCGATCAACTCCTGAAGTTTTTTGAGTCCAGCAACCACATTGTCTCCAAGGTCAACCCGAATCGCCCGCCGGCCATGCTTCAGGAGCGACTGAAAATCGCCAAGCGCCTGCGCGTCTTTCAAAACGCTAAACGTGTATGGCGCCTCTGGAACCGGGAAATCAACTTTGTCCGGCGCAGTGATCTGAATGAATACTCCAGAGTCGGGCCCACCTTTATGTAGCTGGCCGGTTGAGTGCAGAAACCGCGGCCCGAATCCGTTAGTTGTCGCGCAGCGAGTCGCCTTCCGAACATTCGTGCGAATTTCTCGGATGGCTGCTTCGACGTCCGGAGTTTCTTCAATGTATGCGAGCAGCGCAACGTAATCTCCGGGCTTTATCTTCGCGCAATATGTTCGCAACGCTTCCGGAACTGAAAGCGCAGGTGAGGATTCGCCCTCAGCAACACCGTAGACGGTGAGTTGGCCATCGCTCGCTAAAGCGGGCTGCTCCGGAAGTTTTCCATCTTGCTTGTATTTTTCCAGCAGTGCTTTTGTGGCATCCTTCGACTCCTGCACGTTTGGCTGGTCAAACGGATTAATGCCCAGGCGCCAGCCGGCAAAGGCGGTAGCCATTTCCCACAGGAAAAACTCCGCGCCAAGATCGTAAACGTCCGCCAGTTCTCGATAAACAACCGGATGGCCGGCGGCTTCGAGCGCTTTTAGTCGCGAGTTTGTTTGGTCGTCACTGGGCCCGACACTAATCGAAACGAAGAGGCGGTCGTTACCATAATCGGAGACAGCTCCGAGCGGTTCGCCAACTATCGGGACGATGCCCTTCCCTTCTTTACCGGTGCTCTCAGCGATCAGCTGCTCCACCCATAAGCCGAGTGCCGCGAGTTTTTGATCGGTGACTATTGTTAATTTGTCGCGTCCGGCACGCGCGCACTCCGCCATAACTGCGCCCAGCATCGCGGCCGGGTTCTGGTTTACTGGAACCTGGGCTGCGCAGGCTACAACCATCGAGTGCGTCTGCGGTAGCAAGCGCGCCGTATCCACACCCATCACTGTCGCGGGCACCATACCGAAATATGAAAGCGCTGAATAACGTCCGCCGATGTCCGGCTGATTGAGAAAGATTCGCCTGAAGCCTTCCCGCGCTGCGATGTCAGCCATTTGTGAACCAGGATCGGTGATGGTCACAAAAGAATCACCGGGAGTATCACTATGTTGTGCGACTTCGTTGTACCAGTAACGATGGAAAGCATTCGGCTCCGTTGTCGTTCCCGACTTCGACGCGATGACAAACAGACACTTGGTGATATCGATCAGCTCTTTGAATCTATTAATGGTGTCGGGATCGGTTGAGTCGAGTACCAGCAGTTCGGGAAAGCCTGCCTGTCGTCCAAACGTTTGCCGCAAAACTTCGGGGCACAACGACGAGCCGCCCATGCCACAGACCATCACGTGTTGGAACCCCGACTCATTAACGCCCTCGGCAAAGGTTTTGAGATTCCACTCGACCGCGAGCATCTCGCTCGCGACCGTTAACCAGCCGAGAGAGTTGGCGATGATTTTCTGATGTGCTGGTTCGCTTTTCCAGAGCGCGGCATCTTTGTTCCAGATACGCTCAATGACGTGCGCGCGGCTTGCCTCTTCGAGCGCGGCGTTCACAGCTTCGGCTTGTTCTCCAGGCGACACACTCAAAGCGATATAAGGGTCGGTCTCTCGCCTGACTTTACTTCCAGCATTATCCATAATCAGACCTCTGAAGAAGACTAAATAATCGATGGTATTTTGGGGACGGAAATAGTCTACCACGGGCCGCGAAGCACTCAAGCTCTTCACAGGGACCGCGGACGTCCTGCCCGCCCGCGTAAGCCACGCATAAGCATCCAAAGTTAGAGTCAACCAACACCTTGGAGCGGGCGGGACGCCCGCGGTCCCAGTGGAGAGCTTGATCGTCAAAGGCGATCGGGCCTGCCACCTTTCAGCTTGTCCCTGAGTCACATTGGCAGCATCATATAGCCAACTGTCATTGAGGAGGGAACAAGGACTTGATTGATAAAAAGCGCGCACTGATCGTCGTGGATGTGCAGAATGACTTCTGTCCCGGCGGGACACTCGCGGTAACTGAAGGCGATCAAGTGGTGGCGCCGCTAAATGAGTTGATTGAGGAGTTCCTCGAACGTGGCGAACCGGTCTTCAAAAGCCGCGACTGGCATCCGGACAAAACAAAACACTTCCAGGCTTATGGCGGCACCTGGCCCGTACACTGTGTGCAGAACACGAAAGGTGCGGAGTTTCATCCAGGCTTGATTGATGACAAGCATATTCGGATAGTCTCCAAAGGCCTGGGTGATACGGATTGCTATTCGGCATTTGATGAAACTGATTTGGAGTTACAACTTCACCGGCTCGGCATTGAAGAAGTTTGGGTTGGCGGGCTCGCCACGGACTACTGCGTAAAGAGCACCGTGCTCGATGCGTTGAAAAAAGGTTTTCGCGTGAAGGCCCTGGAGAATGCAATGCGCGCTGTCGACGTCAATCCGGGCGACGGAGAACGCGCCATTGCCGAGATGCGCGCCGCCGGGGCTGAGATAGTCAAGAAGGAGCAGTAGGCAGGTGAACCAATTCAACTGGTCAATGCCCCGGCGTTTCCTGCCTACCGCTCCTGCCTCCTGCCCCTAAGTACTTATGGCTACTCTAAACATTGATCGCTACCACGCCGCGATGGGCGACGCGTCTTACAAAGACGTCACCCGCCTACACGATCGTCCACTCAGCGACGCGCAAGCTACCTTCTACGTGACGCAGCGGAAGTTGCCGTTTGCGCCCTGCCTCGGCCACGAGCGTCTCATTCGTTTGCTGGTTGACAGCCAGATCGATCGTCCGCGTTTGCGATTCCTCGAACAGGATCGCGGCGGCTTGCAGCGATTTGCCAAGGCCATCGAAGACATCCAGTTTGTCGGCACAATTCGCGCGGTGCGTCCGGGAACAATCATTTTCGCGCAACAGCCTTTCGCCGACATCAGCGGCGCTTTTGGACTCACGCAAGCGCAGGAGATCAAGTTTGAGCACGCCTTCGACTTGCCGATGACCACTGCAGCAACGGCGATGCAGTTTCGTATGGCCGCGGGCGAGCACCGCTGGCTGTCAGACTTTTCTTTGCGACGAAATGGCGACATCGAGCGCGCCGTCGATATTGCTGTCTACGCCTTCATCGGCGGCTTCAACGACACGTCGAACATGGAAGCCGCGCATCGTCTGGACATTCCGGCTGTGGGTACGGAAGCGCATTACTGGCAACAATCGTACATCGAGTACATGACCGAGCCGGAGATAGAACCACGCACGGGCAAGCCGAAACATTTCGAGCAAGTCGCCTTTGAGCGCTGGCTCGACGCCAACCCAAACGGCACCACCCTGTTACTTGATACGATTGATGTTTACATGGGCGCAGTGCATGCAGCGATGGCTGCTACTTCAACTGAGGCACGGCGTCGGGCCTTCAAAGGATTTCGGGTTGACTCGGGAGACCTGGCCGAACTTGGTGAGTGGTGCCTGCGATTCTTCGAAGCGAATGGAATTTACGAATTGAGACCCAATCTTACGGGTGACCTCGACGTGGAAAAAGTGCGCCGCATTGTTCGCGACTTCCCGCGTGCGAACGGATTTGGCATCGGCACCAAGCTTTCAAGCGAAGTTCCCGCCGTTGCCGGTGTCATTTTCAAGCAATGTTTGATCGAAGGCCGGCCAACTCTCAAAGCGTCTAACTCAGAAGAAAAAACAACCTTGCCCGGCCGGCTTCAGCTCTTCCGTGGCAGCGATTCGAGTGGCAACTACGTTGGCGACGTCACCGCGCTCGACGATGAAGAGATTGAAATTCCAGGGGCCGTGCGTGTCGAACGATTGCTGGGTCCCTTTTGGGAAAATGGTCAGCACGCTTCTATTCCCTCGATTGAAAAGCAGAAGTCTTTCGTTACCGATCAGCGCCGCCGTTTTGCCGATATCGGCAACTATCCTTTTTCACTCAGCGACAAACTGCGCAAACTCCGCGACGAGCTGACGGCTCAGATGCGCGCTGACAATTCCGGGTGGCAGGAAGTGGTGAAGATGCCGGAGGAAGTGCCTGATAAGGTCTCGGAAGCGAAGTAGTTCTAAAAACGCGAAGCGGTTATGTAACCTAGCCCAGGGTTGCCGCGTCGCGCGGCTACCCTGGGATCGAGTCGTGGCAAAGGTACAACCCCACAACGGGGTTGCGTCCACATTTTCGATCGAGCAGGAGACGAAACCCCGTTGGGGTTTGCCACCATTAGATTCGTTGACCCAGGGTAGCCGCGCAACGCGGCAACACTGGGCTAAGTTACGTAACCGCTTCGCGGTTCAGTATCAACAACCTGAGGTTTATCAACTATCCGGATCTTTTCCGCGTCGCCTCAATTTTGTCTCTCATGTATTTCACGTAGGCCTGGGCTTTGCGTTTCGTATTGATGTACTTGTAGTTCGCCAGAATCTTCGCTTGCTCCGCTTCACTCTCGCCGTTTAGCTGACTGCATTCCAACTCCGTTTTCAGCAGTATTTGCAGGAAGCCGATGATGTTTCCGGATTCGGGTAGAGGATCATCCACGACGGTCTTAACATTTCCCAACACCCCATCAATGACCGTTTCTACTGTATCGACTACCTCGTCAACCAGATGATCGAGCGCAGTTATTCCTGCAATCAACTCTTTCTCAAAAATTCCTCGATGAGCGGACGCGGATGCAGGTGAAACTAACGTCAGCGGGCAATCTTCACGGAGCGCAGGATTCGTAAGCAAATGCCGAAGATCGTTTGCGTTCCGATCCCGGTTCGTCAGCGGATTCATTCCCAACAATCGTTCCAGGGTCGCCGGGATAGAGGAGTGGTCGTAAAGCGTATGGTCCACAGTACCCTTAGGAATGAGCGGGGACACTATGACCGCAGGCACGCGTACTCCGTAGTAACCGAAGTCAAAACCAAGAGCATTTCGTGTTACCTGTCCGTTGGGAATCCCATCGCCGGGTGGAACCGCGCACCTTGGTTGCACTGAATCGTAAAACCCACCATGTTCGTCATAGACGATCACCAGCAAACTCCTGTTCCAGACGGGCGAATTCCGGATCGCCTCATACACTGCTTTGATCAAACCTTCCCCGCCGGAGGGATCATCCTCAGGATGTTGTGAAGAGCCGCCTTTGTAGGTGGGTCCTTTGTCGATGGGTCCTTTGTAAGGTCGTTGAGGTGAAAAGAAACTCCGTCCAAAGTTTGGTTCAATGAATGTATAGGGGTAGTTATAAGCGGGAAGTCCTTCAGCAGTCTTCTCCTTTAGATCGCAGGCGAAGCGATCGATGGAGTGAAGGTCCAACTGGCTGATGCCGTGCAGCGAAGCAACCTGCGAAATCCAGCCGCCGTATTCCGGGCCCGAAGGGTCGTCGCTATACTGGTTGTAATTGTCGTTGTATAGCCGCCACTGATGACCCGCCTTGTGCAGAGCCTGAAAAATAGATCCATTGCAATACCTGAAGCCCTTAAACGTTTCCCAGGTGACCTCGTCCAGGAGATGTGGGCTATCAGTCCAGCCTGCCGAGGAAGCGCCATGGACAAAAAAGCGGTTGGGCCAGGTAGGCCCCGGCAAAGAGGAATACCAGTTGTCGCAGATCGCAAATTCGCAGGCTAGCTGGTGGATCACAGGCAATTTTTTGCGGGTATCAAAGCAAGCCATGATGTCGCCGATGTGATCTTTTGTGGGCGTCCCGGTATCTTCGCTAATGGACGTGGCGTAACTACTCGCGAAGCCTGAATTGTTTATCGCCGGGTAAGCTCCGCCGTTGTATTTGCAGGCGGCGTCTGCACCGCAGAGTTGTTCCAGCACGTCTTTGAATTCATGCCCGGGATCGGTAGTCATAAACGATGGTGCGTCGTCATTCACGTGATAGTTCTTCCCACCGTAGGCGTTAATGTCCTCAACCGTGGCGACTGTGATCCCCTGAATACCTGACATAGCAAAAATATTGTCGAAGGAGTGGTTCTCGAGCATCAGCACGAATACGTTCTTTATATTCGTATCAGGTCCGGCATCGTTCATTTTTGTCTCCTGTCGTGAAGAATTTGATTTGTATGGTCGAGGAACGAAAACAATCGAAGCGCTTAGAATTCTTAGCCGCGAATTCTATTGCTTGCGGTTCGGCGTTGCCTACGATTCGTTAGCCCGTTACTCTAGTCGTTCGAAATAGGCGTTGCAAGAAAATGGCGGAGGATTCAAATGCTCATAGTTGCTCTCATTATTTCGTTACTATTCACCGGCACGTCGTCGTCCCCCGCAGAAGGATACGGCCAGGTCAGCTTCGCCAACTCCGGTGCGCCCGCTGCGCAAGCGGATTTCAGCCAGGGCATGGCGCTACTCCACGACTTCGAGTATCCCGCCGCAGTGACCGCCTTTCAGCGCGCGCAGTCCGCCGATCCTGGATTCGCGATGGCCTACTGGGGCGAGGCCATGACCTTCAATCATCCACTCTGGGCGCAACAAGATCTCGCGGCTGCGCGGGCAGCTCTAAACAAGCTTGCGCCTACTGCGGCCGCGCGGCGCGGCAAAGCAAAGACAGATCGTGAAAAGGGATATCTCGATGCGGTCGAGATACTTTACGGAGAAGGAAGCAAACTAGATCGCGACTTCCGCTATGAAGCCGCTATGGCGAAGCTCCACGAACGCTATCCGGACGATGTTGATGCAGCGGCCTTTTACGCGCTCTCAACCCTCGGCACAGCTCACGCGGGCCGCGACATCCCAACCTATATGCGAGCTGCGCGCGTGCTGGAGGAAGCGTGGATAGACCATCAGGAACACCCGGGACTCGTCCATTATTTGATTCACAGCTACGATGACCCTGCGCACGCCCCGCTCGGCCTGCGCGCGGCGCGAATCTATTCGCGGATCGCGCCCGACGCTGGTCACGCGCAGCACATGTGCTCGCACATCTTCCTCGCGCTGGGGATGTGGGACGAAACTGTTCAAGCCAATCTCGCCGCGATGGCCGACGTCGATCGGATGCGCGCAGCGCAGAAGAAAGGTCCGGCGCGTTGCGGCCATTACTCCTCCTGGCTTGAATACGGATACTTGCAGCTTGGCAAGATGGACGAAGCAAGAGCCGCGCTAACGGCATGTCGAGCTACTGTCGAATCCCAGTCGGCGATGGATCATCCGGGGATGTCGATGGACCCGGACTCGAGTCTGAGCAGTTCCTTCGCGAGCATGCGACTTCGCTACCTTTTGGATACCGGCGAATGGACCGGCGAAGTAGCAAATTGGCAGCTGCCGAAGAGTGCCGGCCCAGGGGCGCAGCTAAACTTCGCTTTCGCTCAAGCGTTGGGCGGGATTGCACGGGGGCGAGTCGCCGAAGCGCGTCAGGCGTTGAACGAACTCGAAACCGTCGGCAGCAAGATCGCCGAAAGCGAAACGAAGACAGCGAACCCTGATCCGAGTTACCGCTTGCGCCCGGGTGTTTTACTCCTCGAGGCCCGCGCTTTACTCGCCGAGCACGAAGGCGATCTGCCGGGCGCCGAGAAGTTGCTACGCCAGGCGGTCGCTGTTGAGGAAACCCTTCCAGTCGACTTTGGTCCACCCACAATCGACAAACCAACCCATGAGCTCCTCGGTGAGTATCTACTTCGTCGCGACCGGAAGGATGAGGCCCGTGCCGAATTCGCAGAGGCCCTGGCCCGCACACCTGGTCGACGTTTGGCACAGCAGGGATCCGCAGCTGCCGGCAAGTAATAGGCGAGGAGGAATTGGCCGCGGATTTACGCAGATGAACGCGGGTCAGATGGGAAGGCCTTCAATCTGCAATCCGGAGTTCACCGCAAGCAAGCTCAAGGGTCAGGAAGGCGGGCTTGCCCCCGCTCTTTCATAACCTAAGAGTTTTTGATTCTTATTCTGATCCGCGTTTATCTGCGTAAATCCGCGGCTAATCTTTTGGTATTGAAAAGCTGTCCGCATAAGTCGACGCAAACTAATGGTTTGCGTTACAACTAAATCATGAGAACACTAGATCAACTTTTAGAAAATAACCGGCGCTGGGCCGAGCAAATCAAATCGCAGGACCCAACATTCTTTCAAATGTTGTCTCAGCAGCAGACTCCCCATTACCTCTGGGTCGGTTGTTCGGATAGTCGTGTGCCCGCAAACCAAATCATTGGTGTCTACCCCGGAGAGCTGTTCGTTCATCGCAACGTCGCAAACGTAGTAGTGCACACTGACTTGAACTGTCTTTCGGTGATCCAGTTTGCGGTTGACGTGCTGGGAGTGAAGCACGTGATCGTGTGCGGCCACTATGGATGCGGTGGCGTGCAAGCGGCGTTGAACAACTCGAGGTTGGGACTAATTGATAACTGGTTAAGGCATGTTCAGGATGTGCGGCAGAAACACGAGGCTTTGCTTGCCGGATTTGAAGAGGCAGAGCGCTCCGATAAACTCTGCGAGTTAAACGTGATCGAACAGGTTTCGAATATTTGCCAGACGACGATAGTGCAGGGCGCCTGGGAACGAGGGCAGGAACTGGCTGTGCATGGTTGGATCTACGGGTTGAGCGATGGGATCATTCGTGACTTGAATATCTCGACCAGCACTCAGGATGAGCTGGCGACGAGCTACAGCAAGGCGATTGCTGTTTGTGCCGCTTAGCGGCAGCTCAAGAACTCTTCTCCAATAAACGCGATTGGTTTTCGCTCCGGAGGAGCGAGATGTTTATAGCTACGAGCGTAGATCCAAGGGCCTTGATGCGCAGGAACGAAATGTACCAGCGTCAGGCGACCACATGACATTGCGCTCCTAAAGGAGCGCTTAGATTAAATGGAGAAATTGGCGGGCTATAAACATTTCACCCCGCTGGGGCGAAACCATAAGCAATAACTGGCTGGTGAATCTAACTCAGCTTCTGCGGCATTTCGCATTGAGGAGCGCACCTTCCTCGACGGTCAAAGCGGGGGCAATCACTTCTCCAGTAACATTAGCAGTACACCCTAGTATCAGTTCTTTGGTGGCGCGTATGTCGCCTTCAACAGTTCCATTTATCTTGGCGACCGCAACCTCGATTACGGCGTCGGTAAGTTGCGCGCCGTTACTTACGATGAGAGTGCCATCCGAGGACGTAACGCGTCCGGAAAAGTGCCCGTCAATGCGCAACATCGACTTGAAATGAACCTCGCCGGTGAAATTCGTAACGTCGCCTATGAATCCCAACCAATTATCTTTGGGAATATTAATTCGCCGGCCAGTTTCCTCGCGTCTCGCAACCGCCTGAGTGCTCATTGCTCGCCTCCGTCTATTCTGTTGTACCTGAGTTTTGAAGTAGCGCTAGGATTGTGCCACACCACCTCTGCCGCTGCGCATCGGGGAGAAAGGAAGATTCCTTAATCGAGGAACTATAACACTCGGAGGCAAGTTAGATGTTACGATTGGATTGCCGTTCTGAGACACCGGAAAGCATGCGAGGTTAAAAACCTTTCGCTCTTCATTCCGCCTGGAGGACTAAACGCATGGGAAAAACAAACTACGCCAAACTCTGCTTTGCTCTCCTATTGATGGGATCTGCCGTTTTCGCACAGGAAGTTGTCACACCCCTTCCCTCGACTCCTCTGAGATTTGGTGCATTTGTCGCCCAGTTCGATCCTGGCGGGACTTTCACACTACAAGGCCAGGGCTGGCCGGCACTAAACGGCAACTGGAAAGCAAACGGCGCCGTGGTCGAGCTGACGATGTCAGGCGGGCCGGGGGGTTTGCGACGGATCCGGGCGTTACGAGTTTAGTGTCGCGGGCGATAGCGGCAAGCACGTCAGCTTCAAGCTGATAGCAGATGAATGCGTTGTTCGCCGGATCATTGTTGATGGCAGCAACTGGGCGCCGGCATCTGAAGCCAGGGTCATCCCCGTGCGGCAAATCAAACTGACGCCGGGCGCGAAACTGCCCTCGCGATCTAACCAGAAGAACAGCAACGGAAGTTGGCCGTCGTTTCGCGGGCCACAAGCTTCAGGCATCGCGGAGAAGCAGAATCTGCCCGATCGCTGGGACTCTAAGACCAGCGAAAATATTCTCTGGCGAACACCAATTCCAGGGTTGGCGCATTCCAGTCCAGTCGTTTGGGGAAACCAGATCTTTGTTACCAGCGCCGTTAGTAGCGATCCGAAAGCCACCTTCAGGCCCGGCTTGTATGGTGACGGCGACGCCTCGAAGGATCGCTCGCAGCACCGCTGGATGATTTATGCGATCGACAAACGTACGGGGAAAATTTCCTGGGAGCGCGTTGCCTATCAGGGCGAGCCGGTCGATAAGCGTCACATTAAATCAACCTATGCGAATTCCACGCCCGCAACCGATGGCCGCATGGTTGTAGCCTGGTTTGGTTCACAGGGAGTCTACGCTTACAACGTCGGCGGAGGACTTTTATGGAAGGTCGACCTGGGGCGGTTGGATCTCGGCGCCTATGACATTCCGACTTACGAGTGGGGACCGGCAAGTTCGCCGATCATCTGGAACAACCTGGTCATTTTGCAATGTGACACGCAAACCGACTCTTTCCTATTGGCTCTGAATGCCTCGACAGGAAAGACCGTTTGGAAAACTGATCGCGACGAAATTCCATCCTGGGGCACGCCTACGATCGTGACCACGGAGACCGGTCCCGTGCTTGTGACCAACGCGTCAAACTACATTCGCGGTTACGACCCTCGCACCGGAAAAGAGTTGTGGCGGCTTGGCGGGAGTTCGAAGATAACTGCCCCGACGCCGATCTATGGCGAAGGTGTCTTTGTCGTTGCCAGCGGCCGCGGACCGGAGCGTCCAATCTTTGTCGTGAAGTCCAGCGCTCACGGTGATCTCACTCTACCAGCTGGCAAGACAGCCAGTGAGGCCATCGTTTGGAGCAAAACGGGCCGCGGTTCTTATATGCCGACCCCGCTTGTCTACAACGGCATTCTGTATGTGCTGGCAAACAACGGCACCTTTGACGCCTACAATTTGAAGACGGGCGACGAGCTGTACCGACAGCGCCTGCCGACCATAGGCAGTGGCTTCAGCGCTTCGCCAGTCGCAGCCGACGGCAAAATTTATCTTTCAAATGAGGACGGCGAAATATTGATCGTTGCCGCCGGCGAAAAGTTTAACCATCTCGCGACGAACTCGATGGGCGAGTTGTTGATGGCCACGCCCGCGTTGTCTGACGGCGTAATGTATGTGCGCTCGTCGGCGAGTCTGTTTGCGATTGGTCAAAAACGATAACGGAGAATTGAACACATGCGTAAAGTGACCACCGCGATTCTTGCCATCCTGTTCGCACTGCCAATCGCCGCGCAGCAGGAGGTCCCTCCGATCCGGAACTTTCTACGCGTTAACGACCAATTCTGTACCGGCGGCCAACCCAGGCTCGAGCATCTACAGCAACTCAAGGACGAAGGCGTTAAGGCTATTATTAACCTGCGGCCGCCGAGCGAGCATCGTGCCGCCGAAGAAGAGGTCAAAGCAAAAGAGCTCGGTCTGCGCTACTTCAACATCCCCGTGGTCTTCGGCGAACCTAAAGACGAACAGGCGACAGAGTTCCTTAAGGTCACGGACGACCCAGCTAATCGTCCGGCGTTTATTCATTGTGCGTCCGCCATTCGCGTCGGCGCGTTCTGGATGATCCGCCGTGTGCTGCGTGATGGCTGGAGCCTGGATAAAGCCGAGGAAGAAGCAAAAAAGATTGGCTTGACGGAGAACCCTCATCTGAATGAGTTTGCTCGAAGTTATATCGAGCGTCATCGAAAACAAAAGTCGTCAGAATAACTAGCAGACATTTTGAACCCCTGAAACCCGTCAAGTGATTGTCTGGGACCGCGGGCGTCCCGCCCGCAACGCGTCGAAGGGGGCAGCAAGTCTGTTTGATAATGCATTTTCGCGCTTCGCGCTCATTGCGGGCGAGACGCGCGCGGTCCCAGACAATCACTTGAGTGACATCATGAGGACACGACAAATGAAAAGAGCGCTCAGCTTCGCCCTGCCTTTCCTACTTGCCGGCGTACCTTTGTTTGCGTCGCCCTCGCAGATCCCGGACACGGCCGTCGTCGATCACTTCATCGCCAAGCAGGCAAGAGAAGAAAGTGGCGAGGAGTATGCCGAGGCCCGCAAGATGTTGACCGGAGACTTGAACCACGATGGTGTTCCCGACTTCGCAGTCCTGTATACAATCGAAGGCCAGAATGGAACCAACAATTACCTCCAATACCTGGCCGTCTTTATCCGAACCAAAGGCAAGCTGGTACCGGCTGCGCACACTTTAGTAGGCGGAAAGTTGAACCGCGATGTCGACCTTCAGTCGATTAAGAACAATGTCATTCACTTTAAGACTCTTTCTTATCGAGCGACTGATCCGGCCAGCACTCCCAGCAAAAAAGGAACTGCTCGCTTCGTGCTAATCAAGCGCAGACTCAAGGAGCTGTGAAGCGAATGGGCAAAAGCCCGACAGTGATACCAAAGTGAAGCGATCACTCAAGCAGACCTTGTCCCGGCGATCAGTGAACCTGCTCAGGGCCTGTCGGCATTTTGGTTACCTGACGTTATGGCCACTGGATTATCTTTCCCGGCTCATCAACAACAAAACAGACTTCCCGCCCTTGCACCTACGTCGTTACGTCGGGCCGTTGCGGACTTTTGAGGCGTCCGGCGCTGAATTCATGACTTACCTGCGGCTGTTGGTTGATATGCGGCCAGACGAAAGCATTTTGGATGTTGGTTGCGGTTGTGGGCTGATGGGGCTCTATCTAAAGGACTATCTGGCTGAAACGGGAAGTTATGCCGGAGTCGATCTTCACTTTCCATCAGTCAACTGGTGCTCAAAGCATATCGCCAGCCGCCGCCCAAACTTTCATTTCACCCACATCGACGTTAAGAGTCTTGCCTATAACCCCAAGGGAAAACTCAGTGCTGATGAATTCACCTTTCCCTGTGACTCAGGTTCGTTTGACGTAATCTTGTTCAAGTCGGTATTCACGCACCTGCGACCCGCCGAAGTTGAAAACTATCTGAAAGAGGTCTCGCGCCTGCTGAAGGCGGACGGCCGCTGCCTGGCAACTTTCTTCTTACTAAACCATGAACAAGAACTGCTCGCAGCCAGAGGTTCAGGCGCTCTGAAGTTCACTTTCGGCGACGAACAGTGGCGTTACCTCTATGAACACAGCCCGGAGAGTGCCTGCGCCTATGAGGAGAGCTTTATCCTCGGCCTGTTGCAGAAGCATGATTTGACCTTAGTAAGACCGGGGTACTATGGCAGCTGGTCAGGTCGGAAGAACGGCTTGTCTTTCCAGGACATGCTCGTTATTAAGAGAGCTTGATTGTTGTATGCGACTATCGAGATCGATATCTGCGGCCCAGTTTGATAATGGCTATTGGTACGCAACGGAACTCAAAGAGTTTGCGAAGGAGATCGGGGTTCCATCAGCGAACAAGCTGCGCAAAGATGAACTTGAACGGGCCATCAGGCTTTTTCTTGAAACTGGCAAGATAAAAATTCCGACCAGGAGAAGTCTTTCAAACTCGGGTAGCAAAGACGTGGAACGCGGCCTGCGGCTCGATCTTCCGGTGGTGGTTTACACCAACGACAAGGAAACCAAGGATTTTCTCGAGCGGGAGGCTCAGAAACTGGCGCTCGGTCTGAAGCGAAAATCGGGGGCTCGTTACCGGCTCAACCGCTGGCGGGAAGATCAACTCGTTAAGGGCATTAAGTTAACCTATCGCGATCTGGTCGACGAATATGTTCGACTCAATCAGACTTCGAAGCCTTTCGCACACATTCCCCACGGTAGATACATCAACTTTGTAGCCGACTTCCTGGCCGCCGAAAAAGGCGCTACCCGAGATCAGGCTATCCGGGCGTGGAAGAAACTGAAGAGGCTCGATGTTCCCAAGGATTATCGTTCGTGGACCAGATACCAGTCGGCCAAACGAAGATGACCGCGCGATGTAAGCCGGCGTAGTTGTTTTGGAGTGCGCCGACCTGTCGGCGCTTTGGTCGCCGGCGACCTGTCGCCAGCAGGCGCGGCACAAAGTCTCAACGGCCCGGACGCACTAATCTGGTTGAGCCGTCAGCGAACTTCACGATCTGGGTACCATCGGCTGCACGAAAGAATTTTGGAGACTTACTGGGAAGGGCTGCATTCGAGGCGTATCTGGTGGAGCCATCAGAAAACTTCACGCTCTGAGTACCGTCTGCAGCACGAAAGAATTGTGGCGCGGAAGCATGGGCCGCGGCGGCACCAGACGAACTGTAACTGCGGACACGCGATTCGGGACCAGCCGTCGGTGTATTGTCGCGCAACTCAGGTTTTGGAAACCGTATACTCGGCGCGCCAATCCGCTGGAGATTACTACGCGAGGAACCACGACGCGCGCCCGGTGCGGCCGGCGGTGAATTCACTACTGCCGAGTTCTTGTTCGCTTGAGAAGTCGCAACCTGAACGTCGTTCTTGTCGGCTGCTCGATCTTTATTGTCGGTGGAGGAATTGACTAACTTCGCGGGGGAAGTGCCAGGGTTCTCTTGAGTCCGAACTCGCTCAGGCTTGCGCACGCTTGTCGGTTGGCGCAAAGCAGCAGCGCTGTCACTAGCCGACGTCGTTGTGCTCATTCGATTGCCGGAAGGAAACAATCGCTCGGAGGCGTATAGAATTCCGGCGGCTAGTGTGACGATGAGTGCCAGCACTGCCGTCGCCCCGGCTGGGCCAAATCGTTTTGCTGAACCCACCAAAGCCATATTCACAACCGGCTCTGCGATGACACGCACTGAAGTAATCTCGCTGATGTGTATCGTCTCGTTAGCCGATGCACGCGCAGGTTTGCCTGTCGCTTTGCGTTCGCCCTTCACTTCACCGGCTCTCGTACGACCCATGCGCCGCAGTGCTTCGCGAAACTCGTTAGCGTTCGAATATCGTTCTTCAGGTTTCTGGGCCAGCGCCTTGTTCAGGATTGCAGCGATCTCAGGTCCTACCGCCTCATGAATTTGGTTGGCAGGCCGTAACGGATCGGCGCCGCCATTTACCACGGCAGCTGCGCGCACCATCGCGTCGGGCGGCTTTATCCCGGTCAATAAATGATAGAGCGTGGCGCCAAGCGCGTAGATGTCGCTACGCGGATCGGTGCGCTGGTCCTGGATCTGTTCCAGCGGCGCGTAATGGCGCGTATAGCCGAAAAAAGCTTGAGAAGCAGTTATGGATTGGTCCGAGGCCTGAGTCTTGGCAAGACCAAAATCGAGCAGCGCGATCTGACCGGTTGCGGTCAGCTTCAAATTGTGCGGCTTAATATCCCGGTGGATCACCTGGCGATCGCGTGAGTGCAAGTAGATCAGTGCATCGAGCAATTGATCAGCCCAGGCGACCACCTGATCCCGGGGAAATGGTCCCGGCTGCTGCGCAATGATTTTCGCGAGATCAACACCGCCAATAAACTGCATCACCAGAAAAGCGCGACTGCCTTCCACAAAATGATCGCTGACTCTCGGCAGTGCGGGATGCTGCATGCCCGCGAGCATACGCGCCTCACGCTCGAATTGTTTGCGCATTGATTCTTCCGACGAGAGTGTCTCCTTGAGGGCCACTGTTATTTCGAGTCGCTGATCGAGCGCTTCGTAAACCGCTCCCATGCCGCCACGACCGAGTAGGCGAACAATGCGATAGCGATTCTGCAGCAGCGTCTCCGGGGCTAGCGGAGCGTTAGGGACATCGGGGTTGAAATCGTGAGACAAGTGGTTGCTCCATTCGGGTTGGACAGGCATTTCCGAAACTGGGAAGACTATTGAGAACAGAATCGACTTCGCGGGGCAATAAGACGATCAAAAACTGAAAGTTCTAATTTGAGGATTTTCTGGGGCGTGGCTGTTAATAAAGCGCCAGCATTGGGTTGGAGTTGATCCTGTTGATGACCAACCTTTGCGTTCTGAAGTATATGCCAGTCAGCGACATGCGCACAAGAATAATGACACTCGCTGCGTGACGCTTAACCGCTTATCTGCTCGTTGAGTTGAACGATCCAGTCAAAATGGGACAGGACTAGGATTTTTGCCGCAGCGCCAAGGGCGCGAGATGGAAAAGCCTGGGGCAACGCCCCAGGAAAAAGTTAATCACAGGGCGAGCGCTGGGTAGATTCAACTTCGAATTGCAACAGTTCTAGAGTCGCCAGTGGGTATTAGCCCGGAGGGCTTGAAGATAGTAGCCGGTGGTCGCCGCGCAGCGAAGACCACCGGAGAGTTTTGAAGAGATGATTGCACCCCGCGAGGGGTGCCAGATTACGATGCGCATGCATGACATTTCTTTGAGATTCTCGCACCACTTCGTGGTGCAACTATATTCCAATTCTATTCCGGTGGTTTTCGCTTCGCTTCAACCACCGGCTACTGTCTCCCAGCCCTCCAGGCTGAACGCTAATTGTGGACCTACTCGCCTCCAGCGACGAGACTCGCGTGCTCGCGTCCATCCTCAGTCACGCCGCGCGTTTCAACCGGCGCCTCAATGGGTGCGTCCGCAGACGGTCTTCGTTTTCGCGAGACTCGTTCTCGGAAGCCGGCGCTCAACCTTGCCAGCTTGCGCCAGCGCGCGGTGTGGCTCAAATCGTCCAACAATGAATAGACCACTGGGGTAGCAATCAGGGTCAGCAATAACGAAAGCATCTGACCGCCTATAACTACCACAGCGATTGACCGTCGCTCTTCGGCTCCCGGCCCAGTGCCCAGCGCCAACGGCAACATACCGGCGATCAAGGCCAGCGTCGTCATCAGGATCGGCCGCAGCCGGTCGCGATTGCCCTGCATTATCGCTTCGTAACGTTCCATGCCACGCGAGCGGAGGCTATTCATGTGGTCGATCTGCAGAATCGAATTTTTCTTCACAACGCCAAACAGCACGAGAATGCCGAGCGCCGAATAGAGGTTGAGTGTGTCGCCGGTGATCCAAAGCGAGAGCAGCGCAAAAGGAATCGAAAGCGGCAAACTCAGCAGGATTGTCACCGGGTGGATCGTGCTTTCAAATTGTGAGGCCAGAATCATGTACATAAATACGATCGAGAGAATGAAGGCCCAGATAAATTCGGTAAAGGTCCGCTCCAGCTCGCGCGCGCGTCCGGAGACGGTGGTCGAGTAAGCAGCCGGCAGATTCATCTTCTTCACTTCGCTGCGCAGAGCTTCAATGCGGTCTGCCAAGGCGAACCCCGGCGCCACCGAAGCACGCATCGAAACGAGCCGTTCGCGATTAAGCCGGTCGATTCGCGACGGACTCGTATCACGTTTTATATTCACGAGGTTATCGAGCCGCACCAGGCCACCTTTTGACGAAGGTACATAAAGGCGCTGGATCGTCGCGACGTCGCTGCGGTCCTTTTCGTCGAGGCGCAGTTGAACATCGTAGTCTTCGTTAATCGACTCATCGCGGTAGCGTGAGGCCCGCTCTTCACCACCCACCATCAACCGCAATGCGGTCGCGATGTCGGTACTGTCCACACCGAGATCCGCCGCCCGCGCGCGGTCAATTTCCACTCGCAGTTCCGGTTTATTAAGTTTGAGCGAGGTGTCGGCATCTACAATTCCCCCGAGCGACTGCGACCGCTTCATCAGGTCATCGGCATAAGCGGCCAGCGCCACTATGTCCGGACCACGCAAATTGAAATCGATGTCAAAACGTCCTCCGGCGCCAAAATTGAATGACGGCGCATTGCGCACGCCCACGCGCATCGGTGCATACTTCTGCAAACGACGGCGGACCTCGAGCATTACGTCCTGTTGTGAGTAGTTTCCACTAAACGCGTTAAGCGGATGTCCATTCTTTGTCTCGGTCCACAGCCGTCCCAGAGAAAACGTGCGCTCCTCGTGAGGCGCGATGCGGACATAAGCGCCTCCCTGGTTCACACCACCGAGAAACGATCCACCTGAGCTGGATAAGACGAAACGCACGCCCGGAGTTGAGAGTATATCCTTCTCAATCGCCGCCATCGTTTCGTTCATTACCGCCAGGTTGGTGCCTTCCGGACCATTAACGCTGATCTCAAACTCCGCTTCGTCTACATTGGTTGGAATAAACTCCTGTCTCACGGAGCGATAGAGCGGGACACTGGAAAAAATGACCAGCAGGGCCAGCAACGAAACGGCCAGACGATGCCGCATCGCAAACGCGAGCATCTTTGTGTAGACCTTGTCGATCCACTTATAGAACCCGCCTCGCGATCCGGCTGAATTGTGTCCGCCGCCGGCGCCCGCATCCTTCACGCGAATCAGTCGCGAGCTCATCATTGGCGTCAGAGTAAACGAAACGAGCAGGCTGACAAGGATCGCGACGGCCGCGGTAATTCCGAATTGATAGAGGAAACGTCCGGAGATGGACGACATGAAAGAGACCGGCAGGAAAATCACTACCAGTGAAAGCGTCGTGGCGAGCACGGCCAGGCCTATATCCTTCGTTGCTTCTCTGGCAGCTTCGCGAGGTTCAATTCGTTTCTCTTCAATAAAACGAAAGATGTTTTCCAGCACCACAATAGCGTCGTCGATAACCACGCCGACCATCAACACCAACGCCAACATCGTTACGCTATTCAGCGTAAAGTTCAGCGCTCGCATCATGCCGAAACTGGAGATCAACGAACACGGGATCGCGACCGCCGCGATCAAGGTCGAACGCCAGGAACGCATGAAAAGCAAGACGACGAGGCTCGCGAGTATGCTGCCGAGAACCAGGTGCTTCTGAATTTCGTGCAGCGCCGCTTCGATATAGCGTGACTGGTCACGAATCACTTCCATCTTCACATCGTTTGGTAACTGACTGGCAACGCGCGGCAGCTCACGCTTGATTCCCTGGATGACGTCAATAGTGTTGGCGCCGGATTGTCGCCGAATCTCGAGCGTGACCGTCGGTACACCGTTAAGACGCGCCAGCGATCTTTGTTCTTTTGTTCCATCCTCCACCCGACCGACATCACGCAAGCGAATTGGCGAGCCATTAACGGTAGCGATCACCAGATCTTCAAAGGCATGCGGGTCGGTGTATCGGCCGAGTGTTCGCAAGACCAGCTCTTCACGACCGGTATTCACGTTTCCACCTGGAACGTCCGCGTTCTGCCGTGTCAATGCTGAGCGAACAGCGGTTACCGGAATCTGGTAAGCGGCCAACCGTTCCGCGTCGATCCAAATGTTGATGGCCCGATCAAGCCCGCCCACTACCCGCACTTCGCCGACTCCGCTCACGCGCTCGAGTTGTACACGAACGGTCTTGTCGGCGAGTTCGCTCAACTCGCGTAACGAGCGATCGGCCGAAAGCGATATGGTTACGACCGGAGTGCTGTCGTTATCAAACTTCTGGATGATTGGCGGCGTGGCATCCTCGGGTAGATCTCGCCCGAGACTGTTGACGCGATCGCGAACGTCCTGCGCGGCGGATTCAAGATTGCGATCCAGTTTGAAGGTCGCGATGATGATCGATGTGCCCTGACCTGAGATCGAGCGCAGCTCATCGATGCCGTCAACGGTGTTAACGACTTCTTCGATCTGCTGCGTGACCAGCGATTCAACTTCCTGCGGAGATGCGCCCGGCAGGTTTGTGCGCACGCTGACTGTGGGAAGATCAACCGAGGGAAAGCGATCGACTCCGAGTCTGAAAAAGCTGGCCGCGCCAACCACAACCAACGACAACACAATCATGGTCGCGAAGACCGGGCGCCGGATACAGATTTCAGCTAGCTTTTGCACGACTAAGTGTGGACTGATTTTGGAGTGCGGCGACCGGTCGCCGCTTTGGTCGATGGCGGCTTGACGCCATCTTCATCGTGACCTGAATTTCAACTGACGAGGTCGCGACAGGTCGCGACCGACCAAAGCGCTGACAGGTCAGCGCACTCCAAAAGACTATTGCACCACTTCGACCGCCATTCCCGACTGCAAATTTCCCGGATCAACTATCACCTGATCTCCGACGCTCACACCTGCCAGGATCTCCGTCCACTCGCCGCTGCGGCGGCCCGTCGTGATCGGTTTCTCCAGGGCTTTACCGTTTTGTATCACGATCACTTTTTCGATGCCGGCGAAGGTAACGATAGCGTTGTTTGGAACTGTCACCGCCATTTTCGCGTCGTTGGTGACTATCTCGGCTTTCGCAAACGAACCAGGCCTCAGGTTGCCATCGTTTTGCACGTCTGCTTCCACCATCAACATCCGACTCTCCTGAGTGATCACCGGGCTCAGACGTCTTATCTGGCCGATGTAAACTCGTGTATCACCGTCGACGCTGACTCGCACATTCTGCCCGAAGCGTACCGTGGCTGCGTCGCGTTCAGGAACCTGGGCCTGCAAACGGAGCGGGTTCATGCGCACGATGTCCACTAGCGGCGCCCCCGCTGCCATGTACTCACCAACGCTTGCACGCTTAAGTTGCACAATGCCATCGATGGGTGCGTGCACCGTAGTGTCCGTAAGTTGTTGCCGCGCCAGCGCGAGCTCGGAACGACGTTGGGCCAGCAGTGCCTCACGATTTCTGATCTCCTCGAGAGCGTCCTGGTAACGGCTTTGCGCCACCTTGAAGGTGGCATCAGCAGAATCGAAATCAGCCTTCGCCACAATACCCTGCTCTACCAGACGCACCGCGCGTTCGCGACTGAGCCGGGCTTCCTCGAGTTGCGCCTTCGCTTGTCTGACTGTTCCGGTCTGCTCCAGGCTGACCTTATCGTCAGTGCCGTCTGGCGACAGACCGAGGCGCGCACGCGCCTGGCCCAGGGCGGCCTCTGATTGTTGCACGCGAAGTTTGTAATCGTTTGGTTCGAGCTGCGCAATTACCTGTCCGCGCCGGACCACACTGCCGAGATCAACTGAAATCGTATTAAGTCTTCCGGCGACCTTCACGCTCGCAGTCGACTGATCAAAAGCAGCCAGGGTGCCATTGGCGGTTACTGTTTCGCCGAAAGGAGTTTCTTCAACGCGAGCCGTTTTGACTTGGCGAGCTGCCTTATTCTCGCCCGGCAGGGCTTGTTGAGCTGAACCCTGGTAGCTGCTCTTACATCCTCCCAAAAGAGATAAGGAGACACAAAATAATAGTCCGGCGATAAACCGGATAGACTTCGGCAGGGAAATGTAATGGGCGGGGGTTTCCAACATGTTTCAGTTCAGCATCTTAACCCAGCCATCAACGTCGGCGGTAGCGGCCTAAAGTTATGGCAGGCCCTAATTTGAATTTCTTTATTTCTAACCCTGCTTTTAGGTTGTGCACTCAGTAAGAGTGTTTCCGAGGGTGAAAATACAGAAGTTTTCCAGAGGGGTGGTTTTATATGGTTACGACAAACCGCGTTTTTAGCTATTGACATAGCCAAGCGCCAGGAGTAGTTTCGCTCACCGAGACGACTTTACAAAGAGCAGCCCACTAACTGCTCTCCGTTTTCAGAAGCTGGGGACGAGCCTGACTTCGAAAGTCTTCCTCGCTAGGCAGAGACCAAGCAACTTTCTCACCCCGTCAAGAAAAGCATTGGCCCCTCGCTCAGCCAGAGACCCGACTTGGTCTCGTCGCAAGCCAAAACCAACACCGGTCCAATCTCCATCTCACGAAAGGAGAGGAACATGAAGAAACCGTTTTTGACCTTGCCGATAGTGCTCGGGATGTTATTTGTTATCACCACAATCTCGCGCGGCCAAACTCCGCCATTCCACCAGTGCCCGCCAGTTGGCGCAAACACTGGTTGTGCAGTTTTAGTTGCATTCAAACCGAATGGCAAACCTGTAGTACTGACTGACCCTAGTCAAGGTCCCTACGATCAGATCGAGGATACGCTCGTAGGCGTGCAAAACAACTCAAACAAACCAGTCTTCTCAATTTCGATCAGCAGCAATGCTTTCATTTTTGGTTTTGACGGCGACGGTATCTGCGGCTCCGATCCGAATACCGGGCAGCCATTCAACCCGAGACCTGCCGGGTGTCCTTTCGGTGCCACTGGATACGAAGGTCCGGGCGTTAGTTTCACGATCCAGTCGGGAACGTCCGGTGTCGTGAAATTCGCGGGCGGCATCCCTCCCGGCGGTAGCAAGTATTTCAGCCTGGAGGAGGCGAATTTCACTCTCAACCTGTGCGGCGATAGCAGCACACCAGTGGTGGAGCAGATTTCGAACTTCGGAACCTGCGGACCCACTGGAGTGAAGACTCCGACCTGGGGTTCATTCGGATCAGCCAACGAACTGGTTTCCGATCTTGGCGAGAAACTCCAGTTAAGGTGCGACGGTGGAACCAATCCTGCTACTGGCCAGCCGTATCTTCCTTCATTCCATCTCTATTACACGCCGCCTGGTGGACCACAATTCAGGATCGGCACCTGTCCGTTCGTTGAAGGGTGCAACAATGGCTGGTTTTCGCATTCCGGAAAAAATCCGGCCACCGGCAAGCCAAAATGCTTCGTGATGACCTACTGGCGGTCGCGAGACTATGGAGGTAACGACGTGCCGAATCCCTGGACGAGCGCTGGCGGAGTTAACACTACCGCCCATGAACCGGTGCTGGATTGGGCCGTGACCACCTTTGATGCCGTCACGAATAACCTGACTAAGTTGGACTACGAATACCGGTACAACTCAGCCATTTCTCCGCCGATACCGCCCGTATCGAACGGAACGTTTTGTACCTCCGGAGGTGCCAGACCCGAAGGCGCCCTGGTGAGAACAGTAAGGCTCGGTGACCCGCCACTCGGACCCGATACTGAGGCATTCTTCGATCGTGTCTTCCAAAATCTGCAGGCCATTGCACCCACAGGAAGTGCTCCACCGATGACCGAAGCTACTATCTTGTTTGGCGACCTGAATGCCGATGGCGTCAAGAATATTCTGGACTTCCAGATCTTCCTTGATGCATTTGGCAGTTGCGAAGGTGGAGTGAAATTCGACCCGAACGCCGACTACGACGGAGACGGGTGTGTAACCTTCGTTGATTACCAGATCTTCCTCCAGTTCTTCAATGGAAACTAAAGGACGCAGTCTCATGAAAGGAGCACGTATGAAAATCAATAGCTTGAAAATACTCTTCGGTCTCGTTACGCTGCTTGCTTCTGCTGCGTCGGAAGCCATCGCTCAGAATCCGGTTACTGTTCGTTTCGATCCCCAAAACACAACCGTCACCGCAGGAGATTCATTTACCGTAAAGTTGGTTGCTGATATTCCTGCCCCGGTTGTCGGATGGGGACTTGATGTCGGCTTCGATTCGGCACTTCTCTCGCTCGAGAGTGTCGAGGTGGGACCGGCTTGGCATGCCGCCACTGCAGCAGACGGCGACAGCCTTGCAGGGTTGGTGTTTCCGTCGCCAGTTAGTGGTCAGAATACGCTACTGGCAACACTCCACCTGAAAGCGAAAGTCAGTAGTTGTACTGGCACCGCCACACTGGTGGCGAGCTTCACCGCAAACGACTTAGCTGAGGGATTTCCGCTGCCACTGGGCGACTTCGCCAATGCAACCTTTGTCTCCGGCTCGGTATCCGTGGTCGGCGGTACTTCGATCATCAATCCATCAGTGGACAAGCCGGTGCTGTGGTCGCCAAATCACCAAATGGTAGACGTCACAGTTTCTTACGAGACTTGTTCGTCGTCCACTAACTGTCAACTCAGCGTGGCCAGCAACGAAGCGGTTAATGGCAATGGTGACGGCAACACAGATCCCGACTGGGTGATTGTGGATGCACATCACGTGCAATTACGCGCTGAGCGGTCAGGCAATAACAGTGATCGCGTTTACACCATCACTATTACCTGCACTAGTGGCAACAGCACCGCCACCCGCATTGTGCTGGTCACTGTGCCTCACGATCAAAGCTGATACCCCCCAGCGGAGGTGCTCAGCTGATCCAACAGAAAAGGCTCCGGTTAGGGACTGGAGCCTTTTCTTAATTGGCCTGGGTCTATTTTGACGCCGTGCCTTTGTATCCAGGGTTATTCAAATTACCTCGCGGGCCCATCCGCCTTCAAGAGCTATTGCGCGGAAACCACCGCCGCCGCTCCACACGATGGCATCCGGTCCTTTACTCCGAATACGTAGTATGTTTGGGTGTCGTCCGCGTTCAAGAAATCGGCAAAACTTGTGGCGGAGCCGGCCATATCGTCGCCAATGGGCATTGTCCCTCGCAGCACATGTACACTGTCGTATCCGCCTTTTGGAACCTGCCAGGTCAAGTCAACAAGATTGCCGTCGCGCCTCCTGGCGCGGAAGTTCTGCGGCGCCGGTGGCACACTGAGGCCCGTATCGGTCGTACACAGAAACAGCCAATACTGGTTGACCGCTACCGCGACTTCGTTATCCTGTGCCTGGGCAGAAATTCCATAGGTGTGAAGTTCGGTATCCGCGTTAATAGCAGCGGCGATCTTCCGAGCTAGTTGCTGCGTCGAATCGTCCGGCGCCGACCTGATTTTCAAATCCCTTCCCTTAACCCACACTCTAATCTCGCCTCCGTGTGGTGCGCCTTGAAGAACAAGCGAAGCTCCACGCGCAGGTTTTTCGACGGAAGGCCCCTGTGAATCGTTACTTTGTTTAGGGATCGGCTGAAGGGGTGAGGAAGATTGGTTAGACCCGGACGTATCAGGCAACTTCATTCTAATCGAATGTTGAATAGCGAATGACGTTGCAATCAGAAAAACCGAAATCAGCACCGCGACAGCGACCGCACCTCGCTTATTCATGTGTCATCCTCCTTCTCACTAAACTAGAGGAATTGGGGCGGCGATCTACAAGCAAACAGGATCATAACATCATGCCGCATCTATGGCACGGTTTCTGAGTTTTTCGGTAGTACCCTAATTTCAACTCTCTCTGCGTTAACTCGGCGATCTCTGCGTCTCGGCGGTGAGTGTGATTTGCACCAATATTAACCGCCGAGTCTCCGACAACGCGGAGACGACGAGGGGACGAACTTCAAATTAGGCACTACCAAAGTTAGGTTGCCGTCGGGCTTAGACGGGAAATGGGTAATGGGGAAAGCGTAAGGGGGAAGGCAGAGCTATGCTGATTCCTCTCGACGGTGATGGAGGATTACTGCCCCGCGCTAACCAAGCGCTAAAAGCTCTTGCGAAACAGGTAAGACATCTTGATAAAGAAGGTTCGGCCGTTGCGACGGAAGCCGGGCTCAAGATTTCCTGAAAAAGGATTAAAGCCTCGGCGATTGAGATCGTCGTTGTAACCCACATAGAGAGCGGTACCTGGATTCGGCGTGTAGCCGAGCAGAAATTGCCCTTTAACGTTTGAGGCTATCGAATCGAAATCAATGCGCCCGCGCGCAAACAGGAAACGGCTGAACTGGTAGGTGCTGCGTAATGAGGCAATGTTTTCGTCGAATGCCAGGAGCCCAGTGTCGTAACGTCGCAACCTCTCTTTAGTGAAATTAAGTGTAGCGCTCCATGCTGTCGTCGGCTGGAAAGTAATCCCGCCGTCTAAGTGCAGGAAGTCGCCGGGTCCCGGATCCAACGGCGCCAGGCAAATTGCCGGCGGATGTTCATCGTTGCAGAGACCGCGGGCTACCGCTGCGGCTGCCGCGAGCGCGACCGTACTCACGCGCGGATAACGAGGTCCGGCGCCAAAGTCGTAATCCATTGTCCCCCAACGACGGTTGACAAAAGAGTTGAAACGGATCTTCTTGGTGGGAACCGATTCAGCGTAAAAATAGAGCCCACGGTTTGATGACGACCGCTCTTCGTCGTTGCCGGCAAACGTGCAGGTGTTCGTGCTGAGGCAGTTTGGATCCGCCCGCCGCGTTGGCCCAAATTCGCTCTCAAAGACGCGCTCGTAACCCTTTTCGACGCCCACACCGAGAAACGTCTCTTTAGGCAGCCTAAGCTGAAGCTGCGTTTCGTTGTTGGCGTTTTGCGAGCGTCCCTGCCAATCAAAGTTTGCCGAGAAGTCTGTGTAGACGCGCCAGGAGATCAGGCGGGCCTTGGGCTTCGGCTCAGAGTTGTAGCGAATAAACCAGTTTGGGTTGTTTGTATTGTCGCGGCGGTTGAAACCAAGGTCGGCGCGATAGTAGCGAG
>Ga0209131_1000075_pt1 | contig 76465 bp, 69 predicted proteins | sample GraSoi_2013_40cm_FD_185826 | JGI IMG/M metagenome (GOLD analysis project Ga0209131, IMG submission 185826) | Grasslands soil microbial communities from the Angelo Coastal Reserve, California, USA - Sample 9_17_2013_40cm (SPAdes) (version 2) | ecosystem: Environmental > Terrestrial > Soil >... | reverse complement strand
CGACCGACGCGGACGCACGCAAGGCGCCCAAGCGCGCCCAGCAGCCGGAGCCGGCCGCCCGGAAAGCCGCGAAGAAATAGTACTCGCCGCCGGTCCGCCCGCAATGCACCAGTACGGCGTGCACGACGTCGAGCGGCTGCTTCGCCTGCCCCGCAGCACGATCCGCAGCCTGGTCAACGCCGGTTTCGTCTCGCCCGCGCGCGGACCGCGCAAGTCTTACCTGTTCTCGTTCCAGGACCTGATCGTGCTGCGGACTGCGCAGGCGCTTGCCGCGGCGAAGGTGCCGCCCCGGCGGATCACGAAATCCCTGAAAGAGCTTCGCCGCCACCTCCCCGACGCCATGCCGCTCTCGGGCCTCTCGATCGGCGCGGTCGGCGACCGCGTGGTCGTCTCCGAAGGCGCGAGCCGCTGGCAGGCGGAATCCGGGCAGTATCTGCTCGCCTTCGACGGCGATCCTGCCGACGGCTCCTTGAGCGTGGTCGAGCGCAACGACGCCGGCGCCGCGGGGAGCGCGGAGGACTGGTTCGAGCGCGGATGCAAGCTCGAGCGCGGCGATTCCGGGGCCGCGCGGGAAGCCTATACGCGCGCACTCGAAGCGGACCCGATGCACCTGGGCGCCCGCATCAACCTGGGAAGGCTCCTGCACGAAGCCGGCCGCCTCGCCGATGCGGAGCGCGTTTATCGCGAGGCAATCTCGGCCTGCGGCAGCGATCCGCTGCTGCTCTACAACCTCGGCGTGCTGCTGGAGGACTTGCACCGCAACAACGAGGCGATGGAAGCGTACGAAAGAGCGCTGCACCGCGATCCACGCCTCGCGGACTGTCACTACAATCTCGCGCTCCTGTGCAAAACGCTCGGCAAGCCCAGGCACGCCATCCGGCACATGGCGCAGTATCGAAGGCTGGTCAAGCCGCGAAGATGAACATGAGTCAGACCCAGTCTCCTCCGAGGACTTTTTCGGCCCAGAGCAGCCCTGAGACGGTCTTGGAGTCGGTGATTTTCCCCTCGCGCACCCAGGCGAGCGCGGTGGCGAGCGGCAGGGTGAAAACCTCCAGGAATTCCTCGTCGTCGAGCTTCGCGCTCTCCTGCTTGAGGCCTTCCGCGAGGTAGATTTCGATCCGCTCGTTCGAATACGCGATCGCGATGTGGATCGTCGCTACGTGCCGCCACCGCGCTGCAGTGTAACCGGTCTCCTCCTTCAGCTCGCGCCGGGCAGTCGCGAGCGGATCTTCTCCCGGGTCGATCTTGCCCGCCGGGATTTCCATCATGTCGCGCCCGAGCGGATAGCGGTACTGGCGCTCCATTACGAGCTCGCCCGAGTCGGTGAGCGCGATCACCGCCACCGCTCCCGGGTGTTCGACGTATTCGCGCACCGCGGTCCGTCCGTCGGGCAGCCGCACCGTGTCGCTGCGCACCTTGAGGAGCTTGCCGTCGTAGACCAGCTTGCTCGAAATCCGGTGCTCGCTGAAATCCTTCACGTCCGGGAGGCTCCGCTCACAGGCCCCTGATCGCGTAGTAGCACAGTTGCATGAGCGGCTGAGGCAGGATGCCCAGCGCGAGCACCGCCAGCCCGTTCGCCGAAAGGAGGACGCTCACGTCGAGTTTTGCCTCGATCCGGCTCGCGTCTTGAGGTTCGTCGAAGTACATCAGCTTGACGACGCGAATATAGTAAAACGTCCCCACCAGCGCGAACAGCACGGCGACCAGCGCCAGCCACACGCGCCCGGCGCCGAGCACCGCCTGGAGCACCGAAAGCTTCGCGTAGAAGCCGACGGTGGGCGGAATGCCCGCGAGCGAGAACATCAGGAGTAGCATGATGAACGCGAACCAGGGGCTGCGAGCGTTCAGCCCCCTGAAGTCCTCGATGCGCTCGGCCTCGAAGCCCGCTCGCGAGAGGAGCACCACCATGCCGAACGCCCCGAGGCTCATCAGCACGTACACGACGGCGTAGAACATGGCCGAGCTCCAGGCCTCCGCCGCCGAGAGCGCGTTCCCTCCCACGATCCCGGAGAGGAGCCCCAGGAGCATGAAGCCCATGTGCGAGATGGTCGAGTAAGCGAGCATGCGCTTGATGTTGCTCTGCGCGATCGCGGCGAGGTTGCCGATCGCCATCGAGAGCACCGACAGCATGACGAGCATGTCCTGCCATCCGCTCTGGAACTGCGGCGTGTCGCCCGATAGCGGCTGCAGAGCGTTCACCAGCAGCCGGACCGCCATCGCGAACGCCGCGAGCTTGGGTCCGGTGCTGATGAAGAGCGTTACCGCGGAGGGCGCGCCGTGGTACACGTCGGGGATCCACATGTGGAACGGCACCACGCCCACTTTGAACGCCAGGCCCGAGACGATGAACACCAGCCCGAAGGCGAGCACGATCTTCGAAGGATCATCGCTCCGAAGGATTCGCGCCGCGCCTTGGGCAACCTCGGCGATCTCCAGCGTGCCCGTCGCACCGTAGATCATCGACATGCCGTAGAGCAGCAGCCCCGAGGCGATCGCGCCCAGCACGAAGTACTTCATCGCCGCTTCGCTCGAGACGGCGGAATCGCGGTTGATCGCCACCAGGGAATACAGGCACAGCGACATGAGCTCCAGGCCGAGGTAGAGCGTGAGGAAATGACCGGCGGAGATCATCACCATCATCCCCAGCATCGCGAACAGCGCCAAAACGAAGTACTCGCCGCGATACAGTCCCCGCTCGGCCATGTAGACCCGCGAATACGCGAGGCACAGCGCCACCGCGATATAGGTAAACATCTTGAGGACGCTCGCCATCAGGTCGGAGACGAACATGTCGTGAAAGGTGTATGCGAGCCGCCCGCTCGTCGCGTAGGTCGCGATCCCGGTAAGCGCCGCGCAACCGAGCAGGGTCGCGAGCGACAGGGCGTAGGTGACCCAGCGCGTTGCGTCCTTCAGAAACAGGTCGATCACCAGGATCGCGCAGCCGGCAGCGAGCAGGAAGATTTCCGGATACGCGATGATCGGCAGATCGCTCAGCATGCCCTTGCACCTTTCACAGCTTGCTCGCCGCGACGTGCTTCAGAAGATCATTGACCGAGGCGTGCATGATCTCGGTGAACGGAGCCGGATGCACGCCCAGCCACAGCACCGCGATCGCGAGCAGTGCCAGAACCAGGAGCTCGCGCGCATTGGCGTCGGAGAGCTCCGCGACGTGCTGGTTGCCCACCTCGCCGAAGATCACGCGCTTGTACATCCACAGCGTGTAGGCGGCGCCGAAGACGAGCGTCGTTCCGGCAAGGAACGCGATCCAGAAATTGAACTTCATCGCGCCCACGATCACCATGAATTCGCCGACGAAGCCGCTCGTTGCCGGAAGTCCGCAATTGGCCAACGCGAAGAGCATCATCAGCGCGGCGAACTTCGGCATGGTGTTCACCACGCCGCCGTAATCGGCGATGTTGCGCGAGTGCATGCGATCGTACATGACGCCCACGCACAGGAACAGCGCCGCGGAGACGAAGCCGTGCGAGATCATCTGCACCAGGCCGCCTTCCATGCCGTAGGCGTTGAAGATGAAAAAGCCGAGCGTCACGAAGCCCATGTGAGAGATGGACGAATACGCGATCAGCTTTTTCATGTCGGTCTGCACGAGCGCCACCAGGCCGATGTACATGATCGCAATCAAGGACAAGGCGATCATGAGGCCGGCGAGGTAGTGGCTCGCGTCCGGGAGGATCGGCAGCGAGAACCGGACGAAACCGTAGGCGCCGAGCTTCAGCAGGATCGCCGCGAGCACCGCCGATCCCCCGGTCGGCGCCTCGACGTGCGCGTCGGGGAGCCAGGTGTGCACGGGCCACATCGGCACTTTCACCGCGAACGCCATGAGGAATGCGATGAAGAGCAGGATCTGCGCGTTGAAGGGCAGCGGCAGCTTGTGGTAATCGAGCACCGCGAAGCTGCCCCCCGATTTCTGGTAGAGGTAGAGAAAGGCGATCAGCATCAGGAGCGACCCGAGCAAGGTGTAGAGAAAGAACTTGACGGCCGCGTAGACCCGGTTGGGTCCGCCCCAGACGCCGATGATCAGATACATCGGAATCAGCGTCGCTTCGAAGAAAACGTAGAACAGCACCGCGTCGAGCGCCGCGAAGGTGCCGTTCAGGAGCCCCGACATGACCAGAAACGCCGCCATGTACTGGGCTACTTTGCTGCGGATGACCTCCCAGCCGGCGATCACCACCAGCACGGTGATGAAGCTGTTCAGCAGGATGAACAAGACCGAAATGCCGTCTACGCCGAGGTGATAGTTCACGTTGAAGCGGGGGATCCAGGGCGCGAGCTCGACGAACTGCATGGCGCTGGTGCCCGTCTGGAAACCGGTGACGAGCGGAATCGTCACCAGAAGGCCGACGATCGCGCCGAGAAGCGAGATCCCCCGCGCTTCGCGCGGGTTCCTGTCCCCGACTGCGAGGACGACGACCCCTGCGGCGATCGGGACCCAGACGGCGAGGCTGAGCCAGTGAGAAAGGGGCTGCATTTTTCTTCTTAGCGGACGAGCGTCCCCCTGAAAAAGAGGAAGTACGTGAGCAGCACGGAAACGCCGATGATCATGAAAAATGCGTAGTGGTAGATGAATCCGGACTGGATCAGGCGCACCACCCCGGCGAACCAACCGATGAGCCTTGCCGAGCCGTTCACCATGAGACCGTCGATCACGGTCACGTCGCCGAAACGCCAAAGGCCGGCGCCGAGCTTCCTGGCGCCGCCCGCAAAAAACCAATCGTTGAAGCGGTCGAAGCCGTATTTCTCCTCGAGGATGGTCACGAGCACGCCGGCCTTCTCCCGCAGCTTCGCAGGCAGCTCCGGTTTCAGGATGTAGAGGTACCAGGCCGCGGCGATCCCGGCCGCGGTCAGCCAGAACGGGATCGTCTTCACCGCGTCGGCCATCATCGGCAGCACGCCGTGGAACTCCGCGGCCATTTCGCGCAAGCCCGGATGCGAAGGCGCAATCGAAATCGATCCCCCGAAGTAGCCGCCGAACAGCACCGGACCGATGAGCCACCCCGCGCAGATCGAGGGAATTGCCAGCAGGACGAGCGGCACGGTCACCACCGCAGGCGATTCGTGCGGGGCATGATCGTGCGTCTCGAAGCGCTCTTTGCCGTGAAACGCGTAGAACACGAGGCGAAAGGTGTAGAAGGCGGTGACGAACACGCACGCCGTCACCGCGAGCCACGCGAAGCCCGCAAAGGGGGTCTTCGACAGGTGCACCGCCTCGATGATCGCGTCCTTGGAAAAAAAGCCGGCAAAGCCCGGCACGCCCGTGCTCGCGACCGCCCCGATCAGGACCGTGCCATAGGTCCAGGGCATGTACTTGCGCAGGCCGCCCATCTTGCGCATGTCCTGCTCGTGGTGCAGGGCGATGATGACCGAGCCCGCGCCGAGGAAAAGGAGGGCCTTGAAGAACGCGTGCGTCATGAGGTGGAAGATCGCCGTGGAATACGCCGAGGCGCCGAGCGCGACCGTCATGTAACCGAGCTGCGAGAGGGTCGAATAGGCCACCACGCGCTTGATGTCGTACTGGACGACGGCGATCAGGGCCGTGAAAAAGGCGGTGATCCCGCCGATCACGAGCACGAAGGAGAGCGCGGTCTCGGAGAGCTCGAAGAGCGGCGACATCCGGGCCACCATGAAGATGCCCGCCGTCACCATGGTGGCGGCGTGGATCAGGGCCGAAATCGGCGTGGGGCCCTCCATCGAATCGGGCAGCCACACATGGAGGGGAAATTGCGCCGACTTGCCCATCGCGCCGACGAAAAGCCCGATGCAGATCGCCGAGACGAGCAGCCACGGCGAGCCGGGGATGGGCTCGATCGTGGCTCCGGCCATGGCCGGGGCCCGGGAGAAGACCGCCGCGTAGTCGAGCGTCCCGAAGTACACGAGCACGAGCGCGATGGCGAGCAGGAAGCCGAAATCTCCGACCCGGTTTACGAGGAACGCCTTCAGGTTCGCGTAGATCGCGCTCGGCCGCGTGTACCAGAAGCCGATCAGCAGATACGACACCAGGCCCACCGCCTCCCAGCCGAAGAAAAGCTGCAGGAAATTGTTAGCCATCACCAGCATCAGCATCGAGAAGGTGAAGAGCGCGATGTAGGCGAAGAAACGCTGATACCCCGGGTCGTCCGCCATGTATCCGATGGTGTAGACGTGGACCATCAGCGACACGAAAGTCACCACCACCATCATCAGGGCGGACAGGCGGTCGATCAGGAAGCCGATCTCGAACCGTGTCCCGTCCGACACCAGCCAGGTATAGACAGGGCCGTTGAACACGGCGCCATCCAGCACGTCGAGGAAAATCAGGCAGGAGGCGGCGAACGAAATCGCCACCCCGATGATCGTGACCCAATGCGCCCCGGAGCGCCCGATTCTCCGGCCTCCCAGTCCGGCGATGAGCGCGCCGGCGAGCGGGGCGAGCGGCACGAGCAGGTAGAGCTGCAGGTCCGTCATGTCACCCTTTGAGGCTGTCGAGATCGTCGACGTTGATGGTCTGCAGATTGCGGAACAGCACGACGAGGATCGCCAGGCCGATAGCCGATTCCGCTGCCGCCACCGTCAGGATGAAGAACACGAACACCTGCCCGGCCATGTCGCCGAGGTAATGGGAAAAGGCGATGAAGTTCGTGTTGACGGCGAGCAGCATCAGCTCGATCGCCATCAGCAGGACGATGACGTTTTTGCGGTTGAGAAAGATCCCGACGATGCTGATCGCGAACAGCACCGCGCCGAGGATCAGGAAATGCGAAAGTGACAGCAAACAACACCCCCCGCTGTAGTTAGTCTTTTTTCTCCGACGGCATCGAAACCAGCCGCACCCGGTCGCTGCGCCTGACGGCGACCTGCCGGGCCGGGTCCTGGTATTTCGCGTCCTTGCGCTTTCTGAGCGTCAGCGCGATCGCTACGATGATGGCCACCAGCAGCAGCACCGCGGCGAGCTCGAACGGGTAGGCGTAGTCGGTGTAGAGCAGTCGCCCGAGATCCTTGGTGTTGCTGGCGCCCGGCCCGGGATCGGCAGGCGCGTGCGGCTTCACGAAACCCCCGACGATGATCGCGACCATTTCCGCGACCATGACGGAGCCCACCGCGAGCGCGAGTGGCAGGTTTCCCCAGAAGCCCGCGCGCAACTGCTCGAGATTGATGTCGAGCATCATGACGACGAACAGGAACAGCACCATCACTGCGCCGACATAGACGAGCACGAGCGCAATGGCGAGAAACTCCGCGCGCAGCAGCATCCACAGCGCCGCGGCGGTGAAGAAGGCGAGCACCAGGAATAGCGCCGCGTGCACCGGGTTGCGCACCGTGATGACGCAACTCGCCGCAATCACCAGGATCGCGGCAAAAATCCAGAAAGCCGCCAACTCAAACATGGTCTGGACTCATCGGTACGCGGCGTCCGCCGCGCGGTCGCGGGCGATCTGCTCCTCGTACCGGTCGCCGACCGCGAGAAGCATTTCCTTGGTGTAGTACAGGTCGCCGCGCTTCTCGCCGTGGTACTCGAGGATGCGCGTCTCGACGATCGAATCCACGGGGCAGGATTCCTCGCACAGTCCGCAGAAGATGCATTTGGTGAGATCGATGTCGTAGCGCGTGGTGCGGCGGGTGCCGTCGGAGCGCTGCTCGGACTCGATCGTGATCGCAAGCGCCGGGCAGACGGCTTCGCACAGCTTGCAGGCGATGCAGCGCTCCTCGCCGTTCGGGTAGCGGCGCAGGGCGTGCAGCCCGCGGAAGCGCGGGCTCATCGGCGTCTTCTCCTCGGGAAACTGCACCGTGATCTTGCGCCTGAAGAGATGGCGCCCGGTGAGCGCCATGCCCTTCGCCAGCTCGAGCAGCAGAAAACTCTTGAAGAACTCGCGGATCCTGTCGATCACGGAATCACCAAATGTTCCACGGAGTCTGCATCCACGCGGCGATCACGACCAGCCACACGATCGTGAGCGGTATGAATACCTTCCAGCCCAGCCGCATGATCTGGTCGTAGCGGTAGCGCGGGAAGGTCGCCCTGAACCACAGGAGCAAGGACACCATGAAGAAGATCTTGGCGAACAGCCACGCGAACGGCGGGATCGCGTTGAGGAGCGGCGCATCGACGGGCGCCGCCCAGCCGCCGAGGAACATGACGGTGGCGAGCGCCGACACGAGGATCATGTTGGCGTATTCGCCGAGGAAAAACAGCGCGAAGGGCATGCCGGAATATTCGACATGGAACCCGGCGACGATTTCGGATTCTCCCTCCGCCACGTCGAACGGCGCGCGATTGGTCTCCGCCACGCCCGAGATGAAGTACACCAGGAACATGGGCGCGAGCGGCAGCCAGTTCCAGGAGAGGAGATTGAGTCCCTTGTGGGCAAAATAGCCGCGGCTCTGGCCCGCGACGATGTCGGTGAGGTTGAGGCTCTGTGAAACCAGCAGCACGCACACCAGCGCGAAGCCCATCGCGATTTCGTAGGCGACGATCTGGGCGGCCGAGCGCATGGCGCCGAGAAACGCGTACTTCGAATTGGAGGCCCAGCCGGCGATGATGATGCCGTAGACGCCCATCGAGGTGATCGCCATCACATAGAGGAGCCCCGCGTTGACGTCCGCGAGCACGACTTCCGGGCTGAAGGGGATCACCGCCCAGGCGGCGAGCGCCGGCATCAAGGTCAGCATCGGCGCGAAAATGAACAGGAACTTGCTCGCTCCCGTCGGAACGATCAGCTCCTTGAACATGAGCTTGATGGCGTCGGCGATCGGCTGCAGCAGCCCGATCGGACCCACGCGGTTCGGACCCAGGCGGATCTGCATCCAGCCGATGAGCTTCCTCTCCCACAAAGTGAGGTACGCGACGCAGGCGAACAGCGGCAGCACGATGCACAGGATCAGGATCGTGTTTTTCACGAGCGTCCAAGCGAGCGGCCCCCACTGCGGACCGAGGAAGGCGGTCCACAGGCTCGCCCAGATGTCGAACACCGTCGTCATGTACGCTCCACCGAAACCGGGCCGAACATCGGACCGAGGGTCGCGGTGTGCCGGTGCGCGGCGGCGACCCTCACGCAGCCGGCCGGCAGACGCTCGTCGATGCCGACTTCGACGATCGCTTCCCCGTCGCCCTGGCGCACCCGCACCCGTTCGCCCGCCCTGACGCCCAGCTTTTGCGCGAGCGACGGCCCCACCCAGGCGCGCGGCGGCAGCGCGTCGCGCGTCCTCTGAAGCGAGGCGGCGCGGCGCACGATCGGATCGCCGAAATAGATGGGCACGTCGGCGATTCGCTGCAGTTCCTCGCCGGCCGCGGAATCGAGCGAGAGCGCGAGGCCGTTCAGCCGGCTGTCGAGTCTGCCCGCGACGTCTTCGGCCCTGCAAATCTCGTCGCGTACTGCTTCGGTTGATTCGTATTCGAAGCCGGGAAGGCTCATCAAGTTGCCGAGCACGCGAAGTACCTTCCACGCCGGCCGGGCCTCGCCCAGGGGTTTCACCGTGCCGTTGAAGCTCTGCATCCGCCCCTCGCAATTGACGTAGGTACCCGAGGTCTCCGTGAAGGGCACGACCGGGAGAAGCACGTTGGCGTAGTCCGCGGCAAAGCTCCGGTAAGCGGCCATCGCGACCACCAGATCGGCGCCGCCCATCGCCTTGATCGCCGTGCGCGGGTCGTGGCAGTCGAAGTCGGGCTCTGCGTTCAAGAGAAGATAGGCCCTTCGCGGCTGCTCGAGCAGGGTCCTTGCGTTCAAACCGCCCTCCGTGGGAACACAGCCGGCGAGATAGCCTCCGACGCTGTTGGCCGCTTCGCCCAGGAAACCGAATCGGCCGCCGAGCAGACCGGCGAGCTCCTGCGCGAGCAGCTGCAGTTGCGCGGCCTGCGGATGCTGAGCGGCGAGGTTGCCAAGCAGCACCGCGACGCTCCGGCCCGAGGCGAGGCTCGCGGCGATCGCTTTCGCTTCGCTGCCGACACTCAGGGAGGCGAGCTCCGCGGGCACGGGCTTTTGCCTGGTTTCCGCCACCGCTTTTACCACCTGGGCGAGCGTCTCGGCCAGCTCGCTCGGGCGCACGATGGCCTTGTTGAGCACCGGCATCATGAGATCATCGTCGGCGCAGTGCAGGACGTTGATCTGCGATTTGCGTTTGGCGATCTGGCGGAGGCGCGATGCGACCAGCGGGTGGTCCTTGCGCAGGAACGAGCCGACCACGAGGACGCGGTCGAGTTGCCCGATCTCCGCGAGCTTCATCCCGAGCCAGGGAACTCCGGCGCGCTTGCCGTCTGCGGAAAAGTCCGACTGGCGCAGGCGGAAATCGACGTTGTCGCTGCCCATCGCGCGCATGAGTTTCGCGAGCAGCGCCATCTCCTCGAGGGTGGAATGGGGACTTGCGAGCGCGCCGATTACCTGAGGATCGTACTTGAAGCGGATTTCCGAGAGGGTCCTCGCGACGTGCTCGAGCGCCGCCTGCCAATCGACCTCCCGCCAGCGCCCGTCCTCTTTCAACATCGGCCGCTGGAGCCGCTCCTCGGAGTTGAGGCCCTCGTAGGAAAAGCGGTCCCGGTCGGAGAGCCAGCACTCGTTCAGCTCCTCGTTCTCGAACGGCAGCACCCGCATCACGCGGTTCTGCTTGACCTGCACGATCAGGTTCGAGCCCAGGCTGTCGTGCGGACTGACGGACCTGCGCCCCGAAAGCTCCCAGTTGCGCGCGGTGTAGCGAAACGGCTTCGAGGTGAGCGCGCCCACCGGGCATAGATCGATCACGTTGCCGGAGAGCTCCGAGTCCACCGTTTTTCCCACGAAATTGATGATCTCAGCGTGCTCACCCCTGCCGATCATGCCTAGTTCCATGATGCCGGCGAGCTCCTGGCCGAAGCGTACGCAGCGCGTGCAGTGGATGCAGCGCGTCATGTCGGTCGAGATGAGCGGTCCCAGATTCTTGTTCAGGACCACGCGCTTCTCTTCCGTGTATCGCGAGGCGCTCTTGCCGTAGCCGACGGCGAGGTCCTGGAGCTGGCATTCCCCGCCCTGATCGCATATTGGGCAGTCGAGCGGATGGTTGATGAGCAGGAATTCCATCACACTGTCCTGCGCCTGCCTCGCATAGTCCGAGCGCGTGAACACTTTCATGCCGTCGGTGGCCGGCGTGGCGCAGGCGGGTTGGGGCTTGGGCGCCTTTTCGATCTGCACCAGGCACATCCGGCAGTTGGCAGCGATCGAGAGCTTCTTGTGATAGCAGAAATGCGGGATGTAGATCCCCAGGCCGTTCGCCGCCTCCATCACGGTGGCGCCGTGGCGGACTTCGGTTTCCCTGCCGTCGATCGTAAGCTTGGGCATGGTTCAGGCCGCCTGCCGAACCGGAACGCTGGGCACGGTGGAATATCCGGGAAACGTCACCATGCAGCGCTTGTGGTCGATGTGATACTGGAATTCGCCGCGAAAGTGCTGGATGAAGCTCTTCACCGGCAACGCCGCCGCATCGCCCAGCGCGCAGATGGTGCGCCCGGCGATGTTGTCGGCGACGTTCGTGAGAAGGTCGAGGTCTTCATTCCTCCCTTTGCCGTGCTCGATCCTGTTCACCATCCGGTACAGCCATCCCGTGCCTTCGCGGCAGGGCGTGCACTGGCCGCAGGATTCCTCGAAGTAAAAATACGACAGGCGTTCGAGGGCCTTGACCATGCAGGTGGTTTCATCCATGACGATCACCGCCCCGGAGCCCAGCATCGAGCCCGCCTTGGCGATCGAGTCGTAGTCCATGTCGGTGCGCATCATGACCTCAGCGGGAAGGACGGGCATCGACGAGCCGCCGGGGATCACGGCCTTGAGCTTGCGTCCGTCGCGCACGCCGCCGGCCATCTCGAGCAGCTTCGCGAACGGCGTGCCGAGCTTTACCTCGTAGTTGCCGGGCCGCGCGACGTGCCCGGTCACGGAGAAGATCTTCGTGCCGCCGTTGTTCGGCCGCCCGAGCGCGAGGAATGCATCAGCGCGGTGGTTGACGATCCAGGGAACCGCGGCGAAGGTCTCGGTATTGTTGATCGTCGTCGGCTTGCCGTACAGCCCGAAGCTCGCGGGAAACGGCGGCTTGAATCGCGGCAGGCCCTTCTTGCCCTCCAGGGACTCGAGCAGCGCGGTCTCCTCGCCGCAGATGTAGGCGCCGTAACCGTGGTGGTTGTAGAGCTCGAACGAGAAATCGCTGCCGAGGATGTTTTTCCCGATGAAGCCGGCGCCACGCGCCTCGGCGAGCGCTTCCTCGCAGCGCTCGTACTCGTCCCAGATCTCCCCGTGGATGTAGTTGTAGCCCGTGCCGACCCCCATCGCGTAGGCGGCGATCGCCATGCCTTCGATGACGATATGCGGGTTGTAGCGCAGGATGTCGCGGTCCTTGAAGGTCCCGGGCTCGCCCTCGTCCGAATTGCACACCAGATATTTCGCGCCAGGAAACTGGCGCGGCATGAAGCTCCACTTGAGGCCCGTCGGAAAACCCGCCCCGCCGCGCCCGCGCAGCGCGGATTTTTTCAGTTCGGCGACGAGAGTCTCCGGCGACGTCTTCTCGGCGAGGATTTTCTTCAGCGCCGAATAGCCGCCGCGCTCGACGTAATCATCGAGACGCCAGTTCTCGCCGTCGAGACCTTTCATGATGATCGCCTCAGGACCGTAGTCGAGCATTTACTTGACCTCGGAGATCCACTTGTCGATCTTGTCCGGCGTCATGAAAGACAGCATCTTTTTGTTGTTGACGAGCATCACGGGAGCGTCGCCGCAGGCCCCGAAACATTCCCCCTCCTTCAGCGTGAAGCGCCCGTCCGCGGTCGTCTCGTTCCAGTCGATGCCGAGCTTCTTCTTCAGGTGTCGGGCGGCGTCTTCCGCGCCGGAGAGCGCGCACGGCAGGTTGGTGCAGATGCACAGCTTGTGCCTTCCGACCGGTTTCAGGTCGTACATCGCGTAGAAGCTCGCCACCTCGTAGACGGCGATCGGCGGCATGCCGAGGTAGCCGGCCACGAAGTCCATGACTTGCGGCGAAAGATGGCCCTTTTCGTCCTGGGCAACGGTAAGCGCAGCCATCACCGCCGACTGCTTCTGCCCGGGCGGATACTTGGCGATCGCCTGGTCGATTTTCTTGAGCGAATCCACGCTTAACACGTCACCTCACCTGTCTATCTCGCCGAAAACGATGTCCTGAGTCCCGATGATCGCGACGACGTCGGCCAGCATATGGCCCCGGGCCATCTCGTTCAGGGCAGCAAGGTGGGGGAAGCCCGCCGCGCGGATCTTCATGCGGTAGGGCTTGTTCGCGCCGTCGGACACGATGTAGATGCCAAACTCCCCCTTCGGGTGCTCGACTGCGGCATAGGCCTCGCCCGGAGGAACGTGGATGCCTTCGGTGAAAAGCTTGAAGTGGTGGATCAGCTCTTCCATGTTGCTTTTCATTTCGACACGTGAAGGCGGGGCCACCTTGTGGTTGTCGGTGATCACCGGTCCGGGGTTTTTCCGCAGCCACTCGATGCACTGCCTGATGATGCGGTTCGACTGGCGCATCTCCTCGACGCGCACCAGATACCGGTCATAGCAATCGCCGTTCACGCCCACTGGAATGTCGAATTCGACCTGATCGTAGACCGCGTAGGGCTGTTTCTTCCTCAAGTCCCATTCGACGCCCGAGCCGCGCAGCATCGGCCCGGTGAAGCCGAGCGCGAGCGCCCGCTCCGGCGACACGACGCCGATATTGACCGTCCTCTGCTTCCAGATGCGGTTGTCGGTGAGCAGCGTCTCGTACTCGTCCACGTACTTCGGGAACCGGCGGGTGAAGTCCTCGATGAAGTCGAGCAGCGAACCCTGGCGATTCTCGTTCAGCTTCTTCAGCGCGCCGGCGCTCTTGTACATCGAGGCCTGGTACTGCGGCATCGTTTCCGGCAAGTCCCGGTACACCCCGCCGGGCCGATAGTAGGCGGCGTGCAGGCGCGCCCCCGACACCGCCTCGTAACAGTCCATCAGGTCTTCGCGTTCCCGGAAACAGTAGAGGAAAACAGTCATCGCCCCGATGTCCAGGCCGTGCGCCCCGAGCCAGAGCAAGTGGTTCAGGATGCGCGTGATCTCGTCGAACATCACGCGGATGTACTGGGCGCGGATCGGCACGTCGACGCCGAGGAGCCGCTCGACCGCGAGGCAGTAGGCGTGCTCGTTCGACAGCATCGATACGTAGTCAAGCCGGTCCATGTAAGGCAGCGCCTGGATATAGGTCTTGTGCTCGGCGAGCTTCTCGGTCGCACGGTGCAGCAGGCCGATATGCGGATCGGCGCGCATGATCACCTCTCCGTCCAGTTCCAGCACCAGCCGCAGCACGCCGTGCGCCGCCGGATGCTGTGGACCAAAATTCAGAGTGTAGTTGCGAATCTCCGCCATGGATCAGCGCGAGGTTCCCAGGTCGCCGTACTCGTCCTCGCGGATGACGCGCGGCGTGATCTCGCGGGGTTCGATCGTCACCGGCTGGTAGATGACGCGTTTCTGCTCCGGGTCGTAGCGCATCTCGACGTTGCCCGACAGCGGGAAATCCTTGCGGAAGGGGTGGCCGATGAAGCCGTAATCGGTGAGGATGCGCCGCAGATCGGCGTGCCCGGTAAACATGATTCCAAACAGGTCGAAGGCCTCGCGCTCGTACCAGTCGGCGTTGGGCCATACGCCGGTGAGTGAGTCGACCACCGGGAAGTCGTCCTCCGCCGCGAACGCGCGCAGCCGCAGCCGCCAGTTGTGCGCCAGGGAAAGCAGGTGCGACACGACCGCGAAGCGGCGTCCTTTCCACCCGCCTTCACCGAAACCCGAGTAATCCACCCCGCACAGATCGATCAGCTCCTCGAAGCGCGCCGCCGGATCGTCGCGCAACTGCCGTGCGGTCGCGGCATAGTCTTTCGCCTCGACCACCAGCGTCAGCTCGCCCAGGGATTCGCTCAGGCTCACGATCTTCCCGCCGAGCGACGAGTCGAGCGTGTTTTTCAGTCGTTCGAGCTTCGCCGCCATGTTCTACGATCCAATCAGCGCGCGATGGTATTGGTGCGTCTGATCTTGTTCTGCAGCTGCACGATGCCGTAGAGCAACGCCTCCGCCGTCGGCGGGCAGCCCGGAACGTATACGTCGACCGGTACGATGCGGTCACAGCCGCGCACCACCGAATAGGAGTAATGGTAGTAGCCGCCGCCGTTCGCGCAGGAGCCCATCGAGATCACCCAGCGCGGTTCGGCCATCTGGTCATACACCTTGCGAAGCGCCGGCGCCATCTTGTTGCACAGAGTCCCCGCGACGATCATGACATCGGACTGTCTCGGACTCGGCCTGAACACGATTCCGAAGCGATCGAGGTCATAGCGTGCCGCGCCCGCGTGCATCATCTCGACGGCGCAGCACGCCAGGCCGAACGTCATCGGCCACAGCGACCCGGTGCGCGTCCAGTTGATGAGCTTGTCCAGCGATGTCGTCGCGAACCCTTCCTCGAAAACGCCTTCAATACCCATAAGCCACCCAATACCCATGGATCACCTTCACCTTCACTATTCCCACTCCAGCGCTCCCTTCTTCCACTCGTATACGAAACCCACGACAAGAATGGCGAGGAAAATCATCATCGACCAGAAGCCGAAGCTACCGATCTCGCCGAGCGTCACCGCCCAGGGGAAGAGAAACGCGATTTCGAGATCGAACAGGATGAACAGGATCGCGACCAGGTAGTAACGCACGTCGAACTTCATGCGCGCATCCTCGAAAGCCTCGAATCCGCATTCGTACGGGGATAGTTTTTCGCTGTCGGGACGGTGCGGCCCGAGCACCGTGCCCGCGGCGACCATGAGGCCGCCGAAAACAAGAGCGATCACGATGAACAGAAGGATGGGAAAGTAGTTTGCGAGCACGGGTCAGCGCCGGACCTGAGAGCAAAACGCCGTGCCGGTAGCCCGGACTCGCACGCTCGCTCTCACAGAAACCATACCCCTCTCAAAATAGAGGACTTGGGCCGGAAGTCCCCCGCTTCCGATCCAAGTCCCCCTTTGTTTGGTGCCGACGGAGAGACTCGAACTCTCACAGCTTTCGCCACCGCCCCCTCAAGACGGCGTGTCTACCAATTTCACCACGTCGGCGTGATTGGGCTTGAAGCGTCGCCGCGTCGGAAACGAGCCCGCCCTCAAAGCGTTCGATTTTACTACTTCGGAACCTCGTTTGCTTTCGATTTCGCCGCGTCGGACGCCTTGGCTGCGTCGGGCGTCGCGGGGGAAGCAGGGACTTGCTGCTGCACCGGCTGCGGCTGTTCCTTGACCGTGTCCATCACGCCTCCGCCCACACGCGGCTTGTGCGTGACAAGGTAGGCGAGAACGAAAGTCGTGAGAAAGAACACGACCGCGAGGACGGCCGTTGTGCGAGAGAGAAAATTGGCCGAGCCGCTTGCGCCAAACAGGCTTCCCGAAGCGCCGCTGCCGAAAGCGGCACCTACATCCGCTCCCTTGCCGTGCTGGAGCAGGACGAGTCCGATGATGCAAAGCGCGACGATGACGTCGATAACGAGTATCAGCGTGAACCAGAAATCCATTTTGCATTCTCCAGAGTTTATCTCCGCGCCGCGGCGCAGATCGCGATGAAGTCCTCCGCCACGAGCGAAGCCCCGCCGATCAAGCCGCCGTCGACGTCGGGCATCGCGAACAGCTCGCCTGCGTTGCCGGGCTTGACGCTGCCCCCGTACAGGATCGTCAGGCCCTCGGCCAGCTTCTTGTCGCGCGCTGCAAGCCGCGCCCGGATGAATGCGTGAACGTCCTGGGCCTGCTGCGGCGTAGCGTTCCTGCCCGTTCCGATCGCCCAGACCGGCTCGTAGGCGAGCACGGCGTTTGCCAGCGCGGCGACCCGGGCAGCGTCGAGCGCCGCGTCGAGCTGGCGCTTCACCACGCTTTCGGTCTCGCCCCGCTCACGCTGCTGCAGCGTTTCTCCCACGCACAGAATCGGCGTCAAGCCAGCGCGCTGCACCGCGTTGAACTTGGCCGCGACGGTCTTGTCGTCCTCCCCGAAAAGGCCGCGCCGCTCGGAATGGCCGACGATCGCGAAACGGCAGCCGAACTCCTTGAGCATCGCTCCCGACACCTCGCCCGTGTAGGCTCCGACGTCGTGTTCGGAAACGTTTTGCGCGCCCCAAGCGATTTGGCTGCCTGAAAGAGCGAGCGAGACTTGCGCAAGATATGGGAAGGGTGCGCACACCGCGTAATCGAGACCTTCGGCTTGCTTAAGTCCCGCCTTGAGCGCCTCCAGCAGCCGTGCATTCGCGACGAGGCTGCCGTGCATCTTCCAGTTCCCTGCTACGAGCCTCGCGCGCAATCCCATTCCGAGGGAGCCGAAAGGGTGAGATTTTACCGCCGGATCGCCGCGAGGGTCAACCGAAAACGCCGGAAAATTCAGGATCTTGCAGACACTAAGCTGCCTCTTGCACGGTCTGGGCGATCATGCGGGCGAGCCGCCGCACCTCCGCGTCGTCCTTGCCTTCCACCATGACGCGGAGCACGGGCTCGGTGCCCGACGGACGCAGCAGCACGCGTCCGTTCTTGCCGAGGGCGCGTTCGGCCTCCCCCTTTGCTTTTGTCACCGCTGGTTGTTTCTCCCAGTCGAAGCCCTTGGACACGCGCACGTTGACGAGCTCCTGCGGGTAGAGCGCGAGTCCCCGGCACAGGGTCCCCAGGGTTTCGCGGCCCGTCCGCAGCGCCGAGAGCACCTGCAAGGCCGAGACGATGCCGTCGCCGGTCGTGTGCTTGTCCAAGCAGATGATGTGCCCGGAGTTCTCCCCTCCGAGCTGCCAGTCTTTTTCCTGGAGCATTTCCAGCACGTAGCGGTCGCCGACCTTGGCGCGCGCGAAAGAAACTCCCATTTTCTCCAGCGCGTGCTCCAGAGCGAGATTGGTCATCAGGGTCCCGGCGACGCCTTTCAGCCCGCCGTTCTTCGCGCGCTCGCGCGCGATGACGAACAGCAGCTCATCGCCGTCGTAGAGCCTGCCCTCCCCATCGGCCATGAGCACCCGGTCGCCGTCCCCGTCGAGCGCGATGCCCAGATCGGCCTTGTGCTCGGCGATCGCCCGCTGCAGCACCTCGGGATGCACCGTGCCGGCCCGATCATTGATGTTGAATCCGTCCGGATCCGCTCCTATCGTTTCGACGTCGGCGCCCAGCTCGTGGAACACGTGGGGAGCGACGAGATAGGTCGCGCCGTGCGCGCAGTCGATCACGATCTTCATTCCGCGCAGGTCGAGCGAGGAGGGAAACGTGCTCTTGCAGAACTCGATGTAACGGCCCCGGGCGTCCTCGATACGGCGAGCCTTTCCGAGGCTGGCCGAATCCTTGCAGCGCATCGGAAGGTCGAGCCGGGTCTCGATATCCATCTCCACACCGTCGGGAAGCTTGCTGCCCTCGGCCGAAAAAAACTTGATGCCGTTGTCCTGATACGGATTGTGCGAGGCGCTGATCACGACCCCGGCCTGCAACCGCAGTGCCCGGGTCAGATAGGCAATCGCAGGGGTCGGCAGAGGTCCGGTCAGGATCACATCCACCCCGGCAGCGGCGAATCCGGCTTCCAGGGAGGCTTCGAGCATGTAGCCCGAGATGCGCGTGTCTTTGCCGATCAGTACCGCCGGGTGCTCGCCCTTCGGCATGCCGGATCGCCGCACCAGCACTTCGCCTGCTGCAAAACCGAGCCGCATGACGAATTCCGGCGTGATCGGCCCCTCGCCGACCTTTCCGCGCACTCCGTCCGTTCCGAAATACTTTCTGCTCATTGTTTTCCGCGGCCCCGGTGCCCGTCCATCGCTGCGAGCACCGCAAACGCGTCCCGCGTCGCCGCCACGTCGTGGACGCGAACGATTGTAGCTCCGTGCTGAACCGCGAGCAAAGCCGCGGCGATGCTCCCCGCAAGCCGTTCGCCGACCCCGCGGCCGGTGACGGCGCCAAGGGTCGACTTGCGCGACCACCCGGCCATCACCGGCAAGCCCATTTCGGCGAACCGGTGGAGATTGCGCAGCAGCTCGAAATTGTGCGCTACGGTCTTGCCGAAACCGAAGCCAGGATCGATGACGATTCGCTCGCGAGCGATGCCGCGCGCCTCGGCCGCGGCGACGCGCTCGGCGAGAAACGCGCGGACCTCCTCGACCACGTCGCCGTAGCGCGGCTCGCGCTGCATCGTGCGCGGCTCTCCCTGCATGTGCATGAGGCACACCCCGGCGTCGGAGGCCGCTAAGGCCTCGAGCGCGCCGGGTGAGCGCAGCGCGTTGATGTCATTCACCATCGAAGCGCCTTCGGCGATCGCCCGGCGCATCACTTCAGGCTTGACCGTGTCCACCGAGACCGGCACTGGAAGGTCCCGCAGACCTTTGAGCACCGGCAGCAACCGGCGCAATTCTTCCTCGGGCGGGACTGCGACATCGGCACCCGGCCGGCTGGACTCCGCGCCGACGTCCACGATATCCGCGCCCTCCTCAACAAGACGGCGCGCGAGGTCCACCGCCGCAACTGCCTCGAGAAAGTGCCCGCCGTCGGAAAACGAATCGGGCGTCACGTTGACCACGCCCGCGACGAGCGGACGATCGAGCGCGAGGCGGAATCTGCCGCAGCGGAGACTTCGAGCTGTCACGGCAGCGGACATGAAAAGGCCCGAAGCAGGCTTCGGGCCTCGTTCCCTTGAAGAGCTAGGAGACGGGTGCCGGTTCGGCCGCGCCGGGAGCCCCCGCCTGAGGCGGTTGCTGCGGCGCCTGCGCGGGCTTGGGCGGGCGCGGCGGCCGGCCATCCATGATGTCCTGGATCTGCTCCGCGTCTATGGTTTCCAACTCGAGCAGGGCCTTGGCCATGGCTTCGACCTTGTCGCGGTTGTCGAGGATGAGCTTCTTCGCGAGGCCGTACTGCTCGTCGATGATCTTGCGGATCTCGGCGTCGACCTTTTGCATCGTCACTTCGGACACGTTCTTGTGCGTGGTGATCGAGCGTCCGAGGAACACCTCCCCCTCGTTCTCGCCGTACACCATGGGGCCCATCGCGTCCGACATGCCCCACTGAGTCACCATGCTGCGCGCAAGGGCGGTGGCGCGCTCGAAATCGTTCGAAGCACCGGTCGTCATCTGGCCCATGAAAATTTCCTCGGCGATGCGCCCGCCGAAGAGCACCGTAATCGTCGAGAGCAAGCGATCCCTGTCCATGCTGTACCGGTCCTGCTCGGGCAGCTGCATGGTCACGCCCAGCGCCCGCCCGCGCGGGATGATCGTGACCTTGTGCACAGGATCGGTCTTGGGAAGGAGCTTCGCCACCACCGCATGGCCCGATTCGTGAAAGGCGGTGTTCCTGCGTTCTTCCTCGGGCATGACCATCGAGCGGCGCTCCGCGCCCATGATGATCTTGTCCTTGGCGCGCTCGAAATCGTCCATGTCCACCAGGCGCTTGCTCTTGCGCGCGGCAAAGAGCGCCGCCTCGTTGACGAGGTTGGCGAGGTCGGCGCCCGAGAAGCCCGGCGTGCCGCGCGCGATGATCTCGGCCTTGACGTCCGGGGCCACCGGGACCTTCCTCATGTGCACCAGCAGGATCTGCTCGCGGCCGCGTATGTCGGGAAGCGGCACGACCACCTGCCGGTCGAACCTGCCGGGGCGAAGGAGCGCCGGGTCGAGCACGTCGGGCCGGTTGGTCGCGGCGATGACGATCACGCCTGTCGTCCCTTCGAATCCGTCCATTTCGACCAGAAGCTGGTTGAGTGTCTGCTCGCGCTCGTCGTTGCCGCCGCCCAGGCCCGCGCCCCGCTGCCGGCCCACCGCGTCGATTTCGTCGATGAACACGATGCAGGGTGCATGCTTCTTCGCCTGGTCGAACATGTCGCGCACGCGCGCCGCCCCCACGCCGACGAACATTTCCACGAAGTCGGACCCCGAAATCGAGAAGAAGGGCACTTTCGCCTCTCCGGCGATCGCGCGCGCAAGCAGCGTCTTTCCCGTTCCGGGATTGCCGACCATCAGCACGCCCTTGGGGATGCGGCCGCCGAGCTTCTGGAACTTGGCGGGATCGCGCAGGAAATCGACGAGCTCGGAGACTTCCTCCTTGGCTTCCTCGCAGCCGGCGACGTCGGCGAAGGTGATGCTGTTGTTCGACTCGTCGATCATTCTCGCGCGGGATTTTCCGAACGAAAACGCTCCGCCCCGCCCGCCGCCCTGCATCTGGCGCATGAAGAAAATCCACACGCCGATGAGAAGCAGCATCGGGAACCACGAGACGAAGATGTTCATGAGGAGCGAAGGCTCTTCCTCGCGCTTCGCCTTGATCTTGACGCCGTACTTGAGCAGGTCCGAGACGAGCCAGATATCGCCGGGCGAATAGCTGTTGACGGGCTTCCCGTCGGTGGTCTTGGCCTTCAGGTCGCGCCCTTCGATCATGACCTCGGCGATGCGGCCGGCTTTGACCTCCTCCATGAATTGCGAATAGTCCATCACGGCCTGAGTCTGCTGGCGCGTGTTGAACTGGTTGAACACCGTCATCAGGACGAGTCCGATGACGAGCCAGATCACGAGGTTCTTGAAGAGGTTATTCAACTTGCTTCCTTTTCTGCGACAAGCGCATGTTGTCCATTCTAAGCCCAAGTGAGGCTCAGGGACCAGCGCGGGCTTTCAGTCCCTTGCCCAATAGATACATCTCGCTGGAGCCGCCGCGCGAGGCCCCGGGTTTTCGAGAAGAAACATCGATGAAGACCCCGCGCATCGCCGCCAGAAACTCGGGATAGCCTGTCCCCTGGAACACTTTGACCACGAACGCGCCTTTCGGATTCAAATAAATTCGGGCGAAATCCAGCGCCAGTTCGCACAAACGCATACTACGGGCCTGATCGGTTGCGCGCACGCCGCTTAGATTGGGGGCCATGTCCGAAACCACAAGGTCGAGCTTTCGGCCTTCCAAGGCATCCTCGAGTCGCTTGAGCACGGTCTCCTGCCGGAAATCCCCGCGAATGGTCGTAACTCCGGGTATCGGCGCGATTTCCAGAAGGTCGACCGCGATGACGCGCCCGGACCGCCCGACGCGCTCGGCTAGCGCCTGCGCCCAACCCCCGGGCGCGGCGCCGAGATCGACCACGTCGTCCCCGGAACGCGCGAGCCTGTCCCGTTTCGCGATCTCGATCAGCTTGTAGGCCGCGCGCGAGCGGTAGCCGTGCGCTCTCGCCCGGTGAACATAGGGATCGTTCACGTGGCGCTTGAGCCACGCGCTGCTGGATTTGCTGCGGGCCATTCTCTAGAATCTGCCTCGGCTAAACGTCCTCGGCCTGCCGAAATCCTGCTGATTTTGTGATTTTTGTCCTGCGCGGACACCTGAATACCGAGTTGTGCATTTTGTCCTGCGTGCGCACCCGGATATCGGGTAGTGTAGCTGCGCTGGACGAGGGCATGAATGCGTGACCTTTGAGCAAGTTGATTGATTATAGGAGGGAAAAATGACCAAGCACCTGGACACTCGCTTTGCGGCGATGGCTGCATTCCTTGCGGCTTCCATGGCGAGCGGAGCTGCGTTCGCCGTAGCCGAGAATGAACCGAACGATACGATTGGCTCGGCTCAGAGTCTCGTGATCAGCGGCGGGGGCGCCCAAGTCACCGGCACCCTCGGTAGTGGCAGCGACGTCGTCGATTTCTACTCCTTCCAGGGGCAGGCCGGAGACATGGTGACTCTCGACATCGATGGCGGCATGAAAAGCGACGGGACCGGCGTGGATACGACTATCGCAATCTTCACACCGGACTCGAAGATACTGCTCGCCAACGACGATGGCGGCATTCTCGACCTGGGCTCTGTCAGCACACTGGACTCGTACATCGCGAATCTGAGGTTGCCCGTGACCGGGACTTACACGGTGGGTGTGAGCAGCGCGGCACACTTTTTTGTGGATGGCGGCGGGCTCGGGTCGACGGGGTTCAACATCAATTTGAACGGCAGTTATACCCTGGTGATCTCGGGCGTAAGTGACCCGGTGGTGCAGCCCGCCCCGCCTCCGCCTCCGGCTCCTGCTCCGGTGGTGCAGCAGATCAATATCGAGATCAAACCGGGCAATCGCGAAGTCGCTCCGGTCAATCCCAAGTCCCAGGGCAGCATCCTTGTGGCGCTGCTGTCGAACTCCGGATTCGATGCGCGTGGGGTCGACACCTATTCGCTCACCTTTGGCCAATCGGGTAACGAAAGCAGCTATCTTCGCTGCAACAAGGAGTACCGGGACGTGGATGGCGACGGGCTTCCCGACCTGTTGTGTCATTTCGACAACGGGAAGACGGGATTCGAGCCCACCGACACCGCGGGCAAGATCAAAGGCAGGATGACGGCCGGTGGCCAGTTCGAGGGCCAAGGATGGCTGAAGGTGGTACCCGCCAAGCGCAAGTAAGTAGCAGTCAAACAGTCATATCGTCGGCAAGATAGGCAGGTACGCCAAGTCGAGATGGAGGTAGAGGCTACTCGTAGCGCACCTCGAGTACCTCGTACTTGCGCACTCCACCCGGAGTCTGCACCTCCACCTCGTCCCCGGCGCACTTGCCTATCAACGCCCTGGCGATAGGCGAGCTGATCGAGATCTTGCCTTTCTTGATGTCGGCTTCGTCGTCTCCGACGATTTGGTAGGTCACCGACTCGCCGGCCTTCAGCTCCTCGAGATCGACGGTGGCGCCGAACACGCACCGCCCCTCGGCGTCGACCCGCTTCGGATCGATGACCTGTGCGTTGGCAAGCTTGGTCTCGATCTCCTTGATCCTGCCTTCGATGAAGCTCTGACGCTCTTTGGCGGCGTCGTATTCGGCGTTCTCCGAAAGATCACCGTGAGTCCGCGCTTCGGCGATCGCCGTAATCGCGCTCGGCCGTTCCACCGTTTTCAAACGGTGCAACTCCCGTCGCAGCAGCTCGGCCCCTATCGTGGTCAGCGGAATCGTGCTCATGGCGGTATCAAGAATAAGCCGCAGCGCCCTAAGAGCGCCAAGCTGCGGCATCGGTTATTCAGAACAGAAGAATTCGCGGAAGGCGACCTAATGTGACCATTTTTCCAGCCATTTTGCAATAGGCCCGCGCGGGCGCAGGCCGGCGTGCAGCTCCTGCAGAGGATACGGCACCAGGGATTTCATGTGCCGCATGCCCTCGCAGGCCGCCCGGGCGCCCGCCACCGTGGTGTAATAAGTCACCCGCCGCTGCACCGCGCTGGTCCGGATGGAGCGCGAATCCGAGACGGCGCTGCGCTTTTCCTCAACCGTATTCACCACGAGACTTACCTCACCGTTCTTGATCATGTCGACGATGTGAGGCCGCCCCTCGACCACCTTGTTGACGACGGTCACTGCAATGCCGTGCGCGGCGAGCACCCCGGCCGTCCCTCGGGTCGCAAGCAGTCGAAAACCCAGCTTGAGCAGCTCCCGCGCGACGTGGACCACCGCCAGCTTGTCGCCGTCGCGCACGCTGATGAACGCCGCGCCGGTTTCGGGAAGCTTCGCGCCTGCGGCGAGCTGAGATTTGACGAAAGCCTCCCCGAAGCTCTTCCCCACGCCCATCACTTCTCCCGTCGATTTCATTTCGGGTCCGAGAATGGTATCGACGCCCGGAAACTTCACGAACGGAAACACGGCTTCCTTCACCGAAAAATAGCCCGGAACCACCTCCGCGCGCGCATCCTGCTGCGCGAGCGTCTTTCCCACCATGCAGCGCGCGGCGATTTTGGCCAGCGCCACACCGGTGGCCTTGCCGACGAAAGGCACCGTGCGCGAAGCGCGGGGGTTGACTTCGAGCACGTAGATCACTTCTCGTTGGATTGCGAATTGCACGTTCATCAGGCCTACGACCTTCAGCGCGTGAGCGAGTTGAACGGTCTGCCGGCGCAGGTCCCGCTCGATGCGGGAGGAGAGAGAATGCGGCGGCAAGGAGCACGCCGAGTCGCCGGAATGCACTCCCGCCTGCTCGATATGCTCCATGACGCCGCCGATCAGCACGTGCTCGCCGTCGCTGACGGCGTCCACGTCCACCTCCGTGGCGTCGGAGAGGAACCGGTCGAGGAGCACCGGCGAGTCGTTCGAGACCTTCACCGCCTCGCGCATGTAACGCTCGAGGTCCCTCTGCTCGTGCACGATCTCCATCGCGCGTCCGCCCAGCACATAACTCGGACGCACCACCAGCGGATAGCCGATCTCTCCTGCGAGGCGCAGCGCGTCGGCTTCCGTGCGGGCCGAGCGATTGGGCGCTTGCCTCAAGCCCAGGCGGTCGAGGAGCTGCTGGAAGCGCTCGCGGTCCTCAGCCATGTCTATCATGTCCGGTGTCGTGCCGATGATGGGCACACCGTTCGCCTCGAGATCCCGGGCAAGCTTCAAGGGGGTCTGCCCGCCGAACTGGACGATCACACCGTAGGGTTTTTCCTTGTCTACGATCTCGAGCACGTCCTCAAGGGTGAGCGGTTCAAAATAAAGGCGGTCGGAAGTATCGTAGTCGGTCGAGACCGTCTCCGGGTTGCAGTTGACCATGATCGTCTCGAATCCGTCTTCGCGCAGCGCGAGCGCCGCGTGAACGCAACAGTAGTCGAATTCGATGCCCTGTCCGATGCGATTCGGCCCGCCCCCCAGCACGATCACTTTTTTCCGCTGTGTGGGCAAGGACTCGCATTCCTCCTCGTAAGTCGAGTACATGTACGCGGTCCGCGTCGCGAACTCCGCCGCGCAGGTATCGACGCGTTTGTAGACCGGGCGGATTCCGAAGCGATGCCTCGCAGTCCGAACCTCCCCTTCGCTCGCATTGAACAGGTACGCAAGCCTTCTGTCGGAAAACCCCTTGCGCTTGAGCATGCGCATCGTTTGCGCATCCAGCTCCGCGAGCCGCCTGTCGTCGAGATCCATCTCAAGGTCGACGATCTCCTTGATCTGCGCCAGAAACCAAGGATCGATATGCGTGAGCTCGTGCACCTCCTCCAGCGTGAATCCGTTCTCGAAGGCATCGCCGACGTACCAGATGCGCTCCGGTCCCGGTTCGCCGAGTTCCTTCTCGATCTTCTCGCGGTCGGTCGTTTTCTGATTGAGCCCGTCGACGCCCACCTCGAGCCCCCGCAGCGCCTTCTGGAACGACTCCTGGAAAGTGCGGCCGATCGCCATGACCTCGCCCACCGATTTCATCTGCGTCGTCAGCCTGTCGTTCGCCTGGGGGAATTTCTCGAACGCGAAGCGCGGGACCTTGGTGACGATATAGTCGATGCTCGGTTCGAACGAAGCAGGCGTCGCGCCGCCCGTGATGTCGTTCCTCAACTCATCGAGCGTGTATCCGACCGCGAGCTTGGCCGCCACCTTCGCGATCGGGAAGCCCGTCGCCTTGGACGCAAGGGCGGAGGAGCGCGACACGCGCGGGTTCATCTCGATCACGAGCATGCGGCCGTCTTCCGGATTGACGGCGAACTGCACGTTCGAGCCGCCGGTGTCGACGCCGACCTCCCGCAGCACGGCGATCGCCGCGTCGCGCATGAGCTGGTATTCCTTGTCCGTCAGGGTCTGCGCGGGCGCCACGGTGATGGAATCACCCGTATGCACTCCCATCGGGTCGACGTTTTCGATCGAGCAGACGATGATGCAGTTGTCCTTTCGGTCGCGCACGACCTCCATCTCGAATTCCTTCCAGCCGATCACCGACTCCTCGATCAGCAGCTCGTGGGTGGGCGAAGCCTCCAGTCCACGCTCGCAGATGGCGACGAATTCCTCGCGGTTGTAGGCGATGCCGCCGCCCGACCCGCCGAGAGTGAACGAAGGCCGGATGACCGCCGGAAAACCGATCGCAGCCTGAACCTGGAGGGCCTCTTCCAGCGAATGCGCGAGCGTCGAGCGCGGGCAAACAAGCCCTATCCTCGCCATGGCCTGCTTGAATTTCTCGCGGTCCTCGGCCTTGTCTATCGCCTCGCTGCTCGCGCCGATCATCTCGACCCCGTACTTCTGCAGAACCCCGTGCCGAACGAGGTCGAGCGCGCAATTGAGCCCCGTCTGGCCGCCCATGGTCGGCAGCAGCGCATCGGGTCGCTCCCGGGCGATGATGGCCTCGAGCATCTGCCAGTTCACCGGCTCGATATAGGTGACATCGGCCATCTCCGGGTCGGTCATGATGGTCGCCGGATTCGAATTCACCAGGATCACCTTGTAGCCTTCGGCGCGCAGCGCCTTGCAGGCCTGCGCGCCGGAATAGTCGAACTCGCAGGCCTGGCCGATGACGATGGGACCCGCCCCGATGATGAGCACGCTCCTGATATCGGTGCGCTTAGGCACGCGCCCGCTCCTGCATCAGCTTTGCGAAGCGATCGAAGAGATAGCGGATGTCGTGCGGCCCGGGGCTCGCCTCGGGATGCCCCTGGAAGCAGAACGCCGGCCGATCGGTGCGCGCAAGGCCTTGCAAGCTGCCGTCGAAGAGCGATACATGAGTGGTCTTGAGGTTCGCGGGAAGCGTGCCCGCGTCGACTGCGAAGCCGTGGTTCTGGCTGGTGATGACGACCGTTCCGCTCTCCAGATCCTTCACCGGGTGGTTGGCGCCGTGATGCCCGAACTTCATCTTCAGGGTCTTCGCGCCCGAGGCGAGCCCCATGAGCTGGTGGCCGAGGCAGATTCCGAAGGTCGGAGTCCCGGTGTCGATGATCTGGCGGATCCCGCGGACAGCGTAGTCGCAGGGCTCGGGGTCGCCAGGACCGTTCGACAAAAACACCCCGTCGGGCTTGAGCGCAAGGGCTTCGGCTGCCGGCGTCTGCGCGGGAAAAACCGTGACCCGACAGCCGCGTTCGACGAGCATGCGCAGTATGTTGCGTTTGATGCCGTAGTCGTACGCAACGACGTGAAAGCGCACATCGGCGCCCTCGCCGAACCCGCCGCCTGTCCGCCACCCCCCTTCCGACCATTCGTAAGGCTTGGCGGTCGTCACGACCTTGGCCAAATCCATTCCCGCAAGCCCGGGAAAGGCTTGAGCTGCTTCCAGCGCCCGATCTGCGTCGTCGGAACCTGCCAACACGGCGCCGTTCTGGGCACCTTTTTCGCGCAGGATGCGGGTGAGGCGCCTCGTGTCGATGCCCGCGATGGCGACGACTTTGTTTGCCGCCAGAAAATCGGAGAGCCCCCCTTCGGCCCGCCAGCTCGAAACCGCGCTGGATAGATCCCGAACCACCAGTCCCGCGGCGAACACCTTTCCCGACTCCACGTCCTCGCGGTTGGTCCCGGTATTGCCGATGTGCGGATGGGTCAGAGTGACGATTTGGCGGCAATACGATGGATCGGTGAGGATCTCCTGATATCCGGTCATGGCGGTGTTGAAAACCACCTCCCCCGAGGCGAGACCGGCCGCTCCGGCCGACGTGCCTCGAAAGACAGTGCCGTCAGCTAATGCGAGCAGGGCGGGTGGGGCGAGGGGCACGGCAGCGGGCTCATGGGGGGCCAGACGTGCAGAGCGGGACCGGCTCGCGCCGGTCCCGCTCTGCACCGAACCGCAAAAGTATACCGTGATTCCCCCTAACCCATCAAACTTTCTGCTGCTGGGTTCGCTTCTTGCTCGCGAAACGGCACCTCTTGCTAAACCGTGCCAAAATTGACGACCCGCTCCTCACAGCCCGCAAGAAACGATAACGTGACCCTGTCGCGCGCCTCCATCGGTGCCTTGTCCTCGGCTGAATTTCTGCCGCAGCGAGTATCACTCCTTTATCGGCTCTCGGGAAACGACGTCCCCGCCATACTCCTCACCTCGGCCATCGCGGCATTTGCCCTTTGGGGCTACATCAGCGACAAGCTGCTCTTTGCTTGGCTGATCTGGCTGGTGCTGGCGAGCCTCGTGCGGTTCGCCCTCAAGCGCGTCTACCGCCTGCGCCAGCCCGGGCCGGAAGCCGCGGCGCGCTGGGAGGGCGTTTTCTGCCTCACGAGCGCGTCGGTCGGCACCGCCTGGGGGCTGACGGTCATGCTGCTGTATCCGGAGCGCGGCCAGTTTCACGAAATCCTCCTTCCGTTCCTCATCGGCAGCGTCGCGATGGGATTGCCCCCGGCTCTCGCTCCCAGCCCCAAGTCCTTCGCCTGCCTGATCGTGCCCATCTTCGCACCCTTGATCGGCCTGCTGTTTTCTCAGGGCGGTGCATTCAACACCTCCGCCGGAATCCTGATTCTGGTCTTCTCCGCGGTGCTCCTGGCGCTCTATCTGTCCTCCAACCGGGCGCTTATCGAAACGCTTCGCTTCGGTCGGGAAAACGAACGCCTGCTCGAGCAGGTCAAAGACGCCAAGGAGCGCCTGGACCTCGCGCTCCAGGCCGCCAATATCCTCATCTGGGACTGGGATGCGCGCAGGACCGACGTTTTCCTGGGCGGCAGCTGGGCAGTCATCCTGAGAGTGGGCAAGGAAACCAGCGCCCTGACCCTGGACCAATTGGCGCAAATGGTGCATCCCGATGATCTGCAGAAGGTGAAGCAGGCCCTCGCCAATTGCCTGAGCGGCGAGGGATCCGAGTATGTCGCCGAGCACCGCATCAAGACCCTCGCTGGAGGCTGGGTATGGAGCCTCTCCCGCGGAAGAGTGGTCGAGCGCGATGCGGGCGGTCGCGCGTTGCGCATGACCGGCGTCAACGTCGATATCGACGATCGCAAGCGCGCGGAGGCCGAGCTGCTGGCTGCGGTACAGCGCGAAAAGGAGCTCTCCGAGATGAAGTCCAAATTCGTCTCGACCGCTTCGCACGAGTTCCGCACGCCGCTCGCGACCATGCTGTCGTCGGCGGAATTGCTCGAGCACTACTCCGAGAGCCTGAGCCCGGCGGAGAAGCTCAACCTCCTGCAGACCATTCAGGTCAGCGCAAAACGCATGAGCGAGATGATCGACGACGTGCTCACCTTGGGCCGCGCCGAGTCGGGCGTGCTCAAGCTGAACCTCGGCCCGACCAATCTGCGCGAGCTCTGCGGCACGGTGGTGTCGGAGTTCCGCATCGCGCAAGGCAGCCAGCACGTCATCACCCTGGACGACCGCTTCGACCGCCTCGAGGCGTACATGGACGAGAGGCTGCTGCGGCATATCCTGAACAACCTCCTTTCGAACGCCGTGAAATACTCTCCCCCAGGCAGCGAAGTAACCTTCTCTCTTGCCCGGCGCGAGGAGCAGGCCGCGATCGAGATCCAGGATCGGGGAATCGGGATACCTTTGGAAGACCAGCCGCGAATGTTCGAGAGCTTTCATCGGGCCTCGAACGTCGAAAACCGCCCCGGCACGGGCCTCGGCCTTGCGATCGTGAAGAAGGCGGTGGAGCTTCATGGCGGCGAAATCAGCCTTTCGAGCGCCGTCGGATCCGGAACCCGGTTCACCGTGATGCTCCCTCTGCGGCCGGTCAAACAGCCGGTCGGGGTGAACTGATGGCCGACGAAACCAAAAAGAAAGTCCTCGTCATCGAGGACGAGCCCAGCATCCGCAACAACATCATGCTGATGTTGAAGGTCGAACGTTACGCCGCGACCGGAGCGGAAAACGGCCGTGTCGGCCTGGAGCTGGCGCGCAGCGACCCGCCGGATCTCATCCTCTGTGACGTGATGATGCCGGAGATGGATGGATTCGCCGTGCTCGAAGCCTTGCGATCCGAGCCGCGATTCGCCGAAATTCCGTTCATCTTCCTCACGGCGCTCGACGACCGCTCCAGCACGCGCCGCGGGATGAATCTCGGCGCAGACGATTACCTTCCGAAGCCGTTCACCCGAAACGAGCTGATGGAAGCGGTGAACAGCCGGCTGAAGAAATTCGAGAACCTGACCCAGGCGCTGGCAGCGCGGCTGGTCCCGCAGCAGGACCGCCTTACGCAGAAGTTCCGCGAAAAAATCTCCGGCGGCGACGGCACCGCGGCGCTCGAGGACACCGATCCCGGGGTCCTCACCGGCAAGATCACCGAAGCGTCGGTGCTCTTCTCGGACATCCGCAACTTCACGACGTATTCGGAGCGGCTCACCAGCGACGAGATCGCCGAGCTGCTCAATGCCTACCTCCAGACCGCCTGTGCGCCGATCATCCGCTGCGGCGGCGTGGTCATGAAATTCATCGGCGACGGCGTCATGGCGCTGTTCGAGTCGCGTCAGAACGAAGGGAGCGAGTCCCATGCACACCGGGCGGTGCGCGCGGGCCTCGCCATGCAACTTGCCGCGCTCGAATTCCGCGAATGGGTCGGGCAGCATCACCCCTCCCAAAGCCTGCCCGAATTCTCCATCGGCGTGGGCATCCACAGCGGCGAAGTACTGCTGTGTCACGTCGGCACGCCGGGCCGCGGAGAGCTTACGGTGATCGGCGACACGGTGAACATCGCCTCGCGCCTGGAAGGTCAGACCAAGGAGCTCGGCTGGGCGGTAGTCGCAAGCGAAGCAACCGTCAACGCCGCCAGCTCGGCGATCGTCGTCGGCTCACGCCGCAAGGTGCAGTTGCGCGGACGCAGCATGCCCACCGAAGCGTTCGAAATCATCGGCATTGCGGCCGGCGATGCCGACCACGCCTCCGTTCAGATCCCGGAGGACATGCGCCAGGCGCTCGCGGCCAGCGCCCGGATCGCTGCCGACGCGGCAAAGGCCGCCCTGGGCATCACGTTGAGCATCATGACCGGCGAAATCGGCGAAAAGCGCCTGACGGTCCAGGGCTACCTCGTCGTGTCAAAGATCGGGCGCGGCGGCTCTTCGATCGTCTACCTCGCCGAGCGGGAAAGCGACAGGCAGCAGGTCGTCCTCAAGATCCTCAACGCCACGGCCGGCCTGGACGAAATCCTGCTGCAGCGCTTTGTGCAGGAGTTCGACATCATCTCGTCGATCGATCACCCGAACGTGGTCAAGATCTACGATCGCGGCTTCAGCGATCGCCACGCGTACATCGCAATGGAGTATTTTCCCAACGGCAGCCTGGCCGAAGTCATCCCCCAGGGCTTGAGCGGGAGGCAGGCCCTGTCGCTGCTTGCACAGGCCGCGAGCGCGCTGCGCGAGATTCACAACCGCGGCATCATCCACCGCGATATCAAGCCCGGCAATCTCATGGCGCGCGCCGACGGCAGCATCGTCCTTGCCGATTTCGGCATCGCAAAGCGGCTCGGAGAGGACATGGGGCGCACCCGCCAAGGCGAGCTCTACGGGACTCCCTACTACGTTTCACCGGAGCAGATCGAAGGCAACCCCGCTACGATGCAGTCCGATATTTACTCCCTTGGAATCATTTTTCACGAGATGTTGACGCGCCAACGCCCGTTCGACGCCGAATCGGTGTCAGGATTGATCGCGCTGCACGTCAGCGCACCGCGGCCGAAGCTCCCCGACGGGTTGACCGAGTATCAGGGGCTGCTCGACCGGACGATGGCCGTGGACCCCAGCAATCGCTACAAAAACGCCGATGAGCTGCTCGAGGCGATCGACGAGGTATGGACCCAGCAGGCCCTGCGGGCGCTGAAGCAGGGCGGCAGTTGACTCCGGACTACCTAAGCCCGAGCACGTCCTGCATGTCGTAGAGGCCGCGTTCTTTGTTCTTGAGGAAGCGCGCGGCACGAAGCGCCCCGACGGCGTAAGTGGCGCGGCTGTTCGAGCGCACGGTGATTTCAACGCGTTCGCCCTCTCCGATGAACATGACGGTATGCTCACCGACGATGTCACCACCGCGAACGGAGTGAAACCCGATCGCTTTGGAATCGCGTTCACCGATCTCTCCTTTGCGTCCATGCACGGCAGTGCGCGCGAGGTCCCTGCCGAGGGCGCGGGCGACTACTTCGCCGAACTTGAGTGCCGTGCCCGAAGGCGCATCGATCTTGTGTCGGTGGTGCGCTTCGAGGATCTCGACGTCGTAACCGTCGCCGAGCGCGCGCGCGGCCGTCTCGACAAGCCTGAACGCGACGTTCACCCCCGCCGACATGTTCGGCGCCTTTACGATCGCGATCTTTGCCGCGGCCGACGCGATGCGTTCATCTTGCTCCGCCGAAAAACCGGTCGTTCCGATCACCATGCGCACGCCCTTCTTCAGACACTGTTCCAGGTACGCGAGCGTACCTTGAGGGCGGGTAAAATCGATCAGGCAGTCGCCTTTCGCAACTCCATCGGCGAAGGTGGAGGCGATCTTCACGCCGCAGGGGTGTCCGACCAGTTCTCCGGCATCCTTCCCGATGACGGGGCTTCCGGGAACCTCCACCGCCGCCGCGAGCTTGAGATCCCCCGATGTGAGCACCATCTCGATCAAGGTACGCCCCATACGGCCCCCCGCGCCGGCAATGACAAGCTTCACTGCTCGGGCTTTCCGGGGGCGGCAGCCACGATGTCTCCCTCGACGCGCTTCAACTTCCCTTCCTCGAAAAAAACCGCAATGCGCCGATACTCTATCTCACGGCTGTTGGCGCGTTGGCGGAGGAAAACGTAATCCCAGCGTTCTTCGTGAAAGATGTCGTTGACCAGGGGCGTGCCCAGAACAAATCGCACCTGATCTCGGGTCAGACCGGGCTTGAGCTGTGCGACCATTTCCTGGGTTATGTAATTCCCCTGCTGGATTTCCATCCGGTAAGGCGCGAGGCTCGGCGCAAGATCGCACGCCGCAGTGAGAAACGGTAACGCCAAAATCAGCATTCGCGGCACGATCAGGGTGTTTCCGCGGCGATGAAACGCTATATGATAGCGGAAACGGGCATCTTCCCCGAGGTGATCCTCCGTGACCAACGTCCACGACTTGAAGACCAGCGGCCTGAAGGCCACGGGCCCGCGGCTGCGAATCCTGAAGCTTTTCGAAAACAGCAAGGTGCGCCACCTGTCGGCCGAGGACGTCTATCGGATTCTCATAAACGAGGGATTGGACATCGGGCTCGCCACGGTCTACCGCGTCCTCACCCAGTTCGAACAGGCCGGAATACTCCAGCGCCACCATTTCGAGTCCGGCAAGGCGGTGTTCGAGCTGAATGAGGGCAGCCATCACGATCATCTGGTGTGCATGCAGTGCGGACGCGTCGAAGAGTTCTATGACGCCGAAATCGAGAAGCGCCAGGTCCGTGTCGCCACGGAACGCGGCTTTGCGATTCGCGAGCATTCGCTGCAGCTGTACGCCGACTGCACCAAGCCGAACTGCCCGCACAAGCCCGACGCGAAGGGCTAGGGCTCGGGGCGCAGCCCTATCTGTCTAATCAGCCTGATCGACGAGAAGTAGCCGCATATCGATGGCCGCCGAAATCGCCCTCCCCCAGGGTTATGCGTTGCACGAATACCGCGTCGAGCAGACCCTCGGGATCGGGGGCTTCGGCCTGACCTATCTCGCCACCGACTCGAACCTCAACCTCAAGGTCGCGATCAAGGAGTACCTGCCCGGCGACCTCGCACAACGCGGCGAGGACCAGTCGGTCCTGCCCAAGTCCGAGTCCAACTCCGAATCGTTCAAGTGGGGCCTTTCCCGGTTTCTCGACGAGTCGCGCACGCTCGCCTCGTTCCGCCATCCGAACATCGTGCGGGTCTTGCGGTTTTTCGAAGCGAACAGGACTGCGTACATGGTGATGGAATTCGTTGCGGGACAACCCCTGGGCGATTGGATCCGCACCCGCCGGCCGCTCGAGCAAAGCGCCGTGCTCGCCATCGCCACCCCGCTGCTTGACGGGCTGGAAGTCATTCATCGCACCGGCTATCTGCACCGCGATATCAAGCCCGGCAACGTCTTCATTCGCGAAGACGGGTCACCTGTGCTTCTCGACTTCGGTTCTGCGCGCACCGCTTCGTCAGGCACCGAGCGGACCGCAATAGTCACTCCGGGTTACGCGCCGATCGAGCAGTATCACTCGCAAGGCCGGCAGGGGCCGTGGAGCGACTTGTACGCGCTCGGCGGAGTCCTGTATTGGATGATCGTCGGCAAAAGGCCGGTGGAGGCGGTGGCGCGCGTGCGTCAGGACATGCTGCCGCCCGCGGTGCAGGTCGCCGACCGCAGTCGCTACAGCATCGAGCTGCTTACAGCGGTCGACTGGGCGCTCGTGTCACACGAAGAGCAGCGTCCGCAATCGGTGGCGGAATTCCGCTCCGCGCTCTCAGGACTTGCCGCGCCGGACCCAAGGACCGTCACCTACCAGACGACCGTGAAGATCCAGGATCCGCCGCAAGCCACCACCCCGCCGACAACTTTTCCAACCGGGGTCGAGTTCGACCGCGAGGCCCTCAAGCGAGTCGAAACGGAGCTCGCCAAGCATATCGGCCCGATCGCCCCCCTGGTGATCAAGTCCGCGGCCAAGAAGGCTTGTACCGTCTCCGGCCTCGCCGAAATCGTGTCAGTCGACATCGCCGACGACAAGGAGCGTGCTGCGTTCGTGAGGAGATTCGCCGGAGACAAATCGACTCCGACCGGGGATCCAACGCGCGCCGGCCTTACGCACCAGCAGTCCGTGCCGCCCACCGCCTCGAACATCGATGCGCAGACGCTCGCCAAAGCCGAAGTGGCGCTCGCCAAGTACATCGGCGCGATCGCCAAGGTCGTCGTGAAGCGCGCTGCGGCGAAGGCGCGCGACCCTGGAGAGCTGTACCTCCTGATCGCCGAAGAAATCGAGGACAAGGACGAAAGGAAGGCCTTCGTGCGCAAGGCCATCTCCGCGTCGGGCAAGGAATGAGGCCGTGCCGAGCGGCCCTCCGGGGGAAGACCTATTTCTGGTACTTGAAAGACAGCATCACCCGCGTCCGGTAGGCCACGACCTTGCCATCCTCGACCTTCAAGTCCTGCTTTACGACCTCCGCGATGCGAAGGTCGCGCAAAGTCTTGGATGCCGCTTGAACCGCCCGCTTCGCGGCGTCCTCCCACGAGGTCTCGCTCGTTCCGATCACTTCCGTGATTCTGTAGATTCCGTCGGCCTTGGCCATCGTTCGTCTCCTGTGACAACCGTCGCGCTTCCCAGACGAGAGCGTTTCGGGATAATACTCCTCCGCCCGGTCGCGTAAGCTCGGCCGGTGTGGATCTCGGAAGGCGCGACGATGGATTTGATTCTCTGGCGACACGCCGATGCCGAGTCGGGCAGCCCTGACTCCGCGCGAAAGCTGACCGAGCGGGGGCGGGAGCAGGCGCGGCGCGTCGCCGCCTGGCTCAAGCCCCGCTTGCCCGGAAATTGCGAAGTTCTGGTGAGCCCCGCCGCACGGGCGCAGCAGACCGCTCAGGCGCTCGGCGCGCCGTTCATGACCACGCCGGCGATGGGCACCGATGCGGCTGCCGAGGATATCATTGCAGCGGTCGATTGGCCCGCACGTACGAGGGCAATACTGATCGTCGGACACCAGCCGACATTGGGCCGCCTCGCGTCGATCTTGCTCTCGGGCACGCAATCCGACTGGGACATCCGAAAGGGGGCATTGTGGTGGTTCCGGCACTCCGGGGGCAAGACCAAGTTATTCGCCGTTATCGATCCCGAGCTCGCATGATCTCCCGGCGAGAACCGCATCGCTCGCGTCAAAACCCGTAGTGAAGCCGTGCTGTGACGACGGTCACCGGCCCGCGGTCGGCGTTGTAGCCCGGATTTGAAATCCGCTGAAAATCAATCGATACCGAACTCTCCTTCGCCACACTGACGCTGTAATAGGCTTCGAGGATGTTTTCCGGTCGATAGTTCAGGGCGCCGTCGCCCAGGAAAAACCCGAGCCCTCCCGCAGCGAGGTAATTACGGTGCACCGCCGAAAGGGCGTTGCGCACAAATGCGATTCCGAGAGTGTCCTGAGGTCGACCGAATGTCGCGCCTTTCACCGACACTCCTCCGGAGAGCGATCGATCGATTTCCGTGAATGCGTAGGTCTCGGTCTGGCCGTCGGCCCAGCTCGCCCGGCCGAACAGGCCCACGCTCGAGGAGATTTCCTGCTCGAAGTTGAGCCCGTACCCGCGCTTCACCCGCTCGACCGTGCGCACGGCGTTGATATCGGGCGCCCCGCCGGTTTGAGCCGCCAGATCCAGGGCGTCCTGATACCGCGCCATCCTCGCGACATTGCGGAAGGCGAGAAAACGCAGCCTGCCCGGCCGCTCGGCCAAAGCGTAGGCGCGCTCGATCTCGATCTGGTCGCCGTAGTGCTTGAAGATCCTCGGGTCGAGCGCGAGCTGGTTCGGCTCTTTCGGCTGGATGAAGCGGCCGGCCCGCAGCCTCCAGTCATCGTTGAAATACTCGAGCGCCAGTCCCCAGGAGTAACCGCGCGCGTCGGCGGCGTAGTCGTAGGCCCCGTACGTCATGAGCGACCAGTTCAGAAACTGAGTTCTCGGGTCGTGGCTGAAGGCGTTGTCGTCGAAGATGTCCAGCACCGAGAGATTTCCAACGGTCAAGACCAGGCGGCGCCGATCGACGCTGCCGGCGAGCTGGTTGGCATCCGGCTCCGTCTTTTCGCTCCCCCCGCCGAAACCCCAGGTTTGGCGCGCAAACAGCCGCGCCCGATAAAAAGTGGGGTTCGGGCTGGAGACGCGCGCGATCTCTCCATTCGTGAATCCGCCGAGTCCGGTCAGCCCGGAAAGGGGGACGCCTTGCGCGATCTCGGGGTCGAAGTAAAACTCGCCTCCCCTCCAAGTCCTGGTGCCCAGGGCTGCGGTCGCGGTGAACGAATAGCTCTTCTCGCGATCCGTGGAAAGGCTGTGGGAGCCGGAATACGCCGCACCGAACGGGTATTTTCGCTGCCAGACATAGGTTGCCTGAAACTTGGCGCTCGTCTCTTCCGGGAAATCCTGTGAGTAGCCGACTTCGGCAAGCGCCAGCATGCCCACCACGAGAATGCTCGACCGAATCCCGCTCCGCCGCACCCGACCGCTAGGCCGCCCTGACCACATCGCCGACGAGCCAGATCAAGGCGACCCCCAGCGCGATGAGCGCTACCTGCTGCGCCGTGGCGTGGAGTTCCGGACGCCTGTGCAGCCCGGGGATGAGGTCGGCTACGGCCACGTAGATCATGCTGGCGGCGGCGAGCGCGAGCACCGTGCCGATCCATTCCTGCGCGGCCTGCAGAGTGTAGTACGCGAGGAGCGCCCCCACCAGCATCGCGAGGCTCGACGCCAGATTGAGCGCCAATGCCGCAAGCTTGCTGTACCCCGAGTGCAGAAGAATGACGAAGTCGCCGATTTCCTGCGGGATTTCGTGCGCGATGATCGCCGCGGCGGTCACCACCCCGAGCTCGGTGCTCTGCAGAAACGCGGCGGCGATCAGGACGCCGTCGACGAAGTTGTGGAAACCGTCGCCGATGATGATCATGAGGCCGCTTCGCCCGTGGTCGCTGGGATTGGCGTGGTGGTCGTGAGCTTCGCAGTCTTCGATATGGCAATGCCGCCACAGCACGAGCTTTTCCAGAACGAAGAACCCCAGTATTCCGGCGAGCACCGTCGCTAACAACGCTTGAAGGTTGCCGGCGCTGCCGATCGCATGCGGCAGGATCTCGAGGAAAACGGCACCGAGCAAAGTTCCGATCGCGAAACTCACCAGAGCAGGGACCCAGCTCGCAGGCGCGGAGAGCGCAAACAAGGCGGCAAGCGCAATGCTGATCACGCCGCCCGCGACGGTCGCCGCAGAGATCCACGCAATCGCCGGCATGCTCTAACTGTCCTCGAGCCAGATGAGGCTCGCCATTCTGCCGGTGGTCCGGTCTCGACGGAAGGAAAAGAAACGCTCCTCGCTCGCGGTGCAGAACCCGCCGCCATGGATTTCCGCGACACCGGCCGACGCGAGCCGCTGCCGCGCAAGCTCGTAGAGGTCGACGAAGTACGTCCCGTTCTGCCGTGGCGCGAACGATGTCGCAGCAGCGGGGTTTCTCCCGACGAAGGCCTGGTGGACGTCCTCTCCGACTTCGTAGCGACGCGCTCCGATTCCCGGTCCGATGTAGGCGATGAGGTCTCGCGGGGGCACTTGCATGGCCTGCACGACGTTTTCTATGACTCCGCCCGCTAGCCCCCGCCAGCCGGCGTGGGCGATCCCCACGCGCTTGCCTGCGCGATCGCTCAGCAACAGCGGTAAGCAGTCGGCGGTCATCACTGCGCAGACCGCGCCCGGGTCGCGCGTTACCGCTGCATCGGCCTCCGTGTCCGGCGTCGCCCGTGTCGCGTCGATCACGGCCGTCCCGTGCACCTGTTTCATCCAGGCGGGCTCGGCGGGCAGGCACGCCCTCAGGATCGCGCGGTTACGCGCTACGCACTGCGCATCATCGCCGACCCTCGTGCTCAGATTGAGGCTCGCAAATTTCCCGGAGCTCACGCCGCCTGCGCGCGTGGTGATGAGCGCGCGCACTCGCCCCTCCGCAGGCCAGTCGGGAGTGATCCATTCGGGATGAGGCGGGCTCCTCACTCGAGCGAGTCCAGGAGCGAGCGCAGGTCCTGGGGCAAAGGCGCGGAGAAGCACCTGTGCGCACCGGAAACCGGGTGTGAAAACTCAAGCCGGACGGCGTGCAAGGCCTGACGATGAAGCTGCGGGGTGCGTGGATCGCCAGGCCGCTTGCCGCGGTAGACGGGATCGCCGACCAACGGATGGCCCAACGACTGCATGTGCACGCGAATCTGGTGGGTTCTGCCGGTTTCCAGACTGCATTCGAGCAAGGACGCGCGTGCGAAGCGTTTTGCCACCTTGAAACGGGTCAAGGCCGAACGCCCGGTAGGCACAACGGCCATGCGCGTTCGGTGTCGCGGATCGCGCCCGACGGGCGCGCTCACTTCTCCGTGCAGCCTGACTACCCCATGCACGATGGCAAGGTAGTCGCGCCTCACCGTTCTTGCCTGGAGCTGCCGAACCAGCTCGGTGTGCGCCCGCAAAGTCTTTGCCACCACGAGAAGTCCGCTCGTGTCCTTGTCGAGCCGGTGCACGATACCCGCCCGGGGAATCGCCGCAAGCTGCGGCGAGCGGTGCAAGAGCGCATTGAGCAGGGTCCCTTCCCAGTTGCCGCTTCCGGGATGAACCACCAGGCCCGCCGGCTTGTTGATCACCAGTACGTCGTCGTCCTCGTAGACGACGTCGAGCGCGATCGGCTCGGCGCGAAACGCCGTGTCCACCGGGCCGGGCTGCGAGCGGATTTCTACGCGCTCGCCGCCCCAAATCTTCTGCTTGGGCTTGGCGGCGTGCGAATCGAGGCTGACGTGCCCCTCTCTCAGCCACCTCTGCAGGCGGTTGCGCGAATGCTCGGGAAACATCCGCGCGAGGGCTTTGTCCAGGCGCAAACCGGCAAGAGCATCGGGGACGCGTCGGGTGACTCTCGCCACGGTATAATTCGTCGTCTCACCCGCAGGTTCCGCCATGAAACATAGTGTAGCTTTATTCGCTCTTTTGTTGGCGGCTTGTTCCTTCGTCGACAAGCACGACCCCACCGCCGGATATTCGGCCGAGAAGCTTTACCGCGAGGCGAAGGACGCTCTGGAGGGCGGCCAATACGACCTCGCCATCAAGCGCTACGAAACGCTGGAGGCACGCTTTCCCTACGGGCGCTACTCCCAGCAAGGTCAGCTCGAGATCGCCTACGCTTATTACAAACAGAACGAACAGGCATCCGCGGTCGCCGCAACGGACCGGTTTGTGAAGCTGCACCCCAACCACCCCAACGTAGACTACGCGTACTACCTGAAGGGTCTGGTTTACTTCAACGAGGACTTGGGATTCCTCGGCAAGGTATCCCGCCAGGATCGAACCGAGCGTGATCCCAAGTCCGCGCGAGAATCATTCGACGCTTTCAAGGAGCTGGTGCAGCGCTTCCCGGAAAGCAAGTACGCACCCGACGCGCTGGCGCGCATGAAATACCTCGTCAACGCGCTTGCTTCCCATGAGGTTCATGTCGCCCGCTACTATATGAAGCGGGGCGCTTACGTCGCGGCGGCAAACCGCGCGCAATACGCATTGAAGAACTACCCTCAGGCGCCGGCACAGGAAGAAGCGCTCCTCATCATGATCCGGGCTTACGACGTGCTCGGCATGCCCGAACTGCGCAACGACGCCGAGCGGGTCTTGAGGAAGAATTTTCCCGACAGCGCACAGCTGAAAAGCGTGCTCAGCCAGCTTGGCCGCTGACTTCGGATCGGCCCCCCTCCCCCGCACCCGCAGGTCGGAGCGAGTTCTGACCGGCGGCGACAAACAAGAGAACTTTGTCGAGCTCACGCACCAGCTTCATCGGCGGCAGGCTCGCCAGGATTCGCCGGCCGTACGGCTTCGAGAAGAGCCTTGGATCGCAGATGACGAGCACGCCCCGGTCGCTTTCGTCGCGGATCAATCTGCCGGCCCCCTGCTTCAGGGAAATGACCGCCCGAGGCAACTGGTAGCCAAGAAAGGGATTGCCGCCTTCGCGCGCTAGCGATTCGAGCCGCGCTGCGAGCACCGGGTCATCGGGCGGCGCAAACGGCAGCTTGTCGATGACCACCAGGGATAAAGCGTCCCCGCGCACGTCCACGCCTTCCCAGAAACTCGCGCTTCCAAGCAGGACCGCGTTGCCCAGTCGACGGAAACGCTCGAGCAGCTCGCTGCGAGAGCCTTCGCCTTGAAGCATCAGGGGAAATCCCAGCGCCTGCCGCCGGAATTCCTCGCGCAGCAGCTCGTGAGCCAGCCGCATCGCGCGCAAAGTCGTGTACAAAAGAAAGGCGCGTCCGCCGCTCGCTTGGATCACCGGTAGCGAGGCTGCGACGACCGCGCGCGTATGCTCGTCGCTATTCGGATCCGGGAGCTTCTTCGGAACGTAGAGCAGAGCCTGGGCAGCGTAATCGAAAGGGCTGTCCCAGCACGCGGTGCGTGCGTTGTCCAGGCCCATCTCGCTGCGGTAGTGGCCGAAGTCGCCGGCGACCGCGAGCGTCGCGGAGGCAAAAATCCAGGCGCGCGGATGGCCGTCGAGCTGCCTGCGGAAAATCTCCGCGATGGAAAGCGGCGTGGCATTCAGCCGAAGGGAGTGACTGAGCACCTCGATCCAGCGCACGAGATCGGCGCGGTTGTCGTCGCGCCAGCGTTCGAGCAAGGCGTACGCCGCTCGCGCGCGCTCGGAGCAGCGCGCAAGACCCTCGCTGCGCTCGGAGAGTGCGTCGAGGGCTGCGCACACCGAGCGCAGCGCGGAATCGAGCTCGGCGAGCGCATTCGAAAATCCGCGCTTCCGCGTAACCGATGCCGCGGTGAAGCGCGCGGCTTCGCTGGGCAGCGCGAGGCGCAGATCCCGGGCCGCCTTGTCCAGCGCGGCCGTGAGCCGAGGCGGGTCGGGCATGTCCTTCGCATGAGAAAGCGCTTCCGCGCGCACATCCCGTGCGAGCTCGATCAGTTGTCCCGTGGACAGAGTTTCGCCGAAAAAGAGCGTAGCCGTTTCCGGGAGCTGGTGCGCCTCGTCGAAGATCACGGTATTGCACGCAGGCAGCAGCTCCGCCATCCCCTCGTCCTTGAGCATCACATCGGCGAAGAATAGATGATGGTTGACGACGACGAGGTCCGCGGCGAGCGCCTCGCGCCGTGCAAGCATCACGAAACAGTCGCGAAATCGCGGGCATGACTGCCCCAGACAGTTTTCCCGGGTCGAGGTGGCAAGGCTCCAGGCAGGAGCTTCCTCCGGCACGTCGGCAAGCTCGCTCTTGTCTCCGGTGCGGGTAACGCGCGCGAAGCTCACGATGCGCTGCAAGTCCCCGACGAGCTCGCGGCCGGACACCCCCCCTCCTTCCAGGTTGCGCTCCAGGTGATAGTGGCACACGTAGTTGGCCCGGCCTTTCAGCAGCGCCGTGGTCACGGGTACATTGAGCGCCGCGCGCACCGTCGGAAGGTCGCGATGGTAGAGCTGATCCTGGAGCGTCTTGGTGCCCGTCGATAGGATGACCTTGCCGGCGGAGAGCAACGCGGGAACGAGGTAGGCAAAGGTCTTGCCCGTGCCGGTGCCCGCCTCGCAGACCAGCACGGCATTGTCCCGGATCGCCTCGGCCACGCGATTCGCCATTTCCAGCTGCTGCGGTCGCACGCGGAATTCCGGAATTCTTGCCGCGAGAGGCCCGCGCCGGTCGAAGACCGCATCGAGCTGTTCCGGTATCTCGCCGCCGGAGCTAATTGATTTCTTCAACCTTGACCCGAATCTTTCCAAGGGCTTGCCGCTCAAGTCCCGCGATGTGATGACCCAAGCACTATAACGTTGAAGCTCCGATCCGGGCCGAGGCTGGGTCTGCATGGAAACAAGCGCAGAGTGCCTTTACAGTGAGGGCCCTATGGTCTAAGGTACTTTCGTTATGCGCCGCAACTACCTGTTTTTCGGCATTTTGATGCTCTCGGCCTGTGCCGCGCCTCCCCAGGCGCAGCGCAGCCCGGAGATGGTCTTTCAGGCGCTGGCCAGCGCGGGAGTGCCGTATCGACGGGGCGGAGATTCGCCAGAGAATGGCTTTGACTGCAGCGGCTTGGTGGCGCACGTCTATAAGGAAGCCTTCGGCATCCAATTGCCGCACAACGCCCTGGCGCAAAGCCGCATGGGCAGACACGTGACCCTGTCCCGGCTCGAAGCCGGCGACCTGGTGTTCTACAACACCGAGCGGCGACCCTACTCCCACGTGGGAATTTTCCTCGGTGACAATCGCTTCATCCACGCGCCTCGGCCCGGCGCAGCGGTACGCGTCGAAAACATGAGCGGGGCCTACTGGGTCAGGCGCTTCGACGGGGCGCGGCGTATTTCACTTCCCAAGTAATCGACCGGGCCGCTCTACGCACCGCCCATTGCGCGACCCGGCCGTGTTTCAGCCCGTCTGCAGCTCGAAGATCACCGGAATATCCACGCTGAATTCTCGGCCGCGCAGCGCCGATGGGATCTGTGTAAGGGGTTTGCCTCTTTTCACCATGTCGAGCGCCTGGTCATCCAGTATCTGGTAGCTGCTCGAGGTTTTGACGAGTGTCCTCTTGATCATTCCGTCTGCCCCGATGACCACGCGAATTTCGACTCGACCCTGCCAGCCTCTTTCCATCGCCTGGGCGGGATAGCGCCTGTAGCGCCTTGCCGCGTCGATCAGAGCGAGCCGATACGCGTCGAGCAGACCGGCATCGAATCCCTCGACCAAGAGACTTGCCGCAGCCTCGGTTGTTTCTTGGGCGTGCGATACCTCCGCCGGCGCGACGCTTGCCGACCTGGGAGCCGGCGACGACGCCGGTGCGGCCGGCTGCGGAAAGACCGGAGCAACAGGCGCCGCCTCGCTAAGCACCGGAAGCGGCAATGGAGGTTCCGCTTCGATCCGTCGCTCGGGAGGCTTGCGCTGGGGTTCGCGGACTGCAGGCGGAGCATCGGTCACAGTCCTGGGCGCGAAGCTCGCCGTCAGCACTTTGAGATCGCCCGGATGCGTACTCGTCCGCAGGTCCGGAAATGCGAGCAGCAGCGCATGCAGCGCGACCGAGATGCCGAAGCACGTCAGCAACGCGCGCTGCTGCGCATCGTCGTGAAAGACCGCCGCCGTGCCCTTTAGGATCAGCATCGCACCGGATATTACACTTTAGGCGGATTTCTTATAAAAGGCCTGGTACCACTCCGCAAATCGCCTGACACCGATTTCGATCGGGGTCTGCGGCTTGTAGCCGACCGATTTTTGCAGCTCGCCCACATCCGCAAAAGTTGCCGGCACATCTCCGGCCTGCATCGGAAGGAGGTCGAGCTGCGCCTTTCTGCCGAGACACAGCTCCAGCACCTCGATATAGCGCATGAGCTTGACGGGCTGGTTGTTGCCGATGTTGAAGATACGCCACGGAGCATAACTTGTCGCGGGGTCCGGGCGATCACCGCTCCAGCCGACCGCTGGGGCAGCGGGCTTCCCCATGACCCGGATGACGCCCTCGACGATGTCGTCGACGTAGGTGAAATCGCGCACCATTTCGCCGCGGTTGAACACCGGGATCGGCCGTCCGGCCAGGATTCCTTCGGTGAACTTGAACAGCGCCATGTCCGGACGCCCCCAGGGACCATAGACGGTGAAGAACCGCAGGCCCGTGCACGGCAGCCCGTAGAGGTGAGCGTAGCTGTGCGCCATCAATTCGTTTGCCTTCTTGGTCGCCGCGTACAACGAGACCGGGTGGTCGACATTATCGTGCTCGGAAAACGGCAACCGGGTGTTTGCGCCGTAGACGGAGCTGCTCGACGCGAACACGAGGTGCCCGACCTTCGTGTGGCGGCAGCCTTCGAGCACGTGCATGAAGCCGACGAGGTTGGCATCGATGTAGGCCGAGGGGTTTTCGATCGAGTAACGCACCCCGGCCTGGGCGGCCAGATGCACGACTGCACCGAATTTACCGGCGGCGAAAAGCTCAGCCATCGGCTTGCGCTCGATGATGTCGAGCTTCTGAAAGAGGAACCCGGCGCGCTCAAGCAGGCGCTCCAAGCGCGCCTGCTTGAGCCGGACGTCGTAGTAGGCGTTCAGATTGTCGATGCCCACAACCTCGTCGCCGCGATCGAGCAGGCGGTGCGCCAGCGTCGAGCCGATGAACCCCGCGGCGCCGGTAACGAGGACCTTCATTTTCGAATGAGCCTCCCGATGTTGTTATAGGGGCGACAAACTCGCCGCCCGGTGCTTCACGACGCACGAAGGGCCGATTGCGCGCCTTCCTCCTCCTTATAGCCGTGAGGGTTCATACTTTGCCATCGCCATGTATCGCGGCACATGTCGTCGAGCGCGTAAGCGGCTTTCCACCCAAGCGTCCTCTCCGCGAGTGACGGGTCTGCATACGATTCGGCCACGTCGCCTGCACGCCGGGCCACCCGTTCGATCGGGATCGCTCGGCCGCTCACCCGCTCGAATGCGCGTACCGCTTCCAGCACCGAGATTCCCCGTCCGGTGCCGAGATTTACCGTGATTCCCTGCCGCTCGCGCTGCAGGGTTTCCAGCGCCGCAATGTGACCACGCGCCAGATCGACGACATGGATAAAGTCTCGGATCCCGGTCCCGTCGCGCGTCGGGTAGTCGCTGCCGAATACGCGTAGCCTGTCGCGCACGCCCGCGGCAACCTGAGCGATGTTCGGCATGAGATTGTTCGGAATACCCTGCGGATCCTCACCGATCAAACCGCTCGGGTGCGCGCCCACAGGATTGAAGTAGCGCAACAGAGCGATGTGCCACCGGTCGGGACCGGAAGCCGCCACGTCTCCCAGGATCCGTTCGACCATCCATTTCGATTGACCGTACGGATTGGTAGGGCCGAGCGGCGCGTCCTCGCGGATCGGTACCGAGGAGGCGTTCCCGTAGACCGTGGCGGAGGAAGAGAACACCAGCATCCCGACTCCCGCCTCCGCCATCGCACGGCACAAGGACAAGGCACCCTGCACGTTGTTGTCGTAATACTCGATCGGCTTTTCAACCGATTCGCCCACCGCCTTGAGTCCGGCGAAGTGGATCACCGCATCGAATCGGTGCCGGGCGAGGACATCCTGCAATGCGCCGGTATTTCGGACGTCCGCTCTCGCGACCTCCGGCGTCTTGCCGGCGATCCGTTCAATGCGTTCGATCACTGCAGGGTGGCTGTTGCAGAAATTGTCGAAAACGACCACTTCGTGATCCGCCTGCAGCAGCTCGACGCAGGTATGCGAGCCGATGTATCCGGCCCCGCCCGTTACCAGTACCTTCATGGCAATCTGCGCGTTTGGATTTTGACTAATACGAAAAGGGGCTTATCGACCTTTGACCGCACTCGCAATAGGTTACCAGGGGCTCGGCAATTGTCGGCGCTCTTGCCTTCGGCAGCCGGGTAGGCGCCTTCCGGACGGTCGGAAACGAGCGTTTTACGCAATCATGAAGTCGTCAGGCAAGCCGGGTCAAGTGCGCCCTTCATGCCATCCGAGGGCGCCCGGGAAAAGGCGATGTAAAGCGGGCCGAGTCCCCGGCCCGGGAAGATCGAGATGATTCAGTGCACGCGGTGGCCGCCGGTGGCGGATTCGCGTCTTGCCTTGGCCTGAGTCGTCGGGCGCACACGCGGGGTCTTTGCGCGCTTGTTGCGGCGCAGGTAGCTCAGCACCGGGGGAACTAGACCGTCTGCATTGTCCGGAGCTTCTACCCCGCGGATAAAGCGGCCAAACAGGTAAGCGACGCCGAGCCCGACAAGAGGCCATGCAACCAGTATCACCAGCCAAGTTATCCAGTTCATAAAACCACAGACCGATAAGGAAACGAATCCGTCCTGTGTTCAGCAGCCCGACGGGCGCCCGAAGGCGCCTCGCCGTTCTTATGACGATATCATGAAGTCACCGAGCGTGCCAAGTAAAGCGGCCCGTGGCCCGAAGCCTAGCCTCGGGTCCGGTACATCGCCCGGCACGACCGCCACAGATCACGGGCGAGGGCGTCGCGCATCCACCACACACGCCGGGCACAGTACCGATAAAGACACAGTTTGTCAGCGAGTCCGACCGGTGCGTCGCGTACCGCCCTGAGGTAGCTGCCCGCCAGTTTCCACGTCTGAAATAGCAACAACGCACCTCCGCTTCGAGGCGCGTAATACTCGCTGACCTCCGACTCGGACTTCAGCTTGGTGGAGCTCTCCGGCGTCATGCGGCGAAAAAAAAGGTATTCGGGCACCTCGACAAGTTTGCCGCGCACCGCCAGTTCGGCGACCAACACCACGTCGGACCCACGGTGGAAACGCAGCAGCCCTGTCCGACGCAATACCCCGGTGCGGATCACCCCGTTCAGCACGTTGTTCAGCCGCATCTCGTTCAAGCAGCGCCGGAAACGAATGCATGGGCTCGGCTCCTCGAGGTTCAATCTGTTGACATATGGCTCGAGCGTCCCGTTTTCATCGACGATAAGCTGAGTGCGGGGATAGCACAGCACCACATCGGGCCGCCGCTCGAGGATGCCGAGGCACGCGCTCAAAAACTGCGGGCTGCACAGGTCGTTCGATGACGCCCATTTGAAGTAACTTCCATTTGCGAGCTCCACAACCCGGTTGTAATTGGCATCGACCCCCAGATTATGGGCGTTGCGATAGTAGCGCACGCGCGGATCGGCAGCAGCGATCTCTCGGCATATATTCTCGGTCGCGTCGGTCGACTCATTGTCGGAAATGATCAGTTCCAGGTCACGATGGTCCTGGGCAAGAAGCGTTTCAATCGTGGACCGGATCCAGCGCCCGCCGTTGCGCACCGGCATGCCGACGCTGACAAGAGGACCGTCACTGCTTGGCATGCGGCGTACCTGTGGCGCGGCGGTCATTTGAAGCAGACGCCACCGGTATAGAACCGCGGAGGCGAGGGTGCGGCAGGTGAGCCGGCATGTAGAATATGCTGAGGCACCGTCACCTATTCTTGAAGTGGCTCACGTGGTACTGGTCGCTGCAATCCATGACGAATGCGCCGGTGTGCCGTCCCTGCTGAGCGCTAAGTTCATGAAACCCAGCTTACCCGAAACCGTCAATCGTGAGGCGCTTGTGGCAAATCATGCAATCCCCGGCGGAGCCAAGTCAAGGGCGCGCCGCCCCTGCGCAAGGGTGATGTCGGAAACTGAAGGTCGGCTGACGTGATGAAAGGACTAGGAGCCTTGGCTTGGAACGAGTCAACGCCGGGGACCGGCGAGACCAAGTATCGCGCCGGTCGCTTGACGTCTCTCGACGCCTTTCGCGGCGCCGTCATGCTGCTGTTGATCCCCGACGTGGAGGGCGGCTTCTCGTTTTACCAGATGGCGCGCCGGTTCCCCGAAGACGCGGTCTGGCCGTTGCTTGCGCGTCCATTCACCCACGTGCAGTGGACCGGCTGCTCGATCTGGGACCTGATCCTGCCCGCTTTCCTGTTCATGGTCGGTGTCTCCATGCCGTACTCACACGCCGCACGCAGGCAGCGCGGCGACTCCGAGGCAGAAATCATTGGCCACGCCGTGCTGAGAGCGGTGGCGCTATTGATGCTCGGCGTTTTCTTGCAGATGCCCGTGCAGACACGCCTGGATTTTCTCTGGCCGGCGCTGCTGCTCGCGCTGGGGCTTCCGCTCCCCGAGAGGCTAGCCGGGGTTCTGCCGGGAGATCCGGTGTCTGCGGCGCGTGGCCTGCGTGTCCTCTGGTGGACGGCGATCCTGTGCTCCTGCGCGATCGCGCTCGTCGTGAATTTCCATCGGATCGAAGGCTTTGCACTGCACGATGTATTGCCGCAGCTCGGGCTCGGCTATGTTTTCGCGTTCCTGCTCGTGAACCGCGGGTTTACCGTGCAAGGACTGGCCGCGGTTTCCATCCTGGCGTCGTACTGGCTGGCATTTCTCCTGTACCCGCTGCCGGGTGCCGGGCTCGACCTGTCTAAAGTCGGCGTAATGCCTGGCGATGAGATCTTCGACGGTTATTTCGCGCACTGGAACAAGAACACCAATCTGGCCGCAGCGTTCGACGCCTGGTTTTTGAATCTCCTTCCGCGCTCGCAACCATTCCTGTTCAACGAGCACGGCTACCAGACGCTCAACTTCATCCCGTCGATCGCCACGATGATTTTCGGTGTCATGACCGGAGAGTATCTGCGCAGCGACCGTCCGAGGGTGGTGCTGCGGAACGGGCTCCTGAAGGCGGGCGCTCTCGGAGTCCTCGGCGGTCTGCTGGCCGGATGGTTGCTGTGTCCGATCGTGAAAAGCATCTGGACCCCGTCCTGGACGCTCCTCAGCGCGGGCTGGGTATTGATTTTTCTGGCTCTCTGCTACTCCCTCATCGACGTGTCCGGCAGGCGTGGCTGGGCGCTCCCCTTCGTAGTCGCCGGCAGGAACCCGATCCTTCTTTACGTGCTTGCGCTCAAGTACCGCTGGTGGATCTTGGAAGCCTGGAAACGAGCACTCGGACCTGAAACGTTCCTGGGGTATTGGGAACCGATCCTCGAGGCGTCGGCGTGCGGGCTTACGCTTTGGATCGTTGCCTTGATCCTGTATCGGCTGCGAATCTTCGTCCGCCTCTGAATCACCCGTTCTCGTGTCACCGCGGAGAAGATCAGGCCAAACGGCGCCTCAGAGCGTTTGCGAGCTTCGTTCTCTCGTCAGATTTCAAGCCAAAAATCCAGGTGCCCAAGATCGCGACGGGCATTGCAAGAGTCACCTGAAGAAAGAACACCGCCAGATTGCCGGCGGGCCACGCTCTTTCAACAGCGTAAGACACGGCAGCGAATGGAAGAATCGCCACAATCGGGCGCCCGATCGAATCCACGTAGTACTCCACTATTGAGATGTGGAGAACCTTCTTCGCATAGGCAACGCTCATTCCGAGCGCCACGATCAGCCTGGGAACCAAGACCCCCCATGCACTGCCGAGAACCCCGATTTTTTGTATCAAGACGATGCTGAAAGTTATGCTTGCCGCAGCCTCGAACGCGAATATGGGCACCATACCCTTGTGTTTTCCCAGGCCGATCATCGTGGTCGTGCAGACTTGGTACCCTACCATAGCCCACAGCGAGACACTCAGTAGCGTTAGAATCTGGCCGGAAAGCCTTCCGTACTCCGCCCCCATCCACAGGGATATGAACGACTCTCCGCGGATCATGAATGTCGCAATGATCGGCAGAACGACGAGGCTTGCGTAACGAGTTCCAAGCACCAGAACATCCTTTACACTGTCGACCTGTCCTGCTCCCTGCATGGAGCCGACCATAGGCATGACAGTGTGCGTTATCCCGCTCAACAACTGACGCGTATACTCGGTTAGCGATTCTGCGATGCTGTAGTAGGTAACCATCGCCACGGGCAGCAGGGAACCGATGAGTATCAAAGAGGAGTTATGGGCAATCGCGGCAAAAACGTGTATTGCTGACGACAGCAGCCCGAAGGAAAAAATCTTCTTGAGACTATCCGGAGAGAAAGCCCGGCGAATGCTGGTCTCGGCTTGCCGGTATGCTCTTCTGCTCAATATCCGGGCCAGCATCAGCTGGATCACCGAGCTCATCAGCTGGATCACGGCCAATACGATTATTCCTTGGTCTGCTTGGTGGGTTATTGTTGTTCCCGTTTCAAGAGCGATCACTATTGCAGAGCCTCTGACAGTCACTCCGACGACGCCAATCAGGTTGGACAGATCAAACCGGTGCCGCGCCGTCAGAATACCGCCGTAGACGCCCGTAACAAGGGCAACCGCTATGTTCGTGGCCATGATCATGATGGCTACCCTCGCGACGTCCTCCGATCCGGGCGGTATCGAGAATATCCGTTCGACGAAGAAGCTAATCCCCGCCGCCACGACGATCGCGACGAGCCCCGCGATTGTGAACGCAAGCAGGGCCGCCGACTTTATGTCGCTTGCGCTTTCGTGGTCGCCGGCGCTGTGGTAAGAGGCAACGAACTTGGTTACGGCGCTACGTACTCCCAGATCAAGCAGGCCGAAATAGCCCACTAGAGATCCTATGAGAGCCCATATCCCGTAAGTCGTCGTACCCAGTTTTCCGAGGACATAAGGTCCCAAAAAGAAGCTGACGAGCGCGCTGAAGAGGAAACCTCCCCAGTTGGAAACAACATTTCGCACGGGCCGGGCGTCGATTCTCTTCGAATCGCTGTTCATGTTTTCAGAAGATCTCCAGCCAACCGTGGACGTGTGGACGGCGAGCGGCAGCAGTAAATTCAGTCACATAGATATCACCACTTTGCGGCCGGCTCACCCGCGCCGTCAAGTTGGCCAATTCGCCGCGATACGGTAAGATTCGCGAGGGTTTCCTCCCGACGCCAGACGAAGAAAAGACGTTTGGCGCGAAACCGTGTTCCAGCTGAAGTGCGACCATCAACCCCCAGACGCGCAGTCGGTCAAGGAGATCATAGATGACGGCGTCAAGCGCTAGAACGCTTGGCTTGCGACCGGGAGATTGGGTCGAAGTCCGCAGCAAAGAGGAAATTCTCGCGACACTGTCGTCCGACGCGTCGCTTGATGCCCTGCCGTTCATGCCGGAAATGTTTCAATTCTGCGGACAGCGCTTTCAGGTGTACAAGCGCGCGGACAAGACTTGCGACACCGTCGACAAGACCGGCGGGCTGCGTTTGCGCAATACCGTGCATCTTAAGGAGCTGCGCTGCGATGGATCGGCGCATGGCGGATGCGAAGCAGGTTGTCTGATGTTCTGGAGGGAGGCTTGGCTAAAGCGGGGCGGTGACGATCAGGCACGTGCCTCGAAGGGAGTCGCGACCGGAGCCCAGGCGGGTCAATGTACCGCGCAGGATGTTATGCGCGCTGCGGTCGTCGACGCGAGCCAGCAGATTTTTCGCTGTCAGATCACCCGACTCAAGGCATTCACCGAGCCGCTGCGGTGGTGGGATATCCGCCAGTACGTGCGCGACGTTGCCACTAACGGCGTCCGCGTCGGTAGGCTGGTGCGCGCTTTCCTATTTTCCTGTTATCGCGAACTCACGGAGCTGGGCATCGGATATCGTGCGTTGCTCGCATTGTACGACTGGTTCCAGGCTCGTCGGGGCGGCGTGCCGTTTCCGCTTCGCAGCGGGACATGCGCGAAAACACCTACTGCGGTGCTCGGCTTGCAGCCAGGGGAATTGGTGCGGATCAAGTCGTACCCGGAGATTCTTGCGACGCTTGGCCCGAACAACAAGAATCGTGGATTGTGGTTTGACGCGGAGATGGTTAAGTATTGTGGCGGGACTTATAGGGTCGCCAAACGTGTCCGGCATATCCTCGAGGAGAAGACCGGCAGAATGCTCGAGTTCTCGAATCCATGCATTGTGCTGGAGGACGTTTTCTGTCGCGCCGAGACGACCCAAAAGCGTCTGTTTTGTCCGCGCAGCATGTGGATCTACTGGCGTGAGATCTGGTTGGAGCGGATCTCGAATGAGGATACCCGGGGTCAAAGATTAGTCAGACTTGACGGACCCACCGCAACTCGTGGCTAGACTCCCTGCGATTAGTGCGGAACCCGATCAGGGCTACGGTGAATGCCGTGCCTGCGGCGCGGGATTGCAGCATACGTTTGTGGATCTTGGGATGTCTCCGCCGTGCCAGACGCATATCGAGCCCCATCAGCTCAATCACATGGAGGCGTTTTACCCCCTGCGTGCATACGTATGTCACAAGTGTTTTCTCGTCCAATTGGACGAATACGTGTCTCCCAAGGATATCTTTACGGAGTACGCCTATTTCTCCTCATACTCCGATACCTGGGTGGCGCATGCGAAGCGTTACGTCGACTTGGTCACCGAGCGTTTCGGGTTGAACAAGACCAAGAAGGTGATGGAGCTGGCAAGCAACGACGGTTATCTCCTGCAGCACTTCGTCAAACAAGGCGTTCCGGTGCTCGGGATAGAGCCAGCGGCCAATGTAGCCAAAGTGGCGGTCGAGAAGGGCATTCCTACCAGTGTGCAATTCTTCGGGGTAAAGTCGGCGCGCGAGATCTTGCGTGAAAACGGGCACGCGGACCTGTTGCTCGGTAACAACGTGCTCGCCCACGTGCCCGACCTGAACGACTTCGTCGGCGGCATGAAGATCGTGCTCGCGCCACACGGTGTGATCACTATGGAGTTTCCGCATCTCATGCGGTTGATGGCGGAGAACCAGTTTGACACCATTTACCACGAGCACTTCTCGTACTTCTCGTTTATCACCGTAGAGCAGGTGTTCGCCGCCCACAGAATAACGCTGTTCGACGTGGAGGAGCTTCCGACGCACGGGGGTTCTCTGCGCATCTATGGTCGTCATGCTGACGACGCCTCCAAGCCGGTCGGGGCGCGGGTCGTGGACCTCCGCACGCGCGAGGTGCAGGCTGGATTCAACCGAATCGAGCACTATTCTTCCTTTGGCGAGCAGGTCAAAGAGACCAAGCGCAAATTGCTTGAATGCTTGATCGGCATCAAGCGCCAAGGAAAGCACATCGCGGGCTACGGTGCGCCGGGCAAGGGCAACACCCTGCTCAACTACTGCGGCATCCGTACCGATTTCCTCGATTACACCGTGGACCGCAATCCATACAAGCAGGGCAAATACACGCCGGGCACCCATATCCCGATCCATTCGCCGGAGAAAATACGTGAGACGCGGCCCGACTACGTTTTCATTTTGCCCTGGAATCTCAAGGATGAGGTCACGCAACAGCTGCACTATATCCGCGACTGGGGGGGGCGCTTCATTGTCCCGATCCCGACGGTCGCCGTGCTGTAGCGGATGAACAAACCGGCGAGCGAGCATGTCGCTGCGGCGACGAGCGGCGACGGAGCGCAGCGCATCGGCGCGGAGATCTACGGCCTCATGCGGCGGCTCTACCCCATCTGCCGCAGCATCACCGGCGATGGCGTACGCCGCAGCCTCGCGATGCTGCAGGAATACATACCGCTCGAGATCTTCGAAGTCCCCACCGGCACACCCATTTTTGATTGGACCGTTCCGAAGGAGTGGAACGTGCGCGACGCTTACGTCAAGAACACCAGAGGCGAACGCGTAATCGACTTCCAGAAACACAATCTGCATCTGGTCAACTATTCGGTGCCGGTTCGCCGCACGATGTCGCTCGCCGAATTGCGGCCCTATTTGCATACGCTGCCCGAGCATCCCGACTGGATTCCTTACCGCGCATCGTATTACAAGGAAAGCTGGGGCTTCTGCCTGACACAGCGCCAGCTCGAGGCGCTCGACGAAGGCGAATACGAGGTATGCGTGGACAGCACCCTCGGAGACGGAAGTCTGACGTACGCAGAATGCTATCTCGCCGGGGATCGCGAAGACGAGATATTGCTCTACACTCATATCTGCCATCCCTCCGTGTGCAACGACAATCTCTCGGGGATGGCCCTGCTTACCTATCTTGCGCGCGCGCTGCAAAACGAGCGCAGACGGTATTCGTATCGCTTCGTGTTCGCGCCGACGACGATCGGGTCGATCACTTGGCTGAGCCGCAACGAATCGCATCTGGGGCGGATCAAGCACGGGCTGGTCGTCGCTTTGGTCGGTGACCCGGGGCCCGTGACCTACAAGAAGAGCCGCCACGGCGACGCGACGGTGGATCGCGCGGTGGCGCATGTGCTCAAACACAGCGGGCGACCGTGCCAAGTGCTCGATTTCTCGCCCTACGGATACGACGAGCGGCAGTTCTGCTCGCCGGGCATCGACCTGCCGGTAGGACGGTTGACGCGCACGCCCAATGCCTGTTATCCGCAGTACCACAGCTCTGCCGACGACCTGGATTTCGTCGGGGCCGAACACCTGTCGGACAGCCTCGAGACCTGCCGCATGGCGCTGCGCGTGCTCGATCGGGACGCACGCTATCTCAATTTGAGCCCCAAATGCGAGCCGCAGCTCGGCCGGCGCGGACTTTTCAGCAAAACGAGCGCGGAGCGCGACGTCGGGCAGCGTGATCTGGCGATGCTATGGATACTGAACCTTTGTGACGGCGCGCATTCGCTGCTCGACATCGCGGAACGGTCCAACCTGGCGTTTGGTACTATTGCGGCCTCTGCCGACGACCTCGTGGAAGCGGGTTTGCTCCGACCCGCGACGATAGGGGACAAAGAATGAAAGTCGTGCTTTTCTGCGGAGGGTTGGGGACGCGCCTGCGGGAATACTCCGATACCATACCCAAGCCGCTGGCGAACATCGGTTACCGCCCCATCCTGTGGCATTTGATGAAGTACTATGCGCACTACGGTCACACGGACTTCATTCTGTGCCTCGGGTACCGGGGCGATCTCATCAAGGAATTCTTCATCAATTACAACGAATGCATGTCGAACGATTTCCTGATGACCGACGGCGGCAAGACGATCAAGCTTATCAACAGCGACATCGACCACTGGCGCATTTCGTTCGTCGATACCGGGTTGAACTCAAACATCGGCCAGCGGTTGAAGGCGGTCGAGCGTTACGTGGAGGGCGAGGAAATATTCCTCGCGAATTATACGGATGGGCTCACGGATCTGCCGCTGGTCGATTACGTTAGCGGCTTTCGGAACACAAAGGCCGTGGCCAGTTTTCTGAGCGTTCGACCGTCACAAACCTTTCACAGCGTCCGGGTCGACGACAAGGGCTACGTGCGGGACATTCGGCAGGTGCAGGAGACGGATTTCCGGATCAACGGCGGATTCTTCGCGCTGCGCAAGGATATTTTCGGCTATTTGCGCGACGGCGAGGAACTGGTCGAACAGCCGTTTCAGCGCCTGATCTCCGAGCAGCGCCTCATGGCAGTACGCTACGACGGGTTCTGGGCGGCCATGGACACGTTCAAGGACAAGCTGAACTTCGACAACATGTATGCGCGCGGGGAGACACCTTGGGCCGTATGGAAGAAGTGAAGCACCAGGGCGCAAGGGCCACGCAGACGGTCGCGGCTCCCGCTCCGATTCCGAGATAGGACGGCATGCTCGAACTTCAGTTGGGCGCATCGCCGCGCGGGCTGCGAACGCTCTTATGCCTGGGCGCTCACTGCGACGATATCGAGATAGGCTGCGGGGGCACGGTGCTCCGATTGAGCCAGCATTACCCGGGGTTGCAGGTGTTCTGGGTAGTCTTGAGTTCGTCGGAAGTGCGCGCCACAGAAGCCCGTCGCAGTGCGGCGCGCTTCCTGCAAGCCGTGCAGCACCCGGAAGTGGTGATCAAGGAGTTCCGCAACAGCTTCTTCCCGTTCGTTGGTGCGGAAATCAAGGAATTCTTCGAGGAGCTCAAGCGTCAGGTCGCGCCCGATCTGGTGCTGACGCACACCCGCGACGACCTGCATCAGGATCACCGTCTGACCTGCGAGCTGACTTGGAATACGTTTCGCGATCATCTCATTCTTGAATACGAAATTCCGAAGTACGACGGCGATCTCGGCGCGCCGAACGCCTTCGTACCGCTCGATCCGGAACATTACAACGGCAAGATCGAGAATCTGATCGAATGTTTTCCCAGTCAGCACGACAAGCACTGGTTCACGCGCGAGACGTTTCTGGCGCTGATGCGCCTACGCGGCATGGAATCGAACGCCCCGAGCGGTTACGCCGAGGCGTTTTATTGTCACAAGGCCGTGCTGGCGCCCGCGCATGCCGCCGATTGAGCGACCAACACTTCACGGAAACACTGCTGAATGATCACCAAACTGCCATTGCTCGATGAGCTGCTGAACCGGGATCTCGATTACATCACTCACAACCTGCGCGAGGAATTCGGGCGCATCGCCGGAAATAATCTGCTGATCACCGGCGGCGCCGGCTTCCTCGGATACTATCTGGTGCTGGCGCCGTTGCATTGGAATAAAACCGCGGACGCTGCTTCCAAAATCCGCGTGACCGTGTACGACAATTTCGCGCGCGGTACACCCACGTGGCTTACGGCGTTACAAGGCAATCCGGATCTCACGCTGGTGCGCCAGGATATGATCCAACCGCTGCCGGCGAACATCGGCGACTTCCGGTACGTCATCCATGCCGCGGGTATTGCTTCGCCGATCTATTACCGCAAGCATCCCTTGCAGACGATAGACGCCAACATCAACGGATTGCGCAATCTGCTCGATTACAGCGTGCGCCAAGCCGAGCGCGGCATACCGGTCGACGGATTCCTGTTCTACTCCTCGAGCGAGATCTATGGCGATCCAGCGCCGGAGGCCATCCCCACGTCCGAGGATTACCGCGGTAACGTCTCGTGTACCGGTCCGCGCGCCTGTTACGACGAGTCCAAACGTTTTGGCGAAACGATCTGTGTGACCTTCGCGCGCCAACATGGCGTGCCGGTGAAGATGGCGCGACCGTTCAACAACTACGGGCCGGGGCTCAAGATCACCGACGGTCGCGTACTCCCGGATTTCGCGCGTGACGTGCTCAACGGGCGCGACATCGTCATGTACTCCGACGGCTCGCCGAAGCGCACCTTTTGCTACAGCGCCGACGCCATCACCGGTTATTACAAGGTGCTGGTCAAGGGCCATCCGGGCGAGCCCTATAACATCGGCACCGAGCGCCCCGAGATCTCCATCGGCGAGCTCGCAAACAAGGTAATCGCCACCGCGCGCGACCTCTTCGGCTATCGCGGGCAGCTCGTGCGGCACAGAAATCCGGAGTCGGACTATCTGGTGGACAATCCGAACCGCCGCTGCCCGGTGATCGAAAAAGCGCGCAGCCATCTCGGCTACGATCCGAGCATCCTGGTGGACGAGGGGTTGCGGCGCTCGCTCATCTGGTACCACTACCACCGAGAAGCCGAAGAGGCGTGATGCAAGTCTCCATCATCGGCACCGGTTATGTTGGTCTGGTTACGGGCGCCTGTCTGGCCGAGGTGGGTCATGAGGTTGCCTGCGTGGACGTTGACGGCGGAAAAGTCGACCACATCAATCGCGGCGAGACCCCGATCTACGAAGAGGGTTTGCAGGACTTACTGCGTCGCAACGTCGGCACGCGGCTCCGGGCAACCATCGACATTCGTCGCGCCGTGCACGACAGCGAGATCACGTTTATTGCGGTCGGCACTCCTTTCGACGGCGAGCGCATCGACCTGAGCTATATCCGTCAGGTCGCGCGCGACATCGGCGCCGCGCTGCGCGATAAAGATGCCTATCACGTCGTGGTGGTGAAAAGCACGGTGGTTCCGGGCACGACCGACGACGTCGTGCTGCCGCTGCTCGAGGAAGCCTCGGGCAAGCGCGCAGGGACTGGCTTCGGCGTCGGCATGAATCCGGAGTTTCTTACAGAAGGCGTGGCAGTGAAGGACTTCATGGAGCCCGATCGCATTGTCGTCGGCGGCATGGACGCGCGCACCACCGACCTGCTGGCGCGCGTGTACGCGCCGTTCAAGGGCGTACCGGTATTGCGCACCAACAACAGAACCGCCGAGATGATCAAGTACACCTCGAACGCGGTGCTGGCGACGCTGATCTCGTTTTCGAACGAGATAGGCAATTTGTGCGCGCGCCTCGGAGGCGTCGACGTCGCGGACGTCATGCAGGGCGTGCATCTGGCGCGATATTTCACGATGCCGCTCGAAGATGGGCGGAGCGCAACCGCGCCGATTACCTCCTTTCTCTACGCCGGCTGCGGATTCGGCGGCAGCTGCCTGCCGAAAGACGTCAAGGCGCTGGTCGCGCACGGCGAAGCCGCCGGTCAACCGATGCCATTGCTGGATACAGTGATCAAAATAAACGAGCAACAGCCGCGGCGTGTGGTTGAACTGCTCGAGAAACATTTTCCATCGCTCGCCGGTGTACGAGTTTCAGTGCTCGGACTCGCATTCAAGCCGGATACGGACGATATGCGCGAATCGCCGGCGATCCCGATTATTCGTGAATTGCTAACGCGTGCCGCGGTGGTTTCCGCGTACGATCCCGTGGCGACCGAAGCAGCCAAAAAGGTCTTGCCGGCGGAGGGTATTCGCTTCGTGCAAGGCTTGGAACATGCGCTAAGAGAGGCAGATGCAGCCGTAATCGTGACGGGCTGGCAAGAATTTCTGGAGATACCGGGTATCCTCGCGCGTCTGGAACATCCGCCCCTGATTGTGGATGGCCGCCGCATGCTCGACAAGCGGCGGGTTGCCCGCTATGTAGGCATCGGCTTGAGAGTCTGATCTAATACCCGCTGTAGGAGCGTAAGCAGGGTTGGGAGGAGTCAAGGATTGGCGATGCGGCGGTGAGGCCCGGGTTTGCATTCTCAAATTCCAGAGCGCAGGTTTGCTGGCATACCGCTTGCTTTACCGGTGGGGCGAAGATAGATTGGACGACCGTTCACGGGGTTCGTAAGGGGGGGGTTACAAATGACGGCGATTTTTTTTGACTACGACGGTAATGACGAAGCGAGGCGCAAGCTCCTCTTCCGAGGTCAATTGCTCGTCTACTCGCCAAGACGCAGCTCGCTCGCGCTCGTCGAATTTGCGCGTGAGCTGATACGCGAGGCCTTTGGCACGCTCGAGCCGCGTGACGCCCAGCACAACCTTCCCGTCGAAGAGTACGTAGCTGTCCTGTCCCAGCTCAAGCCGAAATTCATCAATCACCCGACCTCAAAGGACCTGGTACGGGGGATTCTGGCCGAGATCGGTTGCAACCCGAGCAACACGTGCTTCGACGTGCCGCGGATGAGGACCGCCACGTCGGGCGGCTATTTGACCTCCGGGATGGGTTATGCCTTCCACCCGCACCGCGATACGTGGTACTCGGCGCCGACGAGCCAGATCAACTGGTGGATGCCGATCTACGACATCGAGCCTGACAGCGCAATGGCTTTTCACACCCGGTACTGGGACACGCCGATCGACAACGAGTCGAACGAGTTCAACTACTACGAGTACGTGCAGACCTCCAGAAAAGACGCAGCCAAGCACGTCAAGAAGGACACGCGAAAGCAACCCCGCCCGACCGCGCCGGTCGAGCTGAACCCGCAGCTGCGAGTCATCACGCGGGCCGGCGGAATGCTGCTGTTCTCGGGCGCACACCTGCATTCCACCGTGCCCAACACCAGTGGCCGGACGCGATTCAGCATCGATTTCAGGACGGTCAATATCGACGACGTTGCAGCGAAGACGGGCGCGGCGAACATCGATTCGGCGTGCACCGGCACGGCGCTCAGAGACTTCCTGAGGGCCAGCGATCTCTCGCGCATCCCGGAGGAATTGGTCTTGCCCTACGAGAACGCGACAGATATCCACTCCTCCCTGGATGAAGTGAGATAAACCCGGATCGTGTCGAACTCGTGGAACGGGCTCAAAGTGCTCGTGACGGGGGCTAGCGGGTTTCTCGGCTCGCATGTGGCGGAACGTCTGGCGCAACTCGGCGCGGAAACCTGCGGGTTCGCGAGACATTCGAGTCCGGGCAATGACCGGATCCAGTGGTTCAATGGCGATTTGAGCGATCCTGCGGCGGTCCGAGCGCTATTGAAGAGGATCCGTCCGCAGGTGGTTTTCCACCTCGCAGGCCAGACGGATGCGGCTCCCGATAGGGAACTGGTGCTGTCTTCGCTCCATAACAACCTTGCGGCCACCGTGACGCTGCTGAACGAGCTGGTTGAAATTGGCTGCCGACGCGTCGTGCTCACGGGCTCGCTCGAGGAACCTGAGCCTGGAAAAGCCGAGTCCGTGCCGGCATCGCCCTATGGAGCTTCCAAGTGGGCCGAGGCCATCTATTCCCGCATGTTTCACGCTCTATATGGGCTCCCGGCCGTGATTGTCAGGCCCTACATGACTTATGGCCCGCGGCAACGCTCGACCAAACTGATACCTTCGGTAACACTTTCACTGCTTCGTGGGCTGCCCCCTACGATCAGCCATCCGGATCGCGAAGTGGACTGGGTCTACGTCGAGGATGTGGTCGAGGGGATCTTGGCAGCTGGCTGTGCGCCCGCGGGAGTGGAAGGCCGCACAATCGACTTGGGGTCCGGCATGCTGGTCCCGATCCGCGAGCTCGTCAAGGAGTTGCAGAATCTCGTCGGCGGCGAAGCGACGGCTCTTTTGTCGAGCCCCGTGAGATCCGCCGGGGTGCACGGACGCAGGGCAGACATGGAGCGCGCGCACCGACTGCTTGGCTGGAAACCAACGACTCCTTTGAAAAAAGGTCTCGCGCAGACAGTGGCGTGGTATCGAGCGAGATCGACGGACCACGGGGATTCGGGTCAAGGCCGACACTAAACACACTGCCCGCCAGCCGCATCATAGTTATCTCAATACGTGCAGGCATGACGTCATCAAGTTCTTCCGTAGAATTTCGACATACCACCCTTGCGTCTGCTTTAGCTGGATATCGTAATAATGATCATTCATGCATTTGACGATGCTCATCAGGCCCACCAGCTCAATGCAGCGTCGAGCTATTTTCATTTTACTCGCATAACGGAGAATATCTTCATGCACCTCCAATCCCATTACCGTTCTAGAGAGGTATTCCAGAAACTTGGATACGGATGCCACTTGCCTGTAATAGCGCAGCGTCAGCAGATCATACAGTGGCAAGCCCGGTATCCGCGCCAGGTCCCAGTCGATCACTCCATTCAACTCTCCTTGCGCATTGCATAAGAGATTGGAAAACTTGAAATCGCCATGATGTACCACCAGCGGAAGATGATCTTCGAGAAAAACGTCCTTCATCTTAAGTGTAATTTTCGCCAATACATCTCTGTCGTCCCGCATCACGAAGGGCGTGAGCGACTCTATTTCTTGCTGGACTAGGAAGGCAAACGTGTCACGCTCCATTGTTCCCAGCTTGACGGCATCTGATGTAAGAATCGCCTCTGCTTTTTCGTAAACACGCTCCGAAATCCGGGCACTTGGGACTTTAAGGTCCATTGAAACACCCCGAATCTTTGTTTCTGCGTAATAGAATTGTTCTCTGTAGCACCCGGCCGTAGCCGGCTTGGGAACTTTTACAGGCAAATCGATGTTCTCGAGCCGGGAAAGCGTCTCATAGTTATGTACGCATCTCTTTTCGCCCACATTCGTCTGCGGCATCCTTAGGATCAGAATCCCATAATCCGCCACAACGCTGCCTCCACTCCCCACCCTGATCAGCTCCGGCAATCTAAGGCCCGCCATACCCTTGCCCGCAATCTCTTTTCTAATTCCTTCAAGCAGCAGACCGTCCTCGCCTCTGGGCGCCGCGTTTCTGCTCAGAATGACTCCTAGATTATTGCGCACGAAACACACCTTGAGCAGGCTCCTGACATTTCGCAAAATACGCCAGGCATTCCCTACGCCGATCCTTCTCACAAAATGAGACTTCGCCAGCGCCGGGTAATGGTCAATGACCGATATGATCCTCAATCCATCGTGGCGCATGTTCCTAAGGACACGACGTATGCTTTTTTCCGGATGTGATGCTTGCGAGCCGTCAAAGCTGAGATAGCCTTGACCTCCCACCTTGAGCGCCATGTCGATCTCGACGTGCATTTCGCGCAAGGATTGCTCGCTTGGTTGTCCGTCCTCCAAGGTCAGCCCGTGGTAACAAATGTTGTCAAGACTACCCGGTCGCACCGGAAGGCGCGTCACGTCACCGACGATCACATCAATATTGCGGTTGCCCGCTTCCCGAATCGTGTTCTTAACTTGTCTCGCTCGCTCTACGCTCCCGCAATAGCAGACCACGTGCTCGGCTAGGGGCGCGATGTACAGTGCTGTCCCTCCGAGATATGCGTCGTTAACCAGCACGGTGGCCCCGTCCGAAATAGACAGGAAGAACCTAAATAGTCCCGCTCCGCTCCCTCCTACCGCCGTTCTTGTCATTTTCTCTATGGCCTTATCAAGACGCTTGCCCGTTCGACTGCTCCATCTTCCTCAAGAGGTTCTTCAAGTGGTACGCAAAAGATAATTCGCCGGTATTCCTATTGCGTTGGTTGCTCCATTCACGATCGACACTTGAAATGTGTCCTGACGATATTGACTCGATGAGTCCTCTCAATTCCTGCTTACGTTGTTTCGAGACGCAGTGTACGTTATCGAAGCGTTTTAGCAGCAAGTGTGTCGCGCCTCCCTCGTCGACAAATGCGATCAGTGGCTTTTCTGCCAACAGATATTCATACGTCTTTGCTGGAATCTGAAGAGGTTGGTTTTCTGCCAGCAATAACAACACGTCTATCCCTTTTATGCGCGCGAGCGATTCCTTGTGTGGCACTTGGCCATGCCCGAACACCATGGCCTCCAGGCCAAGCTCACGCACAATGTCGTTTAACGATCTCCCCTTCCACCGACCCGATTGGCCCCAGAAATGCACCTCCAGCTCTCGTCCTGAGATGACCCCGTCTTTCAATAGATCCGAGAGCGCCATCAGCAAGGGCTCGGGATTTCTGTGGTCATAATCCATGTCGCCGAAGTGTCCGATTATCATTTTTCCTTCGGAGACTTTGATTGGGACTATGTGGTCGAACATATCCATTTCGACTCCGTTTGGAAGGAGCATCGCTTTCTCCCCCAAGGTAGTACCTGACAGTTGCTCAAACAATTCAATCATCGGTTGGGTTGTCGCCGTGATGGTATCTGCCTTAAGCATGACATCTGAAAAAAGCTTTCCAGCCGCCCACGAAACCAAACCGCCTGAGGGTTTGCGATAGATCCATGGATCCCTGAAATCAGCTATCCAATGCAAATCCGGGAACAGCCCTTTCAATATCAGCCCTACCACGTGACAACTATGAGGGGGAGAAGACGTCAACAGATATGAAACTCTACGTTTCCTAATAATATCGGCCGCCGCAAGCACGGACGGCAGTATCCATAGATTTTGACTATCGGGAAATATCAAAACGTCCCGCATTTCCCTAGCGTATTTGCCCATTCGCTTAGCGATCCTCCGAACCCACTGTTTACTTTCGCTTGCTTCATCATTTCGCGGTTCGTTGGAGTCATGCGATATCGGCACAGAGCCTTTTATCCGGTTGCGTATGCTTTTCGTAAACACCGCCCTCTTTGTGATTTCATCATCGGGTAGCGTTAGCCTACGATGGTCGTGGGCATTTCTAGGATGCTCCGCGACAACCGCGGTCTGATATCCATGGTCCCGGAAGTACTTCTCCATCTTCACGATGCGTTTCCCGCCGACAGCACTGCCTGGAGGAAAAAAGTATGAAACAAAAAGGATCGTGCCTTTGTGAGCCAAATATTCCTTTTCCGGAACGGATGACATATGTACGGTGATTGGAGAAGGTCTGCCTAAATCTACCGAAATGGGCGGCCGCACGCTAAGCGGATCATGATCGATTCGGGGGAACGAGCCGATGAAGACGTGCCCAGACCTTCAACGGTCACTGAATACTGCCTGGTCCAGTCTTTCTCGCGTGACCGCCTGATCCCCGATCGTCTGCGTATGGCAACCAGCGCAGTCACGGCTAGGGCGCAACGGCCTTGAGACTCCTAACGACTCGCGAAGCGGTTTTTCCATCCCAAAGAGCGACTTTGGTTCGCTTGGGCCACGCGCCGGCAAGAACTTCTTCCAGTTGCTCGAGCACGGTGTTGGGCCGCACAAGACGATTGGTTCCGTGTGTAATGGTAACGGGCCGCTCGGTATTTTCACGCATCGTCAGACACGGAATTCCAAGATACGTCGTTTCTTCCTGGATCCCACCCGAATCGGTGAGAACATAGCGGCAATCGAAGACAAGGCTCATGAAATCTGTATACCCCAAAGGCTCGGTAAGAACGACTCCCTGCCCTTCGATCAGCGGCTTCAACAAACCAGAAGACTCGAGTCGCCGCCGCGTCCGGGGATGCACCGGAAAGACCACGGGCAGGCTCTTGGCGGCACGAAGTATTACTTGAACCATTTGCTCTAGCTGCTCCGCACTATCAACATTGCTCGGGCGGTGGAGCGTTATTATTCCGTACCCCTTGCTCGCGAGGCCCAGGCGCGCTGCATACTGGCGTGTCTGGATAGCGGGTTTCATCATCTCGAGCGAATCGATCATGATATTGCCGACTAACTCGATTCGACTCTTCGGAACTCCTTCCCGCTCGAGATTCTCGTCGGCATCGGGCGAAGGCGTCCAGAGAAGGTCTGCAAGCGCATCGGTTGCAATTCGATTTAGCTCTTCGGGCATGGACCGGTCGCCGCTGCGCAATCCGGCTTCAAGATGAGCGACCGGAATCCCCAGCTTTTTCACCGCCAAGGTGCAGGCGATCGTGGAATTCACGTCACCAACGACTACCACCCAATCCGGGCGCGTCCTGAGGCATTCCTCCTCATAAGCGACCATTACTCCGCCCGTTTGCTGAGCGTGAGTGCCGCTCCCTATTCCCAAATGCACATCCGGATCGGGAAGTCCAAGGTCCCTTAAAAAGGCGTCCGACATGTTGGCGTCGTAGTGCTGTCCGGTATGGACAATTCGGGGCCGACACCACGAACCTTCCGCCCTCAAAGCCTTGTAAAGCGGTGCGACCTTCATGAAGTTCGGACGCGCCGCCGCGACAAGATCAACCGTAATCATGCGCGCCGATATCTCGCCAAAGGCTCGGACTATCCATTGTCTTCGCAACGCCCTTCGCAAAAACCATCCGAAAACCTTTTCTCCACGTGTATGTGGGTGATCAAACAAGCTACCAAGAAGGACTCATACGCCGCCCCGGCCACGAATTGCCGACTCAGGTCAACTAGATATCCGGCTCCACTTCTAGGTATCATGCCAGCGTCAGGAAAACAACGTCAATCGGGAACGGCGAACCGGGCAGGCAAAGGTGGCGGAACCGCGCCGGAGCGCGGGGCATTGCCGGTCCGCCCCAAACAAGGGAGAGCACATGAGTGTAGTAGCTGTCGTCGGGCTTGGTTATGTTGGTCTGCCGCTTGCAGTCGAGTTCGGCAAGAAGTTTCGCACCGTTGGCTATGACCTGAGCGCGGAGAAAGTGGCCAACTACCGACGCCACGTCGACCCGACTGGCGAAATATCAGGTGAAGATTTGCGGGCCGCCAGCCAGCTCGCCGTCACCACGGATGCTGCCGAGCTCGCGGCCGCGGACATCATTATAGTCGCGGTTCCGACCCCCATCGATACGGCTCGCCGGCCGGACCTTGCCCCGCTGGTGGCCTCGAGCGCCACGGTGGGCAAGCACATGAAACGCGGTGCCATCGTCGTCTACGAATCGACGGTATACCCGGGAGCCACGGAAGAAGTGTGCATCCCCGTCCTGGAAGCGAATTCCGGCATGAAATGGCTCAAGGACTTCAACGTCGCCTATTCACCCGAGCGCATCAATCCGGGCGACAAGGAACATACGCTCACAACGATTGTCAAGGTCGTTTCAGGCGATACGTCCGAGACGCTCGATAAGGTCGCGAGGCTCTATGGCGCCGTGGTCAGGGCCGGGGTCTATCGGGCGTCGAGCATCAAGGTTGCCGAAGCCGCAAAAGTGATCGAGAACACGCAGCGCGACCTGAATATCGCGCTCATGAACGAGCTGTCCATCATCTTCCGAAGAGTCGGCATCGACACGCTTGAGGTGCTCGAGGCTGCCGGCACCAAATGGAATTTTCTTCCTTTTCGTCCGGGCCTTGTTGGCGGACACTGCATCGGCGTCGATCCCTACTACTTGACACACAAGGCAGAGATGCTCGGCTATCATCCCGAGGTCATCCTCGCGGGTCGTCGGATCAACGATGACATGGGGAAATTCATAGCCGAGCAGACGATCAAAGAGCTGATTCGCAGCGGGCATCCCGTCAAGGGAGCCAAAGTCAACGTGCTCGGCCTGACCTTCAAGGAAGATGTGCCTGATCTGCGCAACTCGCGTGTGATCGATGTCATCCGTGAGCTCAGCAGCTACGGCGTCGAGGTCCAGGTTCATGACCCGGTTACCAATCCACGCGAAGCGATGCATGAATACGGCATAAAACTGATCTCATGGAACGCGTTGCCCAGCGCGGACGCACTGATCGCCGCGGTTGCACACAAACAGTTCGTGGGCATGTCCACCGGCGAGCTTGCCACCAAACTCATGCCGCAGGGTTGCTTCATGGACGTGAAGGCGCGCTTTGACGCGACGGCGCTGCGATCGGCGGGCTTCTCGGTGTGGAGGCTTTGAATCCAGCTTCGTTGGTCGCCGCAGCACGCGCCGTGCCAGCAGCTTGAGGCCGAGCGCGGTCCGGTTCCCGCTTTCGTCCGCCGGGTGAAAAAATAAGTCACGAGTCGTCGCAGCTAAGCCTCTTCTTGCTGGCATGGCAAAGTACAATAGATCAAGTACTTGAGGTGTCGGGAGGAAGCATGTCATGAGAAATGCCTTCACAGTAGACGTGGAGGATTATTTTCAGGTCGAAGGCTTTGCGCAGGTGATCGACCGGCTCTCCTGGGAGGGATTTCGCACGCGTGTAGGCGCAAGTACGGCGATCCTCCTGGAGATGCTTGCGCGGCGCAAGATTCGAGCGACGTTCTTCATTCTGGGCTGGGTTGCGCGCAAGCACCCGGAGATCGTGCGCGAGATCGCCGCTGCGGGCCATGAGGTCGCCTCGCACGGCATGAGTCATCGGCCGATCTACACGCAGACCCCCGCCGAGTTCCAGCGCGAGACGCGCGACGCCAAAGCGCTGCTGGAGGACTTGTGCCAGAAACCGGTGATGGGCTATCGCGCAGCGACATTCTCGGTCACGCGCCGCTCGCTCTGGGCGCTCGATGTCCTGTGCGAGGAAGGCTTCCGGTACGATTCGAGCATATTCCCTATGCACCACGACCGTTACGGCATTTCCGACGCGGACCCTAGGCCGCACGTGCTGACTACACCTGGCGGCGGCCGGCTGGTGGAATTCCCGATTTCGGTACTGCGTTACGCCGGGGTCACGATTCCCGTCGCGGGTGGTGGGTACTTCCGGCTGTTTCCGTACCGTTTCACGCGCTGGGCGCTGCGCAGGCTCAACCGGCAGCACCAGGAGTTCGTGTTCTATGTCCACCCCTGGGAGGTTGACCCGGGGCAGCCGCGGGTGCGCGCCGCAAGCGCCGCCTCGCGATTCCGGCATTACCTCAACCTCGACCGGTGCGCGCAGCGGCTCGGCCGTTTGCTCGACGACTTCGAGTTCGACACGATGCACGCGGTCCTGGCGCAGCGCAATTTGCTACCCGGTCCCGTGACGGGCTGACGGGATCAGGTTGCCGACGACGGCCTGACGCATGTTCTTTATCTTCCTCTACTTCGTTTTTCTGTTCATTGCACCCCAGCTGTGGGTGGAGCCGTTCATCGGAATGCGCGTAGATCTCTACCTGTATCCGGCGTGGCTCGGCTGGATAGCGATAACGGGCCGCGCCGGAGAACTGTTCCGCCTGGGTCCACAGGACAAATTCTTCGCTGCGTGGTTGGTTTGGATCGTCGTCTCCATTGCCGTCAACGGATTTCAAGCGGGGAGCAGTGACGTTATCGAGAACTACTTGAAATGGTTTATCCTCTACCGGCTGACTGTCGTGAGCTTGCCGACACTCACGCACGTACGCCGCGCGCTCCTGTTGCTGCTGTTTTTCGGCCTGATCCTGGCGTTCGAGGGAATCCAGCAGATGCACAACCCTAGCGGTACGGGTTGGGCAGGACAGGGATTCGCGTGGATGGACGTCGAGGCGGCCCGCGCCGGTGTGGCCGGTAGGACGCGATGGATCAACATTTTCGACGGGCCCGGCGTATTTTGCGTCGTCTACACGATCGCGCTGCCCTTTGCCGCGCAGTATCTCGGCAAGCCATTCGGTATGGGCACGCGACTGCTTGGGGTGCTGTTGTTGGCCCCGCTTTTGCTGGCGACTTTCTACACTGGGTCGCGCGGCGGATTTCTAGCGACTTTGGGTGTGTTCGGACTTTTTCTGATGAGTAAGTTCCGCATATCGCTCACACGCATGCTGCTGGTGGGCGGCGTGCTAATCGCGGCGTTGCTCCTCGCGCCAAAGTATCTGACCTCGACCAGTGATGCGGCGGGGTCCGCCCAGCATCGTATCGACATGTGGGCCGAGGGCATAGAAATGGTCCGCTACAACCCCGTGTTCGGGGTTGGGAAGGGTAATTTTCTGCATTACACGAACAGACTGATCGCCCACAACTCCACGATCGAGATCATGGGCGACACGGGCATTCCCGGGCTGTTCCTGTGGCTAGCAATCGTCTACATGGGATTCAAGAACCTGCTTGCGGCTTACCGCGAGACCGAGGATCCGGTGCTGCGCTCATATGTGATGGCGCTCGGTCTGAGTCTTGCGGGCTACGCGATGAGTGGGATGTTCGTGACGCTCGAATACGAGACGTACTATTTTCTGCTCGGTTTGACTGCGGCAGTAGGCAATACTCTGTCTGCGCGCCCGAGTTTCACGCGGCGGGACTTTTGGACGATAGGCGCCATCATGGCGGCGTTCTTCGTCGGCGTGAAAGTGTTCGTCATGCTGTACAACTAGGTGGAATTCCCGGTCGTCTGGAGGCACGGTGATCTTCAACATCGGGAACATCGCGGTCGACGACCGGCATCGGCCTGCCAAAGCGCAGCGCAGGGTAGCACCTGATGCTTGAGGGAGCGTTCTTCGTTTCGGCGGCAGTGCTCGTCTACCATTACCTGCTTTATCCGGCACTGGTGATTGCTTGCGCAAGTTTGGTTCGTCCCAAATCAGTACCGCCGCCGGCAACATGGCCGCCGGTGTCGTTCATCATCGCGGCGTATAACGAGGAGCGGGTGATAGCGGGCAAGATCCGCAACACGCTTGCGCTGGACTACCCGGGTCATCGCCCCGAGATCATTGTCGTGTCGGACGGGTCGAACGACGAGACCGAGTCGCTCGTGCGTTCGTTCGCCCCGCGAGGAGTCGTCTCGCTGCATGAATCGCAGCGTCGCGGCAAGACGGCCGCGTTGAACCGCGCGGTCAAGCGCGCCGGTGGAGACATCGTGGTCTTTTCCGACGCCAACAACGATTTCGCCCCGGATGCAATCAGCAAGCTGGTGCTTCCCTTCGGGGACCCGGGTGTCGGTGGAGTGTGCGGAGCGAAGCGCATCAAGCCCGCGGCGGAGCGCCAGTCTTCCATGGGTGACGGCTTGTATTGGCGCTACGAGTCGGCGGTGAAATTCGCCGAGAGCAGGCTCGGGACGATCACCAGCGCGGACGGCGAAATCTTCGCGGTGCGCCGCCATCTCTACCGGGCGGTTCCGGAGCACATCATCAATGACGATCAGCAGATCACGCTCGATCTCGTCAAGCAGGGCTACCGTGTGCGCTATGCGCCGGACGCGTGCTCCTACGAGTTCGCTTCCATCCACATCCGTGACGACTTCCATGTCAAGGTGCGCATGGTTGCCGGAGGATTTCAGACCCTGGTCGAAAACGCCGCGGCACTGTTTCCTCTGCGGTCATGGTTCGCGTGGGCGTTTTTCTCCCACAAGACCCTGCGATGGCTGACACCCCTCTTCCTGATTCTGGCACTTGTCACGTCGGCGGCGCTAAGCGCCAAACCGCTGTACCAAGCGGCGCTCGCCGCGCAGCTCACGTTCTATGGCCTCGCGCTGGCGGGCTATTGGCGCATCGGCCGGGCGAAGCTGCCCGCGACGACATATATCCCGCTCTATTTCACCACGATGAACCTGGCGGCGTTGTGTGGCCTGTTCCGCTTCCTGCGACGGAGCCAGACGGTCCAGTGGCGCAAAGCGCAGCGGTGATTGCCGCCCGCCTTCGGTGGTGACGTGGGGAACGCGGGCCGTCATGCTGCCGGGATGTTTTCGTTGTCTCCCAGCGCGCACGGTTCGAGTCCCCGCGCCCGCCATTCACGCAACAGCGCCGGGACGGCCTCCAGGATCGCCTCGTTGTCGTCATGGCAGAGAAAGATATCGCCGCCCTGGACCTGCCGGCCCTTGGCTAGGACCGCTGCCGCCGAGCGGGTGCGGTCGTCGTCCGAATCCACGGACCAGAGGATGAGCCTCATCCGACCTGCAGCCGCGAACGCCAGCATAGGCAAAGTGACCCAGCCGAAAGGCGGCCGGTACAGGATTGTCTCCACGCCCGTGGCCCTCCGGATGGCTTCTCTCGTCCGATCGAACTCGTTCCACGCGTTTCGGAAAGCCCATTGAGGCAGCCGCCGGTGCGACCAGCTGTGGCCCGCGATCGTGTGGCCGTCTTCGACCGTCCGTCGCGCGATGTCCGGGTGGCGAGCCACGTTTTGACCTTGAACGAAGAACGTGGCTTTGGCGCCATGGGCTCTCAAGGCGTTCAGCAGCCGCGGTGTGTTCTCGGGGTGCGGACCGTCGTCGAACGTCAAATAGACACGATTGCCCGTCTTCTTCTTGACAACGGCTCGATTCGGCAGCAGCGAAAGCGCGAAATCTTTGAGCGCGGACGTCATCTCAGGTTTCCCGTTTCCAGTATCGGCGGACGGGGCGTTTCAGTCCAGGACTGATTCAAGATTCTGCGCCTTCGGAACGGGAAGTGGCCTCAGAAACTCCGACTCCGTTGAGAGAATCCCTGCCCCATGTTAGGGTTCTTGCGTATTTCCGGATACTCCGGCGCGGGAGCGGCGATTTGGCGGGGTGAGCCGTTGCAAGTGTACATCCGCCATGAGTGGAATGGGGTCTACGGTATGGGCATGAAATTCGCGGTGCGAGCATTCGTTGCTCGAAGCGTGAAGCATTTGATGGGAATGGTGCTGTACCAATCGGGGCTCCATCGGCTGGCGATGCCGAACTGTGCCATCGTGGTGCTCTTCCATCGCGTTAACGATCGGCTTGGAGAAAATGAAATCAGCTGCACGGTCAAGAAGTTCAGGGATTTCTGCGATTTCTTCAAGAAGTACTACAAGGTCATCTCCTATGGAGAGCTCTTGCGGAAACTCGACCGTGGAGAAAATCTGCGAGGCCACGTGGTGATTACGTTCGACGACGGATACCGGGACAACGAGGAAGTGGCGGCGGCCGACCTTCGCAAGCGAGGGCTTACGGCCTGCTTCTTCATTATCACCGGTTTCATCGGAACCGATCGCGTGGCCTGGTGGGACGAGGAGAAAGGGATCAAGTCCGAGTGGATGAGTTGGGACAGCGTACGCGCTCTCCGCGAGCAGGGGTTTGAGCTCGGCTGCCACACGGTGAATCACCTCGACCTCGGCAAGGTGCATGGGGACGAGGCGCAGTGGGAGATCGAAGAGTCGAAACGGAAACTCGAGGCCGAGACCGGTGAGAAGATCCCCTACTTCAGCTATCCGTATGGCGGGATCGACCAATGCACCGAGGAGAACCGTCAACGGGTGCGCGATCTCGGGTTTAAAACGTGCCCATCCGCCTACGGCGGCGTGGTGCCGCCAGGCACTGATCCGTTCTACATCAAGCGTACGTCCATCTCGCAGTGGTACATCTCTCCCTATCACTTCGGCGTTGACATGATGCTACTCGGGAGGCGCGCAGAGCCGAACGACAATTTGGGGGACGAGACCTCGTAAGATCGTCTCAGTACGAGCTCCTTTGCCACCGAATATGATTTTCGTCCGGGATTCGAGCCCCATTGGCCACACCATCTGGTTGCTACGGGACGCATGATGAGGCCAGTGTTCCGTCCGACTGAACCCAAGGAGGAAGCGGCGCTTAGTGCCTTTTTGGCTCGCATTTTCCAGTGGGATGATGGATGTATTTTTATGGATCCGGCGCTGATGCAGTGGAAATACTGGCGGCCCAGAAGTGATTGGGACGGGTCACGCAGCTACGTGATCGAACGGGATGCTACGATTCTCGCGCATGGCGCGGCTTGGCCCCTTCACCTCGAATTGGAAGACGGACCTGTCCGTGGCTTTTTCTGGATTGATTGGGCAGCGGATCCCTCGATACCGGGCATTGGCGCAGCCCTGATGCAGCGCATGGCAAGGGCAGGAGGATTGGTTTGGACTTGGGGAGGAACCCCTCAGGCTCTGAAGATGCGCGCCGCGATGGGATTTGCGCCAAGGCATGCGGTTCCCTTGTACGCAAGACCGTTGCGTCCTTTTCGTCAGGCCCTGGTTCGCGCAGACCAAAGTTGGAAGGCACTTCCCCATTTCGTACGGAACTTCATTTGGGCGCTTGCGCCTATGCGTGTGGAACCCGGATGGACTGCGGTGCCCGCCGACGAGAAACATCTATGGGTCATGGAACGGAAAGATAACTTGTCGGCGCTCGGCGTGTTCCATTTTAGGAGTAGTCCCGAATTCCTCAGATACTTGTCGGAGTGCCCGGTTGCGCGGCTTGAATCCTTTCGGGTGTGTTACCGTGGGGAGGACATAGGTGCCCTTGTTCTAATGTATGTTCCCGGGCAGGCGCGGATCGTGTACGCGTTGATCGACGACGAGATCGAGCGTGGATGGCTCAACCTGTACGCGCTGGCTTTGCGACAGGCAATGCAAGACCCGCAAAGCTACGAGATCACGACTTGGTGCGCTGTTCCAGTGGGTCAGCGGGCCCTTACGCAACTGGGTTTCCGCGAACGTTCCTGCAACGATTTGATGGTGTACGACCCGGAAGGAAAAACGCCCAAAGAGGGTCGGTTCCATCTTCAGATGCTCCACGGAGATGGTGCGTTTCTCCATCCCGGCCACCTCGATTTCATCACCTGAGGGTCTGTCTCCCGTGGTGGCGTCAATATCGAATTCCATGCGCGTGATCGTGACCACGCAATGACCTTACTGGAAGCACTCGAAATACTTCGCGAGCCCGCTCAAGAGGAGGAGGCCTTCCGCGTCTTTTTGGCGTGCGGGTTCACGCCACTGGATTTGAAGACCTTTCTGGCAGCGCACCTGCGAAGGCGTCTCGGCTCCCGGGCAGTCGAGGCCGGCACCGGGCTATACGGGGACCTGGTCGGGAGCCTGGAGTCGTTGGATCCGCGCAAGTGGCACGCGTTGGTCGCCGTCATCGAGTGGGCTGATCTAGATCCACGGCTCGGCCTGCGCTCGTTGGGCGGTTGGCGAGGCAACGCGCTGGAGGACATTGTCAAGACCGTCAGGCGCAACCTGCAGCGTTTGGAGAGCGCAATGCTTCGCGTCGCCGAAATATCGCCGGTGTGTTGCAGCCTGCCGTCGCTCCCTTTGCCGCCGGTGTCCTACCGAAGTCCCGAGCAAGGGGGGCCGTTCGAATGGACATTGCGCCAGACGCTTGCCGAATGCGGTGCGCGTCTCAGCGAGCATCTCAAGATCCGTCTCTTGAATCCAGAGAGACTCGATCGGGTAGCGCCTCTGAAAGGTCGGTATAGCGCTCGAGCAGATTTGGCGGCAGGCTCCCCCTATACTACGGAGTACGCCTCTATCCTGGCCCATTCGATCGCGGGGTTGGCAGTGCCGGCCTTGCCGAAGAAAGGACTCATTACCGACCTGGATGACACGCTCTGGTCCGGCATTCTCGGGGAGGTGGGTTCCAACGGCGTAGGCTGGGATCTCGAACATCGCGCACAGGTCCACGGTCTTTATCAGCAGTTGTTGGCATCCTTGGCCGATGCGGGCACCCTGATCGCAGTGGCGAGCAAGAATGACCCCCGGCTGGTGGAAGAAATTCTGAACAGCGGGCGTCTCCTGCTGGACAGAAAATGTCTTTTCCCCATAGAAGCAAACTGGGGTACGAAGAGCGAGTCTGTGGCCAGAATCCTGCGGGCCTGGAACATTGCGGCGGACTCGGTCGTATTCGTCGATGACAGCCGGATGGAGCTCGCCGAGGTGGGGCGGGTACACCAGGGAATGGAATGCCTCCTCTTTCCCAAGGACGATCCGACAGCGGCCCTTGAACTTTTTTGGGATTTACGAGCGCGCTTCGCAAAAGAAAGAATATCGGAGGAAGACCGGATCCGCTCCAGCAGCCTTCAGGCAGCCGCAAATCGGCCTGACGAGAGTATGATGACTCCGGATGATTTTCAGCGGTCGCTTGAGGCAGTGATTACCATCGATTCGGCTTGTCCGCCGCGAGATGGTCGAGCTCTCGAACTGGTCAACAAGACCAATCAATTCAACCTCAATGGTCGGCGCTACACCGAAACCGATTGGGCCGACCGTTGTCGGCAACCCGGGATTTTCGTGCTGGAGGCCAGTTATCGTGATAAGTTCGGCCCGCTCGGGCGGGTCGAGGTGCTTTCGGGAAGAAAGACCGGCGACGTGGCGGAGATTGATTGCTGGGTTCTTAGTTGCCGTGCATTCTCGCGGCGGATCGAGCATCATACCCTCAAGTACGTGTTTGATACCCTAGGTGTGAAAGAAGTGGCTCTCGATTTCCGGAAAACGGATCGGAACGGACCATTGCAGGAATTCGTGGAGAGCTTGCACCCGAGAGCGAGCCGACAATTCTTGAAGATCACTGCCGAGGAGCTTGAGCGCGTTTGCCCTTTGATGTGCCATTCCCTTGAGGAGGTAGCTGTTGAATGACATCGACCTTCGTTTGATCCGCTGTTTTCGAGGTGTCTTTCCTCAGCTGGACGAATCCGCGGTACGACAGGCAAAGCGAAGCATCATGGAGGAAAAGTGGGACTCGCTTGCATCGGTCACTTTAATTCACGTCGTTGAACAGGAGTTCGGGGTGACGATAGACCTTTTTGATTTGGAGGCGCTCGACTCATACGCGGCACTCAGGCAATATTTGCTGGAAGCTGCGGTGACCCCGAATTCGCGGACACCGGGTTAGGCTGCATGAGCATCGTGTCCGACAGGCTCCTGGATATCAATCATGGCGGATCCGTCATTTCATCATCTGGGCTATGTTGTAGCTTCCGTTGAAGATGCTTTGCGGAGATTCGCGGCGAGTCTCCAGGCGCGGTGGACTTCTGCGCTGGTGGAGGATCCCATCCAGGGGGTCAAGGTTGCTTTTTTGGGGCCCGGACCGTCGGGCCCGTTGATTGAATTGGTGGCGCCCCTCGGACCTTCATCTCCGGTCCAGAAGCTGCTCTCAAAGGGCGGGGGGCTACACCACGTGTGTTACGAAGTGGACAATCTGGAAGCCCAGATCGCCTATGCGAAAAGCACCGGGTCAGTGCTGATTCGAGGGCCAAGACCGGCCGTCGCCTTCAACGGCCGGCGTATCTGCTGGGTGATTACAGCCGATCGGTTGCTTGTCGAATACCTCGAGCGCGAAGGCTCGGCCGGCTAGTACGGACTGCCGTTCCCCAGAGAATTCATGATGTAGCGGGTGAGGGACGCGTCGGCGCAGAAGCCCCGCGTGACCCCCGCATCGGTGCACATCTCCTTCTTGATCCGCGCCTCGTTGGGGAACGGCCAGAGATCGGTGGCGGTAGTGGTGTTGTAGCCCGCCTCGCCGTAGAGCGTTCCGGGCGCGCCTATGCGCTTGACGATCTGCGCACCCCGTTGACCGCCAGTGACGCCACCCAGCGAAAGCACAGAGAGCGCCTCGATTCTCG
>Ga0209131_1000074_pt1 | contig 77271 bp, 76 predicted proteins | sample GraSoi_2013_40cm_FD_185826 | JGI IMG/M metagenome (GOLD analysis project Ga0209131, IMG submission 185826) | Grasslands soil microbial communities from the Angelo Coastal Reserve, California, USA - Sample 9_17_2013_40cm (SPAdes) (version 2) | ecosystem: Environmental > Terrestrial > Soil >... | reverse complement strand
GCTTGTTGCGCCCCGTGATGAACACCATGTCGCGGATTCCCGCCGCTACGGCTTCCTCGACGGCGTATTGAATGAGCGGCTTGTCGACGATCGGCATCATTTCCTTCGGGCTCGCCTTGGTCGCGGGAAGGAAGCGGCTGCCCATGCCGGCTACCGGAAACACCGCTTTGGTCACTTTTTTCACGCGTCCGACCCTCTCAATATCCTTCGCAATCCCTCTTCGTCGACGACCGCAATGCCGAGCTTATGGGCCTTTTCCAGCTTGCTTCCCGCTTCGGCGCCCGCGACCACGTAGTCCGTTTGGCTCGACACCGACGTCGCGACTTTCCCGCCGCTGCGCTCGATCATCTCCTTGGCTTCCTCACGCGTCAGTCCCGGCAGCGTCCCGGTGACCACGAACACTTTCCCGTCCAGCCGCCGCGCAGTCGCTCGGCGCTTCTCCGTCTGCACGACCACGGCGCCGGGCCCCGAAGTCAGCTGCCGTATTACTTCACGATTGTGCTGCTGCGAGAGAAACTTCGCCAAGCTTTCCATCAGCTCAGGGCCGACACCTTCGAGCACCGGAGGCAGCGGAGCCTCCCCTCTGCGCTTCCGTGCCGCATTCTCTTTCTGCGCCGCCTTCTTCCTTTCCGCCAGCTCGGTCCAGTCGGCCCCGAGCAAGCCGTTGAGCGTGCCGAAGTGCCCGGCGAGTATCCTGGCGACTTCCTCGCCGACGCCCGGAATTCCCAGCGCATAGACGAAGCGCGCCAGAGTCGGGTTCTTGGAGCCGGCGATGGCCGCGACGACGTTGCGCGCCGACTTCTCGCCCATTCTATCGAGCGCCGCGAGCGTGGCCGCGTCCAGGGTATACAGGTCTGCCGCCGTGCGCACTTTGTTCGAGTCGACCAGCTGATCGACGAGCTTCTCTCCCAGGCCCTCGATATCCATCGCCCTGCGCGAGGCGAAATGCAGGAGCGCGCCCTTGCGCTGGGCCGCGCAGAAAAGACCTCCGGTGCAGCGCGCCGCGGCCTCGCCCTCGAGGCGCACCACCTCCGAACCGCAGATCGGGCAGCGCACGGGCATCTCGAACCGGTCGGCCTCCTCCCGCGGGCCGGCCTTGGAGACGTTCACGACCTCCGGGATCACGTCCCCGGCCCGACGCACCGTCACCGCGTCCCGGCGCCAGACGTCCTTGCGGCGCACCTCGTCCTCGTTGTGGAGGGTGGCGTTGGTGACCGTGGCGCCGCCCACGCTGACCGGCGCAAGCCGCGCCACGGGCGTCAGCGTCCCGGTGCGGCCGACCTGCACTTCGATGTCGAGAACCTCGGTGACCGCCTCCTCCGGCGCGTATTTGTGTGCCAGGGCGAAGCGCGGCGCGCGCGCGACGAAACCGAGCGAACGCTGGTCGCCGAGATCGTTGACCTTGTAGACCACCCCGTCGATCGCGTAGGGCAGGCGCTCGCGCTTCTTGCCCATTTCCTCGTAGAAAGCGAGCAGCCCGCTCAGGCCCTCTACCGTCGCGCGCTCCGCCGCAACGGGCAGGCCTTCCTCCGCAAGCCAGTCCAGTATCCCGCTGTGGCGCTTGAACGGCAGCTTCACCGGGTCGCCTACGCCATAGGCGAAGAACCGCAGCGGACGCTCAGCCGTGATCTTGGGGTCGAGCTGCCGCAGCGCGCCGGCAGCGGTGTTGCGCGGATTGACGAACTCCTTCTCACCACGCTCGCGCTGGCGGGCATTGATGCGCTCGAAATCGGCCTTGTACATGATGACCTCGCCGCGCACCTCAACCGCCCCGGGGGCGCGAGCCCCTCGCAGCCTGAGCGGGATCGACCGCACCGTCCTCAGGTTGGCCGTCACGTCCTCTCCGGTGTATCCGTCGCCCCGGGTCGCTCCCCGGACGAAACGCCCGCGCTCGTAAAGCAGACTGATTGCCAACCCGTCGAACTTCGGCTCCGCCGCGTACTCGATCTCGTCCTTGCCCAGTCCCTCCCGAGCGCGACGATCGAATCCGATCACGTCCTCGTCGCTGAGCGCATTGTTGAGGGAAAGCATCGGCACGGCATGGACCACTTGGGGAAATTCCTGTAGCGGCGCGCCGCCGACCCGGAGAGTCGGTGAATCCGGCGTGAGAATCTCGGGGTGAGCCCTCTCCACTTCGAGCAGCTCCCGGAACAACTTGTCGTACTCGGCATCCGGGATGGTCGGTGAGTCAAGCACGTAGTAGTTGTAGTTGTGGGTCTCGATTTCGCGGCGAAGCGCTTCCGCGCGGCTGCGCGCCTTTTCCATGACTCCCATCAGGAAAAAAGCCGCTGCGCGAGCGCCCCGCCGGGTGCGATCCCGCGCGCCTCCATGCTCCTGTGTACGCCCTGAAGCCGCGCCCCGATCGCCTCGAATGCGGCGGGGCCCACGGGTTCGCGATTGTCGTCGACGATGCGCGCTTTCAGCCCCCGTGCCAACGTCTGCGCGCAATCGCGGAATCGAGCGAACGCGCCGTAGGGAGTCCGCGGGACGTCGAGCTCGAGCGTGACTCCGCGCGTCGAAAGCGTGTTCAAGCCGTCGATGTTCAGAGGGGTCGCCTCGAAATTGGCAAGCGCGCAAACGACCCGCCCGGCCTCGTCGCGGAGCCTGAACTTGCCGTCCGGTTCGTCGAGCCGGAAACCCGCCGCTTTCGCAACTCCGGCGAGCTGAGTCCCGGGAACGGGCGCCGTGTCGCTCATGATATGGACGGCGACCCGGATGTCGACTTCCCCGCAAAAGCGATCCAGCTCCCTTGCCTTGTCCAAAACGGATTCAGGATCAGGCGCGGTCGCAAGAGCCCCGACCGACGCGGCAGCCCTCTCCATTGCGGCTCCGAACGCGGCGAGCTCCTCCACATCCGCGGCGCCGCGGCGGTCCACCAGCTGCATGCCCGAGCGCAGCTTCGAATAGCTGCGATCGGGATCGAGCGGTTCCCAGGAGGCCGCTGTCTCATCGAAGCCCTCCCAGGAGATCGATTTCGAGCAGCGCTCGAGCGCAGCGGCGGTCGCCCCGATCATGGCCGCCGCGGAAGTTTCTTCCGGGGTTTCGATCGAAACGATGAAGTCCAGAACTTCGGACAGCCTCGAAGCCCTGGCATCTTCACGTTCCGACTCGAAAGATACGAGCACGGGCTCGACGCGCTCCGGGCCCGACGGCAGATTCCCTTGACCCGCGTCCGGGCGCATCAGCACGTCTTCATGCCGCGAAGCGAAGCCCGCCTCGGCCTCGCGCCGATACCGACGATCCTGCCACTTGTTGTAGAGAAAGACCGCTGCGACGATCACTGCGCCGACGCTCAGGAGCCCGAGCTGCAGTTCGCTCATGGTCAGGCAGCGGCGGGTTCTTCCCGCAGCTTCAACGCTTCCTCGATGTCCACCGCAACGACCCGCGACACGCCCCGCTCCTGCATGGTGACGCCGATCAGCTGGTGCGCCATCTCCATGGAGATCTTGTTGTGGCTGATGAACAGGAACTGGGTCTGCTGCGACATTTTCTCGACCAGCTCGCAGAAACGTTCGGTGTTGGCGTCATCGAGCGGCGCATCGACTTCGTCCAGCAGGCAGAACGGCGCGGGGTTGAGCTGGAAAAAGGAAAACACCAGTGCGATCGCAGTGAGCGCCTTTTCCCCGCCCGAGAGCAGATGGATGGTGGTGTTCTTCTTCCCCGGCGGACGCCCCATGACCTGCACGCCGCAATCGAGAATCTCCTCGCCCGTCATGATGAGCTGGGCCTCGCCGCCGCCGAAGAGCACCGGGAACATCTCGCCAAACCCGCGATTCACGGTATCGAACGTGGTTTGCAGCAACGCCCGCGTTTCGCGGTCTATGCGGCGGATGGCGCTCTCGAGGGTCTCCAACGCGGCGCTGAGGTCGGCCGCCTGGGCGTCGAGAAACTGCTTGCGTTCCTGGTTCCCCGTAAGCTCCTCCAGCGCCGCCATGTTGATCGCGCCAAGCTCGGCGATCACGTTGGTGAGGCGGGTGATCTCGCCCTGCAGCGAAGGCGCTCTCTGGCCTTCTTTCAGTGCAGCCGCCAGGGCCGCTTCATCGGCGCCCGCCTCGCGAAGCTGCTGCGCAAACTGCTCGCTCGCGATTCGCGCCGCCTGCTCTTTCAGCCGAAGGTCCGCGACGCGGTCGCGCAGCGGCTGCAGCTTTTGCTCACGGGCAAGTCGCGACTCTTCGGAGGAGCGCAACCTGTTTGCGATTTCTTCCAGCCTACCTCGTGCTCCCGCCAGCGTTTGCTCTCGAGCGACCCGCGTTTCGAGCCCGTGCTGAAGCTGGGTCCGCAGCACTTGGTCATCCAGACCGGCCAGCTCGGTCTCGAGCTGCTCGAAGCTTCGCTCAGCGTTTTGTGCATGCTCCAGTAACACTTTCGAAGATCTTTCTAGCTCGTTGATTTTACTTATACAATCCTTTTCAGTATAGCCTGCGTCCTGAGCTTCGCGCTCGGCCTGCAAGACGGCCTGACGCTGGTTTTCCAGATTGTGTTCTGCGCTGTCCTGGTCCTTCTGAGACAGCTCCAGCTTGCGGTAGAGCGCATCGATCTCACTCTGGTGCCGCTCCAGGCCGGCCTCTGCAGCCGCCTGGCTGGCTCGTTCCTGGGCTTGCTGGGCCTTGATTTCACCGAGTTCTCCGTCGAGCTGCCGGCTCCGCTCCCGGTACCGCTCCTCGCCCTGAGTCAGCTTCAGGTTTTCCAGCTGGCGCTCGTGATGGCGTTGTTTGAGAGCCGTTCCAGCCGCCCGCAGCTTGGCGAGGCCTTCGTCGTGCTCCGCGAGCGAGCGATCGAGTCCGGAGAGTTCCGCGCGCCTTTCCTCGATCGAATCCTTGTGCCCGCGCGCTTCCACTTCCAACGCTTCGATTTCGCGCTGTCGAGCAAGAATTCCGGTGTCCGCCGGGTCGGGGGCGTGAAAGCTCACGCCGAAGCGGCTGAACTGGTGGCCCTCGCGGTTGATCAGCACTGCCTGAGCTGACAATCCCATGCGGGTCATCAGCCGCGGCACGCCCTCCACGACGTAGTACGGCGCAAGCCACGCCGCGACGACACCGCTCACCGCGGGTTCAGTGGCCTCGACGTAGTCGGCAAGCGGTTTCAGGCCCGCCTCCCGCCGTAGCTCTGCCTCGGTTCCAGGGAGAAACGCGCTGACCCTCGCAGGAGGCGGGTCCTCGAGCAATCGTTGCAGCAACTCGGGGTCCGACATCTCCATTGCGTGCAGGCGCTCGCGCAAGGCCGATTCCACCGCCGTCTCCCAGCCGGCTTCGACGCGAATTTTCTGCCACAGCCGCGGTTTTGACGCCAGCTGATGCCGACCAATCCAGGTCTGGATCTTGCTGTTCTCCTCGACCTGGTTCTGGATTTTCTGCAGGGTGAGCAACCTGCCCTCCAGGGCCGAGAACTCGCGCTCGAGCATCTGCAGACTGTCGGCGGACGCGCGGCGCTGCAAGTCCAGGGCCTCCCGCGCCGCTTCGAGCTGGGCGAGCAGCGCTTCTTGGCGGGAAAGCTCGGCACTGCTTTGCGCCAGCTCCTGCGCGAGGCGCATCAGCAGCTGCGCATCGGGTGCGACCAACTCGGCCCGCTCGGCGAGCAATCTCTCCTCGCGCTGCTCAAGCCCTTGCAGCGTCTTGCCCGCATGTTCGAGGTGCGTCTGTTCCACCTGGAACGCCTGCTCGGCCTGGGCGATGCGCTCGCGCTCGCCCGCGATCCGTCCCTGGAACAGGCGGGCCGTGTGCTCCGCTTGCGGCAGCTTGAGCTGCTCCTCGGCGTGTTTGCGCCGCGCTTGCTCCAGAGCGTCTCGCGACTCCTGGAGGCGCGCTTCCCAGGTCAGCCGCGCATCGCGCTGCTCGACCTCGCTCTGCCGCCCGGCGTCGCGCTGCGCGCGAAGCTGCGCAAGCTGCGCGTCGAGACGCTGCCGGGTATCGGCCACGAAGCGTATTTCGGTTTCAAGGCGGGAGACGTCGGCATTGACGCCGTAGAGCTCCCCTTGCGCTGCGCTCAGTGCGTCCCCCGAAGCGTAGTGCTCTGAGCGCGCCTGCTCGAGTTCGCGCTCGATTTCGCGCAGCCGCGCGGTCTCGGATTCGAGCTCGGTCGTGCTGCGCTCGATTTCGCGCGCGTGGCGCTGCGCCTCGGCCTCCGCGTCGTTGCGGCGCAGGAGCCACAGCAGATTCTGTTTTTGTGCCCGATCGGTCGAAAGCTCGTTGTAGCGTCGGGCGACCTCGGCCTGCTTTTCGAGGCGCTCGATCTGCGACCCGAGCTCCTGGCGGATGTCGGCGAGGCGTGCGAGGTTGTCGCGGGTGTCGGCGAGTCGGTGCTCGGTTTCGCGCCGCCGCTCCTTGTACTTGGACACGCCCGCCGCTTCCTCGAGAAACACGCGCAATTCCTCGGGTCTTGCCTCGATGATGCGAGAGATCATTCCCTGCTCGATGATGGCGTAGGCACGCGGGCCCAGGCCCGTGCCGAGAAAAATGTCCTGCACGTCGCGGCGGCGTACGTGTGTGTTGTTGATGAAATACGAGGATTCGCCGTCCCGCTGCAGCACGCGCTTCACCGAGATCTCGGCGTATTGGGACCATTGGCCCGCCGCCCTCCCGAGACTGTTGTCGAAGAACAACTCGACGCTCGCCCGTGCAACGGGCTTTCGCAGCGACGAGCCGTTGAAGATGACGTCCTGCATCGAGTCGCCGCGCAGCGCCGAGGCGCGCGATTCCCCGAGAACCCACCGGACGGCGTCGATGATGTTCGACTTCCCGCACCCGTTCGGACCGACCACGCCGACCAGTTGCCCCGGAACGCTCACCGTGGCCGGATCGACGAATGACTTGAACCCGGCGAGCTTGATTTGGGTGAGCCGCACGCTAGCTGAAGGCGCTACAAGTCCAGGTAGAAGAAAACCGGCAGTCAGCCGGATTCATCGTCGATAAAAACGCAAGCCCCTATAATACCATCTCCAACTTCGCACCCGGACCTTGAATGCCGTCCAAGCCGAGCAAGTCGCTTGAGAGTTTTTCCAATCCGAACCCGCGCCGCGACTATTTGATCCGGATGCAAATCCCGGAGTTCACCTGCCTGTGCCCGCGAACCGGGCAGCCGGACTTCGCGACGTTGTTCCTCGACTACGTGCCGGACCGCAAATGCGTGGAATTGAAAAGCCTGAAACTCTACATCTGGTCCTTCAGGAACGAGGGGGCCTTCCACGAGGCTGTCACCAACCGGATCTGCGACGACCTGGTCGCCCTGCTCGCACCGCGCTTCCTCCGCCTCATCGCCAGGTTTTACGTGCGCGGGGGAGTTTTCACGAGCGTGGCGGCCGAGCATCGCAAGAAAGGCTGGAAACCCGCCGCCGGCTTGGAGCTCGCGCCGATAGACGAGCAGCAGAGCACGCGCTAAAGAGCAGGCACCGTGAATCCTCGACTGCAGTCGCTGCAGCCCTACCCGTTCGAGAAATTGCGCAGTCTGTTCGAGGGTGTGAAGCCGAACTCTGGGCTTGCGCACATCAGCCTGGGCATCGGCGAGCCGCGGCACCCGACGCCGGAGCTGATCAAGCGCGCGTTGTCGGAGAGCCTCGCGAAGCTCGCCTCCTACCCTCCGACCGCGGGCGGCGATGCGTTGCGCCAGGCGATCGCCGATTGGCTGGTACTACGCTACGGCCTGCGTTCGATCGACTGGAAGACCGAGGTACTGCCGGTCAACGGCTCGCGCGAGGCGCTGTTCGCCCTTGCGCAGACCGTCGTCGATCCGGAACGGCACGAAGCGGTGGTGGTCTGCCCCAATCCCTTCTATCAGATTTACGAGGGCGCTGCTCTGCTCGCCGGCGCGCGCCCGCACTACGCGAACACCACTGCCGAGCGTGGATTCGCGGCCGACTATGCTTCGATTCCGGAGGATGTCTGGCGCCGGACGCAGTTGCTCTACGTTTGCTCGCCGGGCAATCCGACCGGAAAGGTGCTCGGCCTTCCCGAGTGGAAGGAAATTTTCGCGCTCGCCGATCGTCATAGATTCATCATTGCGTCAGACGAGTGCTATTCCGAGATCTATTTCGACGAAGCCGCGCCGCCGCTGGGAGCCCTTCAGGCGGCCACGCGGCTGGCTCGCGGATTCGAACGACTGGTGATGTTCTCCAGCCTGTCCAAGCGCTCGAACGTCCCGGGAATGCGCTCGGGCTTTGTCGCCGGCGACGCCGCTGTCCTCAAGGCATTCCTGCTCTACCGCACCTACCATGGCGGGGCCATGAGTCCGGCCGTGCAGGAAGCCAGCATCGCCGCCTGGCGCGACGAAGCCCATGTCCGCGAAAACCGCAGGAAATACGCGGAGAAATTTGCCCGTGTCGCTCCGCTCATGCGAACGGCGCTCGAAGTCGGGCTTCCCGACGCCGGTTTTTATCTGTGGGCCCGCACCCCCGTCGCCGATGCCGATTTCGCCCGGCGCCTTTACGCCGGGCAGAACGTCACCGTGCTTCCCGGGAGTTTTCTCGCGCGCGAAGCTGGAGGGATCAACCCGGGCGCGAACTATGTGCGCATGGCGCTGGTAGCGGAAGTCGACGAATGTCTCGAAGCCGCGCGCCGTATCGTAGAATTCACGAAGACCCTATGAGCGCGCCGGAGACTCAACAGCTTCAAGACATCCTCGAACAGGCCTGGGAGGATCGCGCACGCCTGGCACCGGGTTCGGCACCGGCGAGGATCCGCAAGGCGGTTGCAAAAGTGATCGACGAACTCGACCGGGGCCGGCTTCGGGTCGCGGAAAAAGTCGACGGGGCCTGGCGCACGCACCAGTGGATCAAGAAAGCGGTCTTGCTGTCGTTCAGGATCGAGGACAACCGGCCGACTCGCGCCGGATCTCTCCAGTTCTACGACAAGGTCCCGACCAAGTTCGAACGCTACGACCGGGCGCATTTCAAGCAAGGAGGATTCCGGGTCGTGCCTCCCGCGGTGGCGCGCCGCGGCGCCTACATCGCGAAAAACGTGGTGCTCATGCCTTCCTACGTCAATGTCGGAGCCTACGTGGACGAAGGCACGATGGTCGATACCTGGGCCACGGTGGGCTCGTGCGCCCAGATCGGCAGGAACGTGCACCTTTCGGGAGGGGTGGGCATCGGCGGGGTCCTCGAACCCTTACAGGCGAACCCCACCATCGTCGAGGACAACTGCTTCGTGGGTGCGCGCTCGGAAATCGTCGAAGGCGTCATAGTCGAGGAGAACGCGGTCATCTCGATGGGCGTGTTCATCGGGGCGAGCACCCGAATTCTCGATCGGGCCAGCGGAAAAATTCTCCATGGGCGGGTTCCGGCCGGGTCGGTGGTCGTGCCCGGCACCCTGCCCTCCGCCGACGGCAAATACGGCCTATACTGTGCGGTGATCGTGAAACAGGTCGACGCGAAGACCCGCGCAAAGACCAGCATCAACGAGCTGTTGCGCGGCGAGTAGCGACCTGCCCGCGTCTCGAGGGGATGTCTATGTCCGCGATGAAGCGATTGTTCCAGCTGATGGCCGACAAGAAGGCCTCCGACATCTTCCTGTCCGTCGGCGCCCCCATCAATATCAAGATCAACGGCGTCGCCATGCCCATCAACCAGCAAATCATGGATGCCAACACCGTCCGCGGCCTCCTCCATGAAGTGATCGACGAGAAGCAGAGGAAGGAGTACGAGGACACGCTCGAATTGAACACGGCATTTACCTTGCAGGGCGTGGGCAGCTTCCGCATCAGCGCCTTCCGGCAAAAGGGCTCGCCCGCCGTGGTGGTGCGCTACATTCCCAGCATGATCCCGCCGCTCGACTCCCTGGGACTGCCGCCCATACTCAAGGACATCATCCTGGAAAAGCGGGGGCTGATCCTGATGGTAGGCGCGACCGGATCGGGAAAGTCGACGACGCTTGCGGCCATGCTCGACTATCGCAACGAACAGCGAACCGGACATATTTTTACGCTCGAAGAACCGGTGGAGTTCATTTTCCAGAACAAGAAATCGATCGTGAACCAGCGCGAGGTCGGGACCGACACTCTGGATATGAGGGTGGGACTGAAGAATGCCCTGCGCCAGGCGCCGGACTGCATCCTCATCGGCGAAATCCGCGACAAGGAGAACATGACCTCGGCGATCCAGTACGCCCAGTCCGGTCACCTGTGCCTCGCCACGCTGCACGCCAACAACAGCTATCACGCGATGAACCGAATCATCAGCTTCTACCCGCTGGAAAGCCGGACCGCGCTGCTGCAGGATCTCTCGGCGACGCTCAGGTGCGTCATATCGCAGCGCCTCGTCAAGAACGTCAGGGGCCTGCGTTCGGCGGCGGTCGAAGTCATGCTGAACAGCCGCTACATGGCCGAGCTGATCGAAAAAGGCGAGATCAGCGAAATGAAGGACGCGATGGAGAAGGCCCTGACCCCCGGCTCGCAGACCTTCGAGCAATCGCTGTTCAAAATGATCCGGGACGGTCTCATCACCCAGGACGAGGGGCTTTCCAACGCGGACTCGGCGAACAATCTGCTCTGGCTCATCAACAACACCGCAGCCGGCGCCGATTTCGCGGCGGGCAAGGAACGAACCCCGGGGGCAAGACCCGCGGCGGCGCCCACCGGCAGCGCCCCGTTCAGCGAATTCAAGCTCGACGAGACGGAGCGCGCATAGCATTGATGCAGGTCGTCAGGACCCACCCGATTCCGCTCTGCCGGGCGGGTTCCACCGAAGACCACCATGCCGGTTGAACCGGCCGCGACTCTCCAGCTTGCCCGCGAGCTGATCGCGCGCCGCTCAGTCACCCCCGAAGACGGCGGCTGCCAGGAATTTCTAGCCGCTCGTCTTGCGCGGGTCGGATTTGCGCTCGAGCCGGTCCGGCGCGGCGAGGTGACCAATCTCTGGGCCAGACGCGGAGACGCCCGTCCCCTGCTGTGCTTCGTCGGCCACACGGACGTCGTGCCCACCGGCCCGCTCGAGAAGTGGGCGAGCGACCCTTTCGTACCCACCGAGCGCGCTGGAAAGCTCTTCGGGCGCGGTGCCGCCGACATGAAGACTTCGATTGCCGCTTTCGTGGTCGCGGTCGAGCAGTTCGTGGCGAAGCATCCTTCGCATAAAGGGTCGATCGCCCTGTTGATCACTTCCGACGAAGAAGGCCCCGCCGTGGACGGGACTTCGAAGGTGGTCGAACTGCTGAAGAGCCGGGGCGAGCGCATCGACTATTGCCTCGTCGGCGAGCCGACTTGCGTTTCCAGGCTGGGCGACACGATCAAGAACGGCCGGAGGGGCTCGCTCTCCGGCACGCTGCGGGTAAGGGGCGTGCAGGGGCACGTGGCCTATCCGCATCTTGCGAAGAATCCCGTTCATCTCGCCGCGCCGGCGCTCACCGAGCTCGCGGCAACCGAATGGGACCGGGGCAACGAATACTTTCCCTCCACGACCTGGCAGATCTCGAACATTCACGGTGGAACCGGGGCGGCCAACGTCATTCCAGGGGAGGTGGAAATCCTTTTCAATTTCCGCTTTTCCACGGCGAGTTCGCCCGAAGGGCTCAAGCGGCGGGTCCATTCGATACTGGACAGCCATGGGCTCGATTACGAGATCGAGTGGTCGCTCTCAGGCAGTCCTTATCTCACGCCGCGCGGCACGCTGGTCGAGACCTTGAGCGCCGCGATCCACGACGTCACCGGCGCCACCCCGGAGGTCAGCACCACGGGCGGCACTTCCGACGGTCGTTTCGTCGCCGAACTCTGCCCCGAAGTGGTCGAGTTCGGTCCGGTGAACGCCTCGATTCACAAGCTCAATGAGAACGTCGATCTGAGCGCGATCGAGTCGCTGCGCGAAATCTACCAGGGCCTGCTCAAGCGGCTTCTCGCATCCTGACCCGTTCACGGTCTTCCACCCGCACCGATGCAGCGCCTTCGGCAGCGCTGCGCGACTGGCTGGGCTACGCGGAACGGCGCTTCCGGGCGGCCCGCCTCCGGTTCGGCCATGGAACGCACGGCGCGCGAGAGGAAGCGGCGTGGCTGCTCACGGGCGTGCTGCGCTTGCCCCACGAGGGGCTCGCCCAATCGCTTGCGTACGAGCTGACCGCGCGGGAGCGCAGCAGCGCAGCACGGCTGATCGAGGAGCGCGTCCGCACGCGCCGTCCACTCGCCTATCTCCTGAAGGAAGCATGGCTCGGAGAGTACCGGTTCTACGCAGACGAGCGCGTCATCGTGCCGCGCTCCTTCATCGCCGAGCTCCTGCGAGAACGGCTCGCCCCTTGGGTCTCTCGTCCGCCTAAGGTGCGCCGGGCGCTCGACCTGTGCACCGGCTCGGGCTGTTTGGCGGTATTGCTCGCCCTGGCTTTTCCGCGCGCCAGGGTGGACGCGACAGATATTTCGCGATCGGCGCTCGCCGTCGCGCGCCGGAACCTGAACGCCTATCGCCTCGGCCGGCGCGTCAGACTTTCGCGCAGAGACCTGTTCGCCGGCCTGAGACCGGTGCGATACGACCTCATCGTCGCCAATCCTCCCTATGTCGCAGCCACGGCCATGCGGACGCTCCCGCCCGAATATCGGCATGAACCGCGGCTCGCGCTCGACGGGGGGCGGGACGGTTTGGAAATCACGCGCCGGATCTTGCTCGCCGCGGGGGATTTTCTCCGGCCCCGGGGACTGCTCGTGGTGGAGATCGGCCGCAACCGTCGCAAGCTCGAGCGGGCATTTTCGCGGCTTCCGTTCATCTGGCCCGAGACCAGCGCCGGCTACGACTGCGTGTTTATCTTGAGCCGCGAAGATCTGCCCGGATCGCCTTTACAATAACCGCCGGAGAGTCCATGCCGGATCACAGCCTGCCCGCCGCCCTGCTTCTTGCCGCCCTTGCAGCCGGTCCGGTCCTGGCGCAACAAAACTACCCGAGCCGCACGATCACCATCATCGCTCCCTTTTCGCCCGGAACGGGAATCGATATTCTCGCGCGCACCTGCGGGCAGAAGCTCGCCGAGCGCTGGGGCGTTCCCGTCATCGTCGACAATAGACCCGGAGCGAGCGGGAATATCGGCACGGAGCTCGCCGCTCAAGCTGTCGGCGACGGCTACACCCTGATGATGACCGCGACCACCTTCGCGTTGAATCCGGCGCTCAGCAAAAAAGCTCGCTACGACCCTTTGAAGAGCTTCGCCCCGGTGAGCCTGGTGGCGACCGGCGTTCTTTCGTTCGCGGTCAGCGCAAAGACGTCTGCCGCCACCGTGGCCGAATTCGTCGCGCTCGCCAAATCGAATCCCGGTAAGCTCAACTACGCCTCCTCGGGCAACGGCACGCCGCAGCACCTCACCATGGAGCTATTCAAGCTCGCCACCGGCGTCGACGTCACCCATGTTCCCTACAAGGGCGCGGCAGAAGCCACGAGGGATCTCGCCGGGGGATATGTCGATGCCATGATCCTGCCGGTGCACACGGTCGCTCCTCTGGTCCACGCGGGCAAGGTCCGGCTGCTTGCCGTGTTCAGCGACGAACGCTCCTCGGTGTTTCCGACCGTCCCGACCTTGAAAGAAGCCGGTTACCCCGAGGTCGAGTCCAGCGTCTGGTATGGATTGATGGCTCCCGCCTCGACCCCTCCCGACATCGTGCGCAAGCTCAACGGCGAAGTCAGCGCCATTCTCGGTCTCGCCGAGGTGAAGGACATCTTGGCGAAACAGGGACTGTCTCCCGCCGGAGGAGAGCCCGAACGCCTGTCGAGACTTGTCGGAATCGAGCTGGAGCGCTGGAAGCGCGTCATCGGCGAAGCCAAGATTCGCGCAGACTGAGCGAAGGAAGCCCATGAACGATCCTGCCCCTGTGAAGATCTGGAACGAATACGACCGCCCGCATCAGGACCTGCGCGAGTTTCTTTCCCGCATCGAGCGCGCGGGCGAGCTGCTGAAGGTGCCGGGCGCCCACTGGAATCTGGAAATGGGCACGCTCGCCGAGGCGGTAAACGAGCGTTCCAATGCGCCCGCCGTGCTGTTTCAGGACATTCCCGGATATCCGAAAGGTTTTCGCGCGCTTTCCGGATCCACCAATTCGATGCGGCGCCTGGCGATCACATTGGGTTTTCCGGTTCCTGCGCATCCTCTCGACGTGGTGCGCGCCTACCGCGATCGCATGAAAACCCACCGCCCCATTCCGCCGCGCATCGTGAAGCGCGGACCCGTGCTCGAGAACGTCCTGCGCGACGGCGAAGTCGACGTGCTCAAGTTCCCGGTGCCCTTCCTGCACGAGTTGGATGGCGGCCGCTATATCGGCACCGACGACCTCGTCATCATGCGCGACCCGGAGGAGAACTGGGTCAACTGCGGCACCTACCGGGTGATGGTGCACGACGCGAAGAGAGTCGGCGTCTGGATGTCCCCGGGCAAACACGGCCGCCAGATCCGCGACAAGTATTTCAAGCAGGGGAAGCCCTGTCCGGTGCTGGTGTCATGCGGCCACGATCCCATGCTTTTTCTCGCCGGCGGCAACGAGCTCCGTTTCGGGCTTTCCGAATACGATTATGCCGGCGGACACCGCGGCGAGCCGTTCGAAGTGATCGAAAGCGAGCTCTACGGCCTGCCCCTGCCTGCCCACGCGGAAATCGTTCTCGAGGGCGAGATGCTCCCGGGCGATGTCGCCCCGGAGGGACCGTTCGGCGAGTTCACCGGCTACTACGCCGGCGGCAAGAGCGAACAACCGGTGATCCGCGTGCAGCGCATTTATCACCGCAACGACCCGATACTGACCATGGCCACGCCGATGCGCCCGCCGTCGGATTTTTCCTACAGCAAATGCGTGATGAAGGCCGGGATGATCTGGGATGAAGTCGAGCGCGCGGGCTTGAGCGGCGTGAAGGGCGTCTGGTGCCACGAAGCGGGCGGTGCGCGGATGTTCAACGTCATCGCCATCAAACAGGCCTACGCCGGCCACGCCAAGCAGGCCGCCATGGCCGCGGCGAGCTGCCAGTCGGGTTCCTATCTGGGCCGGTTCGTCGTGGTGGTCGACGAGGACATCGACCCGACGAACCTGTTCGACGTGCTCTGGGCGATGTGCACGCGCTGCGATCCCGCGGAGGATATCGACATCATCCGCAGGATGTGGAGCGGACCTCTGGATCCGCGCATTCCGCGCGGCGCGACCTGGAACTCGCGCGCCGTGATCGACGCGTGTCGTCCGTTCGATATGCTGAAGGACTTTCCCCCGGTGGCACGCGCGAGTCCCGAACTTCGCCGGAATATCGAGGCGAAGTTCCGCGACATCCTGTCAAACCTCTAGATACAATCTCGAGAACCGGTCTCTACGGTATAATTCCGCCCGCTGATCGACGGTGGCCGTAGCTCAGCTGGTAGAGTCCCGGATTGTGATTCCGGTTGTCGTGGGTTCGAGTCCCATCGGCCACCCCACTCTGCTTTCCGCCGCCTCCCACGCCGCCCGGCAAGAACAGGCGCCTAGGCTGACGCCGACGCCCTCCTTACGGTAGTTGCCTCCCTCCTGAGAAGGGCCGTGATGCCGTCGCGTGGTATGGGCTTGCTGATCAAGTAACCCTGCATCTCGTCGCAGCGCGCGCGCCGCAGGAAATTCGCCTGCTCCTCCGAATCGACCCCCTCCGCGACGACCTTCAGCCGCAGCGCGCGAGCGAGCGAGATCATGGTCGAGACGAGCGTCATGGTGTCGGGTTCCTTGAGCATCGTGATGATGAAGGACCGGTCGATCTTGAGCGACTGCACCGGGAGCTTCGCGAGGTAGCCGAGCGACGAATAGCCGGTGCCGAAGTCGTCGATCGAGACGCACACCCCCAGCCCGCCCAGCGCCTTCAGCTTCTCGATGTTGGCCGTAACCTCCTCCATGAGCAGGCTCTCCGTGATCTCTAGGTCGAGCCCGTGCGGAGCGGCGCCGCGCTTGATCGCCGCCTCGACGATCCCGACGAAGTTCGGTCTGCGCAGCTGGATCGCGGAGACGTTCACCGCGACGCGCGGAGCGATCGTCGCCTGCTCGAGCCAGTGCGCGTGGTCGCGCACCGCCTGCTCCAGCGCCCATCCCCCGACTTCGACGATGAGGCCCGTTTCTTCCAGCAGCGGAATGAACTCGAGCGGCGGAACGAGGCCCCGTTCCGGACTCATCCACCGGATCAGCGCCTCAACGCCGACCACGCGCCGGGTGTCGGTCCTGACTTTCGGCTGATAGTGCAGCACGAACTCCTGTCTTTCGAGCGCCTGGCGCAGCTTGTTCTCAAGGGAAAGCCGCTCGGCGATCCGCTCGGTCAGCTGGTGGGTGTAGAAGAGATAGCGCTCGTTCGTTTCCTTTGCCTTCTTGAGCGCGGCCTCGGCATTCTTGAAGAGCGTGTCCGCGTCGGCGCCGTCGTTCGGGAACACCGAAAGTCCGACCTTGGCAGAGATCCGCAGCTCGGCCTCGCCCACGCGGAACGGCGTGCCGAAGCACTGCGCGAGCCGCTGCTCGGTGAGCCGCGCGACGTCGTCCTCGCGATCGATGCGCGCGAGCACCACTGCAAAGCGGTCGGCCGCCACACGGGCAAGCTCGCTCGGGTCCTTCACGGATTCGGCAATCCGGCGTGCGATCTGCTTGAGCAGCTCGTCGCCCGCCGGACGGCCGAGCGAATCGTTGATGGTCTTGAACCGGTCCACGTCCACGAGCCCGAGGGCGAGCTTGTGCTTCGCCCCGCGCGCCGCGTCCACGAAGCGCGCGAGGCGCTCCCGGAAGAGCGTCGCGTTCGCGAGCCCGGTGAGCGGATCGTAGTAGGCGAGGTAGTTGAGCCGTTCGGCTTTCTCGATGTGCTCGAGCGCGAAAGCGATGTCGCCAGCAAGCTCGAGCAGCAGCCGCATTTCGTCCTCGGCGTCGAAAAAACCGGGCGTATCGGCGTACAGGGCGAGCACCCCGGCAGGCTCCTCCGCCACGAACAGCGGCAGGACGGCGAGCGAGCGAAAGCCGCGCTCGAGCGTCTCCTGGTCGAGCGCGACACCCGGGTCCTTGGCCCGGTCGTCGGCGATCATCGCCTTGCGTTCCTTGACCGCGCGCCCGACAAGGCCGTATTCCCCGGGCGCTTTCTCGTCGAGCCCGAGCGGGATCGTTCCGATGTAGTCCTCGCCCGCGCCCATCCAGGCCACGGGTTTCACCCGATTCGCTTTCGCGTCGACGAGGCCGAGCCACGCCAGCCGGAATCCCCCGTCCCGGACCACGATCCGGCAGGCTTCGCGAAGCAGCTCCTCGCGCTCGCGCACGCGCACGATGGTCGAGTTGATTCCGCTCAGCACGGCGTAAATCCGGTTGAGACGAGCGACGTGCCTTTGCTGCTCCTGGCGCGCGAGGAACTGCCCGATTTGGCTGCCGATCACGCCGAGCGCGCGCAGCAGCGGTTCATCGGGCTCGCGAGTCCGGCAGCTGGCGAAGGCCATGACGCCGATCGGCCTGCCTTCGGACACGACCGGAAACGTGAACGCGCCCCGCATTTCGAATTTGAGCAGGAGGTCCGACTTCACGACGCGGGGGTCCGCGAGGGTGTCGCTGGACCATACAGGCGCGTTCGACCGCCACGCGAGACCCAACAGCCCTACGCCAGGGGCGAACGTCGTCTCGCGCGAGCGCTCCACGAATTCTTCGAGCGGCCGCTCGGTCGCGCACCAGGACTCCTCAAAACGCAGGAGCGCGACTTTCTCGTCCACGCGGAAATAGCGGCCGAGGTCCCAGCCTTCGGTTTCGCATATCGAGCGCATGACTGACTTCAGCCCGTCGGAGGCATTCTCGGCGTCCGCGATGTGCCGGACCACGGTATGCTCGAGCGCAAGGAGCTGCTCTTCGCGCTTGCGCTCGGCGCGCGCGGCCGCCACGCTCACCGCCCGCTCGATCGTGGGCGGCAGGCGCACGAGATTGCTTTTGAGGACGTAATCTGTCGCGCCGTTCTTCAGGGCCCGGATGGCGTAGTCCTCGCCAAGGGTTCCGGAGACGAATATGAAAGGGACGTCGGGGACGATCTCGCACGCGATCCTGAGCGCGCTCATGCCGTCGAATTGCGGCATGCTGAAGTCTGAAAGGATGACGTGAGGGCGGAATTCGCCGAGCTCGCGCCGGAAATCTTCTTCGCGCTCCACGCGACGCGCTTGCACAGCAAGGCCGGCGCGCTTCAGCTCGCGCTCGGCGAGTTCGGCGTCGCTCTGGACGTCTTCCACCATGACGATTCGGAGTTCCTGGCCCATAGGCCCTCCTTGACCTTGATAAACCTCCCGGCTTCTTCGAGCCTTTACTCCCCGAATCGACCATAGGGTAACCGGGGAAAAACGGCAAGCTTTCCCTGATGTTATCTAATGGAAATTCGTGTTTTTTGCTCTTAATTTGGTTTCGTGTCAGGGAAACCCGACAAAGGTTGTAGAGAAACCTCTACACGCATTTCAGTGACGCTGGTATTGTGTCGCGCCGAACAAGATCTCGCGCGCTTTCGGATCGTATTGACCCGGCGGCGTGGTCTGCGCGTCGGCCAGCACGTTCAGGGCTCGCTGAACGGCGGGGCGCGCCGCGATCCCATCGAACCACTTCTTCACCTTGGGGAATTCCGCCCAGTCGATGCCGCTGCGTTCGCTCGCACGCAGCCACGGAAAAATGGCGATGTCGGCGATCGAGTACTCGGCCCCGGCGAAGTACAGCGCCTCGGTGAGCCGTTTCTCCATCACGCCGTGCAGCCGCCTGACCTCGTTCGTATAGCGGTTGACGGCGTACTCGATGCGCTCGGGGACGGCATTGCTCCTGAAATGGCCGGCCTGCCCCATCATCGGACCGACCGAACCCATTTGAAACATCAGCCACTGCAGCGCGACGTACTTTCCGCGATCGTCGCGGGGGAGCAGCTTCCCTGTTTTTCCCGCCAAATAAACGAGAATCGCTCCCGACTCGAAAACCGCGATCGGCTTTCCGTCCGGCCCGTTGCGGTCCACGATCGCAGGGATCTTGTTGTTCGGACTGATTCTCAGGAACTCCGGTTTGAACTGCTCGCCGACGCGGATGTTTACCGGCCGAATCTCGTACTCGAGCCCGGTTTCCTCGAGCATGATGTGGATCTTGTGCCCGTTGGGCGTCGGCCAAGTATGGACTTCGATCATGGGGAACTCCTTTCGTTTTGCAGGGGGTGGTCTCCGCATTCGGAAAATCAACGGAAAAAAATTGGCGCGCCCGGCGGGAATCGAACCCACAACCCCCAGCTTAGAAGGCTGGTGCTCTATCCAGTTTGAGCTACGGGCACGGGTAAGGCACGCTGCAGCCGGCTCAGCGGCGGCTGCCGCAAATCTGGTCGGGGTGGAGAGATTCGAACTCCCGACACCTTGCTCCCAAAGCAAGTGCGCTACCAGGCTGCGCTACACCCCGCGGGTGTGGCATCTTACGCCTGCGTACCCGGAGCGGTCAACGCAGTGAGAGCGGCAATTGCGGGAGAGAATTCACTTGCCCGGCTTTTGGATTTCTGGTATCAGTGCCTCTCTTGCCGGAGATTGCGATTTGGAGCTGCTCCAGAAATCCTTTCCGCCCTACCTGCCGAAAAAGGGCGAGGAGTACATGAATCCCAGGCAGCGCGGGCATTTCAGGAATGTCCTCGAGGCGCTGAAGGTGGAGCTGTCGCAGGACATCGATCGAACCGTCCACGCTATGCAAGACGACGCGACCTTGTTTGCCGATCCCAACGATCGCGCAAGCCAGGAATCCGACATCGCCCTCGAGCTGCGCAACCGCGACCGCGAACGCAAGCTCATCAAGAAGATCGACGAGACCATCGCGCGCATCGACAAGGACGACTACGGCTACTGCGAGAACTGCGGCGTCGAGATCGGCCTGAAGAGGCTCGAGGCCCGGCCTACCGCGACCCTGTGTATCGACTGCAAGACGCTCGACGAGCTGAGAGAGAAGCAGGTAGCAAAATAGTCCGGCAGACCTGACCGGACAAAAAGGGCGCCGAAGGCGCCCTTTTCAGCGTGCGACAGCTTTTCAGGACTGCGCCGCCGCGGCCTCTTTGACCGCTTTCATGCTGAGGCGCACGCGGCCCTTCTCGTCGGCCTCGAGCACCTTGACCTTTACCTGCTGGCCCTCTTTCAGGTAGTCGGATACGTTGTTGACGCGCTCGTTGGCGATCTGCGAAATGTGCAGAAGCCCGTCCTTGCCCGGCAGGAGTTGCACGATCGCGCCGAAGTCGAGCAGCTTCAGCACCGTGCCGTCGTACACGCGACCCACTTCGACATCGGCTGTAATGTCTTCGATGCGCTTCTTCGCGGCCTGGCCGCCCTCGGCCGAAACACAGGCGATCGAGATCGTGCCGTCGTCGGAGATTTCGATCGTCGTTCCGGTCTCCTCCTGCAGCCCGCGGATCACCACCCCACCCTTGCCGATCACGTCGCGGATCTTCTCGGGATTGATCTTGATCTTGATGATGCGGGGAGCGAAGCTCGAGATCTCCGCGCGCGATCCCTCGAGGGCCTGCTTCATGATGCCGAGGATGTGCATCCGGCCTTCGCGCGCCTGAGCGAGCGCCACCTGCATGATCTCCTTGGTAATACCCTCGATCTTGATGTCCATCTGCAGCGCGGTCACGCCGCGCTCGGTTCCCGCCACCTTGAAGTCCATGTCGCCGAGGTGGTCCTCGTCGCCCAGGATATCGGTGAGAACGGAGAAGCGCTTTCCTTCCTTGATGAGGCCCATGGCGATGCCCGCGACGTGCGCCTTCATCGGCACGCCCGCGTCCATGAGCGCGAGACTGCCGCCGCAAACCGAGGCCATGGAGGACGAGCCGTTCGACTCGGTGATCTCGGACACGACGCGCATCGAATACGCGAATTCCTCGGCCGCCGGCAAAACCGCCACGAGCGCCCGTTTCGCGAGCCTCCCGTGGCCTATTTCGCGGCGCTTGGGCGAGCCCATGCGGCCCGTCTCGCCGGTCGCGTAAGGCGGCATGTTGTAATGGAGCATGAAGCGCTCCTTGTACTCGCCCATCAACGCGTCGATGATCTGCTCGTCGCGCCCGGTCCCGAGCGTCGCCACCACCAGCGCCTGCGTCTCGCCACGCGTGAAGAGTGCCGAGCCGTGCGTGCGGGGCAGCACGCCCACACGAACGTCGATCGGCCGAACCGTGCGGGTGTCGCGGCCGTCGATGCGCGGCTCGCCGTCCAGGATCTGGTTGCGTACGATTCTCGATTCGAGCTCGAAGCATATTTCCTTCACCACGTTCGCGTCGGGCCCTCCTTCCTTGCCCACGCCGACCTCTTCGAAGACGCGCTTCCAGATCCCGTCTATCGTCTCGGAACGCGCCTGTTTCTGGCGCAGCGCGAACGCGGCCCGCAACTCGCTTTCGGCCAGCTCCTTGATCCGGCTTGCGAGCGTCGGGTCCTTCTCCTTGGGTTTCCAGTCCCAAGCGGGCTTTGCCGCATCGTCGGCCAGCTCGTGGATCGCCTGGATGGCCGCTTTCATTTGCTCGTGGCCGAAAACCACCGAGCCGAGCATGACGTCCTCGGCAAGCTCGTGCGCCTCAGATTCCACCATCAGCACGGCGTGCTCGGTGCCGGCGACTACGAGATTGAGCTGGCTTTCCTTGAGCTGCGTGGCCGTCGGGTTGAGCACGTACTGGCCGTTGACGTAGCCGACGCGCGCCGCTCCGATCGGTCCCTTGAACGGGATGCCGGAGAGGGTCAGCGCCGCCGATACCCCGATCAATGCCGGAATGTCGGGATCGACTTCGGGATTGCACGACAGCACCTGCGCAACCACCTGTATCTCGTTGTAGAACCCGTCCGGAAACAGAGGACGGATGGGCCGGTCGATCAGCCGGGAGGTCAGCGTCTCCTTTTCCGAAGGCCTGCCTTCGCGCTTGAAAAAGCCGCCCGGAATCTTGCCCGCGGCGTAGGTTTTCTCGACGTAGTCGCAGGTGAGCGGGAGGAAATCCTGGTTCGCCTTGGCCTGCCTCGCTCCGACCACCGTGCAGAGCACGACGCTGTCGTCCATGTTCACCACGACCGCTCCGTGCGCCTGGCGCGCCATTTCGCCGGTTTCCAGCGTCACTTGGTGCGCGCCGTAGGTGAATGTCTTTTTGATGGGAGTCAGCTGCATGATTTTCTCGATCGGTTAAGCCGGGCGCACTGCCCGGTCATTTTGATGTGCCGGATGCGACGGAGAGGCGCCGGCCCGTTTCTGGAAATCAAAACGCCCATCGGGATTCAATGGGCGTCGAGGAAGTCACTTGCGCAGGCCAAGTTGCTCGATCAGCTCGTGATATTTCCCGTTGTTCTTTCGCTTGAGGTAGTCGAGTATCTTGCGGCGCTGGCTCACCATCTTCAGCAATCCACGCCGCGAGTGATGGTCCTTGACGTGCGTCTTGAAGTGGTCGGTCAGCCCGTTTATCCGGGCCGTAAGCAAGGCGACCTGCACTTCCGGGGAACCCGTATCGCCCGCTGCGCGCTGGTGCTGCTGAACGATCTGCGCCTTTTGCGTAACGCTGACCCGCATGCTCTTATCTCTTCGCGAAAGGCCGGCATTTTACCTTGAAATCAGCGTCTTCTACAAGCAGTTTTGAGCCGGAATCACGTTTCAAGACAGCGCGAGCAGCCGCTTCGGTTGCAAGGTCCCGTTTGCGTCCACCTGCCCGGTGCCCAGGAAATTCCCGTCCCGGCCGAAGACGGCAACGCCGCCCCTTGCAGAATCGACCGAGATCGCGCGGCCCTGCCGGAACTTCGCCGCAACGGGCGCTTCGAGCGTCAGGCGCGGCCAGGATTGCAGCAGAGCTTCCAAGGGCAGGAGCCGGTCGCGTCGTTCCGCAGGCGAAATCGCCTCGAGCGCTTCCAGCTTGATCGATTGCCCCAACGCAAACGGGCCCACGGAGGTGCGCTCCAGCGCCGCGAGACGGGCGCCGCAACCGAGATCCGCGCCGATATCCTCGGCAAGCGCCCGCACATAGGTTCCCTTGCTGCACTCGACGAACAAGCTGACCATATCCCCTTCGAATTCCTCCAGCTCGAGCCGACGGATCGCGACGCGCCGCGCGGTGCGCGCAACGTACTCACCGCGGCGGGCGTAGGCGTACAAAGGCCGGCCCCGATGCTTGATCGCAGAGTATAGAGGGGGCAGCTGCTCGATCTCGCCTCGATAGCGCTCCAATGCCGCGAGCAGCTCCTTCCGCGTCACTTTGACCTCGGCGCGCGAAAGCACCGGACCCTCGGCATCCCCGGTCTCGGTGCACTCGCCGAGCTTGAGCCGCGCGCGATAGCTCTTGTCCGCATCGAGCATGCCGCCTGCAAACTTGGTCGCCTCGCCCAATCCGATGACGAGCAAACCGCTTGCCAGAGGGTCGAGCGTTCCGGTGTGGCCGGCACGCGCCGCCCCCAGGAGGCGCTTCGCCCTTTGCAGCACCGCGTTCGAGCTCGGTCCGACCGGCTTGTCGATGAGCAACACTCCGTTGACTGCCGCCTGCGCGTTTCCCACGGGAGCTAATCCGCCTTCTTTCCGGCCACCGCAGCGTCGATCAGCTGAGAGAGGCGCACCCCATGCTCGACCGAAGCGTCGTGCTTGAAGCGTATTTCCGGAGTGACGCGGAGTCTCAGACGTTTTCCGAGCTGAGCACGCAGGAATCCCGCGGCTCCCTCGAGGCCCGCCTCGACCTTCGCCAAGGATTCCGAATCGGCCAAAGTGGTGAAGAAAACTTTGGCATAGGCAAGGTCGGGGGAGACCTCGACCCCGGTGAGGGTGATCATGCCGACGCGCGGGTCCTTGAGCTCGGCGCGCAACAATTCCGACAGCTCGCGCTGGATTTGATCGGCGACGCGGCGCAGGCGTTGCGGGTTGGCCATGGTCGGTCCCGTGCGGCCCGGATCTAGGAGTGAAGATCCCTCATCGCGCCGTTCGCTCCTCGAGATGGCGCGAACGTCAAAGGGTTCGCGCCACTTCCTGGACTTCGTAGATTTCGAATTGGTCGCCGACCTTGAGGTCGTTGAAGTTTTTCACCGACATGCCGCACTCGAAGCCGGCCTTCACCTCGCGCACGTCGTCCTTGAAGCGCTTGAGCGAGTCGATCTCGCCGGTGTGGACGACCACGTTGTCGCGCAAGACCCTCACCAGGGCGTTGCGGCGCACCAGGCCCTCGAGCACGTAGCATCCGGCCACTGCGCCGACTTTGGAGATCTTGAATACCTGCCGCACGTCGACCAGACCAAGTATGTTTTCTTTTTTCTCCGGCGCGAGCATGCCCGAGAGCGCCGCCTTTACTTCGTCGACTGCGTCATAAATGATGTTGTAGTAGCGCACGTCCACGCCCGAGGCCTCGGCCGCCTTGCGTGCGGCCGCATCGGCACGGGTATTGAAACCGATGATCACGGCCTTGGAAGCGAGGGCCAGATTCACGTCGGACTCGGTGATCGCGCCTACCGCGCTGTGCACGACATTGACCTTGACCTCGTCGGTCGAAAGCCGGCTGAGCGCATGGACGAGCGCTTCCTGCGAACCCTGTACGTCGGCCTTGATGAGAAGCGCAAGCAGCCTCGCCTCGCCTTCGCCCATCTGCTCGAAGATGTTTTCCAGCTTGGCGGCCTGCTTTTTCGCGAGCTTCACGTCGCGGAACTTGCCCTGCCGGAACAGCGCGATCTCGCGCGCCTTGCGCTCGTCGCCGAGCGCCATCACGTCCTCGCCCGCCGCGGGCACGTCCGACAGGCCCTGGATCTCGACCGGAATCGAGGGACCGGCCTCCTGAACCGGGCTCCCGCTCTCGTCGAGCATGGCGCGAACGCGGCCGAAGGAGCTCCCGGCGAGCACGATGTCGCCGCGCCGGAGCGTTCCGGATTGAACCAGCACCGTGGCCACCGGTCCGCGGCCCTTGTCCAATCGGGCTTCGATAACAAGGCCCTTGGCCAGCGTGTCCGCCGGCGCCTTCAGTTCCAGCACCTCGGCCTGCAACAGCACCTGCTCCAGCAGCGTATCGATGCCGGCGCCGGTTTTCGCCGACACCGGAACGAACGGCGAATCCCCGCCGTATTCCTCGGGTACCACGGTCTGCGCGACAAGCTCCTGCTTGACCTTTTCCAAGTTCGCTTCGTGCTTGTCGATCTTGTTGATCGCCACCACGATCGGGACTTCGGCCGCCCTGGCGTGATGGATCGCCTCGATCGTCTGCGGCATCACCCCGTCGTCCGCCGCAACGACCAGCACGACGATGTCGGTCACTTTCGCACCGCGTGCGCGCATAGCCGTAAAGGCCTCGTGGCCGGGCGTATCCAAGAAAGTGACCATGCCGCGCGGCGTCTGTACATGGTAGGCGCCGATGTGCTGGGTGATGCCGCCCGCCTCGCCCGAGGCGACCTTCGTGCGGCGGATGTAATCGAGGAGAGAGGTTTTCCCGTGATCCACGTGCCCCATCACCGTGACCACGGGCGCACGCGGCTTCAACTCGGCCTCGTGATGCTCGGGAACGTCGGCGAGCAGGGATTCCGGATCGTCGAGCTTCGCCGCCTTGGCCACGTGGCCCATGTCGGTCACGACGATCATCGCGGTTTCCTGGTCCAGCACCTGATTGATGGTCACCATGCTGCCGAGTTTCATCAATACCTTGATCACTTCGGCCGCTTTGACGGACATCTTGTGGGCGAGATCACCGACGGAAATGGTCTCCGGCACCATGACCTCGCGCACGATCGCTTCGGTCGGCGCGCTGAACTGTTGCACGCTTTCGGCGGCCGGTGCGCCCGCAGCCTTGTGCCTGGCGCCCTTGGGCGTATGCCAGCCGGAAGCCCCCTGTACGTCCCCGCGCGTCTTGATCGTGCGGCGCTTGACGCCTTCGTCCTTCCAGACCTTGATTTCCTTCGCCTTCTTCGCACCCTTCTTTTCGGTCCCCGGTGCGACCCTCGGCTTGTGCAGCGTGGTGTCGGAGGCGGGAGCGGGAGCCGGCGCCTGCGTCTTCACCTCGCTCGGCTTGCCCTCGGCCACCTTGCGCTCGCGCTCCTGTTTTTCCGCCACGTCCGCGGCCTGCCGCGCCGCCAACTCCTCGTGCCGGCGCTGCTCCTCCTCGCGGAGCTCCGCTTCGCGCGGATCGACCGCCCCCCCGGAAGGACCAAGCGCCTCCGCGGGCGCACCCGGCTCCGCATCGCGCTTGACGAAGATGCGCTTCTTCTTGACTTCGACCTGGATGGTGCGCGCTCTGCCGCTCGCATCCGATTTCTTGATGATCTCGGAGGTCTGCTTGCGAGTCAGGGTGATCTTGTTCTTGGGTTCCGATGAGCCGTGCGACTTGCGCAGGTATTCCAGCAGCCGGGTCTTGTCCTGCTCCGACAGAACGTCTTCGGCCACCTGCTTGTGCACTCCCGCGGCCCGCAGCTGCTCGAGCAGCTGCGACGGCGGCACTTTCAGCTCGCCGGCGAATTGGGCAACGCTCGTTTGGGCCATGGGCCAGCCTTATTCCTGGGCAAACCAGTGCTCACGGGCCTTCATGATCAGGCTCTTCGCGCGCTCCGCATCGACTCCCGACATCTCGACGAGGTCGTCCGTCGCGAGATCGGCCAGGTCGTCGCGGGTCTTCACCCCGGACCTGGCGAGCTTCGTCGCCAGATCTTTGTCCATTCCCTCGAGGCCGAGCAGCGCCGGGTCGAGGTTTTCCGCCTGTTCCTCGCTCGCGATGGCCTGCACCAGAAGCGCGTCGCGCGCGCGGTTGCGCAGCTCGTTTACCGTGGCCTCGTCGAAACCTTCGATCTCCATCATCTCGTTGATCGGCACGTAAGCCACTTCCTCCAGGGTCGAGAAGCCTTCCTGGATGAGCGTGTTCGCGACCTCCTCGTCGACGTCGAGCCGCTCCATGAAGAGCTTTCTCACCGAGGAGGCTTCCTCCTCGTTCTTCTTCTGCGATTCCGCCTCCGTCATGAGATTGATCGTCCAGCCGGTCAGCTCCGAGGCCAGCCTCACGTTCTGTCCGCTTCGACCGATCGCGATGGCGAGGTTCTCCTCGTCCACCACCACGTCCATGGCGTGCTTGTCCTCATCCACGAGGATCGAGGACACCTCCGCCGGAGCGAGCGCACCGATCACGAACTGCGCCGGATCCTCGGACCACAACACGATATCCACGCGCTCACCCGCGAGCTCCTGGGTGACCGCCTGCACCCGCGCCCCGCGCATGCCGACGCAGGTGCCGATCGGATCAATGCGTTTGTCCCGGGAATGCACGGCGATCTTGGCGCGAATGCCCGGGTCGCGTGCGGCCGACTTGATCTCGAGCAGTCCTTCCTCGATCTCGGGGACTTCGAGCCGGAACAGCTCCATGATGAATTCGGGCGCGGTGCGCGAAAGCACCAGCTGCGGTCCGCGCACATTGCGGTCGATGCGCATGACCAAGGCGCGCACGCGGTCGCCCACCCGCAAATTCTCCTTGGGAATCATCTGGTCGCGCGGCAGCACCGCCTCGACGCGCCCGACCTCGATGATCGCGTTCCCGCGCTCGACGCGCTTGATCGCGCCGTTGATCAGCTTTTCGCCGCGGCCGAGAAAATCGTTCAGCAGCTGCTCGCGTTCGGCGTCGCGGATCCTCTGCAGGATGACCTGCTTCGCGGTCTGCGCGCCAATGCGGCCGAAATCGATCGGCTCGAGAGCCTCCTCGATATAGTCCCCGAGCTGGATGTCCGGGTACTGCTTCTGCGCCTCCGAGAAAGCCATCTGCTGGGACGGGTTCTCCACCGCTTCATCGGCGACCACCTGCCAGCGGCGGAAGGACTCGAAGTCCCCGGTATTGCGGTCGATCGCGACGCGCACGTCTACGTCTTCGTTGAAGCGCTTCTTCGTCGCCGAAGCGATTGCCATCTCCAGGGCGCCGAACACCACGTCCTTGTGGACGTTCTTCTCCCGGGCGAGCGCGTCCGCCTGCAGCAGCAGTTCGCGGCTCATGTATCCCTCCGGCATCATGGCTTGGGCACCAGGCGCGCGCGGTCGAGCTCGGCGAGGTCGAACGCGAGCCGGCCGCTGTCGTAGTCGAATTCGATGCGGTCGCCTTCCACGCCGCGCACGGTCCCGGTGAAATTCCTGCGGCCATTGACCGGATGGCGCAGGCGCACCTGGGCCTCATGGCCGGCAAAGCGGGCAAAATCCGCCGCCTTTTTCAGCCTGCGGTCCAGACCCGGGGAGGAAACCTCCAGCCGGTCGTACTCGATCCCCTCGACTTCGAACACCCGTTGCAGCTGCCTGCTCACGGACTCGCAGTCGGCAAGGGTCACCCCCGCCTGGCCAGGTACAAGCTCATGTGTCTTCTCAATAAACACGCGTAACATCCTACCATTATTGATATATTCGAAGTCGGCCAGACCGTACCCCAGCCCGACTACGGTGCGCTCAAGCAAGGACTCGAGCACGCTCACGACCCGACGCAACTCCAAGGCATAAATAAAAAATGGGCTCGAAAGCCCATCTCAAAAACGCCGAAAGTATATCAAGAAACTTCACCCGGAACAACGGAAAAGACGGCCCGGTGGAGCTTCAGGCGTGCGGCTCGAGGGCCGCCAACAGCCGTGCGGCATCCTTGGGCTCGAGTTCGCGCCATTGCCCCCGGCGCAGATGAGACGGCAGGAGGATGGGCCCGAAGCGCACGCGCATCAGGCGGCTCACGGTGATTCCCAGCGACTCGAACATTCGCCTCACCTCGCGGTTGCGCCCTTCACGCAGCACGACCTGGTACCAGCGGTTCGATCCGCTGCCTCCGCCTGCGGAGATGCTGTCGAACTTGGCAGGGCCGTCGTCGAGTGCGACCCCTCCCGCGAGCGTGCGGAGCTGCTCGCGCGAGAGCTCGCCCCGCACCCGCACGGCGTACTCGCGCTCGATCTGGTTGCTCGGATGCATGAGGCGGTTGGCGAGCTCGCCGGAGTCGGTGAAGAGCAGGAGCCCGCCGGAATTGAAATCCAGCCGGCCGACCGCGATCCAGTGGCCGCCCCGCATTCTCGGCAGATGGTCGAACACGGTCGGCCTGCCCGAGGGATCGCGCGTCGTGACCAGCTCCCCGGCCGGCTTGTGGTAGATCAGCAGGCGCGGCGCGCGCGCTTCGAAGCGCAAGGAGACCCGGTGACCGTCGAGCGCGACGCGATCGCGCGCCCCCACGCGCTGCCCCAAGGCGGCTCGCGCGCCGTTGACCACCAGCCTGCCGGACGCGATCGCGGCTTCCATGTCGCGGCGCGAGCCGAGACCGGAGCGCGCGAGAACCTTGTGAAGCTTCTCGGCGGGCGCCGCGGGTCTAGACTGCGCGCGCGGTCGCTGACTCGTCGGTCGCGGGCTGCGAAGCGGGCGTCGTTGTCTGCGTGAGATCAAGCGTCTTTGCGATGTCTTCCAGGGGCGGCAATTCCTGCAATGAGCGCAGTCCCAGGTCATCGAGGAAAGTCCGGGTGGTCGCGTACAGCGCCGGGCGACCCGGCACCTCCTTGTGTCCGATCACTTCCACCCAGCCGCGCTCTTCCAGGCGCTTGATCACCTCGGCTGAAACGGTGACGCCGCGGACCCCCTCGATGTCGCCGCGCGTCACCGGCTGCCGATAGGCGACGATCGCAAGCGTCTCGAGCACGGCGCGCGAGTAGCGGGGCGCTTTTTCGGGATGGATGCGCTCGAGGAATTTCTGGTACGAGGCGCGCGTCTGGAAGCGCCAGCCGCCCGCGGTCGCAGCGAGCTCGACACCGCGGTCCTTCCACGCCTCGCGCAGCTCCTCGAGGAGCCTCCGGATCGTGTCCGCGCCGATCTCCTCCTCGAACATTTTACGCAGCTCCGAGATCGGAAGCGGCTCCTGCGCGGCGAGCAGGGCCGCCTCGAGCACGACCTTCACTTCATTCGGACTGAGCATGAGCGAGCTTCACGTAGATGGGAGCGAAAGATTCGGACTGCGTGACCTCGATGAGGCTTTCCCTGACGAGCTCGAGCACCGCGAGGTAATTGACGATGAGCACCGGCGCGCCGCGCCCCGGATCGAACAGCTCGCCGAACTCGGCGAAGCCGCCGTCCCGCAGGCGGCGCACGATGAGGCTCATGTGCTCGCGCACCGAAAGCTCCTCACGGGCGACGCGGTGGTGCTGCATCATCTTCGCGCGCACCAGGAGGACGCGCCACGCTTCCTGGAGGTCCACGATGTTCACCTGCGGCAGGCGCTGCGCGAGAGTCTGCTCGATCCAGACCTCCACGGGGAAAAAGTCCCGCCCGAGCTGCGGCAGCGCGTCGAGCCTCTGCCCGGCGAGCTTCATCTTCTCGTACTCGAGCAGGCGCCGGACCAGTTCGGCGCGCGGGTCCTCGCCTTCCTCGCCCGGCATCGTCGGGCGAGGAAGGAGCATGCGCGATTTGATTTCCATCAACATCGCCGCCATGACCAGGTACTCGGCGGCCAGTTCGAGATTCTTCGTGCGCATCACCTCGACGTACTCCATGTACTGCTCGGTGAGCCGTGCCATGGGGATGTCGAGGATGTCGAGGTTCGCCCTGCGGATGAGGTAGAGCAGCAGATCGAGCGGTCCCTCGAAGGTCTCGAAGAAGACCTCGAGCGCATCGGGCGGGATATACAGGTCCTCCGGCAGCTCGGTGAAGGGCTCGCCGCGCACCTTGGCGTTGAGCGCGGGCGCCGGGGTAGTGAGCTGCGCCGGCTCGCTCATGTGTATGCCAGCCCCATCGCTCCGCGTACCTCGCGCATGGTCTCCCGCGCGAGCTTGCGCGCCTTTTCGCACCCGTCCGCGACGATGTTGCGAACCAGCGTCGGATCGTCGAGATATTTCTGGGCGCGCTCCCGCATGGGGCCCTGCTCCGCGAGCACCGCATCGATCACCGGCTGCTTGCATTCGAGGCAACCGATACCGGCGGTGCGGCAGCCCTGGTTCGCCCACTGGCGGGTCTTTTCATCGCTGTAGACCAGGTGGAGCTGCCAGACCGGGCACTTGTCGGGATTACCCGCATCGCTGCGCCTCACCCTGGCCGGGTCGGTCGGCATGGTGCGGATCTTCTTCCTGACCGATTCAGCGTCCTCGCGAAGCGTTATCGTGTTGTTGTAGGACTTGGACATCTTCTGGCCGTCGATGCCGGGAAGTTTCGAGGACTCGGTGAGCAAGGGCTCGGGCTCGACGAGGATCATCCGGCCTCCCCCCTCGAGAAAGCCGAACAGGCGCTCCCGGTCGGCGACCGACAGATTTCCCTGCTTGTCGAGCAGCGCGCGCGCCGCCGCCAGCGCCCCGGCGTCGCCCTGTTCCTGGTACTTGGTGCGCAGCTCCATCATCATCTTGGCCTTGCGGCCGCCCAATTTCTTCGCGGCGGCCTTGGCCTTGTCCTCGAACCCGGACTCGCGGCCGTAGACATGGTTGAAGCGCCGTGCGACCTCGCGCATCATCTCTACGTGCGGGACTTGGTCTTCGCCGACCGGAACGTACTTTGCGCGGTACACCAGCACGTCGGCCGCCTGCAAGAGCGGGTAGCCGAGAAAGCCGTAGGTGGAAAGGTCGCGGTCGATGAGCTTCTCCTGCTGGTCCTTGTAGCTCGGCACTCGCTCGAGCCAGCTGAGCGGCGTGATCATCGAAAGGAGGGTGTGCAGCTCGGCGTGCTCCGGAATGCGCGACTGGATGAACAGGGTCGCCTGCGCCGGGTCGATGCCTGCCGCGAGCCAGTCGATCACCATGTCCCAGACGCTCTCTTCGATCACTTCGGGCGTCTCATAGTGCGTGGTGAGCGCGTGCCAGTCGGCGACGAAGTAGAGGCACGGATATTCGCTCTGCAGCTTCACCCAGTTCTTGAGCGCGCCGTGGAAATGTCCCAGGTGCAGCGCGCCCGTGGGGCGCATGCCGGAGACCACGCGTTCTTCGTACATGCGCGGGCTCGGGCTACAGACGAAAGATCGCTTCGATCAAGCCGATCGAAGCCTGGACCATCGGCATCATGATCGCGCCGAGCACGTGAGGGGGAAGGAAGATGAGCACAAGCAGAATCGGGAAACCGAAAGGCTCGAGGCGCGCGTAGCCGAGCGCAAGACGGTCCGGGAGCAGGCTCACCGCGATTCGCCCGCCGTCGAGCGGCAGGATCGGCAGCAGATTCAGCACCATGAGCACGATATTGACGGTGATTCCGGCCTCGGCCATCAGGCTCATCGGCAGGGAAAACATGCTTTGCGGAAGCAGTTGAGCGGCCTTCATCAGCAACGCCCAGCCGATCGCCATGATGAGGTTCGCGGCCGGGCCGGCCGCGGCGACCCACAGCATGTCCCGCTTGGGGCGACGCAGCGCGTGAAAGTTCACCGGCACGGGCTTCGCCCAGCCGAACAGGATCCCGGCGCCGCCGAAAAGCTTGCTCACGACGAGAATCGCGAGCGGAACCACGATCGTCCCGACCATGTCGATGTGGCGCAGCGGATTGAGGCTGACGCGCCCGAGCACGAAAGCCGTCGTGTCGCCGAAGTGGCGGGCGACGTAGCCGTGAGCGGCTTCATGCAAGGTGATTGCGAAGATGACCGGAAGGGCGTAGATCGCGATGGTCTGGACGAGGTTGAATTCCATGGCCGGCCGGTCAAACGTCGTATGTTATCAGAGCGGCATGACCGTCCCGGGCGTCTTACCAGTCGTGCCAGACGGGTTTCAGATCGTCGGGCAGCTGCGGCAGCGCGCCGAGATCGGCCTTGCTCTCCCCCTTGCCGTGATAATCGGAGCCGCGCGAGGCGGCGAAGCCGAATTCGCGAGCGATGCGCGCGAATTCGAAATACTGCTCGGGTGAATGGCTTCCGGTCACGACCTCGATTCCGGCGCCGCCGCTGTCCCTGAACTCGCCAAGAAACGCATGCAGCTCGGGCTTGGAAAACTGGTAGCGGCCCGGGTGCGCGACGACGGCGATTCCGCCGCTTGCTCGGATCCAGCTCACGGCGTCCCCGAGCGAGGCCCACTGGTGCGGGACGAAGCCCGGCTTGCCTTTCACGAGGTAGCGCTGGAACACGCTCTTGACGTCCAGCGCCAGGCCCGTCTTCACCAGGTGCCGCGCGAAGTGCGAGCGGCTGATGAGGCTCGGGTTCTCGGCGTAAGTCTTGGCCCCCGCGAGGCTGTCGGGAACGCCGGCCGCAGCCAGCGCTTCGCCCATTTTCTCCGCCCGCCTTGCGCGGCCTTCGCGGACCGATTCGAGCCCGGACAAGAGGACCGGGTCTTGCGGGTCGATTTGCAGACCGACGATGTGAACCGTGCTCCCTTCCCAGGTCGCGGAAATCTCGACCCCATCGACGAAGCGAACGCCTTCCGACTCGGCTTGGGCGCGCGCCTCGGCGAGCCCCGATACGCCGTCGTGATCGGTGAGCGCGAGCACCTCCACCCCGTTGGCCGCGGCCCGCGCGACCACCGCGTCGGGTTTGAGCAACCCGTCGGAAGCCGTCGAGTGACAATGCAAGTCGATATTCACCGAAGCATCTTACCCGAGAAACTCCTCGATCACCTCGGCGAGCCGCTCGGGTTGATCGTGATGAACCATATGGCCGGCGCCGGAGATCACGCGTTCGGTCAGCTTCCGGAAGCATCCCTTGCGCTCGTCGAGATCGGCGGCGGAGAGCTTCAGCATCTCGAGCGCTTTCGATTCGGCGCCCGCGACCCAGAGCACGGGCGCGGCGACTTTGCGCCAGCACGCCTCGGCTTCCTCGATCCGGTAGAGAACCGGATTGACGAGCTTGTGCACGGGATCGCTCGCGAGCTCGACGCGGCCGTCGGGCTTCGCCCTTCCCCAGTGCCGCGCGAGGAAGGAAGCCCTTTCGCCGCTCAACCGGGAATTGCTGCTTCGCAGGCGCTCGGCGAGCGCCTCGAAGTTTTCGTAGTCGCGAAATCCGGGCTTTTCGCCGAGCTCGGCGAGCCAGCGCGCGTAGCGCTCGGGCGCCTTCTCCGCGCGCGTCCCGGTCAGTCCAAAACCTTCCAGGTTGACGAGCTTCGCCACGCGCTCGGGCCGGATGCCGGCGTACATCGCTGCGACATTGCCGCCCATGCTGTGGCCGATGAGCGTCGCTGGAGCGTCCGGCTGGAAATGCGCGAGCAAGGACTCCAAGTCGGCGAAATAATCCGGGAACCAGTAGCCGTCGCTCTTCGCCCATTCGCTCAAGCCGAAACCGCGCCAGTCCGGCGCGACCACGTGCCAGTCGCGGCGCAATGCATCCACCAGGAACTGGAACGAGGCCGACACGTCCATCCAGCCGTGGAGCATGAAGAGCTTCGGCGCGCTCGCCTCGCCCCAGCAGCGGCAGTGGTAGCGCAGGCCGCGGATCTGGACGAACTCTGACTGACTCGGCTTCATGAAGCGCGTGATGATAGCAGGCGCCGGATGCGCAGCACGCTTCCGATATAATCGGCCCGCAACCATGGCAGTCTACTCACTCGGCGAGCGCAGAGTCTCATTCCACGGCAAGGAGTGGTTCATCGCGGAGAACGCCACCGTGATCGGCGCGGTGATCCTGCACGACCAGGCGAGCGTCTGGTTCAACGCCGTCGTGCGCGGCGACAACGACATCATCACCATCGGCGAGCGCAGCAACATCCAGGACGCCGCGGTCCTGCACGTCGACCCGGGTGTCCCGCTCACCCTCGGCAAGAACGTCTCCGTCGGCCACCAGGCCATGCTGCACGGTTGCACCGTCGGCGACGGCACGCTGGTGGGCATCGGCGCGATCATCATGAACCACGCCGTCATCGGCAGCCGCTGCCTCATCGCAGCCGGCGCGCTCATCCCCGAAGGCAAGACGTATCCCGACGGAGTCCTCGTCCTCGGCTCCCCCGGCAAAGTCGTGCGCGAGCTTAAGCCTGAGGAAAAGGAAGAGCTCCTGGAGAACGCCGACATCTACGTCCGGCGCTCCAAGCTCTACCGCGAGAAGCTGAAACCGCAGGGGCGGTAGTTTCACGTCGTTAGCGCACTCGAACCAACAGTGCTACGCTACAAAACATGAGCCAGATTTCAGTCGCTGAGATCCTCAAACTGCCCCTTGCTGAGCGTATCCGTCTGGTCGAGTTGATCTGGGACAGCATCGCCGCGGTACCGGAGGCAGTCCCAATATCGGATGAGTTGAGCGCCGAGCTCGATCGCCGTCTCGCAGAATTTGAGGCTAATCCTGAGGCGGGATCTCCTTGGGAAGAAGTTCGGACGCGGATTCTGCGGGGTACATGGCGTACAGGCTAACGGTTTCAGACCGGGCGGTACGCGAGATTGGCGAAGCGTACGAATGGTACGAAGAACAACTCCACGGGCTCGGCGCCGACTTCATCGACGCTCTCGACACTCAGCTCCAACTCATTACGCAAACGCCCTTGTTGTTTCACGAAATTCGACGAGGCATTCGTCGTACCCTTCTCTCGCATTTTCCCTACGGCGTGTTCTACGCGTCGAAGGGCGAAGTCGTTTCAGTCCTGGCGGTAGTTCACACCGCCAGCAGTCCGCGCCGCTGGCCTCGCGCACCGTAACAGGGCGCGCTAACCCGCTGCTGCACACGGACGCACGCCATGAGGCCGGTGCCAAACAGAGGTCCATCCAATGACCACGCGCATCGCGACAGCATTTCTCCTTTCTCTCGCAGCGCTCGCGAGCGCCGCCATCCACGCGCAGTCCTTCCCCTCGAAGCCCCTGCGCATCATCGTGCCCTTCCCGCCCGGCGGCGCGGCCGACGTGACGAGCCGGCTCCTCGGGGAGCGCATGGCGAAGGGTCTGGGGCAGCCGGTGATCGCGGAGAATCGCCCGGGCGCGGGGGCGGTGATCGGGTACGAGCTGGCCGCGCGCGCCGCCGGCGACGGCCACACGCTGCTGGTGGTGTTTCCGAGCTTCATCATCCAGCCGGCGGTGAAGCAGGGCCTGCAGTTCGATCCTCTGAAGGATTTCAGGGCCGTGGGCCAGACGATCTCGCTTTCGATGGCGTTCGCCGTCAATCCTTCGGTGCCGGCCAAGTCGATCCAGGAGCTGGTCGCGCTCGCGCGCGCGAAGCCCGGCGAAATCGCCTACGGAACGCCCGGCGCCGGCACCACTCACCACGTCATCGGCGAGATGTTCAGGCTCGCCGCGAACATCAACATCGTGCACGCGCCGTTTCAGGGCGAGGCGCCGGCGCTCGCGGCCGCCGCCGGAGGCCATATCCCCATGGTGTTCGTCAACGCGTCCGCGGTCGCGCCGTTCGCAAAGAGCGGAAAGATCCGCGCGCTCGCGGTGACGACGCCCGAGCGCGCCGAGGTGTTGCCCGATGTGCCGACCATGCGCGAAGCCGGATATCCCGAGGTCGAATCGACGAACTGGAGCGGCCTCGTCGTGCCGGCCGCGACGCCGCCGTCCGCGATCTCGCGCCTGAACGCGGAGCTGGTGAGCGCGCTGCTCAGCGCGGAGATACAGGAAAAGCTCAAGACTTACGGAATGTCCCCTGCCGCGGGCACGCCGGATGAGTTCAGCGCCCTGTTGCAGTCCGAGTCGGCGAGGTACGCGAAAGTCGTGCGCGAAGCGGGAATCAAAGGCGATTGAAAGGGAGGAAAGATGAAAGCACTGCTCGTCACCTGTGCGCTCGCCGTCGCGTTCGGAACCGCTTCAAGCGTCACGGCTCAAAGCTACCCGCCCGATGGATCGACCATCCCGACGGTGACTTTGAACGGAAGCCCGGCGAATCGTCAGCCGGCTCCCAAGCCCGCGAATCAGCAATCCGCATGGAACACGGAACTCGCCGGCCACAGCGATCTGCAAGGACGCTCGGCATACCAACCCATCATCATCAACGAAAACGGACGCGAGATCGCCTACGTCGGTCACCACACCGGCAAAATGCCGAACCCCCTCACAGGTGCCGTCGAAGGCAACGGAACCTCGATCGTCGATGTCACCGACCCCGCGAAGCCCAGGTACCTCGCCCATATCCCGGGCCCGGCCGAGGGAGGAGACGAAGCCGGCGGCGCCCAGATGGTGCGCGTCTGCAGCGGAAGCGTCCTGCCGCACGGGGTGAAAGGCAAGTGGTACCTCTTGCGATCGCTCGGCTCGACCGCGCACGAGATCTACGACGTTACCGACAAGGCCCATCCGGCGCGTCTGACAACCGTCGTCGATGGCCTCACCGGCACGCACAAGAGCTGGTGGGAATGCGATACCGGGATCGCCTACCTGGTCGCGAACAACGCCGCCGAAGGGTGGAAGGGCAATCACCTGAAGATCTACGATCTGAGCGACCCCGCGAAGCCCGTGTACATCCGGGACTTCGGACTGCTCGGCCAGCAGCCGGGCGCCACGTCATTCCAGGGTGTGCGGGCAGGTATTCAAATCCATGGGCCGATCTCGGCCGGGGTCGCCAAGAACCGCGTTTACGCGGCCTACGGCACGGGAGGGGACGGCGTCATTCAGATTCTCGACCGAAAGAAGCTGCTGAGCGCCTTCAGCAACGCCCTCAAGCCGACGGCGGAAGAAATGCTCGCGCCGCAGGTGGGATACATCGTCATGTCACCCGACCAGGGTGCGCACACCGCGATGCCGATGTATGGCGTGCCGATTCCCGGATTCCAGGGCCATTCGGTGCTGAAAACCCGGGACCTCCTGGTGGTCGCTTCGGAACAGGGGCGAGGAGACCACTGCAGGCCGGGCCCCGGTGGAAACCGTCCCGCTCCGCACTTGGGCTTCCTGCTGGACATCACGAATGAACCGACCCCATGGCCTCTTGCGACCTTCCATGTGCCCGAGAACCCGGGAGATTTCTGCGGGCGCGGCGGGCGGTTCGGCGCCCACGCGGGCACCGAGTCGTTCTATCCCCCCTACTACGGGAAGCTCGCCATCTTCTCGTGGTTCAACGCGGGCACTCGCGTCTTCGACATTCGCAACCCGTTTGCCGTCGAGGAGGTCGCCTATTTCATTCCCGCGCCGAACAAGAACACGATGGCTTTCTGCGCGGATGGAATCAGCCATCCCGACGGCGATCCGAAGATCACTCCCGCGTGCACCAAGGTGATCCAGACCAACAACGTAGAAGTCGACGATCGCGGTCTCATCTACAGCGCCGACCGGGCGGGCACGGGGCTGCACATCATCCGGCTCAAAGGGCGCGCAGCGCAGGTCCCCGCAAAGCAATGACGTGGCGCCTCACTTCGGCGCCATGCGGATGGCGCCGTCCAACCTGATCGTCTCCCCGTTCAGCATCTCGTTCTCGACGATGTGCCGGACGAGTTGGGCGTAATCCGCCGGCCTGCCCAGGCGCGGCGGAAACGGCACCTGCTTGGCGAGCGCCTCCTGCACGTCCTTGGGCATGCCGAGCAGCATCGGCGTCTCGAAAATGCCCGGCGCGATGGTGCAGACGCGGATGCCGTCGCGCGAGAGGTCGCGCGCGACCGGGAGCGTCATGCCGACCACGCCTCCCTTCGAAGCCGAGTAGGCGGCCTGTCCGATCTGCCCGTCGTAGGCGGCGACCGACGCCGTGTTCACGATCACGCCGCGCTCGCCCGCGGCGTTCGGCCCGCCCTTCGCCATCGCGACCGCTGCGAGCCGGATCATGTTGAAGGTGCCGATCAAGTTGATGCCGATCACGCGCGAGAACGACGCAAGCGCGTGGGGCCCGTCCTTCTTCACCGTGCGCTCGGCGATCGCGATGCCGGCGCAGTTCACCAGGCCCTGGAGCGCTGCGAAATTCTTCAGTGCCGCATCGACTGCGGCCTGGCCGTCCGTTTCGCTCGTGACGTCGCATTTGACGAATCGCGACTTTGCCCCCAGCTGCTTCGCGATGGCTTCGCCTTTGTCGGCCTGAAGGTCGGCGATGACGACGTTGGCGCCGCCTTCGGCGAGCATCCTGACCGTGCCTTCGCCCAAGCCCGAGGCGCCGCCGGTGACGACGAATGTGCTGCCTTTGATCTGCATAGGGTCTCTACCTCAGCCTTTCTTTGCCGCTTTTTTCTTTTCCGGCATCAGCTGCGGCCGGTCGCGCAGCAGCGGATCCACACCGTTCTTCGCGACGAGATAAGTCCAGCGCTCGAGCTTTCTCTCGCGCTCGAGCTTTTCCAGGAGCTGTTTGCGTCGTTCCTCGAACTCCTTGTCGTTCTTCGCCTTGTCCTCGGCCTTCTCGCCTTTCGCGAGCGTGCGCGTCTTGCGCGGCTCGCCAGCCACTGCCACCTTGACGTAGTAATTGTCGCCGACCTGCTTGCCGACCCTCAGCACGTAGCTCAAGCCGTCGAAGGTATCGGCCTTGATGACGATCGCATGATCGAGCCCGGTGTCCGCCTTGGCGGGATCGGCAACCACATCGACGAGATTCACCCAGCCGAGCGAGCTCCCGAGGTCGGTCGCCTTCTGCAGATCGGGCTTCTCCTTCGATCCGGCGAACTTCCAGTCGGCCGATTCGGTCTCGCGCGTCACGCTCCAGCGCTGCTTTCCGTCCTTGGACGACGAAATCGACCGCGCGCCATCGGCCCGGAGGAGATCCTTGACGAGCCACTGATCGGGCTTGGATTCGACTTCGGTCAGCGGCTCGCCGACCGCGAGCATCGTGCCGGCATCGCCGCCCGCAACCAGGTAACGTCCCGTCGCCTCGGTCTCGCCGCGCGAAAGCGAAGAGGCGACCGGCGAACTTTTCACGATTTTCTTTCCGAGAAGGAGGCGCGCGAGCGAGCCGCCCTTGGCGTCCTTCAGCTCGATCACCGTCCCCGCGCCCACCGAGCCGTCTTTCGGCTCCGCGAGCTCCAGGCGGGCGCGCTGGCTCCCGGGCAGGGGCTCGCTCTGCACGATCTTCAGTTCCGCGAGCTTCACCAGAAGCGCGCCGATGCGATCCGTGTCGGCAGCGAAGCCGGCACGCTCGCGCACGCTCCAGCCGGCCGCGCCGCGATCAAGATGCAGCTCGCCCGACGAATCCCGGATCGCGATCTCTGCGACCTCGCTCAAGCGCAGGCCCGCAATCGCCTTCAGCCCGGCGCGCGAATCCGCACCCGTCCACGCCGAGCGATCGGACAGGACGACGGCGGTGCCCGCCGCGGCGAGGACCACGAGCACCGCGAGCGCGATGAAGAATTGCCTGCGGTTCATACGGCGGGCGTCCTGCGGCGGCGCAGGATCGCGAGCCCGATGCCGGCAATTGCGACGAGCAAGGGCATGAGCGCGATGTTCATCACCTTGGTCCAGAACTGCAGCGCCTCGCTGTCTGCGCGCAGCTCGCGGCGGACCTCTTTCAGCGCCAGGCGCGTCTCCGCGGCTTTCCTGCGGAAGTTCTCGAGCTCGGTCTGTTGCTCGGCCGAGAGAATAGCCCCCGCGCCCGATCCCTTTCCCTTTTGCAGGGCGTTGAGTTTCACCTGAGTCTGGCTGAGGTTGTCTTCCAGCTCCTTGATCTTGCCGAGGTAGGCCTGCTGCGCCCTCGCCTCCATGTCGCGGATCACCGTGAAGGGCCGGGCGGCGCTCGCGCGGCCGCGCAGCTTGATGAGGGCGGGGTCGCCTGCGAACTGGTCCACCAGCGCCTGCGCGAAGGCGAGGTTGCCGTTGCGCGGAATCACGATCCTCTGCCCGAAAATCTCCTGGATCTGCACCGCCGCGCCGTCGTTGATGAAATCGCTGTCCCCGACGAGCACGACGGCGTTCTCGCCTGCCGATTCCTTGAGCTGCGTGGCTTCCGATCCCGCTTCGGACGCTTTCGCCGTCGGCTTCCCGCCCTTGTCGGCGGCCTTCGGCCGGCCTTCCGGGAACGCGGTCTTGAACTTTCCCGTCAGCCGGATGGCAAGCGGATACTCGGTGCCCGAAGGCTTGAACTCCCGGACGGCCGCCTCGCCTTGAGTCGTGGCCGCGAACGAGTCGACGAGCTGGGAATATGCGGAAGTCTTGATGAGGACCGTTTCGCTCAGCCCTTCGACGGGCTTGCCGGTGAACGCTCCGGCAAAAGGCATGAGCAGCGACCCGAGCCGCGCCGTCGCGATGTCGTGCGGATCGAAAGCATTGTCGTTGAGCGAGAGCAGCGTCGGCAGGGTGCGCGCTCCCGCGCCCGTGAGGTAGCGCATGTCGAGCACGACCTTCCCCGAGTCGAAGGCGAGGCCCCAGGCCTTGAGCAGCTTGTCGAGCGAGGACGGCGTGCCCCCGCCGCCCATGCCCCCCATTTGACCGAGCTGGTCGAAATAGGCGCTCGGGTCGAGGAAAGCGATGAGCTTTCCGCCGCGCAGCACGAACTGGTCGAGCGCGTACTGCGCGCGCTCGCCGATGCCGCGCGGGTGGATCACCAGCAGCACCTTGATGTCGTCGTCGATCCGGTCCGGGTCGAGGCTCACGCGCTTCACCGTGTAGTCGCGCCGGAGCTCGCCGACGAACACCTGCGGCTCCATCGGCTGGCCGCCGGTAAATTGGCTCGGCGGCATGCCGAACACCGGCAGCGCGCTCATCACGCCGATCACGGGTTTCGACGTCACCGTGGCACGCGCGATCGCGCGCGTGAGATCGTACTCGAGCAAGGGTTCGCGATCGGGCGTAAGCGCCGGCAACGCCAGCTTCTGGTCCGCGTAGCTGATCGAAGCGCCGAGGTAGAACTTGTCGCCCGAGGGCGTGACCTGGGCTTCGACGCCTTCCAGGGTCGCCGAGTCCTCGGCATCGGAGTCCGGCTGGGGATCGAGCTTCTCGACTGTGACCTTGCCGCGACCGGCCTGCCTGAACTCCGCGAGCAAATCCTCGACCCTTCGCCCGTACGCCTTGATGGGCAGGGGGACATCGCTCTGGCTGAAGTAGAGGCGGATCTTGACCGGAGACTCGAGCTTGCCGAGAACCGCGCGCGTACCCTCGGAGAGCGTGTAGAGCTTGCCTTGCGTGAGGTCGATGCGTCCCCGCGCCGCACCCAGCACCAGATTGAGCAGGACCAGGATGATCAACAAAGCGACCAGGCCGCCGGCCGAGTAGAGCAGACTTTCGGTCTTCTTGTGCACGGTCCGCCCTCAGCCGGTCCGGTGGTTGCGGATGACGACGCCGGTCGCGAACAGCGCGTAGGCCATCACCGAGAGGAAATAGAGCAGATCGCGCGAATCGAGCACGCCTTTCTGGAAGCCGTCGTAGTGGGTGAGGACGGAAAACTTCGCGACCGCTTCCACGAGCCAGGGGCTCGCCCAGCGCGCGAGCAGATCGGTCAGCGGCGAAAACCCCACCAGGATCAGGGCGAGGCACACGACCACCGCGAGGATGAAAGCGATGACCTGGTTGCGCGTGAGCGCCGAGGTCATGCAGCTGATCGCGAGGTAGGCTCCGGCGAGCAGCGCCGCTCCCACGTACCCGCTGGCGATCACTCCGTTGTCCGGATCGCCGAGCCAGTTGACCGTCACGACCATCGGGAAGGTCAGCGCCAGCGCGACGACGAGAAACAGCCACGAGGCGAGAAACTTGCCGACGATCGCCTGCCAACCGGCCACCGGCATCGTCAGCAGAAGCTCGATCGTTCCGAGCCGCCGCTCCTCGGACCACAGGCGCATCCCCGCGGCGGGCACCAGAAACAGGAACAGCCACGGCAGCCAGTTGAAGAACGCCGCGAGGGAGGCTTCGCCGCGTTCGAAAAAGCCGCCGAAAGTAAAAGTAAAGAATCCGGAGAGCAAGAGAAAGATCACGAGAAACACGTAAGCGACTGGAGACTCGAAGTACGCCGCAAGCTCGCGCTTTGCGATGGTGCTGATTGCCGCCCAATGGCTATTCATACTGCCGCCTCTGCAACAGTATCCGAGCGCGTGATCGACCGGAAGAAATCTTCCAGCTTTCCGGTGGCGGCGCGCGCCTTCAGCTCGGCGGGCGTGCCGTTGGCGACGATGCGGCCGCGGTCGATGATGATCGCGCGGGTGCAGGCTGCCTCGACCTCCTCGAGGATATGCGTCGAAAAAATGATCGCCTTGGTCTCGCCCATATGGCGTATGAGCGTGCGCACCTCGTGCTTCTGGTTCGGATCGAGCCCGTCGGTGGGCTCGTCGAGGATCAGCACCTCGGGATCGTGGACGAGCGCCTGCGCGAGGCAGGTGCGGTGACGGAAGCCTTTCGAAAGCGTATCGATCGTCTGCCCGAGCACGCTCTCCAGGTGGCACAGCTCGACGACGCGGCGTATCGCGTTGCGGCGCGCGTCGCCGCGCAAGCCGCGCATCTCGGCGGCGAACCTGAGGAACGACAGCACGGACATTTCGCTATAGGAAGGCGCCGCCTCCGGAAGATAGCCGATCCGGCGCTTCACCTCGATCGGGTTCTCCTGCACGGCCAGCCCGCACACCATGACGCTGCCCGCGCTCGGGGGAATGAAACCGGTGATCATGCGCATGGTGGTCGACTTGCCCGCGCCGTTGGGCCCGAGGAATCCCAGCACCTCGCCCTTGCCGACCTCGAAGGAGACGCCGTCGACTGCGCGTTTCGACCCGAAGGACTTGCTGAGATTTTCCACCTTGATCAAGGCGCCCCTCCAAAACAGATACACAGACCGGCACTGGTCGGCTGAAGTTCCCTGCCGCGGCCGGCGGAATCGGATTCTATCGCAACCTCGATCCGGATATAAGCAAATGACCAATGACCATCAGTCCGCGCTTTCAAGCAGCGGGACGAAAGCCTTATAATTTTCCTTTTTCGCGCCGCCCCCCGGGCGGGACGGCAAGGCAAAGGATCGCGCGATGACCCACGTCGTCACTGAGAGCTGCATCAAGTGCAAATACACCGACTGCGTCGATGTCTGCCCCGTCGATTGCTTCCACGAGGGGCCGAACATGCTGGTGATCGACCCGGACGAGTGCATCGATTGCGCCGTCTGCATCCCCGAATGCCCGGTCAACGCGATCATTCCAGAAGAAGACCTGTCCGAGGAGCAGAGGAAATTCACCCCGCTGAACGCCGAGCTCGCCAAGATCTGGCCGGTGATCACCGACGCCAAACCCGGACCCGAGGACGCCGACCAATGGAAGGACGTGAAGGACAAGCTCAAGCTCCTGGAGCGCTAGGCGCGGGATGCTGAAGCTTGCTTACGGCCTGTCCTTCGCGGAACTCTACGAGCGCGACGGCCTTGTCAGGCTCGACGCCGCATTCCTGGACTACCTGGGCGCCGCCGAATCCGCGCTGAGGCCGCAGCTCGAAGCCGCGCGCGCGACCGCCAGTCTCGATTCGCGGTCAGAATCGGCCCTGATTCTCGAGATCGCGCCGCATCTCGAGGATTTTCTCGCCGAGTTGTTCGGCATCCAGGCCGAGTTCCGCACGCTCGCTGCCCGCCATCACGAGCTCGCCCCGCTCTACACGGTGAAGCGCCAGTTCGTGCAGCGCCGCGCAGCGAACAAGGTGAAGCCCGAGGAGGCGGCCAGGCTCGACGGACCCGCGCTCGAGGCCGAGCTGAAAAAAAATCACCTCGACGGGCGCTTCGATGAGCTGACGTTCGCGAAAAAAGTCGTCCATTGGCTCGCCCATGAAGCCGAGCACGCAGCTGCGCTCGACCTCGCGCTGAAATACGCTGCCTGGGCGCTGCACACGCCCGCGGGCCGCGAACACGTGAAAGCGGGGGTGCTCTTCAAGGCGCCGGCGAAGATCGATCCGCAGAATCTCCTCGTGCACGCGCAAAAGAGCGACCGGGAGGGCGTCGTCACGTACACGATCAAACCCGAGCACATTCGCAGGCGCAAGGGCTTCGCCCTCACCGATCCGGGTACCGATCTCGTCGGCGCGCTCGACCAGGCCAACTACTGCATCTGGTGCCACACCCAGGGCAAGGATTCCTGCTCCAAGGGTCTCAGGGAAAAATCGCCCGCGGAAACGCCGAACAAGGTGGTGTTCAAGAAGAGCCCGTTCGGGGTGACGCTCGCCGGCTGCCCTCTGGAAGAAAAGATCTCCGAGTTCCACACCCTGAAAGCCCAGGGCAACGCGCTCTCGGCGCTCGCCGTGATCGTCATCGACAATCCCATGGCGGCCGCGACCGGGCACCGCATCTGCAACGACTGCATGAAATCCTGCATCTTCCAGAAGCAGGAGCCGGTGAACATTCCGCAGATCGAGACGCGCACGCTGAAGGACGTGCTGGAGCTGCCCTGGGGCTTCGAGATCTATTCGCTCCTCACGCGCTGGAACCCGCTCAATTTCCACCGGCCGCTGCCGCTGCCCGCGACCGGCTACAAGGTGCTCGTCGCCGGCATGGGCCCGGCCGGCTTCACCCTCGCCCACTATCTGATGAACGAGGGGCACACGGTGGCTGGAATCGACGGGCTGAAGATCGAGCCGCTGCCCGCGCAGTTTTCCGGAGTGACGGCCGGGGGCGTCCGCCGGCCTTTCGAGCCCATCCAGGATATCGGGGCGCTGTACGAGTCGCTCGACGACCGCGTCATGGCCGGATTCGGCGGCGTCGCCGAGTACGGCATCACGGTGCGCTGGGACAAGAATTTTCTGAAGATCGTGCGCCTGCTGATCGAGCGGCGCGCGGAGTTCGCGATGGTCGGAGGGGTAAGATTCGGCGGCACGGTGACCGTCGAGGACGCGTTCGAGCTCGGCTTCGATCACGTGGCGCTTTGCATGGGCGCGGGCAAGCCGACCGTGCTCGACATTCCGAACGGACTCGCGCGCGGTGTGCGCGCGGCCTCCGACTTCCTGATGGCGCTGCAGCTCACCGGCGCGGCCAAGGCGGATTCCATCGCCAACATGCAGCTGCGCCTGCCCGCGGTGGTCGTCGGCGGCGGCCTGACCGCGATCGACACCGCGACCGAATCGCTCGCTTACTATCCGGTGCAGGTGGAGAAGTTCCTGACGCGCTATGAGACTCTCGTCGCCGAGGCCGGCGAGGATGCGGTGCGCCAGGAGTGGGACGACCAGGAGCGCGAGATCGCCGAAGAGTTTCTCGCTCACGCGCGCGCGATCCGCGAAGAACGGGCCCTCGCCGCGCGGGAAGGCCGCGCCCCGCGCATCGTCGAGCTCCTTCGGCACTGGGGCGGCGTCACCATCGCCTACCGACGCCGGCTGATCGACAGCCCCTCCTACACGCTCAATCACGAGGAAGTCGAGAAAGCGCTCGAGGAAGGGATCTCGTTCTCCCAGGGCCTGTCGCCGATAGCGGTGGATGTGGACAATTACGGCGCCGCGCGCGGCATCCGCTTCGCCCGGGAAAGCGGTCTCGGCGGCGAATCCGCCGAGCACTGGCTGCCGGCGCACACCGTGTTCGTCGCCGCGGGGACCCAGCCGAACACCGTGCTCGCGCGCGAGGACGCGGCGCACTTTCAGCTCGACGGAAGATATTTCCAGGCCTGCGACGAGGACGGGCGGCCCGCGAAGCCGCAGCGCGCGATCTCCAAGCCCGAGCGAGCAGACGTGCTCCTTTCGCGCCTTCCCGACGGGCGTTTCGTCAGCTTCTTCGGCGATCTGCATCCCTCTTACTTCGGCAACGTCGTCAAGGCGCTCGGTTCGGCGCGCCAGGGCTACCCGGTCGTGTCGCGCGTGCTGGCTAAAACGCCGCCGCAGTCGCGGAGCGCGCCAGCTGAGTTCTTCGCTGCGGTCGCCGGCCAGCTGCTCGCCACGGTGCACAAAGTCGAGCGGCTCACCCCCACTATCGTCGAAGTGGTTGTAAAGGCGCCGCTCGCCGCGCGCAAATTCCGGCCCGGCCAGTTCTACCGGCTGCAGAATTTCGAGACCCTCTCCCCTGTCGTGAGGAATGCCACCTCGGCGACCCGCCTGCAGATGGAAGGGCTCGCGATGACCGGCGCCTGGGTGGACCGGGACCGCGGACTCGTCTCGACCATCGTGCTCGAGATGGGCGGTTCATCGGACCTGTGCGCGATGCTCGAGACCGGGGAGCCCATGATCCTCATGGGTCCCACGGGCAGCCCGACGCACATCGCGGAGAATGAGACGGTGATCCTCGTAGGCGGAGGCCTGGGCAACGCGGTCTTGTTTTCGATCGGCGCGGCGTTTCGGGCTCGAGGATCGAAAGTCCTTTATTTTGCCGGCTACAAGAAGGTCATCGACCGCTACAAAGTAGCCGAAATCGAGAGGGCCGCAGACGTGGTCGTGTGGTGCTGCGATGAAGAACCGGGATTCAAGCTGGAAAACGCGAAAGCGCGTCCGCAAGACAGGAGCTTCGTCGGGAACATCGTCCAGGCGATGGACGCCTATGCCCAAGGGAGGCTCGGGGCACCCCCGATCCGCACGGAGGACGCCGACCGGCTCATCGCCATAGGCTCGGATCGCATGATGGCGGCGGTCGCGCGTGCGCGCCACGACCTGCTCAGGGACTATCTCAAGCCTCAGCACGTCGCGATCGGCTCGATCAACTCGCCGATGCAGTGCATGCTCAAGGAAATCTGCGCTCAGTGCCTGCAGCCGCACCGCGATCCGCGGACAGGAAAGACGAGCTACGTTTTCTCCTGCTTCAACCAGGATCAGGAACTCGACAGCGTGGATTTCGGCGCGCTCTCGGAGCGTCTCCGGCAGAATTCGCTGCAAGAAAAAATCACCGCGCAGTGGATCCGCCATTGCATGCCCGAGCTGCGCAAGCAACGAACTTTGATTTGACCGGGACGCTCCCGCGGAATCGCGGGAGCGGAAAATCAGTGCCAGTCCTTGTGGGGCGGGATCGGCAGCGGCATCACCGCAATGCCTTCTTCCAGGAGGTCGCGCGTCTCCTCGCCGGTCGCCACGCCGCGGATATTTCGCTGGGGAACTTCCTTGTGATGGATACGCCGCGCCTCGGCGGGAAAATCCTCGCCCACGTTCTCGGTGTTGAGCAGGATGGTGTCGATGACTTCGTGCAGGTTGCGCGGCCGCGCGGCCGGCGCGACGGGCAGCGGCGCGTTCTCCCGCGACGGCTCGGCCTCCGGCCTGCCGATTTTTGCCGTGAGCAGCTTTTCGATGCTGGAATCGCTGCAAACCGGGCACGAGAGCAGGCCGCGGGCCTTCTGGCCCTCGAAGTCACCCGCCGAAGCGAACCAACCCTCGAACCGGTGACGATCCGCACAAATCAGCTCAAATACGATCACGTTCGCGTTCCTTGTAAAACATTCTACCGCGCTCGGGATATATCGGTGCGCCAATGCGTTGTTTCAAGGGACGAACCAGGTGCGGTACGCCCACACCCCGCACAGCGCGGCCGCAGCGATCCAGACCGCGACGATCACCAGCGCTGCAACGCGGCTCACCGGCCGTGCGCTCGCCATCGTCTCCTGCGCCCGTGCCCTGCATTCCTCCAGAATCGGACGCGGGATCATCCTCACCGCAAGGACGATCCCGAGCGGGATCAGTATGAGATCGTCCAGATATCCCAGTACAGGTACAAAGTCCGGAATGAGGTCGATGGGGCTCAGCGCATAGGCTACGATGCCCGCGACCAGAAGCTTCGCGTACCAGGGCGTCCCGGGGTGGCGCGCGGCGAACCAAAGGGCGAGAGTCTCGCTCTTGAGGTGGCGCGCGCGTTGTTTGAGACTGGAGAGCAGCGGCATCGCCGTCGGAAACTAGGCGTCGCCGGGTTCCCCGGTTTGACCAGCCGCCGGCACCTTCTCGAGCGACATGAGGATTCCGAACAGGACTGCGACCAGGGCCAAGATCAGCCAGAGCAGAGCTTCGGCCAGGCTGCTGCGAGCCGCGTATTCCGCCTGCGAGTAATACGCCAACACGCGCTCGCGTCGCTTGAGATCCTCCTGGGTCGGAGCAAAAGTCCTCGTCTCGCCGCCGCGAGCGGTGTAGCTCACTAGCGTCCCGGACTCCATGAACGTCTGACGCGCTCGCGCAAGGCCGAGGACTTCCTTTTTCTCAGGCGAAAGTCTGCTCCAATTCGCGGATTGCGCAGCCGCGGCCCTTCGTTGATTCATGCTCAACGTCGCTTTCAGGTCGGCGTATTTCCAGTAGGCGAAAGCGCCGTACAAGACGCAGATGCCGGCCGCCAGTACCGTCATGAGCACGGTTTTGCGATTCGCGCCGAAGGCGAACAGCCGCCGCGTGCCGTCGGACAGACACAGAAAAGCGGTCGCCCCCGCGACCACGTTCAGAGTGAAATCGGCCCAGTTTTCAATCATGGCGAGGGACGTCCCGGAGGAAAATCGTCTTGGAGTTCATATTACTCCCGTGGTGCCCGGGGCAGGGGTCGAACCTGCATGACGGAATTACCCGTCGAGGGATTTTAAGTCCCTTGTGTCTACCAGTTTCACCACCCGGGCTTTAGGCGGGGGATTGTGTCAGAAAGAAACCGGTAGCGGGTGCCCTTCGGTCCGATTGGAGGCGGGGGTCGGAATCGAACCGGCGTCCACGGCTTTGCAGGCCGCTGCATGACCACTCTGCCACCCCGCCGCGTGCGTGAGACTGGGAACAGCGGAGGACTTCGAGAACGGGCTGTTCCTTCAGAATTCTGGAGCGGGAGAGGAGTCTCGAACTCCCGACCTTAACCTTGGCAAGGTTACGCTCTACCAACTGAGCTACTCCCGCGAGAGCAGGCGGAAATTCTACGGATCGATCCCCCTGCGGTCAAGCCGACGACGATCTCCCGCCGGGCGCGGCGCCAGGGCGAGTTTCAGATAGTAGAACATCGACACCAGCGTCAGTATCGCGGCGACATAGATGAGCCAGGTGCCGACGCGCTGCGGACTGAGCACGCCGATCCGCTCGTTATAGAGCAGCAGCGGCACGGCGATCATCTGCGAGATCGTTTTTATCTTGCCGAGGAAGTTCACCGCGACGCTTCTCGACTGGCCGATCTTCGCCATCCATTCGCGCATCGCCGAAACGGCGATCTCCCGGCCGATGATGACCACGGCGATGATCGCGTCCACGCGCTGGAGCCAGACCAGCACGATCAGCGCCGCGGCGATCATCAGCTTGTCGGCGACCGGGTCGAGGAACGCGCCGAACGCCGACGTCTGGTTCAGGCGCCTCGCCAGGTAGCCGTCGAGCCAGTCGGTGATCGCAGCCGCGATGAACAACGAGGTCGCAATCAAGTTCTGGTGCCAACTGGAGAGCCAGACCTCGGGGACATAGAACACTCCGATCACCAGCGGGATGGTGAGGATGCGGAGCCACGTGAGAAGGATCGGAACGTTAAGCGGCATGGAGTTCCTGGTAGATTTTTTCCGCGAGCTTGCGGCTGATGCCCTCGACCTGCGTCAGATCCTCGATGCTCGCGCCCATGACGCCTTTCAGCCCGCCGAACCGCGTCAGCAGCTGCTTGCGGCGCTTGGCGCCGATCCCCGCGATGCCCTCCAGCGTCGAAGTGGTGCGCCGCTTGGAGCGCCGCGCCCGGTGCCCGGCGATGGCGAAGCGGTGTGCTTCGTCGCGAATCCGCTGGATCAGGTGCAGTCCGGGGTGGTCGGGCGGAAGCGTCACCACGCGCCCGCCGACCCACAGCTCTTCGAGCCCGGGCTTCCTCTCCGGGCCCTTGGCGATGCCCACCAGCAAAAGGTCGGAGAGACCGACCTCGACGAGTGCGTCCTTCGCCGCGCTCACCTGTCCCTTGCCGCCGTCGATGAAGATCAGATCGGGTGCGACGCCCTCCCCGCCCGCTATCCTGCCGTAACGTCGCGAAAGCGCCTGCGCCAGGGCGCCGTAGTCGTCGCCCGGCGCCAAGCCTTCGATGTTGTAGCGGCGGTACTCGCCTCGGCGCATGTCCATGCGATCGTACACCACGCAGGCCGCCACCGTGGCCTCGCCCATCGTGTGGCTCACGTCGAAGCATTCGATCCGCTGCACGGTGTCGGGCAAGGCCAGCGCTTCGCGCAGCGCAGCGAGCCGCACTCCCTGAGTGCTGTGCTCGGTGAGCTTCGACTTCAAGGCCTGAAGCGCGTTTTGCCGGGCCATCTCGAGCCAGGCGCGCCGCTCGGCCGTGGGCCGCGTATGGACGCGCACGCTGCGCTTCGCGTGTTCCGTGAGCGTCGCCTCGAGCTCTTCGACGTCGAGCTCTTCGCCGACGACCAGCGCCGCCGGTATCGGCCGCTCCAGGTAATGCTGCGCGATGAACGCCGCGAGCACTTCCTTCGCTTCGCGCTCCTCAGCGTTCTGCGGAAAGAGACTGCGGTCGCCGAGTTGCCTGCCGCCGCGCACCATCATCAGGTTGACGCAGGCGAACCCGTGCTCCAGGGCGACCGCGATGATATCGACATCGACGTCCGCGCCGGTGTCTGCGTACTGGCGCTGGCTGACCTTGGCGAGGGATTGGATCTGGTCGCGGTAGATCGCCGCCTCCTCGTAGCGCCGCGCGTCGGAGGCCTGCTGCATGCGGGCCTCGAGCCGTTTCAGGGCGGTGTCGCTGCGTCCCTCGAGGTAGAGCTGCGCGCTGTTGACGTCCTCCGCGTAGGCATCCGCTGCGATATGGCCCACGCAGGGCGCGGTGCAGCGCCTGATCTGGTAGAGAAGGCAGGGCCGCGAGCGGTTCTGGAAGACCGAGTCTTCGCAGGTGCGCAGCCGAAACACCCTTTGCAGCAGCTGGATGCTCTCGCGCACCGCGCCCGCGTGCGGAAACGGACCGAAGTAGTGGTGTGCCTTGTCCATCGCCCCGCGGTGAAAGCCGAGACGCGGGAATTCCCCGCCGCTCACCATCAGGTAGGGATAGGACTTGTCGTCGCGGAACAGGATGTTGTAGCGCGGCGCGAGCGACTTGATGAGATTGTTCTCGAGGATCAGCGCCTCCGCCTCGGAGCGAGTGACCGTGATCTCGACCGCCGCGACCTGCGACAACATCATGGCGATGCGCGGGCCGTGCTGCGCTTTATGAAAATAGGACGAGACGCGCTTTTTCAGGTCGCCCGCCTTGCCGACATAGAGGGCCTCCCCTGCCCCGCCGATCATGCGATACACGCCCGGCAGACCCGGCAAGGTGGCGAGCAACGCCTGCGCGTCGAAGGCCGCCGTCACCGGAGTGCTCCGGCTCTCTTCGGCTCGGAGCGCTTTGCTTCGGGAAGTCATCTGGCGCCGCGGAGAAAAGTCGCGATATCGCGAACCACCGCTTCGAACATCGCTGCGGTGAGCCGCTTCGTCTGCGTATTATAGCGGCTGCAGTGATAGCTATCGAAGAGCCGCGTCACGGACAAAGCCGCGGCAAGCTCGTGAACGGCGTGGTGCGCGAAGCGATGCCGCCCAGGATTGAGCTCGAGAGCCATCAACACCGCCCCGTGGGCGATCGCGCCGAGCGCAAGGATCGCGCGCGGCCGCACGGCGGTGATCTCCTCGGCAAGATAACGATTGCAGCGGCGCACCTCGTCGGGCTGCGGTTTGTTCTGCGGCGGAAGGCACTTCACCGCGTTGGTGACGCGGCAGCCGATGAGCGCGAGGCCGTCGCCCGGATCGGGCGAGCCCTCATGGCTCGCGAAGCCGTACCGGTGCAAGGTCCCGTAGAGCAGGACGCCCGCGTGGTCCCCGGTGAAAGGCCGGCCCGTGCGGTTGGCCCCGTGGAGTCCCGGAGCGAGGCCCACCACCAGCAGCGCCGCGCGTTTCGGACCGAACGGCGCGATGGGGCGTGCGTGATAATCGGGATGCTCCTGCCTGACCCGATCGAGGTATCCGGCCAGGCGCGGGCAGTCGCGGCAGGCAGGATCATATCCGGGTTGCAATTTCGACTTCGTCACCGGAGTGTTATAGAATGCCGCGCCCTGCTTCCAACGCATCCAACCATGGCCAAAGTTCTCGCTACCGAAATCCGCATCGGTCACCTGCTCGAATGGGAAAAGCGAATCTGGCGGGTGATCAAATGCTACCACGTGCACGTCGGCGGGCGCGGCGGGGCGTTCATGCAGGTCGAGATGAAGGACATCGAGAGCGGCACCAAGACCAACCAGCGGATCCGCACCGAGGACAAGGTCGAGCGCGCTTTCGTCGATCCGCGCGAGATGCAGTACCTCTACAACGACGGCACCGGCTATATTTTCATGGACAAGGAGAATTACGAGCAGTTGACCTTGTCGGATGAAATGCTCGAGGGACAGAGCGGCTACTTGCTTCCGAACACCGACGTGCAAGTGGTGTTCTACAACGAAAAGCCGATCGGCGTCGAGCTGCCGCCTTCGGTCGTGCTCACCGTGACCGAGACCGACCCCAACATCAGGAACGCGACGGTCACGACCTCGTTCAAGCCCGCCAAGACCGAGACCGGCCTCATCGTCCAGGTCCGGCGAGAAAATCAAGGTCAACACCAATGACGGGGCTTACATCGAGCGCGTCTAGCTTTTGACTTTCCCCTCCTTTCTTAAGGAGGGGTGTCGCCGCAGGCGACGGGGTGGTTCGTCAATCCCGGGTAATCTTGACGTGTTTCACCAGTTGCCTCGGACCGACTTCCCCGCCGTAGACGTTGCCTTTCGCATCCACGGCGACACCCTCAGCCGCGCTCGTCCCTTTCATTTCGAGCGGGTCGGGAATGCGGTACAGGACCTTGCCGTCTTTGAGGCTTCCGATCCGGATCCCTCTCATCCATCCCGGGTGAGGCGCAACCCCGTTGGACTCGGAGTCGGCCACGTAAATCATGTCGTTGCGCAGGTAGACGCCGCTCGGTCGGCCGAACTGCTTCCATTCCGCGATGAACGCGCCGTCCTGGTCGAGGACCTGGATGCGCATGTTTCCCCGGTCGGCGACGAAGAGCCGCCCCTGAGAATCCATGGCGATGTCGTGAGGGGTGCGGAATTCCACCGGGCCCGATCCCCATTTGCCCCGAATGACCCTCCGTGACGAAGATGTCGCCGTTCGCCGCCACGATCACGCTGCACGGCTCGGTCAAGGCGTCCGGCGGATTTCCGGCAACCCCCGCGCGCCCGATGGTGAGCAGCACCTTTCCCTCCGGACTGAACTTCACGACCGTGTGGCCCTTTCCTTTCGCTTCCGGACTTTTCTTCAACTCCCGCTCGTTCGCCCCTCGCATATCCACTACCCACACATTGCCGTCCCGATCCACGTACATCTTGTGGGGGAAAATGAACATGCCGGCGCCGAAGCTTTTCAGGAGATTGCCGGACGAATCGAACTTGAGGACCGGCGCGACGCTTGAACCCGCGCAGCTGTCGTACAGGAACGGCGAAGCTCCCGGCGGAACATCCGGGTTCGCGCCGCACCGGTTCGCCACCCAGACCGATTCGCCGTCGTTGTCGATCGCGAGTCCGTTCAGAGCTCCCCACTTCCTTCCCTCCGGGAGATTGCCCCAAGGCGCGATGGTCTGGTACGGATTGGGCAGGTCGTTGGTCGGCTGGACATCAACGACGGTTTGGTATGGTGGGGTCGTGGCGCAAGCGACGCACAGGATCATTGCGGCAACCGTCACGGGCAGGAACCTCAATCGATATGCGGATGCCATTGGGCCACTCCTTTCAACAGATCGAGTCTAGTCAAACCACGTGATCCGGCGCCAGCTCGCACGGCTGCGCGCCGGTCTCGATCTGGATGGTCGAGTGATGCACGCGATAGCGCGTGCGCAGCTCCTTGCAAATTTCCGCCACGAACGCGTCGCCGGGATGCCCGCCGGGAACGACCAGGTGCACGGTGAGCGCGGTCTCGGTCGTGCTCATCGCCCAGATGTGCAGGTCGTGCACTTCGGTGACGCCCGCGAGCTTCGACAGGTAGGTGCGCACGAGGCGCGGATCGATGTGCTCGGGGACGGCGTTCAGCGCGAGCGCGACCGAATCGCGGAGCAGACCCCAGGTGCTCCACACGATGCCAACAGCGATGACGAGCCCGGTCGCCGGGTCGAGCCACAGCCAGCCGGTGAAGAGGATCCCGATTCCCGCGACGACGACGCCGAGCGAGACCGCCGCATCGGCCGCGAGGTGCAGGAACGCGCCGCGCATGTTGACGTCGTGCCGCCGATCTCGCGCGAACAGCATGGCGCTCGCTCCGTTGATCAGGATGCCGACGAGCGCCACCCAGATCACCGTTTCGCCTGCCACGGGCTTCGGCGCGGTCAGGCGATTGATCGCCTCCCAGGCGATGCCGCCGGTCACCACCAGAAGGAGCGCCGCGTTCAGCAGCGCGACCAGGATCGACGAGCTGCGCAGGCCGTAAGTAAAGCGCTCTGAGGGCCCGCGCCGCGCCAAGGTGCTCGCGCCCCACGCCAGCGTCAGCGCGAGCACGTCGCTCAGGTTGTGCCCGGCGTCGGCGAGCAGCGCCATGGAGTGCGCCAGCACTCCATATACCGTCTCGACCACGACGAAAGCGAGATTCAGGCCGATACCCAAGGCGAAAGCCCGGCCGGCGTACCGCCGATCGTGCGCGCCATGATCGTGATCGTGGTCGTGCGTCACTCTCGAATTCTAAACCGAGACACCTTGAATCGCTGCAACCGCCGATGCATAGCGCGTATCCGAACCAAGGGGCTTCAACGCGCCCCTGCCGCGCATGCGCCCGGCTCGTACGCGATCGACCGGCCGGGCCTTCAGCCCACTCAGCACTTCGGCCGCCGCCCGCGGCGCGTTGCACACCAGGATCATGTCGCATCCCGCTACGAGCGCGGCTTCCGCGCGCTGCACCACCCCGCCTGCGACGCTCGCGCCTTCCATCGAAAGATCATCGCTGAAGATCATGCCCTCGAATCCGAGCCGGCCGCGGAGCACATCCTTCAGCCACACCGGAGAGAATCCGGCAGGCCGCTTGTCCACCTTCGGATAAATCACGTGAGCCGGCATGATTCCGCTCAAGCCGCGCTTGATCAGCTCCCGGTAAGGCTGCAGGTCATTCGCTTCGATTTCATCGAGGCTGCGCTCATCCACCGGGACATCGATGTGCGAGTCCGCCTTCACGTAGCCGTGACCGGGAAAATGCTTGCCGACCGATGCCGCCCCGCCGGCGGTCGATCCGGAGACGAACGCGCCGGCGAGCGCCGCGATCACCGCGGGCTCGTCCGAGAAAGCACGATCTCCGATGATGCTGCTCGAACCGAAGTCCACGTCGAGCACGGGCGCGAAACTGAAATCGACTCCGTGCGCCCGCAGCTCCACCGCGACGACATACCCCGTCGCCTCCGCGAGGGTCCGGCCCTGCGCTGCGTCGGCATCCCAGCGCTCCCCGAGCAGACGCATCGGCGGGATGCGGGTGAACCCTTCCTGGAAGCGCTGCACCCGCCCGCCCTCATGATCCACCGCGATGAGCAGCTCGGGCCGGCGCAAGGCGCGCATCTCGGAAGTGAGGGCGAAGAGCTGTTCGGGGGATTCGAAGTTGCGCGCGAACAGGATCACGCCGCCTACGGAGGGGTGACGCAGGATCTCCTTCTCCTCCGACGTAACCCGCAGCCCGGCTACATCGAGCATCACCGGGCCGAGCGTCATCTTTTCCTCCGAGCCTTCGGAGTCGCTCCTTCGACCACGACAAACGCGCAGGCCATGCCGATTTCATCAGTCAGCGACACGTAGACGTTTTCGATGCCACGCCGCCTCAGAAGCGCGGCGAGAGGTCTGGAGAACTTGAGCGATGGCTTGCCCGAGAGCGCGTTCTCGACCCAGACGTTGTGCCAGTTGACCGGAAAATGGATTCCCGTGCCAAGCGCCTTGGAGAACGCTTCCTTCGCGGCGAAGCGCTTGGCGAGATAGGCGGCGGGCTTGCGATGACGGCGAAAACGCTGCAGTTCGTAATCCACCAGCACCCGCGCGGCGAATTTTTCTCCGAAACGCTCAAGTGCACGCTCGATCCGGCCGACGTCGCAGAGATCGGTGCCGATCCCGAGGATCACCGCGGTTCCCCTTCCGCGTTCGCGTCGCCTCGTCGAATCGCCTCTAGATACCGACGCACCGCCTCGGCCAAGCCGCAATCCAGGGCGTCGGAGATCAACGCGTGTCCGATGGATACTTCCAGCACCTTCGGCACCGAGCGCAGGAAGACCGGCAAATTGTCGAGATTGAGGTCGTGGCCGGCGTTGACGCCTAGCCCTGAGCGCTGCGCGGCGCGCGCGGCTTCCGCGTAGCGTCCGAGCACGGCTTCCTGCTCCAACGCGCCGAACGCGCGTGCATAGGGCTCCGTATACAGCTCGATCCGGTCGGCGCCAAGGTCGGCCGCCACCGCCATCGCTTCCGGAACCGGATCCATGAACAGGCTCGCGCGCACACCCAGCGACTTGAGTTCGTCCACGACGGGCTCCAGACGCGCGCCGTCCCTGCCGAGATTCCAGCCGTGGTCGGAGGTGAAAGCTCCGGTTTCGTCGGGAACGAGGGTGCACTGCGCCGGCCGCACCTCGCGAACGAATTCGAGCAGGCCATGAAACGGATTGCCTTCGATATTGAATTCCGTGCCAGGCCGATCCCGCAGCACGACGGCGAGCTCGCGCACGTCCTGCGCCCGCACGTGCCGTCCGTCGGGGCGCGGATGGACCGTGATCCCGTGAGCGCCCGCGCCCAAGGCAATGCGCGCCGCGTGGACGACGTTTGGAATGCCGATGGTGCGGGTATTGCGCAGCAGCGCAACTTTGTTGAGATTGGCGCTCAGCAGAGCCATGCGGATGACCTTCTCACAGCGCGAGGAGATCTCTGAAGATCTGGCGGCTTTTCAGCGGCTGGTAATCGAGGCGATGATTGATGAGGATGCGCATGAGAGCCTTGGCCTGTTGCTGAGTCTGGGGATCGGCATAGTCGTCGCGCGCCATGTCGAGAAGCGTCCGGCCGGACACTCGAGGCTCCGGTCCTGCGCCTTTGACCTCGACCGGTCCGCGCTCGGGATCGTACGTATAGCTCTTCGCCGGGTCGATAGCGCCACCGCTCGCGCTGTCGCGCTCGAGCGTCATGGCGTAGCCGAGCTCTTTGAGCAGAGCTCGCTCGAACGAGCGCAGCGCCGGGACCGAGCCGCCGTGCGGCGCGAGTTCCCGTAGCGTTTCCGAGTATCGCGAAAACAAGGCATCGTGGGGGTCTTCGCGGGGCAGCAGCCGCAACAGGAGCTCGTTGAGATAGAACCCGCACATGAGCGCTTCGCCGTGAAGCAGCGGTTGTCCGCCGACCCACTCGGCTCGCGCGAGCGTCCGCAGCTCGCCCTTGCCGAACCAGGACAGGGCGAGCGGCTGAAAGGCGAGCAACACCCCACGCAGAGGCGAGCGCGGACTGCGCGCTCCCCGCGCCACCATCGACACCCGTCCGAATGCGCGGGTAAGCACTTCGAGCAGCAGGCTCGTTTCGCGATAGGGATAGCCGTGCAGGATGAAGGCCTCACGGCTTTCCTGCCGGGTACGCTCAACCATAGCCCATGCGTCTCAGGCCCGCTTCGTCGTCCATCCACCCTGCGCGCACCTTGACCCAGACTTCCAGATAAACCTTGCCGCCGAAGAGCTTCTCCATGTCGAGACGCGCGGCGGTGGCAATCCTCTTCAGCCTGCTCCCGCCCGATCCGATGATGATCGCCTTGTGTCCTTCTTTTCCCACAACGATGGAGGCGTGAATCCGCCGCATGCCGCGCTGCTCCTCGAATTTCTCGATTTCCACGCCGGCGCTGTAAGGAAGCTCTTCGCCCAGAAGGCGAAACAGCTTTTCACGCAAGAATTCTGCCGCGAGAAACCGCTCGTTCCGATCGGTCAAGTCGTCCACGGAATGTATCGCCGGCTGCTCGGGCAGGTGGCGCTCGAGCGCCCCCAGCAGCTCATCGAGCCCCTTGCAACGGCTTGCGCTGACCGGCACGATTTCATCAAACTCCGCTTCGCCTGCCGCCTTTTTCAGAAACGGCAGCAAGGCCGCAGGTTCGGTCGTGTCGATCTTGTTCACGACCAGGAACAGCGGAACTCCGGCGGGCACCAGTTTCAGCAGCGCGCGGTCTTCCGCTCCGAAGCGCTTCGCTTCGACGACCAGCGCCACCACATCGACCGCCTCGAGGGCCGCGCGAACCGCGCGGTTCATCACTCTGTTGAGCGCACCGCGGTGCCGGGTCTGGAAACCGGGAGTGTCGATGAGGACGAACTGCGCCGCCCCGGTGGTGAGGACCCCGCGAAGGGATTGTCGCGTGGTTTGAGGCTTGTGCGAGGTGATGCTGAGCTTTTGTCCCAGCAGCGCATTCAGCAACGTGGACTTGCCGACGTTGGGACGCCCGATCAGGGCGATCGCTCCACAACGAAACGGCTCCGGGGCCATCACGGTACGGCCGTTCGACCGCGGATCTGCTCGAAGGCGCGCATGGCCGCTTCCTGCTCGGCGCTTCGCCGGCTGCTTCCATAGCCCATGGTCCGCACCGAGAGCTGGGGAATCACGCACTCCACCTCGAAATCCTGATTGTGCGCCGCCCCATGGGTTGCCACCACGGAATATTGAGGCAGCGCGATCTTTCTGGCTTGAAGCAGTTCCTGCAGAAGCGTCTTCGGGTCCTTTCCGAGCGCTTTTGGATCCAAGCTGGCCAGCAGCGGCTCATACAAGCGCCGAATGGTCTCCCGCGCCGCCGAAAAACCGCCGTCGACAAAGACCGCCCCTATCAGCGCTTCGAACGAGTCGGCCAGAATGGAGGGCCGCGAGAACCCGCCGCTTTTCAGCTCGCCTTCGCCCAGCCGCAGGTGATCGCCCATGCCGAGCGTCTGTGCCACCTGATGCAAGGCCTCCTGCCGCACGAGGTGCGCGCGCAGCCGCGACAGGTCTCCCTCGGAAAGGCCGCAGAAGCGTTCGTACAGCTCGGCTGCAACGACGCAGTTGAGGATGCTATCGCCCAGGAACTCCAGTCTCTCGTTGTGAAGCGCGCTGTGACTGCGGTGCGTGAGTGCCCGCAGTAGCAGCTCCGGCTGGGAAAAACGGTATCCGATGCGCCGCTGAAGAAGCTCCCGGTCCACGGATTCCGTCGGAGCGCGGGCCGAGCCTGCGACGGAACCCGATCCCGGCGCGTCGCTAGTTATTGCTGCTCGCAGCAAAATCGAACACGACGCTGACGTTGCCGAACAGGGAGATGCGCTTCGGGTAGGAAAACGAGATCACAATATCGTTGCCCTCCTTGGTAATCTCGAGGTCCTTCGCTCCGATCACGTCGATGTCGTCGATCGCAGTGCGCCGGACGAACGCCTCGCGCACTTCCGTGACGGTGGCCTTGGGGTTGGCCTGCGCGATGCCGGTGATCGCCTTCTTGACCTTGAAGTATTCGATGTAGGCGGGGGCGATCTTCAGGCCGCCTATGGCGACCAAAACAATGACGATGCACGCCACCACCATTCCGATTAAAGTAAGGCCTCGTTGATTCTTCATGGGTCCCCTTTCATTGAAATCTTCCGAAGCGCCGCGGCTCGCTGAAATTGAACCAGATGAAAAACGCCTTTCCGACGATATTCTCGTCCGGAACGAAACCCCAAACGCGGCTGTCCGCGGAGTTGTCGCGGTTGTCGCCCATCATGAAATAATGCCCGGGAGGCACGGTGCAGGCCACACCTTCGCTATTGTAGTTGCAATTTTCGCGAAACGGGAACGCCTTCGTGAAGGGGACCGCCGCCGCCCCGTCGCTTTCCAGGAGAATGGCATGCTCGACCCCGCCCACCGCCTCAATAAACTGCGCCGAGTAGTGGATCCGCTCGCGATTCAGATAATCGGAGATCTGCCTGCGCGGTTGGGCGACGCCGTTGATGAAAAGTTTCCTGTTCTCATAGACGATCCTGTCGCCGGGGACGCCGATCACCCGCTTGATGTAATCGAGCGAAGGATCCTCCGGAAAGCGGAACACCATCACATCGCCGCGCTTGGGATCCCCGATATTGACGATCTTCTTGTTGATGAGCGGGATCCGGATGCCGTAGGCGAACTTATTGACCAGGATGAAATCCCCGACCACCAGGGTCGGCACCATCGAGCCTGAGGGAATCTTGAAAGGCTCGACCAGAAACGAGCGCAGCAGGAAAACGATGAGAATGACCGGGAAGAAGCTCTTCGGATATTCGATCCACCAGGGTTCCTTGTCGTCTTTGCGGCGCTGCTTGCGAAAATAGACGCCGTCGGCCAGGGCAAATGCTCCGGTAAACACCAGCAGAACGAACAAGATCAGGGCGAAATTCATCTATTTGCTCTCAACCTGGAGTATGGCGAGAAACGCTTCCTGGGGTATTTCCACCGTGCCCACCTGTTTCATGCGCTTCTTGCCGGCCTTCTGCTTCTCCAGCAGTTTCCTCTTGCGGCTGACGTCACCGCCGTAGCACTTCGCCAGCACGTTCTTGCGCAGCGCCTTGACGGTCTCGCGCGCGATGACGTGCGAGCCGATCGCCGCCTGCACGGCCACGTCGAACATCTGTCGCGGGATCAGTTCGCGCATCCGGGAAACCAGATCGCGGCCGCGGTAGGTCGCGTTTTCGCGGTGAACCATGAGCGACAAAGCATCGACCCGCTCGCCGTTGATGAGGATGTCGAGCTTCACCATTTCGGCGGCGCGGTACTCCTTGAATTCGTAGTCGAGCGAAGCATAGCCCCGGCTCGCGGATTTGAGCTTGTCGAAAAAATCCATCACCACCTCGTTGAGCGGCATCTCGTAGGTCAGCATCACCTGGCGGCCGTGATATTGCATATTCTTCTGCACTCCCCGCTTTTGCGTGCACAGGGTCATGATCGCCCCGACGTACTCCTGTGGGACGAAAATGATCGTTTCGATAATGGGCTCGCGAATCTCGTCGATTTTCGAGGGATCCGGCATTTTCGCGGGATTCTCGATGCGCACGACCGTGCCGTCGCGCAGCTGAATCTCGTACACGACGGTGGGAGCCGTGGTCACGAGCGCCATGTCGTATTCGCGCTCGAGGCGCTCCTGCACGATGTCCATGTGCAGCAGGCCCAGAAACCCGCAGCGGAATCCGAAGCCGAGCGCCTGGGAGGTTTCCGGTTCGTAGTGCAGGGACGCGTCGTTGAGCTTCAACTTCTCCAGCGCGTCGCGCAGCGCTTCGTACTCGCTCGCCTCGACCGGATACAGCCCGGCGAACACCTGCGGCTTGATTTCCTTGAAACCCGGCAGAGGCGTGGCCGCGGGGCGATTTACCAGGGTCATGGTGTCGCCGACGCGGGCGTGCTGGAGTTCCCTGACTCCTGCGGTGACGAATCCCACCTCTCCAGCCGAAAGCTGCTCGCGGCCTTGCGATTTGGGCGTGAACACGCCGACCTGCTCGCACAGATGGACCGCTTGCGTGGACATCAGCAGGAGCTTGTCCTTCGGCCGGATGATTCCGTCTACAAGGCGCACCAGCATGATCACGCCGACGTAGTTGTCGAACCACGAATCGATGATAAGCGCTTTGAGAGGGGCGGCGGGATCGCCTTTCGGGGGTGGAATGCGATGGATCACCGCTTCGAGAACTTCCTCCACTCCTTCGCCGGTCTTGGCGCTCACGAGCAGCGCATCGCTTGCCTTGATGCCGATGACGTCCTCGATTTCTTGTTTGGCGCGCTCCGGATTGGCTGAAGGCAGGTCGATCTTGTTCAACACCGGCACGACCTCTACGCCCTGTTCGATGGCGGTGTAGCAATTGGCGACGGTCTGCGCCTCCACTCCCTGGCTTGCGTCCACTACCAGGAGTGCCCCTTCGCACGCGGCAAGCGAGCGCGATACTTCGTAAGAGAAGTCGACGTGCCCGGGCGTATCGATGAGATTCAAGTTGTAGGTCTTTCCGTCGTGCGAAGTGTATTGCAGCGCTGCGGTCTGCGCCTTAATGGTGATGCCCCGCTCACGCTCCAAGTCCATCGAGTCGAGCACCTGCTCCGACATTTCGCGCTCCGACAATCCGCCGCAGCGCTGGATGAAACGGTCGGCGAGCGTCGACTTGCCGTGGTCGATGTGGGCGATGATCGAAAAATTGCGGATGTGCTGCATGGCGACTACCGGCTATAAAAAAAGGTGCCACCAAGCACCCTTTTCAACCACAAGGCTTTGAATTTTAGCGTATTGAAGCGGGATATGCAGGATGCGCTAACCGGGCGCACCTTCGCCCTTGACGGTCACGAACAGATTGCTCTCGCCGCGCCGTACGTGGAGCGTCAGAACGGCGTTGCGCTCCAGCTGCCCGAGCAGCTTGTTGAAGTGGTCCGTGGATCGCACTTCAGTGGTCTGGCCTCTGCTGGTCACCGCCGTGATGACGTCGCCCGCGCGTACGTCTGCGCGGCGATTGTTGCGGACCTCTTCGACGATCACGCCGCCCCCCAGCTTCAGGTCGCGCTTTTGCTCCGCGGTAAGATCGACGACCGCGAAGCCAAGGCGATTGGCTGCCTGCTCCGGCGGCTTTCCTCGGCGCTCGGTGCGGCTTGCGACTCGATCCTCGGGCAATTCACCGACGGTGACGGTGATCTCCCGGGTCACGCCCTTGCGCCACACTTCCACGGTCGCCTTGTTCCCGGGCTTGGTGCTGCCGACGATGCGCGGCAATTCGCTCGAATTCGATACCGACTTGCCGTCGAACTTGAGAATGATGTCGCCGGTTTCCACGCCGGCCTTTTCGGCGGGCCCGCCTTTTTCGACGGAATTGACAAGGGCACCCGCGGGCCTGGAAAGACCGAACGACTCGGCGAGTTCCTTCGAAACCTCCTGGATCACGACGCCGATTCGTCCGCGACTGACGCGGCCGGACTGGCGCAGCTGGCTCTGCACTTCCATCGCGACGTCGATGGGGATGGCGAATGACAGCCCCATGAAACCGCCGGTGCGGCTGTAGATTTGCGAGTTGATCCCCACGACTTCGCCCCGCATGTTGAACAACGGCCCGCCGGAATTCCCCGGGTTGATCGCGACATCGGTCTGAATGAAGGGAACGAAGTTCTCCTGCGGCAGGCGGCGGCCCTTGGCGCTGACAATGCCCGCGGTAACTGTGCTGTCAAAGCCGAACGGCGAGCCGATTGCGACGACCCACTCGCCGACCTTGAGCCGGTTCGGATCGCCCATCCGTACCGCCGGCAGCCCGGTTGCATCGATCTTGATCAGCGCGAGATCGGTGCGTCTGTCCGCGCCGATGACACGAGCCTTGAATTCGCGCTTGTCGGTCAGGCGAACGGTGATCTCATCCGCGGAGTCCACGACGTGCGCGTTGGTGAGAACGTAGCCATCGGTACTTATGAAGAAGCCCGAACCGAGCGAACGGCTCTCGAAATCGCGCGGGCCTTGTCCGGGCCCCGGCGGGCGCGGGACGAAGCGCCGGAAGAAATCGTAGAGGGGGTCGTCCTCCTCGAGATTCGGAATCTGCGGCGAAGCACGGCGTTCGCGGACCTGAGTGGTGCTGATATTGACGACGGTGGGGCCTTGCCTCTCGGCGAGCTCGGTGAAATCGGGCAGCTCGCGCCCCTGCGCGACCAGCGCAGAGGGCAAACCGAGCAGCAGACAGATAAACAGTACTCTCGCCATCGGAATGGTCCTCGGAATCGAACGGGCAGAAAACCGTGACGCAACCCCGGCACCCGGGGCGGATTGATTCAACGGAGGTCGCCGGGTTTACTTGCGGTATTCCACCGCGTTGGCGATGTATTTTACGCTCTCTGCGGGCGCTTCGCCGACTACCGTAATCCAGTAGCTGCCCACCGGGCGCATGTAGACGTTGGTCGCCCCCTGCCGCACCAGACCCGGCTGCGGCGCCGGCTGCTTGCTCGTCGCGAGTTCGATGAATACCGAGATCGCCGCAAGCCCGTCGGACAGCACGATATGGCCGACCCCTCCGGTGCCTCCCATGGTGCGAATCAGCTCGGCCACGGTGCGAAAGCCAGCGGGCCTGGAGCGGATCGCCCATCCGGCTTCTGCCAGATTGGCGCGCCTCGCGCCCGAATCCTCGACGCGCCAGTCCCGGCTTTCGCGAAAATAGCGCGCCTTCAGCTGATCGCGGCCGATGTGGCCGCCGATCTTGAGCTGCGTGAATGCGAACTGCTCCAACAGCTCGTTCTTCTCATCGAAGGTTTTTGCTTTGAGCAGCATACCGGTATTGAGATCCGCCCAGAGCCGGTGACCGTATCGCATCCGGTCTTTCGGCTCCAGCGCGAGGACCTGGCAACTGTAACCCCCGACGCGCTCGATCTCGCCTTTCCTGATGGTGTAGTTCTCCGACACGTCCTTGAGCTGCTCTGAAAGGATCGCGGGAAACGGCCTGCGACCGGGTTGCTTGTCGATCCTCACCGTCTGGCTCGCAGGCAGGTAGCACACGACCTCGTCGCCGGTACGGATGATCTCGCGCGGCACTCCGTCCAAAGTTTCGAGCCGCTCGCGCTGTACCGAGGCCTCGACGACGTGAGTAATGCGGGAAGTTTCGACCTGCTGGCCTTGCTGGTATATGAACGTGCCGGAGTAGCTGAGCTTTTCGGTGGCGGCGTAGATGCGCTGAAGCCACTGCAACGCGGAGGTGTCGGTCTGAGCTATCGCCGCGGATACCGGAAGCAGAAACGGCAGGAACCTTACCGGCTGCCACACACGCGAGGCGAAGGGCAGCGTCATTTCCTTGCGGCCTCGCGCTCGTCGGCCACACTGCGCACGTAGGTGCCGATACCCTGCATGGCGCTCCTATGGGAATAAGGTTGATGGGCAAGCAGGTAGTTCTCGACTTCGGGGGGCGGCACATTGGAGACCAGAGCTACGGGGGCCGGGATCGCGACCGTGGCCGCGGCAGGAACCCCGGCGAGCTGCGACTCGACGCGCCAGCCCGGAGAAGCCGTCCACGCGACGAACGCCACCGCGGCGACGCCCGCGGCGGCGGACATGACGTACCAGCCAAGGCGCCCGGAGGGACCGTGTTTCTCCGGCCGCGGGGCGAGCACCGTGGGCTCCTCACGGAGGCGAGCGACCACGCGTGCCGCGATCTCGGGGCTGATCTGGCCCCTGAGCACATCGCCGATCAAGTGATAGATGTCCCATGCACTGCGCAATTCGGGGTCCGTCCGGAGCTGCCCGAGATGCGCATGAAGACCGTCGTCCTCAAGCTCGCCGTCAATGAGCGCCGATAGTTTTTCCTTCATGGTCACCACCTTTTGTCCTTGCGCGTCTCGAGCAGAGGTCGCAGTTGTTCGGCGATCGCCTCGCGTGCACGGAATATCCTCGAGCGGACGGTGCCGATCGGGCAATTCATGATCGTCGCTATATCCTCGTAACTCAGACCTTCGAGTTCGCGAAGCGTGATCGCGTCGCGCAGCTCCTCGGGCAACTGCTCCATGGTGTCGTTTACAGTGCGCGCAATCTCCTTGGACATCATCATGCTCTCGGGCGTATTGATATCGCGCAATTGCTCGCCGTCCTCAAAGCTTTCGGCGTCCTCGGAGTTGAACTCGGTCGTGGTCGGAGCGCGCCGGCCCATCGCCACCAGATAGTTCTTGGCGGTATTGATGCCGATGCGATACAGCCACGTATAGAACGCGCTGTCGCCCCGGAACGAGGGCAGCGCGCGATAGGCTTTGATGAATGCTTCCTGTGCGACATCCTCGACCTCGACTGGATCCCGGATAAACCGGGCCAGCAACCGCGCCAGCTTGCGTTGGTACTTCGAAACCAGCAGCTCGAAAGCATGCTTGTCGCCTCGCTGGGCCCTCTCGACCAGCTGCCGGTCGAGATCCCGCTCATCCATCCGCCGCCTTCCCTGACGAAGCGGTGTTGCGCTTCTGTTTTAAGTTGTCCACAGGCGGCGGCCAGTATAGCGCAGAGTGTACGCAGCCCCGCAGTTACAGACCCGTCCCTTGAAGAATAGTTCGGCCCTTGCAGGGTTATTCCGTGCCGGCCCGAGTCGGGCTTCCTCCGGACCCATCCTCACGGCGCCAGCGCAGCCAGACTCGAAGCCGCCGAAAGTCCTCGGACAAGGCCGAATCGCCCATGATGACCAGCCATTTTCGGCCGCGCCCCGCCTGGTCGAGCCCGAGGACTACGAATGTCGCCGAAACAAAATGGTCGCTTCCAAGACTGCCTTCATTCCACTGTCCGTTGCGGTCCCGCCAGGAAGCGCCTCCGTCCTCTCGTAGAGCGAGCGACACCACCGACCGGGAGGACCGGTGGAAGACCTCGGCAAGGCAGCCCGCGCCCGAGAGCAGGATGCCGAAACCGACCAGAGCCTGCGGCCACCCGGCCAAACTCGCCCAAGTGGCCACCAGCGCGAGAGCATGGGCGACGAGAAGCAGGCCCGCGAGCTTGAGCGAGGGCTTGAGATCGAGCTGCAGCGTGGACGCAGCCGACATGAGCGCTCGTCTTCATCCCTTGCGGGTGTCTACGACAGTGTCGCGCGCGACGGGAGGAAGGTCGGGATCAAACGCGTTTGAAAATCAGTGTTCCGTTGGTCCCTCCGAACCCAAAAGAGTTCGACAGGGCGGAGCGCAACGGCATGCGCCGGGCCGCGTTCGGCACATAATCGAGATCGCAAGCCGGATCCTGGTTGAACAAGTTCGCAGTCGGAGGCGCGACCTGGTCGCGAATCGCCAACACCGAGAAAATCGCCTCCACTCCTCCGGCTGCGCCCAGCAAGTGCCCGGTCATGGATTTCGTCGAGCTGACGGCGAGCTTCCTTGCATGATCGCCGAAGCAGCGTTTGAGCGCTACGGTCTCGGCGAGGTCGCCCAGAGGTGTCGAGGTTCCGTGGGCGTTGACGTAGTCGATGTCCTGGCGATTGAATCCGGCGTTGCGCAACGCGTTCTCCATGCAGCGAGCCGCCCCTTCTCCGTCCTCCTGAGGCGCGGTCATGTGGTAGGCGTCGCCGCTCATCCCGTAACCGGCGAGCTCGGCGTAAATCTTCGCGCGGCGCCGCCTCGCGTGCTCGAATTCCTCGAGCACCACCACTCCTGCCCCCTCGCCCAGAACGAATCCGTCGCGGTCCCGGTCCCAAGGACGGCTCGCGGTGGCGGGATCGTCGTTGCGCGTCGACAGCGCGCGCGCGGCGGCGAACCCCCCCACCGTGAGCAGCGTGATCGTCGCCTCCGCGCCCCCTGCAACCATCACATCGCAATCGCCGTATTCGATAAGCCGCCCGGATTCACCGATGCAGTGCGCGGAGGTCGTGCAAGCCGTTACCATCGCCAAATTCGGCCCCTTGAGTCCATGCATGATCGACAGATTTCCGGAGATCATGTTGATGATCGTGCTGGGAATGAAGAACGGCGAAATCTTGCGCGGGCCGCCCTTCAGCACGTCGTTATGCGTCTCTTCGATCATCGGCAGCCCGCCGATGCCCGAGCCGATATTGACGCCGATGCGAGTGGCGTTGGCCTCGGTGACCTCGAGGCCGGAGTCTTTCAGCGCCTGGACCCCGGCAGCGATGCCGAGATGGATGAAGCGGTCCATGCGGCGCGCTTCCTTCGGCGACAGGTACGCGGCGACGTCGAAGTTCTTCACCTCGCCTGCAATCTGGCTGGAGAGCGGACTTGCGTCGAAATGCGTGATGCGGCCGATGCCTGACTTGGCAGCAAGGACGCTTGACCAGGCTTCGGCAACGGTGTTGCCGATCGGGCAGACAATTCCTAGTCCGGTGACAACAACACGACGGCGGCTCAAATCGACTCCGGCCGTGGGAGGAATCAGGCTTTCTTGGCGTGGGCGTTCACGTAATCGATGGCCTGCTGGACTGTCGTGATCTTTTCAGCCTCCTCGTCCGGAATCTCTGTCTCGAATTCTTCTTCGAGAGCCATCACGAGTTCGACGGTGTCGAGCGAGTCCGCGCCGAGGTCGTCGACAAACGAGGATTCATCCTTGATCTCCGCTTCGTTCACGCCGAGCTGTTCCGCGACGATTTTCTTGACGCGCTGTTCAACGTTTTCCATTGCGGACTCCTTCCCCCTTGTTTTGCTGCAATCGAAATTCAGAAGGTGCGCATTGTAGCAGAATCGCCTTTCGTCCCGGCAAGCCAATCCAGTCACGCCCGTCAGCTCATGTACATGCCGCCGTTGACGTGGAGGGTCGTGCCGGTGATATAAGCCGCCTGCGGTGAAGCGAGAAACGCCACCACGGCGGCCACGTCTTCCGGCTTTCCGAGGCGCCCCAAGGGAATGTGCTGGAGCAGCGCCCCGCGCTGTGCCTCCGTGAGTATTCGGGTCATGTCCGTATCGATGAAGCCGGGGGCGACGCAGTTGACGGTGATGCCGCGGCTGCCGATCTCCCGCGCGAGCGACCGCGTCAAACCCGCGATGCCGGCCTTCGCAGCCGCATAGTTGATTTGCCCGGCGTTTCCGCTCACTCCGACCACGGAGGTGATGTTGATGATGCGGCCCGAACGCGCCTTCATCATGCCGCGCACGACCGCCTTGCAAAGCCGGAACACCGATTTGAGATTGGTATCGATCACCGCGTCCCACTCGGCTTCCTTCATGCGCATGGCGAGGTTGTCCTGGGCGATGCCGGCGTTGTTGACGAGAATGGACACCGTGCCGCGAGCCTGCTCGATCTCGCCCACCAGGAGCTCGATGCCCGCCGCGACCCGAACATCGAGCTGCGCACCCTTTCCCTGAATCCGCGCCTGGGAGAGGTATGCCGTGATGGATTGAGCGCCAGCCTCGGTGGTGGCGGTGCCGACCACGGTCGCGCCTCGGCCGCCGAGGGCCAGTGCGATCGACCTGCCGATTCCCCGCGATGCGCCGGTCACCAACGCGACTTGGCCCTGGAGATCCATCATGCGGCTTTCGACAATTGCGCGCCCCGCTCGAGCCCTGCGCGGTCGGCGAGCGCGATGCCTTGCAATCCCGCGGCAGTGCGCCTGACAAAGGGCGTGAGCACCTTTCCCGGGCCGCATTCGAAAATCTGCGTCACACCTCGTGCCGCCATCTCCCTCACGCACTCGACCCAGCGCACCGGATGATCGGCCTGAGTCACCAGCGCCTTCTTGACCCCTGAGGCGTCGCTGCGGCTCTTCGCATCGACATTGTGGATGACCGGGATTCGCGGAGGATTCATTGCGATTCTCTCGAGCGCTTCTCTCAACCTTGCCGCAGCCGGAGCCATCAGCGAGGAGTGGAACGGAGCGCTCACCGGCAGCGCGACTGCGCGCTTCGCGCCTCGCGCCTTCGCGGCCTCAATCGCCCGCAGCACCGCGCCGGCGTGTCCGGCTACGACCACCTGTCCCGGCGCATTGAAGTTTACCGCCTCGCAAACATCGCCTGCCGCGGCTTCCGCGCACGCCGACTTTACCGCTTCGTCATCCAAGCCCAGGATGGCCGCCATCGCGCCGGTTCCATGCGGCACGGCTTCCTGCATCGCCCGGCCGCGCAGGCGCACAAGGGGAAGGCAATCGGCGAAGGAAATTGCGCCGGCTACCACGAGCGCCGTGTACTCGCCGAGGCTGTGGCCTGCAAGGAGCGCGGGTTCGGCGCCTCCCAACTCCAGCCACGCGCGCCACGCGCAGATGCCCGCGGTCACCATGACCGGCTGGGTATTGACGGTGCTGTTGAGTTCCTCCGCAGGACCTTCGGCGATCAGCTTGGCGAGGTCCTGCTTCAGGACATCGCATGCTTCGACGAGCGTGTCGCGGATCGCGGGCATGTCGCCGTAGCCGGCGAGCATCCCCACCGACTGCGACCCTTGGCCCGGAAAAATCATCGCGAACTTCACCTCGACTACATCTCCACCATCGATGCGCCCCAGGTGAAGCCACCGCCCACCCCCTGCAGCATGACTTTGTGGCCCGGCTTGATGCGCCCGTCTCGAATCGCCACATCCAGCGCGAGAGGCACCGAAGCGGCCGACGTATTGCCGTGACGGTCCACGGTGACGACGAGCTTCGACAGATCGACGCCGAGCTTCCTCGCGGTCGCCTCGAGTATGCGCACGTTGGCTTGGTGCGGAATGAGCCAGTCGATGTCCAAGGGAGTGAGACCGCACAAGGCCAAGGTCTCGCGTGCGACCTCGTCCAGCACCTTGACCGCAAACTTGAAAACCGCTTGCCCGTCCATCTGCAGAAACGGCGACCCGACGATTTTGCCGCTGCAAACATTGCCGGGCACCGAAAGAATGTCCGCGTAAGACCCGTCGGCGTGCAGCACGCTTGCCATGATGCCGGGTTTGGAGTCCGCCCGCACAACCACCGCGCCAGCGCCGTCGCCGAAGAGGACCGCAGTGCCGCGATCTTTCCAGTCGAGGATCCGCGAGTACACCTCGGTACCGACGATGAGAGCGCAGCGATGTTGGCCCGATCGGATCAATTTGTCGGCGATCGCCAGCGCGTATACAAAACCGCTGCACACGGCCTGAATATCGAACGCGGCGCAGCCCTTTATCCCCAGCTTCGCCTGCATGATGCAAGCCGTGCTCGGAAAAATATAGTCGGGCGTCGCCGTGGCCACAATGATGAGATCGATTTCCTGCGGGACGACGCGCGCCGCGGCAAGCGCCGCGCGGCTTGCCTCGACACCGAGGTCGCTGGAGGCCTGCGAGGGTTCGGCGATGTGACGCTGGCGGATGCCGGTGCGCGTCCGGATCCATTCGTCGGTGGTGTCCATTTGTTTGGCCAGATCGTCGTTGGTGACGACCTTCGGCGGCAAATAGCTACCGGTGCCGATGATGCGCGACCAGATCACGTTCCCACCGCCTCCGAATTTCCTTGGTCAGCCTGGCCGAACCGCCGCATCAGGCGGTGCAGCACTTCATTGCGCACTTCCTCCATCGCCCGCTCGATGGCGCGCTCGAATCCGAACACGTCGGCGGAGCCGTGGCTCTTCACGACGATGCCTCTCAATCCGAGCAAAGTCGCGCCGTTGAAGCGGCGCGGGTCAAGCCGCTTGCGGAACGCATAGATAGCCGGCATGACGATTACGCCGGCCAGCCTAGCGAGGACGCTGCGCATGAACTCCTGCCGAATGAAGCTGCGCACCATCTGCACCATTCCCTCGGAGGCCTTGAGCATGACGTTGCCGACGAAACCGTCGCACACCACCACATCGGCCTCTCCCCTGTAGATTCCGTCGCCTTCGATGTTGCCGATGAAATTGAGGCCGCTCTCGCGCAGCAGCTCGGCCGCCCGCTTCACCACTTCGTTACCCTTGATGTCCTCTTCGCCGATGTTGAGCAGGCCGACGCTCGGCCGCTCCTTGTGCTCGACCGCCGCGACCAGCGTCGCCCCCATAATGCCGAACTGCAGCAGATGCTCCGGCCCGCAATCGACATTGGCGCCGAGATCGATGACATAGGTGCTGCCCCGCATGCTGGGCAGCGCGGCGATGATCGCGGGACGGTCGATGCCCGGAAGCATCTTGAGAACGAAGCGTGAGACCGCCATCAGCGCCCCCGTGTTGCCGGCGCTGACACAAGCATGCGCTTCGCCGTTCTTGACGAGCTCTACCGAGACGCGAATTGACGAATCCTTCTTGTTGCGCAGCGCAAGCGCCGGGGATTCGTCCATCAGCACGACCTCGCTTGCGTGGTGTACGCGCAGGCGCGGCCCGGATCTGGCACCGCGCGCCTTCAGCTCCGCTTCGATGGCGTCGCGCAACCCCACCAGGACGACGTCGACGTCCGAATTGGATTTCAGGAAATTAAGCGCCGCCGGCACGGTAACGTGCGGACCATGATCGCCGCCCATGCAATCAATGGCTACGGTGATTTCCATGAAGCGCGGCGCGAAGCATCCCCTGCTTCGCTCGATGGTGGGGGTCGATCCCGGCTCTGTCCGGTCACTGCGCCAGCTGAAGCCCTACTCGCTCTTGGTCCTGACGACCTTCTTGCCGCGATAGTAACCGCTCGGGCTGATGTGATGACGTAAATGCACTTCGCCCGTCGTCGGCTCGACCGCGAGCGGCGGGTTGGTGAGGAAATCGTGAGCGCGGTGCATGCCGCGCTTAGACGGAGATTTCTTGTTTTGCTGAACTGCCATATGGGAGCACTCCCCGCTGTTCCAGTGCGGCGCGGGCAAAACGGAGGTTGTTTATCACCCCGCTTGCGACATAAGGGGCGCATGATATTATGTTTGCTTCTCAGTGTCAAAAGAAATTCCAAGTTGTTCAGAGCGTTACTGCATTTTTTGATCCTTCTGGCCACGGCCGCGCCGGCGTTCGCCCAAGTCTACAAATGGGTAGACGAGCGCGGCGTGACACACTATGGCGAGCGACCGCCGCAAGGGGGCAAGGCAAGCGAAGTCCCGAACAGGCTCGCATCGCCCGCTCCGGGCGGCGTTACCGGATCCCAAGGAAACAGCGCATCGAATCCCCGTCAAGGGGAGATTCCGCCGAGAGTTCAGGAACCCCGCCCCGGCACGGTCCAGACCGAACAGACCGCCGACAGACAAACAACCCGACGCCAGGAGCAATGCAATCAGCAACGCGATCTGCTTGCCCGTCTGAAGCAAAGTCCCCCCAGCTTCACCCTGAATGAAAAGGGCGAGCGAGTCCAAACGGACAATTCGAACACAATCGCACGGCAGGAAAAACTGGTTGCCGAGCAATGCAGGCTCGCATCGCCCGCTCCGGGCGGCGTTACCGGATCGCAGGGAAACAGTGCATCGAATCCCCGTCAAGGTGAGATTCCGCCGAGAGATCCGGAACCCCGCCCCGGCACGGTCCAGACTGAACAGACCGCCGACAGACAAACAACCCGACGCCAGGAGCAGTGCAATCAGCAACGTGATCTCCTTTCCCGTCTGAAGCAGAACCCGCAGCCTGACAACTCGGACGCGATCGCGCGTCAGGAAAGGCTCGTTGCCGAGCAGTGCAAGGGCTGATGCAGCTTGTTCTCGCGTCCACCTCGCGCTATAGACGCGGCTTGCTCGAGCGGCTCGGAATCCCGTTTTCAGTCGCCGATCCTAGCGTGGCCGAAGAACGCCGTCCGGGTGAAGCGCCGGAGAGCATGGCGCGGCGGCTCGCGGAAGCGAAATCGCTGGCCGTTGCAGGCCGCTTTCGCGACGCGCTGATCATCGGCTGCGATCAAGTTGCCGTAAGAAACGGGGAGGTGCTAGGCAAACCCGGCACTCGCGAGAACGCGGTGCGCCAGCTTCGAGCCTTGTCGGGCCGCGAGGCGGTGTTCCATACGGCGGTGTGCGTACACAACACCTCCGACGGTACCAGCCGGGTCCGCGTCGTCCCGTGTCGCGTCACCTTTCGCGAGCTTGACGATGGAGCAATCGATCGCTACCTCGCTCGGGAGCAGCCCTACGACTGCGCCGGCAGCGCGAAGGCCGAGGGTTTGGGAATCGCGCTGATTGCGAAAATGGAATGCGAGGATCCGAACGCGCTCGTCGGCTTGCCGCTGATCGCTCTAGTGGACCTGCTGCACGAGCAAGGGTTGAATGTCCTCTGAGCGCAGAGGCTCGCTTTATCTCCTTCCCAACACGCTGGGTGACGTCGCGCCGGAGGCGGTCATTCCGGCCGGCGCGCTCGATCGCGCCCGTTCGCTCGATTACATCATTGCCGAGGACCCCAAAGCGGCGCGCGCTTTCCTGAAACGCATCGCGCCGACGCGACCGCTGCAGAGCATCCGCGTCGAACGGCTCGACCACAACACCAGGCCAAGCGATATTCAGGCTTTCCTCGAGCCGCTCCTCAGCGGCAGCGATGCCGGACTCCTTTCCGAAGCAGGCTTACCCGCTGTTGCCGACCCGGGCGCGAGCCTGGTACGGCTCGCGCACGAGCGAGACATCCGCGTCGTGCCCCTGAGCGGCCCCTCTTCCATTGTGCTTGCGCTCGCAGCCTCCGGCCTCGATGGCCAGCGTTTCGTGTTCCACGGCTACCTGCCGATCGCGGAAACCGAACTCGTCGCAAAATTGAAGGAATGCGAACGCCAGTCGCGGAAGCTGAAGCAAACTCAAATATTCATCGAGACGCCTTACCGCAACGACCGCACCCTGGCGACGATGCTGCGCGCGCTCGCCCCGGCCACCCTCGTGTGCGTCGCCGCGGACCTGACTCTGGAATCGGAGACGGTGAAAACGCGACCCGTTGTGGCATGGCGCAAGGAAACGCCGCAACTCAAGGGACGACCAACGGTATTCCTGCTGCTTGCCGAGTAGTCACGCCGGCCCTCGCCCCGGCGCAAACTCAACGAATGTTGAACTGCCCCTGCGCCAGCACCTTGGCGAGCGCGCCCGCCATCGCCGCGCCGAATCGTTTGGCGAAGCGCTCGGTGAAGTCCTGCTTCTTCGTGTAATCGAAGATGTCCTCGGCCTTGATCACCTCGCGCGCGACGAAATCGACGCTCCCAAAACCGTCCGAAAGTCCCAGCTCAACGCTTCTGGCGCCGGTCCACAACAGCCCCGAGAAAATATCAGAGCTCTCCTTGAGACGCTTGCCCCGCCCCTTTCTCACGACATCGATGAACTGCTTGTGAATTTCGTCCAGCATCGACTGGGCGTGACGCTTCTGCTTCTCGTCGACCGGCGAAAAAGGATCGAGGAAAGCCTTGTTCTCGCCCGAGGTGAGCGCGCGCCGCTCCACGCCGAGCTTCTCCATGGTGCCGGTGAATCCCCAGCCGTCCATGATCACACCGATCGAACCGATGATGCTCGCCTTGTCCACGTAGATCTTGTCGGCGGCGGCCGCGATGTAATAGCCGCCCGAGGCGCAGATGTCCTCGACCACGGCATACATGGGAACGTTGGGGTAAATTCCCCGCAGCCGGCGGATCTCGTCGTAGATGATCCCCGCCTGCACGGGGCTGCCGCCCGGCGAATTGATGCGCAGGATCACGCCCTGGGTATTCTTGTTCTTGAACGCATTCTGGAGCGCCTCGGTGACGCGGTCGGCGCTCGCGTCGCCTTTGGGGTCGATTACCCCCACCACATCGACCAGCGCGGTATGTTTGCCCGAAGTGAGGCCGTCGTGTCCACGCCAGTCGAGCACGAGCAGCAGCAGCAAGATGAGATAGGCAAAACCGAACAGCTTGAAAAAAATTCCCCAGCGGCGGGCACGGCGCTGTTCCTTCAGCGCGGCGGTCGCCAGCGTCTCGATCACGTCCCTTTCCCAGTTACCTTCGGCCACGCGGATCACCCTTCATGATTACACGGCCGTCCCGCTCCTCGACGGGGACCGATATGAGTCCCTCCTCGAAGCAAGGGCCGCGAAGACATCGGCCTGTATCCGGTGCGTAGGTCGCACCGTGCGTCGAGCATATCAAATGCAGGCCCCAGACATCAAAAAACTTTCCAGGTTTCCAGTCCAGCTCCATCGGCATATGCGCGCAGCGGTTGAGGTAGGCATAGGCCCGGCCCCTGTAGCGCACCGCGAACGCCGGCTCGGGCTTTCCATCCACTTCGAGCTCGAAGCGTACCCCGTCGCCCGAATCGGTGAGGTCGGCGCTCGAGCAAATTACGCGTTCTGAGCCAGCCATTGCGTCAACTCATCGATATTTTCCAAGCAGGCAAGGGGCGCGAGCGCGACCAAGTGCCCCTTGGGGTGCGCCCCGTGACTCACCGCGACCGCCTGCACTCCGGCGTGTGCCGCCATCTGAAGATCGTGCACCGTGTCTCCGATCATAAGGGTATTGACCGCGTCCGTGTCGAGCTCTTCCATGAGTTCGCAAAGCATGTCGGGCGCAGGCTTCGATGCGCATTGGTCGGCGCAGCGCGAGGCGGCAAACAGAGGCCGCAACCCCGTATTGTCCAGCGCCCGCGCCAAGCCCGCGCGGCTCTTTCCGGTGGCGATCGCGAGAATATGGCCGCGGTCTCGAAGACCGGCGAGCATCGCCTGGACGCCCGGAAACAACGGAATTTCCGGGTCACGCGTCAAGAAATGCTTGCGGTAGCGTTCCACCACCCGGCCGTAATCGTCCAGAGGCAACCCGGGGATGGCATACGACAACGCATCCTGCAATCCGAGACCGATGACGTGGCTCGCGCGCGCCTCATCGGGCACCGGCAGCCCGAGGTCGCGGCACGCAGCCTGAATGCACGCGACGATCGCACCCGCCGAATCGATCAACGTGCCGTCCCAGTCGAAAACCAGCAATGGATAGCGCATCAGCCTCCCAGGGAATCGAGAAAGCGCGACAAATCTCCCGGAAGCGGCGCATGCAATTTCAGCGCTTCCCCGGAAAGCGGATGCGCGAATTCCAGCTCCCCGGCGTGCAGGAACATGCGCTTCAGGCCCTGCTTCGCCAAGGCCCGGTTGAGCTCGAAGTCGCCGTACTTGTCATCACCCGCGATCGGAAATCCGAGATGGGTGAGATGGACGCGGATCTGATGGGTCCGGCCGGTCAGGAGCTCCGCCGACAGCAGCGTGAAATCGCGCAGTCCCTTCTTTCTCCGGAAAACCGTTTGCGACTCCCTTCCCTCGCGGTCGACGCTGACGCGCCGCTCTCCGGAACCGGTGAGAAATTTCTTGAGCGGAAGGCTGACATGCTGCTTGTCGTTGCGCCAGCCTCCCTTCACCAGAGTCAGGTATTCCTTCTTCACCCGCCCCTCGCGCAGGGCCGCGTGCAGCGCGGTCAGCGCCGAGCGCTTCTTGGCAAGGATGAGCAGTCCCGAGGTCTCGCGATCGAGCCGGTGCGCGAGCTCCAGGAACCTCTGCTGCGGCCTCGCCGCGCGCATCTGCTCGATCACCCCGAAGCTGATGCCGCTGCCCCCGTGCACCGCGGTGCCGGCCGGCTTGTCCACGACCAGCAGCGCGTCGTCCTCGTAGACCACCGGCAGATCGAGCGGCGGCGCGGTCCTCTCCGCGCGCCGGGCCAGGCGCATCGGCGGAATCCGCACCCGGTCCCCCGGCCGCAGGCGATAGGTCGCATCGACGCGGCGGCTGT